>Ga0307302_10000100_pt1 | contig 35383 bp, 36 predicted proteins | sample ER_DNA_183_FD_194490 | JGI IMG/M metagenome (GOLD analysis project Ga0307302, IMG submission 194490) | Bulk soil microbial communities from the East River watershed near Crested Butte, Colorado, United States - ER_DNA_183 | ecosystem: Environmental > Terrestrial > Soil > Floodplain | place...
ATACCTACCGCATCGAGCTCGTCGATGAAGACGATCGCCGGCGCATTCTTCCGCGCCGTGTCGAAAAGCTTGCGGATACGGGACGCACCCAGTCCGGCGAACATCTCGACGAACGCGGAGGCGCTCTGCGAATAGAAGTTGGCCCCGGATGCGTGGGCGACCGCCTTGGCCAGCAGAGTCTTCCCGGTTCCGGGCGGTCCGTACAGAAGAATGCCCTTCGGCACGCGTGCCCCCAGCCGCGCAAAGCGCTGCGGATCCTGGAGGAAGTCGACAACCTCGGCGAGCTCCGCCTGGGCCTCGTCGACGCCGGCGATGTCGGCCCACGTGACTGACGACTTCGATTCGGGCGCGACGACGTTCGGCTTCACGCGCGGCATCAACGCGAGCGTCCGCCAGAGGATGTAGACGATCAGGCCGAAAAAGATGAGCGGAAGCCACGTAAGGGCAAAAGCCGCTACAGCATCAAGCCAGTCTCCAACGTTCCCCACGACCTCCCCATCGGCGTAGAGGGCCGAATTCTAAAGTACGAGCTCCAGGCGGTCGTTGGGTCTCAGCTCGCGCCCTACCTTTGCCGAGGGCTTCCCGTCCGTCAGCACGATGTCGCCGGTGAAGTCGTTCTCCCCCCGAATCAGCGCCGAGCCGACGCCGTAGGAGTCAACCGGGACGCCGCGGGCCTCGAACTCCTGAATCCGCTCAGAGTCGAAGCCCCCCGAGACCACGATTCGCACAGCTTCGTACCCCTCGTCGTCGAGCGCCTCACGCACCTTGCGAACGAGCCGCTCATTGACGCCACGAGGGTCGAAGTAGCCCATTTCGGCCCAGAGGGAGCGATCGACGAGCGTCCGCGAAGTGTCGAGACGCACGCCCCACAGACGGTGACCGAGCGCCCGGGCCACTTCGAGCGAGGTTCGCACCGAGTCGTTCTCGAAGTCGACGAGCACAACGATGTTCGTCTCGTCCTGGAAGTGCTCGGCGAACCGCGTCGCGGCAAGGACGGTGTCTCCGTCGTAGGCCGAGATCAACGCATGGGGCACGGTGCCGATGCCGCGGCCTCCCCACCAGGACGCCTGCGCTTCGGTCGAGACGCCGATCGCGCCCGCGACGTGCGCTGCGTAACCGTCGCCGGTCTGGACACGGTGGTGGTCGTGGCGAGCCGGGAAAAAAAGGATCGGCTTCCCGTTGGCCGCCTCGACCACGCGCCGCACGTTCGTGGAGATCAGCGTCCGCCGCGCAAGGACTCCCAGGTACGCGGTCTCGAGGTGGGCGAAGAGCGTGTAGTCGCCCTCGATGGTCATCACGGTCTCGTAGGGCTCGAGCGGGTCACCGTCGTAGAGCGCGCGCACGGTCAAGCCGTCCCAGTCGTGCGAGCAGAGCTTCAAGATCGCGATCGCCTCGTCCATCCCGCCGAGGATCGCCTGCTTCTTCTGGAAGACCTGCATCAGCACCTGCGGGTGCCTGCCGTCGCGGACGAGCGTCTCGCGCGCGTGATTGAAGTAGACGTCTGTGTAGTAGCCCTCCCGCATCTTCTCGACCGGAAGGTCGAAGATCTCAGGCGGGAGGCGGCGCTTCGTCTCGATCGCCATCGTCGGGCGATTGTAGGGGGCGGGCCTCCTCCAACTCACCGATCTCGAGTCGCAGGCACTCCTGGAGGGCCGCCTGGGCGACATCGAGTTGCTCGGAGGACGGCTCGGCGGTCACGACCCGGTGTTGGAGCTCGTGGCCCGGCCGCGCGAGCGCCCGTGAGACCGGATGTCTCTCGTTCTTGACCATCCACCCGAAGACCTCGACCGACGCTGCCATCGCGCCGACGGCCGCGCCGATACGGGCGAACGGACGAAGCGAGCGCGGAGCCCGGCGCGCCAGAAAGCTGCCGGCGGCGGAGGTGATGAGAAGCGGTCCGACCAGGTGCGAGCCGCAGCGCTCGTGCTCGCGCTGGCGCGGCTCGCCGTGCTCGTAGCTGCCGATCGTGATGTGCTCGGCCCCGTGGTACTCGGCGAGCTCCGTCCCGCGCATCGCGATCGCGGCGGGCCCGAGCGCCAGGAGCGAGCCGAGGGCCTCCTGCAACGCTGGGGTGAGGCGCGACGAGCGAAGCAGCCTGACTCCGGCGAGGGTTCCGATCATCGCCACGGCGACGCGGGGCCGGCCGAACGGCAGCTCGGCGTCGGGAAGACGACGACGGACGACCGGCAGGAGCGCAAAGACCTCGGCCATCCGGAGAGCGCCTTGCACGATCCTGTTTGCGTCCTTTGCCCTGATCGGCTTCCTTCCGGAGGCGAGCTGGAGCCGGCCGTCCCCGGCTCGGATGGCACAAGCCCAGTACTCGGGCCCGTGCACGAGCACCCCGTTCCCGAGGGCCATGCCTCCGAGCCGCACCGCGCTCACGTGCCAATTCTCCGTGCGAGGCCGACGAGAAAGCGCGTCGCGAACTCGAGGTCCTCGACCGGAATCCGCTCGTCCGCCGAGTGGATCAGGCGCGAGGCGAGCTCGGGGTCCATCGTGCGCATCGGAAAGAAACCGTACGCGATCGTCCCGAACGCCTCGCGAAGGTAGTGACTATCCGTGAATCCGGACAGGATCACGGGTGCGATCGTGGCTCCGGGTTCCTCAGCTGCCATGAGCTCCTCGATCGCCTCCCAGAGCGGCGTGTGCATCGAAGAGCGTGTCCCGCCGACGCTATACAGCCAGGCCAGCTCGTAGTCGCCGGGCCCGAGGCAGGCACGAATCTCCTCCTCGGCCTCCGCCGGCGTCGTCCCCGGCAACAGGCGGCAGTCACAGACGATGTCGCAGACTGCGGGGATGACGTTCCGCTGCTTCGAGGCCTCGATGATCGTCGGAGAAACGACCGTGCCGAGCATCGGCGCCGTCATCGCCGACAAGGCCGGCTCGAGCCGCTCGACGCGCTCCAGCAGCGAGTCGGCGTCAGCCGGATCCCCGAGCACGGTCCGCAGGAACACCTCGGTCTCAGGGAGGAGCCGCAGCCGGGGCCGGAACTCTCCGAGCCGCTCGAGGAGGGGCGCGGCCTTCACGAGCGCGTTGTCTGCGATCCCGGGCATCGACGCGTGCCCGCTCCTGCCCCGCACTCGCAGGAGAAAGGGCGAGGTCATCTTCTCCGCGGTCGAACAGAGGTAGACGGGGCGCCCTCTGACGACCGTACGGTCGCCGCCTCCCTCGTTGACGCAGTACTCGGCCTGAACCGCCTCCGGGTGCTCTCGACAGAGCCAGGACAGCCCGTAGCCGTCGCCCACCTCCTCGTCGGCGGTGGCGGCGAAGATCAGGTCGCCGGCCGGCTCGAAGCCCTCCCGTGCGAGAGTTGCAATCGCAACTGCATTCGCGGCAACCTGGCTCTTCATATCGAGCGCCCCGCGCCCCCAGATCGCACCGTCGCGCAGTTCCCCGGACCAGGGGTCGACAGCCCATTCGGCGGGGTCGGCGAGCACGGTGTCCGTGTGGGAGAGAAGCAGGAGCCGCTTGCCGTCGCGTCGGCCGCGGATCCGGGCCACGAGATTGGCGCGACCCGGCTCCCGCGCGAATAGTTCGCACTCGACTCCGTGCTGCTCGAGGTAATCGCGCAGGAGCTCCGCGGCACACGTCTCGTTCCCCGGCGGGTTGACCGTGTCGAGGCGAAGGAGCGCCTGGAGGAGCTCGACGACCCCCGCGCGATACGTGCTCACCGCTACTTCGGTTCCCACACGACCTCCTTCTCTCCCCGGGTCGCGGAGCATACTTCCGGAGTGAGCGACCTCTTCGCCGATGCCGCCGAGGGCCGCCTGGCCGACGTGGCGCCGCTTGCCCAGCGGTTGCGGCCCTCGAGCCTCGACGACTTCGTAGGCCAGGACCAGGTCGTCGGAGAGGGATCCGCCCTTCGGCTCGCGATCGCTGAGGACCGCGTCGCGTCTGCCATCTTCTACGGCCCGCCCGGGACGGGGAAAACGACCCTGGCCCGTATCGTCGCTGCGACGACCGGAGCTGCCTTCGAGGAGCTTTCCGCCGTCTCCGCATCGGTCGCGGACGTCCGCGCCATCCTCCAGCGGGCGCGTGACCGCCTCGGCGGCTCCGGACAGCGGACAATCCTCTTCCTCGACGAGATCCACCGATTCAACAAGGCCCAGCAGGACGCAATGCTCCCGGCCGTCGAGACGGGCCTCGTGACGCTGATCGGCGCGACGACCGAGAACCCCTACTTCGAGGTCAACTCTGCGCTTCTCTCGCGCACCCAGATCTATGAGCTCCAACCGCTCACGAGCGACGATCTGGCGGTCGTGGTGCGGAAAGGGGCGGCCCACCTCGAAGCGGAGCTCACCGACGAGCTCGTCGAAAAGATCTCGCACAGGGCCGGTGGGGACGCCCGCGCGGCGCTCAACATCCTCGAGCTGGCGCACCAGTCCGCCCGGGCCGAGGGCGTCGCCGTCGAGGAGCGGCATGTCGAGGACGCTGCGCGAAAACGGCCTCTCGTCTACGACAAGGGCGGAGACGCCCACTACGACTTCACGTCGGCCTTCATCAAGGCGATCCGAGGGTCGGATCCGGATGCGACGCTCTTCTACCTCTCCGCGATGCTCGAGGGCGGCGAAGATCCCCGCTACGTAGCGCGGCGAATGATCGTGCACGCCTCGGAGGACATCGGGAACGCCGATCCGCGCGCCCTCCTCGTCGCTGTGGCGGCGGCGCACGCTCTCGAGCACGTTGGACTGCCGGAGGCGCAGCTGAACCTCGCGCAGGCAGCGATCTATCTCGCGCGCGCGCCCAAGTCGAACGCTGTCCTGAAGGCCCTCGGGGCGGCGCAGGCAGACGTGAAGGAGCTCGGCGCGCTACGGCCGCCGAAAAGCCTCCGCGACGCCCACTACTTCGGCGCCAAGAAGCTCAGCCACGGGAAGGGGTACGTCTACCCGCCCGACGATCCTGCCGGTTACGAGACCGACTACCTGCCGGACGAACTGAAGGGGAAGACGTATTACAAGCCGTCCGGAAACGGCGAGGAGACAACCACTAGACCCCAGCAGGAGGAGGTCGAGCCCCCTGCTAGCGCACGTTGATGTCGACGCCGAGCAGGACCGCCGGCCAGATGATGATCGCGATCAGGGCTTCGAGGACGCCCTTGAAATTCTCGATGTTGTCGAAGTAGTCCTTCGCGGCTGCAACAACGAGTCCGGCGATCAGGTAGATCGCTCCGAGCGAGACGCTACGCCCACGCATGCCCACCAGGCTATAGCGTTCGGGCGCCGAGCGCGCTCGCGGCGAGCTCGACGGCGAGCCGCGCCGTCTCGTTCTCCCGGTCGAGGATCGGGTTGACCTCGACGATCTCGAACGAGTCGAGGAGCTCCGACTCGGCAATGAGCTCCATCGCCAGGTGTGCCTCCCGGTAGGAGAGACCGCCGCGAACCGGCGTTCCGACCCCCGGAGCCACGTCTGGGTCGATCACGTCCATGTCCAGGGAGACGTGCAGGAAGGCAGCGCCCTCGGCGCGGGCCAGCGCATCGCGGACGACCTCCTCGAGGCCGCGCCGGTCGATCTCGCTCATCGTGGAGACGGCGAGGCCGAGGCGCTTGACGAGCTCCTTCTCGCCGGCGTCCAGCGACCGGACGCCGATCAGCGACACGCGGTTGGCGTCAAGCGAGGGCAGGGGCCAGGCTTCGCTCTGGAAGCCGTCGGAGATCTGACCGAGGGCGGCGGCGAGCGGCATGCCGTGGACGTTGCCGCTCGGAGTCGTCTCGGGCGTGTTCAGATCGCCGTGCGCGTCCAGCCAGATCGCGGCTCCCGGCCCCGAGCTCGACGCCATGCCTCCGAGCGTGCCGAGCGCGACGGAGTGGTCGCCGCCCAGGACGAGTGGCAGATACTTCTCGCCGACCGCGGTCGCCACACGGCGGGCAACACCTTCACACGTCTCCTTGATCTCCGCCAGGAACCGCGCGCGCTGGTCTCCCATCGCGACGGTCTCGCGGAGCGAGGTGGCGACGTTGCCCCAGTCGTGTGCGGTGAGGCCGAGCTCGGAGATCCGCTCGCCGAGCTCCGCGTAGCGGATGGCCGACGGGCCCATGTCGACGCCGCGGCGCCCCGAGCCGAGGTCGAGCTCGGCGCCGATGATCGCCACCTGCCTCTCGGCCATGCACCGAGGCTATCCCATTGGCAAACGCATGGGCCTTCCCCCGCGTAACTCCGAGTACCCGCCGTGGCGCGACGCCATCCTCCGGGAGCCTGCGCACGCGGACGCATAGATCTCGACAGAGGCCGGCGCCAAGCGTCCGATAGTCTCAAACCCGCATCACCGCAAGGCGAGGTAGCTCAGTTGGTAGAGCACACGGCTGAAAACCGTGGTGTCGCCGGTTCGATCCCGGCCCTCGCCATTGCCGCTAGATGGTTGGTCGGGTAATTGCCGTGCGGTGATTGCCGATCAACCATCTAGGTCTCGCCGTCCCAGTAGTCGACGCTGCTCTCCCGCCGAACCATGATCGTGTCTTGCTTGGCGCCCGGCCAGATGCCGATCTTGTCGCTGTCGGGATAGACGGCAGCGGACGGTTCGATCATCGTCGAGACCATCAGGACTCGGACGGTGGCATCCGTTCGGTTGGTGAGCCTGTGCGCACCCTCAGGACCGTCCGGAAAGCACACGACGTCGCCCGGATCGAGCTCCTCCTCCCCTCCGGGATGGCGTACGGTCAGCTTCCCTTCCAGGACGAAGAGCCACTCTTCGTTTCCATACTCGTAGTGGTAGGGGCAGTTGCTCTGACCGGGCGGCAGCTCGTAGAGACTCCCGCCCAGCATGGTCGCACCGATCGAGGCGCCGAAACGGGCCATGCCGGCCCGGAACCCCTCGGGATCCGACTCGTCGTACTCCAGCTCGCCCGTGTTCAGGTTGAAGCGCTGCACGGCCCGATTATCTCTCCGCCCGGCAAGCCATGACGGCGGTACCCGCACCGGCCGTGAGTTCCTCAAATCCTCCGAAGCCAAGAGGCTCGAGGCGTTCGCGAAGCCTCTCGGTCGGAACGTAGATGGGTGTTTCCGGGCCGGACGAGAACGCAAAGATCACCGTTCCTCCCGGCGCCGTTACACGAGCCAGCTCCTCGAAGAACGGGATCATGTTCAGGAGGACGACCAGGTCGAACTCCGCGGGCTCGAGCACGAGGGACGACGCATCGCCGACCTCGAAGTGCACGCGGCCCACGAAGTCGGCGGGAAGAAGCGCGCGGGCCTCCTCGACCATTTTCGGAGCGAGGTCGACTCCCACCACCTCGGCCTCGGGGAAGCGCCGCGCGACAACCCTGGCGGCGGCCCCGGTTCCCGTCCCGAGGTCGAGGATCCGCCTCGGCGCCTCGTCCAGCCGGTCGAGGGCAGCGCCCAGTGGAATGAGCGTCTCCGGCCCCCGCCGCTTGTCCCAGACCGGCGCAAGATGCTCGAACTGCGAGCGAAGCGGGCGGCGCAGCAGCCTCCACAAAGCCGGCCGCGCAACCACGGATGTGGTCACGAAGCGGGCGAAGCGCCTGCCGAGCCGCTCGAGAGTTGCGCTCACGTGTCCGTGCGACGGACACGCAGCTCACGGCCGGGCCGGGCGAGCAGCATGTCGGCGGCGTTGCCACCGTTCAATGCAAGCGCGACGTTTCGGTACGAGTCTTCGTAGAGGACGATTTCGCCCGGCCTGACGTCCGCGAAGGTCCGGGCCGCGACGGCGAAATAGGCCTCGAAGCCACTCTCGATCTCGACGCGCGTACCGGGCTCGATACCGGCGGTCTTCAGGTCTTCGCTCGTGGCATTCAGCTGGACATTCCCGAAACGGTCGACGTAGAGGACCGTAGCCCGCAGCCGGGTCGAGCCGACCTCGGCGCGTGGGATGTCGATGCGCACCAGGTCGTCCACGACGAGCTCCGGACCCAGGTCGCCGAGCGGCACGCCGGTGGCGAGGTGGGCGGCTGCCGGCGAGAAAAGGTCTCGCCCGTGGAAGGTGGCCGACATCGGAGCGAGCGTGTACCTCGGGTCCTGGATCTCGACCGCATGCTTGACGCCGCCGAGCTTCTCGGCCGCAACGACCAGAAGACCGTTGTCGGGACCGACGTAGAGCCGCCCGTCTCCCCCTTCGAGCGCCACGGACCTTCGCGCGCTCCCGACCCCGGGGTCGACGACCGCGAGGTGGACCCCGATCGGCATGTACGGAAGCGTGTTGGCGAGGACGAGCGCGCCCTGCAGGACCCCCTGCGGGGCGATGCCGTGGGTGATGTCGATGACCTCGACATCGGGCGCAATTCGTTTGATGACGCCGTGGCAGGTGCCTGCGAAGTCGTCCTCGAGCCCGAAGTCGGTCAGGAACGTGACGAAGCGATACGCGATGCGACGAGCTTAACCGCTGCCGTCAGGCCGTCCACGTCATGCGTCTCCGCCTCTTCGACGACGGCGAGGCCGCCCGCCCGGGCCTGCGCAGACGTGACGGGGCCGATCGTCACGCAGGGAGCGCCGATGCCGAGGGTTGCCAGAGCGCGCGCCGCCGAGGCGGACGCAAGCACGACGAGGTCGCTATCGGGAAACTCGGGCACCTCGTCCGGCACGGTCCGGTAGAGCGGGAGGACGTCCGCGCCGAGCTCCGTGGCCAGCAGCGGTCGCGCGTCCTCGGCGCCGGCGAAGAGCACCCGCCCGGCGGGCCTGGGCAGCCCCTCGAGGAGTCCCTCCTGAGTCGAGCGGCGAGCGACAAGGGCCGGCTCGACGCCATGCTCCCGAACGGCCTCCGCTGTCCCCGGCCCGATGACGGCGATAGGGGGGAGGCGGCCGTCGAGCCGTGCGAAGAGCAGCTGTGCTGCTATCCGGCTCGTCAGGACCAGCCAGTCGTAGCCGGACACCGAGACGGGCGGGCCTTCCAGGGCCTCGATCCGAATCAACGGGCACTCGGCCACGCTGAGGCCCGAGGCCCTTAGGCGCTCGGCCAGCTCGTCGTTTCCGCCCCGAGCGCGGGTGAGCACAACCCGGATGGGTTCCGTCACGACGGGACGGCGGCCAGCAGCTCGTCAGCCAGTGCGATCGGATCCTCGCCGCGGCGCCGCTCGATCCAGCTCCCGTCCTCCGCTGCGATCAGCGCCGTCAGGCCCGTTCCGTCGTGGTGGGCAGCGACGGGTGCCAGGCACCCCGCGCCGATCCGGCCCACGCACGAACGCTCGGCCGACACCCGGCGCCGGGTCTCGGGATGGTCCGCCGAAATCACCCGTTCTTCCTCGCCCACCCGCACCTGCAGAGCGATTGCGCCCTGGCCGGCCTCCGGCACCATGTCGACCGGGTCGAAGCGCAGGCCGATTTCGGCAGAGAGACCCAGCCGGTCGAGACCAGCTGCCGCGAGCACGATCGCGTCGAGACCCCGCTCGCTGCGCTTCCGCAAGCGTGTCTCGACGTTCCCCCTGAGCGGCTCGATCTGGAGCCCGGGCTCCGAGGCAAGGAGCTGGGCGCGCCTGCGAACCGACGCCGTGCCGATCCGCATCCCCGGCCAAAGCGCAGCCGCACCGCAGAGGGCGTCGCGCGAATCCTCGCGCGGAAGGTAAGCGCCCACGACGAGACCGGTCTCGTCCGTGGACGTCATGTCCTTCGCCGAGTGGACGGCGACGTCGATGCGCCCGGCGAGAAGCGCCTCCTCGATCTCCTTTACGAAGACTCCGCGCTCGCCGATCTGGCCGAACGGCTTCGAGCGGTCACGGTCTCCCGCCGTAGTCATCGGTACGAGGGCGACGTCCAGGGCAGGATTCGCGGCGCGCAGGCGGTCGGCGGCGAGCTCCGCCTGCGTGAGCGCGAGCCTACTGCCGCGGGAGCCGAGCCGAACCAGCACGGCAGCGCGCTCGCGACCGCGCTCTCGTCTCGCCACACCCGCGCGAGCCGGGCGGTCGGGCTCGGAGGAACGTGTACGGGGCCTGCACCGGAAGCGGGCGGCCCACGAGGAATCGTGTCTCGATCTTCAGCGATCCTCCTCAACGAGGCCGAAGAGATGGCGCACGGCCTCAGCATAGTGGACGCCGTCAACTGCACCGGTCGGCGCTGCCGCCGCCTCCTTCAAGCGCACTGTCGGAAGGTGCAGAAGCTTGTTCACGATCTGCGTCGTCAGCGACTCGACCGCCCGCCGCTCGCGCGGAGACAAAGCTCCGAGGCTCGGCTCGGCTCGGGCGAGCTCCTGGGCCCGGATCGTCTCGGCGAGCTCGCGGAGCGAGGTGATCGCCGGAACGACATCCCGCGAGCGCTGCCAGGCACGGAACTGCTCGGCCTCGTAGGCCACGATTGCCTCGGCACGGTCAGTCTCCTCCGTGCGGCCCTCCGCACTCTCGGTCACGACCCGCTGGAGGTCATCGATATCGTAGAGGTAGCAGCCGGCAAGATCGTTGATGGCCGGGTCAAGGTCGCGCGGAACGGCGATGTCGACAAAGAAGACTGGCCGTTCGCGCCGGCCGGCCAGCGCCCGCTCGACCTGCTGGGCGGTGACGAGATAACCGGCGGAGCCGGTCGAGGCCACCACCACGTCGGCCAGGGCCAGCTCGTCTTCGAGAGCCTCGAGCGAGGTCGCCCTGGCCCCGAAGCGCTCCGCGAGTCGCGACGCGCGCTCGAGTGAGCGGTTCGCGACCACGATCCCGCTCGCTCCCCGAGCCACCAGCTCGAGGGCCGCCAGCTCGCCGATCTTGCCGGCCCCCAGTAGGAGGACCTTCGTGCCGCGGATGTCCTCGAAGACACGCTCGACAAGCTCGGCCGCGGCGGTCGAGACGGAGGCGGGATTCTCCGCGATCCCGGTCTCAGTGCGCACGCGCTTGCCGGTTCGGAGAGCATGGCGGAAGAGTCGGTGGAGTGCCGGACCGGTCGCGTGGGCTTCCTGGGCTGCTTCGTAGGCCGAGCGAATCTGGCCGAGGATCTGCCCCTCGCCCCGGATCATCGAATCGAGTCCGGCCGCGACGCGGAAGAGGTGGCAGACGGCATCCTCGTCCAGCAGGGTGTAGAGCGACCCCTCGAGCTCGCCGGCCGGAAGGCCGGCCAGCGTCGCCAGTGCACCGGCCCCGCGCTCGAGTGCTCCCCTGGAGTCCTCGCACGCCAGGTAGAGCTCGGTTCGGTTGCACGTGGAGAGCGCCACTGCTTCGCCGTCCTCGCCCGCGAGCGTGGCCGCGATTTCACCTGCCCGGCCGGGCGCGAACGCGACGAGCTCCCGGAACTCCACGGGCGCGTGGCGGTGTGACGTTCCGACGAGCACGACGTTCATGTCAGAAATGTCCGACCGGAGTGATCACAAGCCGTAAGACGAGCACGAGAGCGAAGCCGGCGATTGCAAGCTGCGCCGTCCGCCGGCCGCGCCAGCCGAGTCCGTAGCGAAGGATGACGAAGGCTGCATAGAGCACCCACGTCCCGAGTGCGACCGCCATCGTTGCGTCGAGGGCCACGCCCTCCGACTCAACCCGTACGACCCCGATCGCAAGGCCGGCCGTGAGTGCGGGCACCGCGACGGCGATCGTCTGCCCCGTCAGCCGGTCGAGTGTCACGAGAGAAGGCGCACGCTGGCGGAGGACGCCGGGTTCGTGTTGCTTCAGCTTCCGCTCCTGCCTGAGGTAGAGCGCCGCCAGAGCGGCGGCGAGTGTGAAGCCGGCGAACGCGGCCAGGACGAGCCCGACGTGGAGCGCCAGGAAGGCGTCGCCGAAGTCGCTGCTGCGAGGGGCACCGGCACCGCCCGCCGCCCACGCGAGCACGAAGAGGCCGAGAGCAAACGGCATCACAACGGAGCCGAGCAGGCGGAAGCGCGGGCGGCAGCCCCAGATCAGATAGGCACCGACGCACATCCAGACGAAGAGATTCAGGGAGCCGGCCCAGGTGCCCCAGGGCCAGCCCTCGGCCCGAGCCGCCTGGAGCCCGAGCAGGGCGGTCTGTGCGAGCCAACCGACCCTGACACCCCAGATCGCGTACCGCCCGGGCCGGCCCGGGCGAATCGTCTCGCCCGCATAGGCGATCGCGGCCTCGCCGTACCCGAGGAGCGCGGGCCACAGGAGGAGAACTGCCGCTTCGCCCATCAGTTCACCGTCCGGGCGGGCTCGGCGGGCTTGACCTTCGGAGCTTCGTCAGGGACGCGGCGCTCGGCGGCCAACCGAGCGAGCCGAGAGACCTCCCGCTCGAGACGTGCCAGCTTGAAGGCGTAGACGACCACGTAGAGGAGGACGACAGCGAGGACGACGAGATAGGCGGCCGTCACGTACTTCTCGGCCGTGGTCACGCCAGCGCCTCCTCGAGCTGACGCAAACTCGCGTCCACACGCTTGCCGAGGAGCTCATTCGCGTAGAGGGCTCCGGCAAGCGCGAGCGTGCCCGCGAGACAGACGCAGAAGACGAAGAACATCGAGCCGGCCATCTGCGGGCCGTCGCGAGTGAACACGGTTGGATGGATGAAGCCCTCGGCGAGCCGGATGGCCAGGAAGCTGACGGGTATCAGCACGACGCCGAAGAGCGCGTAGACAGCCGACATGCGCTCTCTCCGCGGCCCGGGTTCCGTCGAGTAGCGAAGCATGAAGTAGGCGGAGTAAAAGAGGAAAAGGACGAGAAAGAGAACGAGCTGGCGTTCGCCCCAGCTCCACCAGACGCCCCAGGAGATCCGGGCCCAGATCGAGCCGGTCACGAGCGTGAGGATCCCGAAGATGACACCCATGTGCACGGCCGTATAGCTCTCGAGGTCGTACCGCGTCTCGCGCGTCCAGAGGAGGCGCAGCGCCTTCCAGGCCCCCCACCCGAAGCACGCGTAGGCCGTGAGAGCGACGGGGACGTGAATGTAGAAGATCCGCTGGCTGAAGCCCTGGTCGACGTCATCGGGAACCCAGAAGAACGCGAGCGAGATCCCGGTGAGAAGGAGGAAGGCAGCCGTCGCAGCGAGCGCGACGCCGCGGTTATTCCGTAACCACATACTCAAAGCTGGCCCAGGACAGGATCGCAAAAAGCAGGTCGTAGAGGGCGAGGAAGCCAAGATAGCGCCCCGGCTCCTCCGCGACGGTCGCCCCGACGCCGCCCACGATGACGGGAATCGCGAGCGGGAGGAAGAGAAGCGGGAGCAACAGCTCGCGCGCCCGGCTCGCAGCGGCCATGGCCGCCAGGAGCGTTCCGACAGCGGCGATCCCGACGTCGGCCAGGAGCACGGCCGCGACCAGCCTCGCATCCACCGGGGCGAAGAAGAGCGCGAAGGCCGGGAGCGCGACCGCTTCCGCCAAGAGGAGAAACGCCATCACGCTCGCCCCCTTCGCAAGCCAGATCGCGCTCCGGTCGCATGGGGCAAGGACGAGGCCGTCGAGGAGCCGCTGTTCCCGCTCGGCCGCGAAGGCGCGGGTCAGACCCAGGAGCGCCGTGAAGACGATCGCAACCCAGAGCAGGCCGCCCGCGGCAAGGTCCGACGAGTCGGAGGGAAGCGCGAAGTGGAAGACGACGAGCGTCGAGACCACGAAGAGGAGCATGGCCGGCAGGGTGTCGCGAGAGCGCAGCTCGAGGAGAATGTCCTTGCGGGCGAGCGCGACGACGTCGCCGAAGTAGGTCACGCGGCCCTCACAAGCTCGAGGCGAGCTGTCGCGAGCGTCCTGAGACGGTCCGGTTCGTGGGTCGCCGCGACGATCGTGCGTGCCCCCCGCAACGCCTCGAGCTCCCCGTCGAGGAGGGTGGCGCCTGCCGGATCGAGGCCCGTGTACGGCTCGTCCAGAAGCAAGAGGCGCGGCTCGTGGAGGAGGGCCCGGCACAGCGCGAGGCGCTGCACCATGCCGCGCGAGAAGACTGCGATTCGCTCGTGTCGCGCTTCCCAGAGCAAGAACCGCTCGAGAAGCATGCCGATCCGCTCGCGCCGCTCCGGCACGCGGTAGAGACGACCATAGAGATCGAGGTTCTCGAGGGCGGTCAGTTCTTTGTAGAGGAGCGACTCGTGGGCCAGGTACCCGATCTCGCCCCGGCCGGCTGCGACGTCGATGGTGCCGCCCGTGGGAGCGAGGAGCCCCGCGCACAGGCTGAGAAGCGTCGACTTTCCCGAGCCGTTCGGCCCCGTCACGACGAGGAAGTCCCGCTCTCCGACGTCGAGGTCGAGACCACGAAGAATCCGCTTGGAGCCGAAACGGCGCTCAAGGTCGCGGGCGACAATCACGCGGTCACGTCTGGGTGTGTGTAGTTGCCTTGTCTGACAACAGGGCCAGCGCATGGCCGAGCGCCGGGCGCAAGACGGCAAACCCGTCCCGGCACCCACCCGGGGAGCCGGGAAAATTCACGATCAGGGCATGCCCCAGGGTGCCGGCCTTGCCGCGCGAGAGGAGACCGTGCGGAGTGCGACGGATCGCGTCTGCGCGAACGGCCTCGGCGATACCGGGCGCAGGTCGCTCGAGGACGCTCGCCGTCGCTTCCGGAGTCACGTCCCTCGGAGCAAGGCCGGTGCCGCCGGTCGTCAGGACCAGGGAGGCCTCCCCCGAGAGCTCGCGGAGCGCCGCTGCGATCTCTTCATGCTCATCTGGAACAACACGGCGCACCACGTCGTGCCCCTCGGCGCGAAGCAGCGACTCGAGCTCGTCCCCGCTCAGATCCTCGCGCTCACCCGCGGATACGCGGTCGGAGACGGTGAGGACCGCCGCTCTCACGCCGGGCCCTTGATCTTCTCGAGCAGCCTGACGCCCTCTACGACCATTTCCTTGTCGACCGCCTTCGCCATGTCATAGACGGTCAGGGCGGCGACGGAGACGGCCGTGAGCGCCTCCATCTCGACGCCAGTCTGCGCCGTCGTCTCCGCCGTCGCCTCGATCGACACGCCTTCGTGCTCGACAACCAACCGAACGTCGACGTGCGCAAGTGGAAGCGGGTGGCAGAGCGGGATCAACTCCGCGGTCCGCTTCGCGGCCATGATGCCGGCGATCTGCGCGGTGGAGAGAGCGTCGCCCTTCGGAAGCGAACGGAGCGTCGCCGCTGTGTCCGCATGCATCCTGACGAAAGCGCTCGCGGTCGCTCGGCGCCGCTCGAGCGGCTTTCCTCCTACGTCGACCATGCTGACCGCCCCCTCCTCGTCCACGTGGCTGAGCTTCGCGCCGTCGGGGCGAGACACCGAAATCAGTGTACTCGCGCCGAAGCCACGGCTTCGTCGAGGTCGGTGAGTTGCGTCTCGATCCATTTGCTGTTGTCGTGGCCGCCCACCCAGTCGCGAATCGCCATGATCCTCGCCGCCCGCTCGCTCTGCGGCATCGTGATGGCCGTGTGGATCGCCTCAGCCTGGCCGGCCACGTCGAACGGGTTGATCGAGACAGCCCAGTCGGCCAGCTCTTCGTGCGCGCCGGCGTTCTCCGAGAGGATCATGACCCCGTCTCTCACGTTGATGAGAGGCGCCTCCTTCGCGACCAGATTCATGCCGTCGAAGATCGCGTTCACGAGCAGGACGTCGAACTGCTTGTAGGCGGCGAGGGACTGGGGGAAGTTGTCCTGGATCTGGAGATCGAGCGGCTTCCACCCCGGCCGCTGGAAACGGTCGTTCACAGCCCTGGCTGACCGCTGGATCGCGCCGAGGTACTCCGAATATTCTGGGATGTCCTGACGGGACGGGTCGAGGAGGGCCAACATGCCGACCCGTCCGTGCATCTCGGGATGGGCGTCGAGGTACAGGTCGAACGCCCGGAACCCCCGGACAACGTTCTTCGACGGATCGGTCCGGTCGACGCGCACAACGAGGAACTCCGGGCGCTCGGCGATGATCTCCGCCTCGGCTGCGAGCACTTGCTCGCTCCCGGCCAGTTCCTGGAACTCTCGAACGTCGACCGAGATCGGCGCGCAGCGCACTTGAGTGATCCGGTCTCGCACGCGCGCCTCGCCGCGGTCCTGGTCCACCTCCGCGCCGAGGATGTCCTCACAGCAGCGAAGGAAGTTGAGTCGCCAGCGTGGCGTGTGGAAGCTCACGACGTCGTTCGCCAGCACTCCCTGGTGAAGGGCCCGGCGAATCGAGTCCGGCAGGACACGCCAGTAGTCGGGCTGGGGCCACGGGATGTGCACGAAATGCGCGAGCGTCGCGTCCGGACGCGCCTCCCGGACGAACGAGGGAGCGAGGTACAGGTGGTAGTCGTGAAAGAAGACGGACGCCCCGGGCCTGCGCTCGAGCTCGTCCAAGACCGCGTCTGCGAATGCTCTGTTCACAGCCCGGTAGCCCTCATCCCACGCATGGTGGAGGCCGTGATCGAAGTTGGGAGCCTCCGCCAGGCCCCACAGATAGTGCTGCGCAAACCAGAGGATCGGGTTCGAGACGACGTTGTAGTACCAGTCGTACGCGGCCGGATCGTGCGCGATCAGGCGCAGGCGATACGGAGATCCATCCCGCGCGGTCACCTCGAGCGGCTCGTCAGGGGCTTCGTTCGCTACGACGGCGTCCTCGAGGCTCATCGCGCTGGCGATCCAGGTGACGTCGTGGAGGCTGACGAGACTGCTGAGGCCGGTGACGAGCCCGCCGCCGCCCCGGCTCACCGCCCGGTCGCCCTCGTCGCCGCGCGAGAACGTGACCGGCGCGCGGTTCGAGACAACGATCAGCTCACGGCGAGCAGCCACAAGGGAACCCTAGATGCTTGATCTGCAATCGACACGCCCTCGGATGTCGGGCCAGGCGCGGTGCCGGTGCCCCCGCGTCAGCCTGAAACGGCTCTAGCCGGCTCGGCCGGCGACGACGAGCTCGACGTCGCCCGTCTCGTTGCCCGCAAGCCGGTTGAAGAGCGCAAGCCAGTCGCGGAGAAGGCGCGGCGTCAGGAACTTCATGCGCACGTACTCCTTGCCTTTGAGCGCCATGGCACGGGCCCGGGCTGGGTCGTCGAGGATCTTCTGGAGCGCCAGTGCGCAGCCCGGGACGTCGTCGACGAGGAACCCGGTCTCGCCGTCCGAGATCTGGTCGACGATGCCGCCAACCCGGCCGGCCGCCATTGGACGTCCCTTCCAGAGTCCCTCGGTCACGGTCAGGCCGAATCCCTCCCGCACGGACTTTTGGATGAGCGCGGCCGAGTGCACCTGGAACGCGTTCACCTCGACCGAGCCGACGTTGTTCAGGTTCGAGAGGATGTAGATGTCAGGGTGGCCGTCCGCCGCGGCCACGGTCTGGCTGTAGTACTCCCAGCCCTCCGGATCGTCGTGGGCCATGGAGCCGACGAGCGCGAGCTGGACGTCCGGGTGATGCTCACGGAGGAGCCGCCACGCCTCGATGACACCAAGCGGGTCTTTCCAAGGGTCGAAGCGAGACACCTGCGTGACGAGGGGCCGGCTCACGTCGATCCCGAACTGGTCGACGATGTAGGCGGCGTCCTCGGCGGAGAGCGCCATGTTTTTCGGTGCGAGGGGATCGATGGCCGGCGGCCAGATGTAGGCCGGCGGGAGACCGATGTCGGGCACGTACTGCCGGCGGTGAAAGACAGTCGCGTCGTAGCGGGCAATCGATGGGGCCAGAAAGGCGAGCACGTCCGGATTCGGCTCGGAGACATCGATATGGCACCGCCAGATCCAGTGGTTCCCGAGCTCGTGCTTGAACTCCGGGATGGCGGCCGGCTGGGGGTCGTGGACGATGACGTAGTCGTAGCTTCCCTGGAGGGCTTCGGCGTTCAGCCGGTTGCACTCCCGAAATATTCGCCGCTGCTCCTCGTCGAGCGTCTGCGGGTCGCCCTGGATCGCGTTGTGGATGGCCTTGGTGACGTCGAAGAACTCGTCGTGCCCGAAGATCACCTGCCACTCGGTCTCGAGCCCCACGTCTTGCATCAGCGGGACGAGCGTGTAGAGGATCTCCGCGACGCCGCCGCCGAACGCGGTCGCAGATAGATGGAGAACCCGCTTCCCCGCGATCGGCTCCGCCAGCCTACGGATCTCCTCCATGAGCCCTCGCCCGGCGATGTGCGCGTAGTCGGCGAGCGACTTCTGTCCGACGTTGACCTGTTGGGGCTTCACGGCGGCGCAGGATAGCGCGCGCCGTCCCTGTCGCTCTTAGGCGAGGTACTTCGTAAAGCGGAGCGACGAGCCCGAGTCGCCCGACTTGATGTCGAGTTCGTCGACGATCGCGCGAATGATCGAGATCCCGAGGCCTCCCTCGTCGAGCTCGTCGCCCGCGGCGGCCGCGGCGGCCTCGGGGTCGAACCCGATGCCCTCGTCCACCACCTCGACCGACAGCTTGTCCTCGTCGAGCTCGTATCGCACCTCCACCTCGCCCGCTGGCTGCTCCTTGTAGGCATGGCGGACCACGTTCGAACAGGCCTCGGTCAGGGCCAGCTTCAGATCGGCGACCAGCGCCGGCTCCAACGCTCGCGCACGCGCGAGGCCGCTGAGCGCGAGCCTGGAGAGGACGATGTACTCGGCCTTCGCGGGGATGGTCAGTGCTACGACGCCGTGTACAACGCTCTGTCCTCTGGTCATGCTCCGCCCTTCGCTTGGCCGATGTCGCTCTGATACCCAGGAGCTCCGCACCTAAACCTCCCAGAAGCTTGCCCAGTATTCACGCGTTTTAGGCCGCTTTCGTTGTTTCGAGCCGCGCGCGGGCGATCTGGACCGCCTCGGCACTCGAGTCCATCAAGACGAAGCGGCGGCCAAGCTTCCGTGCCACCGCTCCGAGTGTCCCGCTGCCGGCGAACGGGTCGAGGCACCAATCGCCCGGCCGAGAAGAAGCGTCGACGATGCGCCGAAGGACCCCTTCGGGTTTCTGGGTTGGATAACCCGTCTTCTCGCGTCCCGTGGGTGACACGATGGTGTGCCACCAGACGTCTGTCGGCAGCTTCCCTCTCGCCGCCTTCTCCGGCGTCACGAGGCCCGGTGCCATATATGGCTCGCGCTCGACGCTCTCGGCGTCGAACCAGTAGCGCCCCCGGTCTTTGACGTAGACGAGGATCGTGTCGTGTTTGGCCGGCCAGCGGCGGCGCGCGCGCGCCCCGTAGTCGTAGGCCCAGACGATCTCGTTGAGGAAACAGTCGCGACCAAAGAGCTCGTCGAGGAAGACCTTCACGTAGTGCGCCTCCCGGTAGTCGATGTGGAAGTAGAGGGTTCCGGTCGGGTCGAGGAGGCGCCGCACCTCACGGAGGCGAGGCTCGAGAAATCCCAGATAGTCGTCGAAGGCATCGCGATACGAGGACTCGGATAGAAGGCGCGAGGCGTACCGCCGGCCACCGAAGCCGACCCGATCGCCGTCCGGGCCGGTCACCGTCGCAAGCGTCCGGCGGCGCTGGGTAGAGCCGGTGTTGAACGGCGGGTCGAGGTAGGCAAGCTGGAAGCTCTCGCCCGTGAACGCGGGCATGAGGTCGAGGTTGTCGCCGAGCAGGACGGCGTCGTCGTTCGGCGGCTGCGGCATCCGGAGCGACGGTACCGGGGCTAGCGGCCGGACCCGGGCGGGATTTCGGGCCGGGTTCCGAGCGTGACGATGATCGTTCGGCGCTCGCCGCCCCGCAGAACCGTGAACGTGATCTTCTGACCGGGCAACTTCCGGGTCACGGCGCGGACAACATCGTCCGCGGTGTCGACGAGCTTTCCGTCGATGGCCACGATCAGATCGCCACCGGGCCTGATCCTGATGTCCTCGAATACCTCCTCCGCCTTGCCTGGCCGAAAGCCCGCGTCGGCAGCAGGGGTGCCCAGATTCACGCCCTGGACGGCGGCACCCCGGTCGGCCCCGTAGTCGAAGCGCTCGGCGATCGAAGGGGTCACGGTCTGGGTCGTGATCCCGACATACGCGTAGCGCACCTCGCCCGTAGCTATCAGCTGGGACATCGAACGTCGCGCCGAGTTGATCGGGACGGCAAAGCCGACTCCCTCCGCGTTCCCGGACTCGCTCCGAATCTGAGCGTTGATGCCGATGACACGCCCGCGGGCGTCGAAGAGCGGCCCACCCGAGTTACCGCGGTTGATCGCTGCGTCGGTCTGGATCGCGTCCACGAGGCTGTACTCCGACGTCAGGGAGTCGATCGAGCGCTCCGTGGCTGCCACGATCCCGGCCGTCACCGTGCGGTCGAGACCGAACGGGCTCCCGATTGCCGCCACCGGCTCGCCGACGACGACACGGCTCGAATCACCGAGCGGCACCGGTTCGAGGACGTGGTCCGCCGGATCGACCTTCAGGAGCCCCACGTCGTCGAAGATGTCCCAGCCGACGACCTTGGCCTCGACCCGATCGCCGTCGCGGAACTCGACGTAGACGGTGCCGGCGGGATCCGCGCTCTCGGAAGGCGATCCCTCACCGGCCGTCGTGATCACGTGCGAGTTCGTCAGGATGTAGCCCCTCGGGGAGACGACGAAACCGGAGCCCTGCGAGGCACCGCCCTGACCATCCGCTGCGGGGTCACCAAAAAGGGCGATGATCGTGACCACGCCTCCGGACCGGGCGCGATAGATCGTGGACGGGGTGAATTCGTTCCCGGCCAGCGGCTTGGCGGTGACCGGCACGTCCGCGGCCGGCACGTCGGCAACCCCGTCGGAGACCGGGACGAGCACTGTCGCCGCGTCTTCGTCGAGCCATCCCGTGGCCTTGCCGGCCATGAGGGCGAGCGAGGCGCCGAGAAGCGCGGCGACCGTGGCAACAACGGCTAGAACAGTGGTGCGCACCGCTTCTCAGAGTAGCCGGGCGGCGGAAAGGGCCGGTCTATTACGCGCGCGGGACGGCGACCGGTTCGTTTTCCCGTGGAAACGGAGCGGGCATCAACGGCAGCTCCAGCGTGAAAGTCGTCCACCCCGGCCGGGACTCCACCGTGAGCGCACCGTCCATCCTGCGAGCGAGCTCACCTGCGATCGCGAGACCCAGCCCGCTTCCCGACGTCTGTCCCCCCTCCGCACGATAAAACCGCTGGAACAGGTGCTCGAGAGCCTTGGCGGGAATGCCCGGGCCGTTGTCGTTCACGGTGATAACGGCGCGAGCGTCCTCTGGCTCGACTCCGATCTCCACGCGAGTTCCCGCAGGGGTGTGGCGAAACGCGTTCTCGACGAGGATGCGCACGATCTGCAGGACTCGCTGCTCGTCGCCGAGGGCCATGACCGGGTCGACCGCACGCACCGACACGTCGTAGCCACCCGCGTCGGCGACAGCGCGGAACTCATCGCACGCTGTTCGCGCGACCACGGAGAGATCGATCTCCGCTGCCTGGACGCTGAGCTGCCCCGCGTCGAGCCTCGTGAGGTCGAGGAGGTCCGTCGCGAGCTTGGTCAGGCGTTCCACCTGCGCCCTCGTCTCCATGACGAACTCCTGGCGGGTTTCGTCGTCGAGGTCCTCGTCGTCGAGAAGTTCCAGGAAGCCGCCGAGAGCGAACAGCGGCGTCCTGAGCTCGTGCGATGCGTTCTGGATGAACTCGCGGCGAGCGTGATCCAGGTGAGCGAGGCGCTCCCGCATGGAGTCCAGCGCCGCCGCCAGCTGCGCGACCTCGTCGACGCCCGTATCGACGACCGGCTGCTCGAAGTCGCCGTCAGCGATCCGCTCTGCGGCAGACTCGAGGCTGCGAAGCCGGCGGGTGAGGCCCCAGGCGGCGAAGTACCCGAGGACGGTCGCCCCGAAAATCGCAAGCGCGCCCGCGGCCAGCAGACTGCGGCGCACGAGCCCCACGTTCGAGAGAACGTCCGCGAGTGAGGCGGAAACAGCGACGACAGTGTTCGGGTTGATCTTGACGGCGGCTTCGGCGACGTCTCGCTCTCCGTCCGTCGTTACCCGGCCCGAGGCACGGTCCTCCTCGAAGGCTTCGAGCGCCACGGGATCTGTTGCCACCTCCTGCGAAGACACGTTCGAGTCCGCCACGACGATCGGGGCTTTCGCAGTCAGAAGCTGGTACACGACCACGCGCGCGTTCAGCTGATTGGCGATTTCGCCGACGAGCTGGCCATAGATGCTGGTACTTCCGCTCGGATTCTGCCGCCCGAGGCTCTCGGCAACGTTGGGCATGACGTCCTCGATCCGGCCGATCTTGTCCTCCACGAGGCGGTTCTCGAGGCGGGGCACGACTGCCAGGTACACGACTCCCATCGCGATCACAACGAGAACGAAGAGGACGAAGCTGAGCTTGATCGTCAGCGACCGAAACGGGAGGATGGCTCTCATCGGCCATCTCTGAACCGGTAGCCGACACCGCGGACCGTGAAGATGTAGCTCGGCTCACCTGGATCAGGCTCGATCTTCTCGCGCAGGTGCCTGACGTGGACATCGATCGTTCTAGGATCGCGGTAGTCCGAGCCTCCCCAGAGCCTCTGGAGAAGCAGCTGGCGACTGAACACGTGGCCCGGCTGGGTGGCCAGCGTTCGCAGCAGCTCGAACTCGAGGTAGGTGAGCTGCACGGGCCGCCCCTCGACGTTCACCGTGCGTCGACCGAGGTCGATCGCCACCCCGTCCACCTCGACGATCTGGTCAGGCTCCTCGCTGGGCGCCAGGTTTGCGCGGCGCAGCAATGCCCGCACGCGGCTTCGGAACTCGCGAATCGAGAAAGGCTTCGTGATGTAGTCGTCCGCCCCGAGCTCGAGACCGAGGACCTTGTCCACCTCGTCGTCGCGTGCGGTGAGCATGATGATCGGGACAGTGCTCCGGGACCTGAGCCGTCGGCAGACCTCCAGCCCATCGAGCTTCGGAAGCGCCAGGTCCAGGACGACCAGGTCGAACTCACCTCCGTCGAAGCGCTCGAGCGCTTCCTCGCCGTCTCGAGCCTGTACGACGTGAAACCCCTCGCGCTCGAGGGGGTACGTGAGGAGCTTCTGGATCGACTCCTCGTCATCGACCACGAGAATGCTGGCGGGCGTTGCCACTGCCGACAGGATACGGACGGACCCTCGCGTAGACTGCCAACGGCTCATGACCAGCGACATGGGAGAACCACGCCGGCGACCGCGGCGCGGATCCCTCCAGCGCCCGGTGTCGAGCAGGATCTACCGGGCCAGCTTTGCCGGCGTCGTGGTGGCGCTCCTCGTTGCCGCGTTCACCGTTGGGCGCCCAGACCCGCTGCCCGAACCGAAGCTCGACCCCTCGTTCGACGAAGCGAGTGCCGTTCAGTTCGCGAGCGAATTCGCCCGGCTGAATCCCAGCCGTACCCCGGGCTCGCCGGGAGCCGTCACGGCAAGTCAGTGGGTAACCGAGCGGCTCTCAGACTACGGGCTGAAGGCGCACCGCCAGGCGTTTCGAGCCCGGATCGCCGGTCTCGGCGAGCGCGAGTTGGTCAACCTGATCGCAATTGTCCCAGGGCGCTCCCCGGAGGCAATCGTCGTCCTCGCCCACCGCGACAACCTCGGGATCTCGCCCGGAGCCAACGACAACGCGTCAGGGACCGGAGCCCTGCTCGAGCTGGCTCGCAACGTCGCCTCCACCTCGCTGTCACACACGCTCGTGTTGGTCTCGACGGACGGTGGAGCATTCGGGGGCATCGGCGCGGACGCCCTCGCACGGGACCCGGACGTGCTGCGCCAGATCATCGGCGGCGAGTCCTCGATCGCGGCCGTGGTCAACCTCGACGGGTTGGCCGGCGCCGGTCCCCCACGTCTTCTCTTCTCCGGGGAGACGGCCCGGACGGCGGCCACAGCACTGGTCGCAACGGCAGCAGAGAACATCCGCGAGCAGGCGCGTGAGGAGCCGGAGGAGCCCGCAGCCCTCTCGCAGCTCGTCGACCTCGCCTTCCCCTTCAGCCTCTACGAGCACGCGCCCTTCGTGGCCCGCGGCATCCCCGCGATCACGCTCACGACGTCGGGGGTCCGGCCGCCCCGCGCCCAGACCGACACCATCGACGGCCTGCGCGGAGAACGGCTCGGGGGCCTCGGTCGGTCGGCGCAGTCCCTGATCGCTTCCCTCGACAGCGCTCCGGAGGTGGCAAGCGGCACCCAGTCCTACCTCGCGCTCGGATCCCGCTTCCTGCGCGGGTGGACGATCCAGTTCCTCTTCCTCATGGCTCTGCTTCCGTTCCTCGCGACGGTCGTCGACCTCTTCGCTCGCTCCCGCCGCCGCCACGTGCCGCTCCTGCCGGCACTCCGGAGCCTCAGGAGCCGACTCGGAGTCTGGCTCTGGGCAGGAGTTGTCTTCGCCCTTTTCTCTGCGCTGGGCGCGTTCCCGACTGGAACTGCGCGACCGATCAACCCCGACTCGCCGGTTGTCGGCGAGTGGCCATACGTAGCGATCATCGGACTCTGCGTGCTCTCAATCCTCGGTTGGCTGGTCGCCCGGCCGAGACTGGCACGAAGGGTTGCCGTCGGCGGGGCCGACGAGTTGGGCGGTTATCTCGCCGCTCTTCTCGGCCTCGGCATGATCGCGCTCGTCGTCGCTGCGTCGAACCCCTTTGCGCTCCTGTTCATCCTGCCCTCGCTGCACGCATGGCTCTGGCTTCCACAGATCCAGGACCGACCGCTGCCGCTTCGGATCGCGCTCTACGCAGCGGGATTCACAGGCCCGCTGCTTCTCTTCCTCTCCTTCGCCGGCCGCTACGACCTCGGAGTCGACACGCTTTGGTACCTCCCGGCTCTGGTCTCGGTGGGTTATGTGCCGCTACCGCACCTCCTCGCCACGCTTTGCTGGGGCGCCGTCGCGGCACAGATCGGAGCCCTCGCCCTCGGCAGGTATGCCCCCTATCCGGCCGCGGACGACCGGGCGGTGCGAGGCCCGATCCGCGAGACCATCAGGCGGATCGTGCTCATCTCCCGCAGCCGGAGTCGCGCACGCGATCGCGAGGAGGACGCAAAGCCGGAGAGACTCCGGTCTGTCGGCCCCTAAGGCCTAGACGAGCTCGAGGTACCGGACGCTCGAGCCGGCTGCCAGCTCGTCGGCTCCGGCCTGCACGTAGACCAAGGCGTCTGCCGTGCCCGAGCGAACCATCATGTGCGATTCCTGGCCGTCGAGCGGGCGAAGCAGCGTCTCGTCGCCCTCCCTTGGAGCCGTTCGCGCACGTATGAGCTCGTCACGATGCTCGTTCCGGCGCACCGGCGCGGCCAACCGCCCCGTGTGGAACCGGGGCAGCGGATCCGGTAGGCCAAGAAGCGCGTTCACGGCCGGCCGCACGAAGAGCTCGAACGTGACGAGAACGGAGACCGGGTTGCCCGGGAGGTTGAAGATCGGGGTGTCCCGGCGGACGCTGAACGCAACAGGCTTCCCGGGCTTCACGCTCACGCCCCAGAAGACTTCCTCCGCTCGAAGCTTCGCCTGGACGGCGCGCACCAGGTCATGCGGGCCCACGGATGCTCCTCCCGAGGTCACGAGCATGTCGAAGCCAAGCAGCGCGCGCTCCATCGTGCGACGGAGCTCCTCCTCGTCGTCTGCGACGACGCCGAGCTGGGCGGGGACGGCTCCGGCGTCGCCAAGCGCTGCCGCCAGCATGAGCCCGTTCGACTCGTAGATCTGCCCCGGCTCGAGGGCTTCGCCGGGCTGTCGGAGCTCCGTTCCCGTAACGAGGATCCCGACGCGGGGACGCTTGGCGCATTGCACCTCTGAAACTCCGGCTGCGGCTAGCGCGCCGACCTGAGCAGGGCCGAGCGGCGTTCCGGCTTCGAGCACCGGCTGACCCGCCTGGGTGTCGCCCCCGCGCGGGCGGACATTCGCGCCCTGTCGAGCCTCTTCGCCGAACGTGACTCGGGAGCCTTCGTGCTGGACGAGCTCGAGCGGCACGACCGTGTCCGCACCGTCCGGGACGACGCCGCCCGTGGAGATCGCCATCGCCTCACCCGCCGCCAGGGCACGGCTCGGGGGACGGCCGGCCGCGATTTCCTCGACGACCGGCAGGGTCCCTCCTGCCGACACGTCCACGGCACGGACCGCGAAGCCGTCCATAGCCGAGCTCGCAAAGGGAGGCAGATCGACTTCGGCCGTAGCCGTGCCGGCTAGCACCCGGCCGGCGGCCCTCTCGATCGGAACGCGCTCGGCCGCGAGCGGTCGCACGCGCTCGAGAATCAGGCGGTGCGCCTCGTCGACGGAAATGAGGTCGGGCACGAAGCCGTACGCTAACCGCCCCGGGCTACCTAGATCGGCACGGCGTCCCGCAAAAGGTACGCGGAGAGTCCAATGGCAAGCCAGCGGGCCGCGCCGTCTTCCTCGACCGCGGCGAGCGGGACAGCCCACACCGCGTACCAAGGCACGAGCCAGGTCGTGGCCAGAAGAACGAAGCCGGCGCAGAGGCCAAGCCTGGCACGGCCCCGCCACGCCTCAAAGAGAAGCGCGCCGTACGCAAGCGCGAGGAGGCCCGCAAGGAGCCCGGCCGCCACGTCTTCGGGCAGGCCGAGCTGCGAAAGCCGGTTCGGGATGCTGTAGCGAGCCTGGTCCGAAAGGTTGTCGGCCAGCGGCCCGAAGGCGCCGAGCCAAGCAGTTCCATATCGCAGGAAGGCCGCAGCGGCGAGGACTCCGGCCGCGATCACGAACCCCAGGTGCGGTAGAGGGCGCCCGTTCCTCCGCAGTTCGATCGCGCGCAGCGGCAGAAAGATGAGCGGCACCCACTTGACCGCGATCGAACAGGCCCAGGCGGCGCCCTCCAGCTGTCGGCGGCCGCTGGCCGCCAGCGCAAGCGCGGCCAGCACGAACGCCATCATCAGCGCGTCGTTGTGGCCGCCTCCCGCGAAATGAAGAGCGAGGAGCGGGTTCCAGCCGACAAAGGCCGCGGAGAGCGCCGGCCTCCTGCCGAGCCGGGCTGCCAGCCCCGCGAGGACGAGCATGGCCGCGGCAGCAAGGCCCTTGTAGAGGCCGCCGGCCAGTCCGGCCGAATCGCCCACGACCGCTGCGTGGCCCTCGGAGAGAAGCGTGAACCCGGGGCCATAGACGGTCGTCGTGTCGCGCCAGCGCTCGCCCATGAGGGGATAGGCCGGGTCGTCCGGGAACGTGCTCGGCGGATCCGAGTACGGGTTCGCATCGTGCACGGCGCCCAGGCGCCCGTAGTCCCAGTACGTATAGGCATCGGTGGAGAGAAGGACAGGCCCGGCGAGCGGCACGAGCTGGACCGCAGCCGTGATCGCGAGGACGACCCCTACCCGGGCCGTCCGACCTCGGCCGAGGAGAACCACTGCGAGCACGTAAGCGGCGAACGCCGCAACGCTAGCGCCGAGGTAGAGCCAGGCCCACTTCGTCTCGCCGCCCGCGTGCTCCGGAGCAAGTGGTGAAGCCTCGGGAAACGCCGCCGCGACGGCGACGCCGACGAAGAGCAGACAGGCGAGGCCGGAGCCGAGTACCGGCGCCTCAGTGGCGCTCGCCTGCCACCCGGCGGCCGGGCGGGGCACCTAGTCGTTCGAGGCCGCGGTGGTCGTCGGCGGCGGAGGCGGGGGTGAGGTCGTGTCTGTGGGAGGCGCAGTGTCCGTCCCGCCGCCGCCGGTGTCAGTCTCGCCGGAGGAGGTCGTCTCGTCGTCCTTCTTCTTGCCTCCGTCGCAGTTCTTCGTACAAGGCGGCGGGCCGTAGTACGCGTACTGGCCGTGGAACGGTTGCCAGTCCACGGGCTGAGACGGATACGGGAACTCGGCGTAGGGGGAGGATCCGATGGCGGCAACCATGAAGTCGTGCCAGATTTGTGCCGGGAACGTGCCGCCGGCAACCCTGATCCCATGCACGTTCGTCATCGGGATCTGAGCTCGTGGATAGCCGACCCAGACCGCTGTCGCAAGCGTGGGCGTGTAGCCCACGAACCAAGCATCCGCGAAGTCATCCGCGGTGCCCGTCTTTCCCGCCGCCGGCCGGCCGAAGTTGGCTGCCGTGCCGGTGCCGGCCAGGATGTTCTGCTGCAGGATCTTGGTCACCTCGTAAGCGACGCCGTCCCTGAAGACCCGCTTGCGCTTCGGCTTTCCCCAACCGGCGCCGGTGTCGACCTTGCCGCTTGGGAGCACAACCTTCTTGATCGCCATCGGCTCGGAGTAGATGCCGCCGGCGGCGAGCGTCGCATAGGCGGAAGCCATGTCGAGCACGGAGACGGAGTTCGTACCGAGCCCGACCGACGCGACCGGCTCGAGCCGCGTCTTGATCCCCATCTCGTGCGCGATCCTGACAACGTTCTCCGGGCCGACGTCGAGCGTCAGCCGCGCGTAGACGGTGTTGTCCGAGCGAAGCGTCGAGGACGCAATCGTCGAGGGACCGTAGTAGTCACCCGCGTAGGTGGCGACATCCCAGGGCTCGCTGAGAGGATCCGGCTGCCAGTGGAACGGCGCCGAGAGGTACATGGTCGTGTTCGGGTTGATGCCCTGGTGGATCGCCTCTGTCAGAACGAAGGTCTTGAACGATGAGCCGGCCTGGCGCGTGCCTTGCGCGGCGAGGTTGAACTGGACACCGCGCCGCCCGGGGATCACGGCCGTCATCGCCCTGATGGCGCCGTTTTTCGGGTTGATTGAGACGACCGCAGAGGCAGGGTCGGTGCGCTCGGTCAGGTTCTCCTTGACCGCCCGCCGTGCCGCCGCCTGGAAGCGAGGATCGATTGTCGCGTAGACCTTGAGCCCGCCGCTTCTGACCGTGGAGACGCCGTACTTCGCAATCAGGAGATCGCGGACGTAGCCGAAGAAGAACGGCTCGCGGATCTTCGTGTAGATCTGGCCTCGCCGCAGCTTCAGCCGCTTGGCGGCAGCCTGCTCGTACTCCGCCTGGGTGATATTCCCGGCGACCAGCATGGCGCGGAGCACCTCGTTCCGCCGTCGCACCGCCTCGTCGGGCCGCGCGAAGGGGTCGTAGACCGAAGGAGCCTGCGGAAGCCCGGCAAGCAGGGCGGCCTCCGCGAGCCCGAGCTTCTTGGCCGACTTCGAAAAGTACGTCTGCGAGGCGGCCTCGATGCCGTAGGCGTGGTTCCCGAAGTACACCTGGTTTAGATAGGTCTGGAGGATCCGGTCCTTCGCCCAGGCGTCATCGAGCTTGAGTGCCAGGCAGGCCTCCTTCGTCTTCCGCTTCAGCGAGCGCTCGTTACCGATGTAGAGGTTCCGGACGAGCTGCTGGGTGATCGTCGAGCCGCCCTCGACGATCCGACCGCTCTCCAGGTTCTTGAAGGCGGCGCGGAAGATGCCGTGGAAGTCGAGTCCGCCGTGCTGGTAGAAGCGCCTATCCTCGATTGCGACCGTCGCCTCGCGGATCGAAGGCGACATCCGCTTGAGCTTGACCGGCTGTCGGTTCCGCTCGGCGGGAATGGCGCCGAGCGGCGTTCCGTCCGCGGCGTACACGAATGAGTTCTGCCCGAGGGTGACAGGCCGGAGCAGCTCGAGGCTACAGCTGTTTCGAAACGCGCTGGCGCCGGTAAACGCCGCGGCGGTCAGTGCCGCCAGGATTGCCGCCGCGCCGAGTCCGATCGTCAGGAGGACGAGTCGGCGCCGAGCAGCATGGTGGCGCCTGCGCCGGTTCCGGTCGCGGCGCCGGTGGTTCGCATAGACGTTGGCTGCCGGCCGTGACTTACCGCCGTTCCGAGGTCGTCCGCGGCCGTTCCCCGGGGGTCTGTTACCGGGCGCGCCACGGCCGTTTCCCTGTCCGTTTCCCCCACGCGTAGGAGGCATCAGAGGAGGCCCTCCTGACGGAGTCGGCGGTGCGCCGCCAGGCGCAGCGATGCCTCGAGGTCGGCTACCCGCGCCGGCCGCGCCCACGCCGCGATCCGCACGAGAACCCTGTCGGTCTCGAAGTCGCTCACGGTGATATGGGGGTTGGTGTCGGGCATGGCGTCGGGCGCACCTTTCGCCTCCTCGGCGACGAGGGCGAGCACTCGGTCGAGGTCAGACGAGATCGGTACCGGGATAGTGACCTCCGCGAGATGCTCCGAACGTGCGATGGTCGAGTTTTGGATCGTATCGGAGGCAAGCTTCTCGTTCGGGATGTAGAAACGGGCGCCGTTGCCGGTTTGAAGGATCGTGTAGGTCAGGGCGATCTCCTGCACCGTCCCTGAGGCATCGGCAACCTTGACCTCGTCCCCGAGGCGAAGCGGCTGGGTGAACGCGATCATGATGCCGGACACGAAGTTCCCCAGGGTGGAGCGGGCCGCCATGCCGATGACGAGGCCCACGACGGCGGAGGAAGCGAGGATCCCCCCCGCCACGGCCCTGATCCCAGGAATCACGAGGAGCGCACTCAGGACACCGAAGGCGATGATCGCCGCGACGAGGCTCCGCCGGAGCACGCGATAGCGCGTCATCGCCTGCGGCTCGTGCTTCAGGCGCCGGGTCAGCGCCCGGTCGGCAAGACGCGCCACCACGAGGGTGACCAGGACCACGGCAGCCACGATGGCAGCACGCTTCCACCAGTCAACGTCCATCCGAAGTCAGTTCTCTAGAACGGGAGCGGCTTCCTGCCTGCGAATCCGCCTTCGAGCGTGTGCCACCAGGAGACGTCGGGCTCGCCGAGGTGCCAGCAGAGGAGCACGGTCGACCCGTCAGCCGGATGGCGGGCCGGGAAATCGACGAGGCCGGTGTCGGGATCCTTGACCTGAACACCGAGGTGGTCGAGCTCTTCGATCGCCTCGCGGAGCCGGTTGGCGGCGGCGGCGGCCTCCTCCTGGAGCACGCCCACCGGACCAGGGTGAAGCCCGCCGCCGTTTCCGGCCACTCGCGCGCGCACCGGAGCGAGACGGAGCTCGAGCTCAGAGAGGCTTCGGCGCGCCGCCACGAGGCGCTCGACCGCGGATCTGACAGTCGGCAGAGCAACGTTCGCTTCCTCCGGCGTGAAGAGCCGCACGAGCGGGATACTTCCTGATCGCGTGACCTTCCGCCGAACTGCCCTCCTCCTTCTCCTGACGGCTCTCGTCACCACGGGATGCGGGGAGCGCGCGGAGCCCGTGGGCAGCCTCTCCGTGGTATATCCGGTTCGGGTTCTCGGCGGCGGCGACGCTCCCACAGTGCTGCGACGAGCGCCGAAGCGGATCGTGGCCCTCGACCTGGGAGCGGTAGAGCTCCTCTCGAGAATGGGAGTCGGGGCGCGACTCGTCGGCCTGCCGTCCGGTGCGCCGGTCCCGGCAGGAGCGAAGGCACAGACGGTCGTAGCGCCCAGCGGGCAGATCGACGTCCAGGGGATCGTCTCGTTGCGGCCCGACCTGATCATCGCAACCCCCGACACGGATCCCGTCGACGTGTCCCGGGCTGAGCGGGAGAGCAGGGCCGCGCTCTACATCCAGCCTTCCGAGTCGGTCGACGACGTCGCCAGGAGTGCGATCGAGCTCGGCTTCCTCGTCGCCGAGCCGGCGAAGGCCCGGGTGCTCGTAGCGGAGATGCGGCGAAGCCTCGCCGATCTCGACGCGACGCTCGCCGACGTCCCAGTGCGAACGGTCTTCGTAGACACCGGCCTCTTCGTCACCGTGCCCACACGATCGCTTCTCGGCGACCTGATCAGGCGCGCGCGGGGGCAAAGCGTCGCCGGCCCGCGGCCGGGGCTCGAACCGTTCCCGCTCGGCCGCCTCGCACAGCTCGACCCTGACGTCTACCTCGCCACCTCGGACACCCGGCTCACTCTGGCACGGCTTCGCTCGAACCCCAAGACCAAGCGACTGCGATCAGTCCGGGAGGGTCGGGTCCACATCCTTCCGGTCACCCTGGTCACGACCGCCGGGCCGCGCGTGCCCGAGGCGCTCGCCGAGATTGCCCACGCCCTCCATCCTGACGCGTTCAGATGATCGTGGCCGCCGATCTCGACGTGGTCACGCTCGACGCGCTCGGAACGCTCGTCGAGCTCGCTGATCCCGTACCGGGCCTGCGCCGGGCGCTGGCCGCGCACGGGGTCGAGCGGGAGGACGCCGATGTCGGCCCCGCCTTCGCCGCCGAGGTCGACTACTACCTCCCCCGCGCGCACAAAGGGGGCGATCCGGAGGCGCTTACAAAGCTCCGGCGGGATTGCGCGGCCGTCTTCCTCGAGGCGTGCCAGGCTGACCTCGACCCCACGGCCTTCGCGCCCGACTTCGACGCCGCGATCGAGTTTCGGCTCCTCCCGGATGTCGTCCCCGCGCTCGACGCGTTACAGGCGGCCGGCTTCTCGCTCGCCTGCGTCGCCAACTGGGACATCTCCCTGACCGATCACTTGGAGGGTCTCGGCCTTACGCAGCGATTCCAAGCGACCGTAAGCTCTGCCGAGGCCGGGTCCCAGAAGCCGGATCCGCGACCGTTCGAGCTCGCGCTGGAGCGGCTGGGAGTCCCAGCGAGCCGGGCGCTTCACTGTGGGGATTCCGACGCAGACCGGGAGGGGGCCGCACGAGCCGGGCTGGCGTTCGAGCCCGACCCCGTGGCGACGCTCCCGGAGCGACTGGGGATTCGATGAACAACGAGCGAAAGCAGGGCTTGCAGACACGGGCGATCCACTCGCCGCCCGCGCGCCCCGCCGCCGGCGTCCCGGTGGTAAGCCCGATCGTTCCCGCCGCCACGTTCGCCTTCGGGACGGCCGCGGAGTTCGGCCGCGTCATGAGCGAGGAGGAGTACGGGTTTCTCTACGCCCGCCTTCGCAATCCAACCGTCGAGGAGCTGAATGCGGTCCTCGCCTCGCTCGAGGGAGCGGAGGCGGCCCAGGCCTTCTCGTCGGGCATGGCTGCGATCTCGGCGGCGCTCCTGACGACCCTCGAAGCCGGCGACACGCTCCTCTGCGCACGCCAGCTCTACGGCAACACGTACTCGTTCATCGAGAAGCATCTGCCCCGCCTCGGCATCGAAGTCGTGTACCTCGACGTGAGAGATCTACCCGCGTGGGAGCGCACGGCGCGAGTCCTCTACGTCGAGACGATCGCCAACCCTGCCGTCCCGGTCGCCGACCTACGGGCCCTCGCCGAGCGGAAGGGCGACGGCGTTCTCATAGTTGACAACACTCTTGCATCGCCAGCGCTCTGCCGTCCGCTCGAGCTCGGCGCCGACATCGTCTGCGAGTCTGCGACCAAGTACCTGAACGGCCACCACGATGTGACTGCAGGCGTGCTCGCCGGAAGCGCCGAGGTGGTCGCCCGCGCCCGCAACCACCTCATCGACTTCGGTTCGGTCCTCGACCCGTTCCCCGCCTTTCTCCTTCGCCGAGGGCTGAAGACGCTCGCGCTTCGGATGGAGCGTGCGTCGAGCAACGCCCTCGCTCTTGCACGCTTCCTCGAGAGCCACGGGAAGGTCGAAGGTGTCCACTACGTCGGTCTCCCGAGCTACGAGCACTACGAGTTGGCCGTGAGACAACTCCACGGCTCGGGCGGGATGCTGGCCTTCGACGTTGGCGGGCGCGAGGCCAGCGAGCGGGTCATGGATGCGCTGGAGCTCTGCGCCCGCGCCACGAGTCTCGGCGGCGTCGACACCCTGGTCTCGCACCCGGCCTCCACCAGCCACCGGCAGTTCAGCCCAGCCCAACTCTCGGCGGCTGGAGTGTCCGAGGGCCTTCTGCGCGTGTCCGTAGGCTGTGAAGATGGAGACGACATCGTCGCCGACTTCGAGCAGGCCCTCGGAAGCCTCTAGATCAACGAGGCAGATGGGTCCTCTGGCGGCGTGGCTCGTCCTCGTCGCCCTGCAGATCGCGCTCGCGTTCTCGGCCACGAGCGACGACGACGCCGTCCGCGACCCGGACCCGCTCTTCAGTTGGGAGCTCGCTGTCGGCGGCACCATCGTCTACGCGATCGTGGTCGTGCTCACGTTTGCCATCGTCAAGTCGTATCCGATGAACGTCAGGGAGGCGCTTGGCCTCAAGCGGTTCAACAGCCGCTGGGTCTGGATCGCCCTCGGCGTCGCTTTCAGCTCCCTGATCGTGGCTGCGATCTCGGAGCCGTTTCTGCACGGAGGTAAGGAGCAGGGCCTTGCGCCCGGTGGGTGGCAGCCCGACCGGGCGGGTGCATTCGTCGCGAATGCGCTCGTCGTCATCCTGGTCGGTCCGTTCGCCGAGGAGCTCTTCTTCCGTGGCCTCGGGGTCCGTGTCCTTCGGTTTCTCGGCCCCGCGGTCGCGATTGGAGGGACGGCAATTCTCTTCGGGCTGGCCCACGGCATCCTCGGGGCTCTCCCCCCGCTCGTCTTCTTCGGGGCCGGCCTGGCCTGGGTTCGCTACCGCTCGGACAGCGTCTGGCCCGGTTTCATCTCGCACGCCGCCTTCAACGGCGCCGGCATCGCGATCGCAATCGCGACCTTTTAGAACCCTCCTAGCTTCCAGCCGTCCGATACGTCAGACTCCGTGCAGTGCGGCGCGCGGTCGTGTTCGGGGTCTTTCTCCTCGCCTTCGCCTCTCCGGCAGTCGCCGCCGCGGCCGGGGAGCCCATCAGTGTCGCGGTCAGCCGGACGACAATCCCGTTCGAGAAGACCGTCCACTTCACCGGCGCGGTCAGTCCTGCCGTGGGTGCAGCCCCGGTCCGCGCCTATCTGATCGAGGGAGACAATGCCTACCTGGTTGGAAAGGGCGCGACGCGAGCTGACGGGACCTACGACATCGTCGGAACGATCCGGAAGCCGGGCAACTACGTGACGCGGGCCGAGGTGGATGCGGCGGGCACGATCGTCGAGTCGAGCCCGGTCGGACTTGCGGTGCTCCCGTCGTTAACCGCGCACTTCGACGGGACGGCCACGCTCGGTGGCAGCCTCGTACTCGCCGGACGCCTTCAGCCGGCCCGTGCCGGAACCCTCCGGCGGACGATCGGCGCCGGGACGAGCTGGGTCCGTGTCGGCCCCGCCGGGCGCTTCCGGATCGTTCTCCCGGCCACCAAGCCCGGACTGCTGACCGTGAAGCTGACGCTGGCTCCGGCAGCCGGCTATGCGGCGAAGAGCACCACGAGGCGGCGCCGGATCGTCCTGCCCTATCTCGCTCGCGGATCGAGCGGCAGGAGCGTACGGCTCCTCGAGCGCATGCTGCGCGATCGTCACTACGCGATCCCGCGCGTCGACTCGCTCTACGGCTACGACACCGTCGAGGCGGTCTGGGCCTTCCAGAAGGTCTACCGGCTGCGCCGCACCGGGCGTGTGACACCGGCGCTCTGGCGGCTGCTCGGCCGGGTCGGCGCGCCTGCCGCTCGTGTCAGGCGTGGTAACCACATCGAGGTGGACAAGACCCGGCAGATCCTCTTCGAGGTACGAGACGGCAGGGTGGTGAACGTCCTCCACGTCTCGACGGGCGCAACGGGCAACACGCCGGTCGGAGCGTGGCACGTCTACAGCAAGGTGCGCGGCTACAACGCCCTGGCCATGTACTACTCCCTCTTCTTCCGCGGCGCCTTCGCGATTCACGGCTACCACTCGGTGCCGCCCTTCCCCGCAAGCCACGGCTGCGTCCGGATTCCGATCTGGGCCGCGTACGCTCTCTTCAACCGCTGGACGTACGGCGCCACCGTTCGCGTCTTCCCCTAGCGCCGCGCGGTGACTATCCTTCGCCGCCCATGGACGAGGCGAGCAAGGACCCGGTGGTGCGCCAGATCCGAGAGCAGATCTCGGATAACGACCGCGCCATCGTCGAGGCGATCAACAAGCGTCTGAAACTCGTCGCGCGCCTGAAGGAGTACAAAGCCTCCCGCGGTTACGACTTCCTCGATCCCTCCCGGGAGGAGTGGATGGTCAGCTACCTCACGAGAGCGAACACCGGTCCGCTTTCGGCGGATGGCCTGAAAGAGGTCTAC
>Ga0307302_10000105_pt1 | contig 35012 bp, 30 predicted proteins | sample ER_DNA_183_FD_194490 | JGI IMG/M metagenome (GOLD analysis project Ga0307302, IMG submission 194490) | Bulk soil microbial communities from the East River watershed near Crested Butte, Colorado, United States - ER_DNA_183 | ecosystem: Environmental > Terrestrial > Soil > Floodplain | place...
CTGGAGACGCAACGCGTCGCGCCGCGGAGCGTCCCGCGCCAGCGTTGCCGCTTTCACCTCGTCCTCCATCCTCGCTATGAGGCTCATCGGGCGCACCGCGACCGATGAGCGGGGGAAGGGGCGTAAGGGGAAACCGGGAGGTTTCCCCCTCCCGCCTCCTCAGCGTGCGCGTCGCGTTGACCGACGCGCACGCTGAGGCGTTTCCTAAAGAAGGGGGCCCTTGGGGGAAACATGGTTTCCCCCAAGGGAGCGAGCTGGAGGCGAGCGACGCTCACGCTGGGAGTCCCTTCACGCGGCCGCCGAGGATGTGCCAGTGAAGGTGGAAGATCGTCTGTCCCCCGCCCTCGCCGACGTTGACGAGGACGCGGTAGTCCTCGAGACCCGCCTGCTCGGCTGTCTCGGCCACGAATTCGAGCATCCGCTTCGCTTCGTCCCCCGGGAACTCACCGACGTCGCGAAACGTGGCGACGTGACGCTCCGGCAGGACGAGCAGGTGCGTGTCGGCGCGGGGGTTGATGTCCCGGATCGCGACGAAGCCGTCGCTCTTCGCGACGTGATCGCCTTCGTCGACGAGCCGGCAGAAGAGGCAGTCGTCAGGCAGAGACGATCCCCTCCTCGGAGACCTCGGCACCGCGGACGTGGACGAACTGGCCGACGGGCGCGTCTACGAGCCATGGCGAGTAGTCGTCCCCGTAGCCGCGTCCGGGGCGATCGATGAGGACGACGTCATCTGCGCCGATCTTCTCACGCCAGCGCGCGAGGCACGCCGCTTCCGACGCGGCCCGTAGCCGGGCACTCCGATCCTTCTTCACCGAGGGCGGAACGGAGTCGTCCCCAGCCGTGACAGTCCCGGGGCGTGGTGAATACGGGAAGACGTGGACTTTTGTGATGCCGGCCGCCTCGACGACGCGGAGGGTGTTCCCAAAAGCATGCTCGGATTCCGTCGGAAAGCCGACGATCGCGTCGGTCGTCAGATTGAAGTCTGCGAGCGGCTCGAGCCGGCGCAGGTACGTCTTCGTGGAGTAGCGCCGCGCCATGTCCCTGAGCACGCCGTCGTCGCCGGACTGCAGGGGCACGTGCAGATGCGGGCTGACCGTCGGCGTCTCCCGGAGCGCCGCGATCAGGTCCGCATCGACGTGGTTGATCTCGATCGAGGACAGGCGCAGGCGCTCGAGTCCGTCGACCTCGCCGACCTCCCGGACGAGCCGCGGCAGTGCATAGCCGGCGTCCCGGTCGCGGTAGCAGCCCAGGTTGATCCCGGTCAAAACGATCTCGCGATGGCCCTGGGCGACCCGCCGGCGGACCTCGTCGAGCACCGCGGCAGCAGTGCGGCTGCGCGAGCCGCCACGCACGAGCGGGATCACGCAAAAGTTGCAGGAGAAGCTGCAGCCGTCCTGGATCTTCACGAACGCACGCACGCGATCGAGGCGTGCGTCAGCCTGCACGCAGCCGATCGTGCCCACGTCGCCCGCCACGAAGGCAGGCGTCTCCTCGCTTCGCCTCCCCACGACGGTGACGTTCTCCGGGAGGCCGGCGAACGCGTCGCCCGCGAGGTTCGCCGCGCAGCCGGTGACGTACACCCTGCTGTGAGTCCTCGCTGCGCGTGCAGCGGCATGTCGTGACTTGCGGACGGCCTCGTGTGTGACGCAGCACGTGTTGACGACGGCGACATCGGCGCCGAGGTCGTGGGAGCGCTCCACATGACCGTCGCCGAGAAGACGCTCGCGGACGTCCTGCGCATCGGTATGCGACACCTTGCAACCGAGGAAACGAATGGAGAACGTCGTCATCTGCCTGATGCTACTGGGCCGAAAACGGCGTTTCACGGTCTTTCGTAATGATCCGCCGCCCAGCCCTCCCGTGTGATCCGGCGAACGTGAGCGAAGCCGGCGAGCACGTCCTCGTCGGTCGGGAAATATCCCGACGACAACAATCGCTGCGAACGCAATCTCGGCGCGAGCGCCTCGACCGAGGGCCGCGTGATGTTCGCGAGCGCGACCTCCGCGTCGGGAAGCTCGTCGTTCAGCACATCGACCCGGCGCGCTTCGATCTCGACGCCGTTCGCCGCGGCGTTCGCGAGCGTTGCGGCCACGGCGCTCTCCTCCGTGTCGAGCGCGATCACCGGATCGAAGCCGAGCTTCGCGGCGACGATTGCGAGCACGCCGGACCCGGAGCCGAAGTCGACGGCACTCGCGGGCTCGATCTCGAGCATGAGCTCCACCAGCAGCTGTGTGGTGGGATGCGCGCCGGTTCCAAAGGCGCGACCCGGATCGATCACGATCGCGGTTGCATCGTCCGGCGGCTCATGCCACGGCGGGCCGATCCAGAGCCTGCCGACGCGGACGGGGTGGTGAAAGGCCTTCCAGCGGTCGCGCCAGTCGGCGGCCACGTCCTGACCTCTGGCGCCGCCAAATGCCTGCCACAGCCGTTCCTCCCCACCGGGATCGGTGTAGGCGATCAACTCGACGCCGTCCGACGACTCGACCTCTTCGAAGCCTTCGGGAAAGAGCTCGAGCATCTGCGCCCTCGCTTCTTCCGCACGCTCGACGGGCACGGCCACCGAGACCCGCCGCATGACGCTCAGCGGAACGCGCTCTTCAGCTTGTCGAAGAACCCCTCGTCCGGCTCGTAGGTCTCCGCGGTTGCGTGGCACTCGAACTCCTCGAGCAGCCGGCGCTGTTCGTCGTTGAGCTGCCGCGGAACAGTCACGTTCACGAACAAACGCTGGCTGCCTCGGCCGAATCCCTGCAGCACGGGAAGCCCGCGGCCGCGCAGGACCCGCACTTCGCCCGGCTGCGTCCCTGGGTCGAACGTGACCTCCGTCTCTCCCTCGAGCGTGGGGACTTGCACGGTCGCACCCAGTGCTGCCTGCGTGATCGTGAGGTCGACGGTGGTGTACACGTCGTTGCCCTCGCGGACGAATCGATCGTCGTGTCGGACGTGCACCTCGACGTACGCATCGCCGGCGCGTCCGCCGGGCGTGCCCGCATGACCTTCGCCGCCGAGGCGAATTCGCTGCCCGTCGTGGATTCCCGGCGGGATCTCCACCTCCAGTGTCCGGTCCTGGATCACGCGGCCGGCACCGTTGCACTGCTCGCAGGGATGCTCGACCAGCTGCCCCGATCCGTTGCAGGTCGGACAGCCACCGGTCCGGACGAACTCGCCGAAGACGCTCCGAGAGACCTGCCGCACCCGTCCGCTTCCGGCGCAGGTCGGACAGGTCCTGACCGTCGTGTCGGGCTCCGCTCCGTTGCCGCCGCACCGGTCGCACGGCACCGCGACGCCGAACGGCACCTCTCGCTTCGTACCGGTAGCGACCTCGGCGAGGTCGATCTCGATTCTGGCCGCGATGTCCGCGCCACGCCCCCGGCCTCCGCGCCCGCCGATCCCGAAGAGGTCGTCGCCGAAGAACGCCGAGAAGAGATCGGACAGGCTGCTGAGATCGAACGAGCTCGGCTGGAAGCCGCCGCTACGGAGCCCCGCATGGCCGAAACGGTCGTACAGCTCACGGCGCTCCGAGCTGGAGAGCACTTCGTACGCCTCGACGATCTCGCGAAATCGGTGCTCGGCGTCCGGCGCCTCCGACACATCCGGATGGAGCTCACGCGCGAGCCCCCGGAATGCGCTCTTGATTTCGTCGGGGGTCGCGGTGCGCGGCACGCCGAGGAGCTCGTAGTAATCGCGCTCGGTTGTCGCCACGCGTCAAGCGTAGCGGGGGCCTCAGTTGTCCTCGTAGACCTCTTCGACGAAGCGCGACAGCTCTTGGGCCGCTCCGCGCACAGACCGGATCGCCTTGTCGTAGTCCATTCGTGCCGGCCCGAGCAGGCCGACCGCGCCGAGCGGCCGGTTCGTGAGCCCGTACGTCGCGCCGACCAGCGCCGCATCCTGAAATGCCGGATGTTCGAGCTCGCCGCCGACGCGAACGAATGCGCGCCTCGGGTCGAGCGCTTCGCCGAGGATCTCGAGCAGCGCAGCCCTTCGCTCGAGCGTCACGAGGACGTGCCGATAGATCCCGAGCTCGTCGTCACGCGCGGCGTCGAGCAGCCCCGCAGCGCCGCCGACGTACAGCCGTTGCTCGGCTCCGAGCAAGTTCGTGAACACCGGCTTCAAGGCAGCAAGGAACTGCCGCTCGCCGCCCGAGAGACTCGCGTCTTCGAGCTCACGGCGGAGACGGCTCGTACCCATCTGCAGTCCGGCGACGCGCTCGTTCAGATACTCGCCGGCCCACTTCGCAAGCCCGGGGTCGACGGCGTCATCGAACGTGACGACACTCTTCGCAACCCCGCCCGTTGAGGTGATCACAACCGCCATCACCGTGCGCGGGTTGAGCAGCAGCACCTCGACATGGCGGACGAGAGTCGTCTCGAGCGACGGCGCCGACACGAGTGCGAGCTGACTGGTTACACGCGAGAGGGCGTCGGTCGTCGCCTCGAGAGCGGAGTCGATCTCTCGCCGCAGCTCTGAGAGGTCGAGCGGGAACGAGCCCGGCCGCTGATCCTGTCGGGCAAGGATGCCGCCCGCATACAACCTGTAACCCTGCTCGGTCGGGACCCGCCCGGCGGACGTGTGCGGATGTGTAAGCAGCCCGCGGCCTTCGAGCTCTGCAAGCTCGTTGCGCACCGTCGAGGCCGAAACGCTCAGGCTCCCACGCTCGACGAGGTACCGCGAGCCGACCGGCTGGCCGGTCGCGACGTACTCCTCGATCACGAGCGCGAGCAGCTCGCGCTGGCGGTCACTGAGATTCACGATTGGATCACTCTCATTTGCAGGAATTTTAGCTGTGCTTCAGGCGAGCAGGTCTGCGGTCACACCGCCGCCGAGAAATCGGCCCCGCTGCGTGAGCGCAAGGGTCTGCGCGTTGCTCTCGACGAGACCGAGGCGTTCGAGCCGAAGCAGAGCGTCCGCGTCGAGGACGCCGGCAAGCTCTCCGACCACGAGCGGCTCGTCCAGCCGCAGCCCGAGCATCACCCGTTCGCGCTGCTGGACATCTCTGGAGAGCCGCTCGAGCTCTCGCTCGGGTCGCCGGCCTTGCGCGAGCGCCTGCAGGTATCGAGACAGCCCGGGAGTGTTTCGCCACCGGCGGCCCGCGACCGTCGACACCGCGCCGACTCCCAGCCCGACGTAGTCGCGGCCGAGCCAGTACGCCAGATTGTGGTGCGAGCGGAGGTCCCGGTCACCGGCGCGACAGAAGTTCGCCGTCTCGTACCAGCGATACCCGCCGTCGGTCAGCCGGTCGACGACGACCTCGAAGTAGGTCTCCATCGCGTCGGCCTGGCGCGCGAGCTCGTCGCCGTGCGCATGGGTGAAGCGCGTTCCGGGCTTCGCTTCGAGCTCGTAGCACGACAGGTGCTCGGGCCCGAGCTCGAGCGCGTCCGCCAGGTCGGCCTCGAGATCGGCGGCGCTCTGGCCGGGGATGCCGTAGATGAGATCGAAGGAGATGTTGTCAAATCCGGCATCACGCAGATGGTAGAACGCGCGCCGGACGGTGTCCGGTTGGACAACGCGGTCGAGAACCCCCAAAAGCCGCGGGCGGAAGCTCTGCACGCCGAGCGACACACGATTCACGCCGTGCGCGCGCAAGCTGCGGGCGAGCTCCTGCGTGACCGTCTCCGGATTGGCTTCTACGGTCACCTCGTCGGCCGACGGCAGCGAGGCGAGCAATCGCTCGAGGGCGTGCGTCTCGGTGAAGGTCGGCGTGCCGCCGCCAAGGAACACGGTCTCCAGCTCCGGCGCCAGGAGCTCCCGCTCCAGCTCGAGCTCCGACAGCAGCGCGTCGACATACGGTGCGTGCTGCTCCTGCCGGCCGACGGCGGTCACGAAGTCGCAGTAGCCGCAGCGGTGGGCGCAGAAGGGCAGATGCACATAGAGGTGACGTGTCATCACGACTTCTTCTCGTCGTTGAGATTGAGCACCGCGAGGAACGCTTCCTGCGGGACTTCCACCATGCCGACCTGCTTCATCCGCTTCTTACCCGCCTTCTGCCGCTCGAGCAGCTTGCGCTTACGGGAGATGTCACCGCCGTAGCACTTGGCCAGCACGTCCTTTCGCCGGGCCTTCACCGTCTCGCGCGCGATCACGCGCGCACCGATCGCCGCCTGGATGGCGACGTCGAAATGCTGGCGCGGGATCTCCTCGCGCAGCCGCTCGACGAGCAGGCGCCCGCGGTCGTAGGCCGAGTCGCGGTGGATGATCAGCGAGAGCGCGTCAACCGGCTCGCCGCCGACGAGGACATCGACGCGTACGAGCTTCCCCGGGCGGAACCCGATGATGTCGTAGTCGAAGCTCGCGTAGCCGCGCGTGCGCGACTTCAACGCGTCGTAGTAGTCGAGCACGATCTCCGCGAGTGGGAGCTCGTACGTCAGATGGACGCGGGCTTCCGATAGGTACTCCATGTGGTCGAAGCGGCCACGGCGATCATTGTTGAGCTCCATGACCGCTCCGACGTATTCCTTCGGGACGATGATCGACGCCTTGATGTACGGTTCCTCGACCTCCTCGATCTCGTTCGGCATGTCGGACGGCGTGTGCACCTCGACCCAGTCGCCGTTCGGTGGCTTGACGCGGTACGCGACGTTCGGAGCGGTGACGATCAGGTCGAGGTCGAACTCGCGCTCGAGGCGCTCGCGCACGATCTCCATGTGCAGCAGACCGAGGAAGCCGCAGCGGAAGCCGAAGCCGAGCGCCTGAGACGTCTCCGGCTCGTAGAAGAGAGCCGCGTCGTTCAGCTTGAGGCGCTCGAGTGCGTCACGGAGCTCCGGATAGTCGTCCGAGTCCGTCGGGAAGAGGCCCGAGAAGACCATCGGCTTGACGTCCTTGTAGCCGGGGAGCGGCTCGCTCGCTGGCCGCTGCTCGGACGTGATCGTGTCGCCGACGCGCAGGCGCGAGACGTCCTTCAGCCCCGTGATGATGTAGCCGACCTCGCCGGCCTCCAGCATCCCGGTCTCCCGGCGGGTCGGCGCGAAGAAGCCGAGCTCCTCAGCCTCGAAGCGGGTGCCGAGAGCCATCGCCCGCAAGGGCTCTCGCGCGGAGAAGCGCCCGTCGACGACGCGCACGAATGCGACGACTCCTCGGTACTGGTCGTAGGAGGAGTCGAAGATCAACGCACGCGCGGGCGCAGCCGAGTTACCCGCAGGAGGCGGGACGCGCTCGATGATCGCGTCGAGCACATCCTCGACGCCCTCGCCGGTCTTCGCGGAGATCCGCAGCACGTGCGACGGGTCGTCGCCGATGAGATCGGCGACTTCCGCCGCCGCCGCCTCGGGGTCCGCCTGCGGCAGGTCGATCTTGTTGACGACGGGAACGATCTCGAGGTTGTTCTCGATCGCCAGGTATGCGTTCGCGAGTGTCTGGGCCTGGATTCCCTGAGCGGCGTCGACGACGAGCAATGCTCCCTCGCAGGCTTGCAGGGAGCGGGAAACCTCGTAGGTGAAGTCGACGTGGCCCGGCGTGTCGATCAGGTTGAGCTGGTGGCCCTTCCACTCCACCCGCACGGCCTGCGCCTTGATCGTGATGCCCCGCTCGCGCTCGAGGTCCATCGAGTCGAGGACCTGCGCGCGCATGTCGCGGTCCGCGACGGCGTGCGTGAGCTCGAGGATCCGGTCGGCCAGGGTGGATTTCCCGTGGTCGATGTGGGCGATGATCGAGAAGTTGCGAATGCGGTCCTGGGCCATGGTTTAGCCGCGCTTCAAGCGGTTTCGCAACGCTAGCAACGGCCCGAGCTCACGAACCTTGAGCGCCCGGCACGTGAACAGATAGACGGCAGTGCCGACGACGAGCGCGGTGACGACCGAGACGAGCTGTCCCAGGAACCCGCGCCCGAGAGCGCTGTCGAGCTCGTACCACGTTCCGTAGGCGGCTCCCGCAAGCACGGCCGAAGCCGTCACGATTCGCAGGACCGAGTCCATGATCTGGCCGAAACCGAGCCGACCCAGGCGGCGGCGCATCAGCACGAGCAGGACCGCGCTTCCGGCAACATTGACGAGCGAGGTCGCGAGCGGGATCCCCCACGTCCCGAACCGGTAGAAGATTGCGTCGAGCGCGGCGTTCAGGCAGAGATTCGCGAGCGCGACGCACGTCGGAATCCAGTTCGACTGCAGGCTGAAGAAGCCGCGGTTCAGCAGCAACATCATCCCGTTGAAGAACAGGCCCGCCGAGAACGCGGCGAGCGCGGCCGCGACGACCGGCGTCTGCGCAGGCTCGAAGTGACCGCGCTGGTAGACGAGCCGTGTGATCGGCTCGGCCAGCACGGCGCTGATCACGCCTGCCGGAATGAGCAGGAACGCGATCTGCCGCAGTCCTGACGCAAGCGTGTTGCGAAACCCCGCCTGGTCGCCACGCGCCGAGAGGCGTGCGAGAGACGGAAAGAGGACTGTGGTGATCGCGACGGAGAAGATGCCCTGCGGGAGCATGTAGAGGCGAAACGCCTTGTCGATCGCCGTCGGCGCCAGCGTGGGATCGATCAGCCGCGACGCGAAGATCGAGTCGACGACGGCGTTGAAGTTGATCAGGCCGAGGCCGAGCGTGACCGGCAGCATCAGCTTGAGCACCCGCCAGACCGCCGGGTCCCGCCAGTCGATCAGGACGCGGAGCTTTCCGTCGAGGCCGCGGAGCCACGGCATCGGCAGTAACACCTGGATCACGGTGCCGATCACGATCGAGATCGCGTAGACATAGAGCTTCGCGTCGATCGTGTGCGCGTTCGGCACACCGAGCACGAGCCCGACGATGATCGCGAGGTTCCAGAAGATCGGGCTGAGCGCAGGAACCGTGAAGCGCTCGTAGCTGTTGAGGATCCCGACGACGATTCCCGACACGCCGAGCAACGCGACGATGGGAAAGAGCACGCGGGAGAGGCCAATCGCGAGCTGCTTGTCCCCGCCGGGATCGCCGAACAGCCCGATGACCCACGGCGCGATCACGATGAAGATCGCGGTGAGCGCGCTCAGCCCGAGCAAGACGATCCAGAAGAGGCTCGCGGCGACACGCCATGCCCGCTGGCGCTCGCCCCTCTCCTGTAGTTCGGTGAAGACCGGGACGAACGCCGACGACAGAGCCGCGTCGGCGACGAGCGCCCGGATCAGGTTCGGCACCTGGAAGGCGACCGTGAACGCGTTGATCTTGCCGGCGGCGCCGAAGTAGTACGCGGCCACGACCTCGCGAATCAGGCCGGCGATGCGGGAGAGGCCCGTGGCGAGCGAGAAGATCGCCGTCGACCTCGCGAGCCGCCGGCCTGAGTGCTCGTCCACGCGGCGAGTATAGGGAGGGCGCTGAACGGCACAGCCGGGGCTCTGAGCGCCTTTGGTACCATCCTCGCGCCCGCGGATTGCGGGCCTTTTCACGCGATGCCGAACATCAACCAACAGAAGAAGCGCGTTCGCTCAGCCGCCAGGCAGCGGCTCGAGAACCTGCGCTACCGCTCGACCGCGAAGACGTTGGCGAAGCGTCTCGAAGCTGCGGTCGCAGCCGGGGACAAGAACCAGGTCGAGGCCGAGCACCGCGCCCTCGTGCGCTGGCTCGATCGCTCCGCGGCCCGGGGCGCGCTGCACCGGAACACCGCCGCGCGCCGCAAGGCGCAGGCCGCCCGGCTCGTCTCCGCGCCGAAGCGCTAGCTCGCGACCGCGGCCTCTCGGGGCCGCGTGATGTCGATCAGCGCACGCTCGAGCTCGAGGTCGACGGCGAGCCGAGAGCCACCCTTGACGGCGTGGTCGAGCTCCGCGAGCCTCACGACCGCTCCGCGCAACTCATCCGAGTCGTAGTTGCGGGACTGCGCGAAGAGCTTCTCGACATAGAACGGATGCCGCTTCAGGCGCGACGCCGCCTCGCGAGCGCTCAACCCTTCATCGGCGAGCCGCTGGCAGTCGCGCACCCGGCCGACGTGCGCGACGAGCAAGCCAATGAGTGATGGAACCGTGCGTGACACGGAGTCGCCCGAGCGTTCGATCAGTGTCTGGCACGAGGTGAGGGCAGCTGCCAGGTCACGACGGCCCCACGCGTCGGTGAGCTCGTACCCCGGCACTTCGGCGCAACCCGCTGCAAGCTGCTCGACCTCGGAGACGCCGACCGGGTCCGCCCCCGCCCACGTCGCGATCTTGTCCACCTCGCTCGAGAGCTCCTCCGGATCCTCCCCGACCACCTCGACGAGCAGCCGGACGGCTTCCTGGTCGATCGTGACCCCGCGGTCCGAGAATTGCTTCGTCACCCACTCGGGCACGCGTCGCTTCGGGACGTCGTAGACGAGCAGGTCTCCGGCTTTCGCGCACGCCTTGGCAAGTGCCGAGTCCTTCTTCAACTCCGCGGCGACCAGGGCGAGCACAGTGTCCGGTGCGGGACTGCCGAGGTATGCGGCGATCGCCTTCGTGTCCGCGGCCTTCCAACGCTCCACGTCCTCGACGACCACGAGGCGCCGGCCGCCGCCGAGGAGGCCCATCGAGTTGCAGGCCGCCACCGCGTCGTCGCCACCCGCGTCGTTCGCGGACAGGAGCTCGACGCCCTCCTCGCCGATCCGGTCGCGCAACCGGCGAAGCGCACGGTGGATCTTCGGCCGGTCTCCGCCGGTGATCAGGTAGACAGGCTTGAGCTCCGTCGTCGCCACCTCGGCCAAGCATAGGCGCCGAGGAGGAAGACCCCTGCGAGCACGAGAACGAGGGTCCGCGTCGACGTGATCTGCGCGATCGGCAGGCCGCCGACGGCCCGGGCGACCGCGACGAGGTACGCGGCGCACCAGCCGTTGAGCCAGGCGAGCGTTGCCGCCGCGCCACCCGAGATCGGCGCGACCGCTGCCGCCGCGAGTGCCAGAGCCAGGAGCGGCACGACTGCCGGCGCGGCGAGCGCGTTCGCCGGCACTGTCAGGACCTGGAGGGAATGAAACTGCAGCCAGGCGATCGGCGCGGTCGCCAGCCCGCAGGCGGCCGACACCGCGACCACGGTCCGCAGCCGCGGGCCCAACGGATATCCCTCGAGAAAGCGCTCGAAGCGCGGAACGAGGACGAAGATCGCGAGCACCGCGACAAACGAGAACTGAAAGCCGGCGTCGAGGAGCGCGTACGGGTTCCAGGCGAGCAGAACGATCGCCCCGACGAGCAGCAGATGCCAGCGGTCGGCCGCGCGCGCGGTGAGCCAGGCGAGCGAGCCGAGCGCACCGGCGACCCCGGCGCGGATGACCGAGGGCTGGGCGCCGACCGCGAGGACGTAGGCCCCGATCGCCGCGAGCGCGCCGAGCTGGCCGAGCAGGCGCGGCAGGCCGAGCAGCCAGGTGAGCAGCACCGCACTGGCTGCGACGAGCGCGACATTCTGGCCGGACACCGCGAGCAGGTGATAGAGGCCCGACGCGCGGAAGCTGCGACGCAACTCGTCCGAGAGACCGTTGTCCTCGCCGAGCACCACGCCTTCGATGACTGCGGCGCGTTCACCGTGGAGCCCCCGCGCGACCGAATCCCGCAAACGTCGTCGAACCGCGTCGGCGACGCCGCCGATTCCGTCGCGACGACCGACGATCCTCCAGTCGTCGACACGCAGGACGACGTGGACGCCGTGCCGGCGCAGCCAGGTTCGCTCGTCGAACCCGTTCTCGGCGCCGCGTGGCGCAGTCACGATCACGAGCGCGTCCAGGATCGCTCCCTGAGGAGGTGCGCGTCCGCGCGGCAGCTTCAGCAAGACCGGCTCGTGCAACGTCAACCGGCCGAACCGCTTGACGACGGCAGGCGTACGAATCTCGTACTTACCGGCATGCACAGGGCCCGTGACGACCAGCTGTACACGTCCTGCGGTGTCGATTCGCGAGCTCAACGGGCTGTGATCGAGCGCGTCGAGACGGCTGCTTCCCCAGCACCAGCCGAGCAACGCGAGTGCGCCTGCGACGAGCAGCAACCGCTGCGGCCCTGAGACACCAAAAGCGGCCAACCCGACCAGACCAGCGAGGACGAGTGCGACGCCGCCGTTCACCCGCACCGCGTTCGCGGCCGCGAGACCGAGACAGAGCGAAGCCGCGAGCAGCTGCGGGGAGCGGCGGGCCGCGACGAGCTCACTCACGGCGCGACCAGGTCGCGGAGCGTCTCGAGCCGCGCGGGCCCGATGCCCGAGATCGCATCGAGCTCGTCGGCGGACCCGAACGCCCCGTGCTTCTGGCGGTAGTCGAGGATCTTCTGTGCGGTGACCGGGCCGACGCCAGGCAGTGCGTCGAGCTGCTCGAGCGTCGCGCTGTTCAGATGGACCGGGCCCGAGGCCGCGCCGCCGCCCGGCGTCGGCGCGCTTGCGGCCGCCAACCCGCGCCTGGGCACGACGATCTGCTCTCCGTCGGCGATCCGGGCGGCGAGATTGACCAGCTCGATCTGCGCCTTGGGCGTCGGGCCGCCGGCGCGCGCGACCGCATCGGCCACGCGCGACCCGTCGCGCAGCCGGTACAGGCCGGGCCTCCGAACGGCCCCGACGACGTCGACGTACAGCATCGTCGAGGAGAGCTGGCTCGTCTTGGTCGACGCGACACGCAGCGGCGGCGCAACCGCCGCAGGCTTCGCGGGCCGGAGCAGGAACCTGCCCGCCAGCACGAACACCAGCAGCAGCACCACGCCTGTGACGACGATACGCCGGCGATCGAGAGCGATCTCTGGCATGTCGCCAATCGTGGCAACGAAAGCGTCACCTGTCCGTGACGATCTTGTGGCGAGAGTGAGCTAGCCGACGACGAGGTTGACGAGCCTGCGCGGCACGACGATCGTCTGGCGGATCTCTCCGCCGTTCAGGTGCGCCTGAACCTTCGGCGACTCCTTCGCGCGTGCGACCAGCTCGTCCTCGGGCAGGTCGACCGGAACCCGGAACCGGTCACGCACCTTCCCGTTGACCTGTACGACCAACTCGAACGTATCGTCTTCCAGGAACGAAGGATCGGCCTGCGGCCACGGCGCCTCCCAGAGACGCTCGTGTCCCAGACGCTCCCACAACTCCTCGGCGATGTGCGGCGCGTACGGCTGGATCAGCGACACCGTCGTCTCCGCGGCAAATCGGGCTGCGGGATCGTCCGGAGACTTCGACAGGTCGTTGACGAGCTCCATCACCGCGGCGATCGGTGTGTGGAACTGTTGCCGCCGCCCGAGGTCGTCCGTGACTCGCGCGATCGTGCGATGGACGCGACGCGTGAGTGCACCATCGTCCGGTGTGCCCCCGACCGGCGCATTGTCGGCCACCTCGCCGACCAGGCGCCAGACCCGTCGCAGGAACCGCTGCATCCCTTCGACTCCGGACGCAGTCCACTCCATGTCCTGGTCGGCAGGACCGATGAACAGGATCGAGAGCCGTGTCGCATCGGCTCCGTACATCTCGACCAGCTCGTCGGGTGTCGCAGAGCCGCCCACGCGCTTCGAGATCTTCGCACCACCCTGCGTGACGAAGCCGTTGCCGAAGAAGCGCTTGAATGGCTCGCGGTGAACGCTCAGATCGAGCTCGTTCAACACCTTCTGGAAGTAGCGGGCATAGATCAGGTGCACCGTCGAGTGGTCGAGACCACCGGTGTAGTGGTCGACCGGCATCCAGTAGTCCGCCAACTCTCGGTCGTACGGCGCCTGGTCGTTGTGGGGATCGCAGTAGCGCAGGAAGTACCACGACGAATCGACGAAGGTGTCCATGGTCTCGACCTCGCGGCGTCCTTCCTTGCCGCACTGGGGACACGGAACGCGAACCCAATCCTCGGCCTGCGCCAGCGGCGGGATTCCCTTCGGCTTGTAGTCCTCGACCTCGGGCAGGATCACGGGCAGCTCTTCCTCCGGCACGGGAACGATCCCGCAGTCGTCGCAGTAGACGATCGGAATCGGGCAGCCCCAGTACCGCTGACGGGAGTAGCCCCAGTCGCGCAGGCGGTAGCTCACTGCAGGCTGTCCACGTCCCCGGCCGCCCAGCCACTCGACGATTGCCTTTGCCCCCTCTTCGTGCGGCAGGCCGGAGAACTGGGCCGAGTCGACGAGCTTCTCCTCGTCGTCGACCACGAGCTTGATGGGCAGGTCGAACCGTTCCGCAAACTCCCGATCGCGGTCGTCGTGCGCGGGCACGGCCATGATCGCGCCGGTGCCGTAGTCCATCAGGACGTAGTCCGCGACCCAGATCGGAATCCGGGCGTCGTTGACCGGGTTCGTCGCGAAGAAGCCGGTAAAGACGCCGGTCTTGGTTCCTGCGGCACGCTCTTCGGCGGGCCGGGCGCCCGCCTTGCGGACGTAGGCCCGGATCTCCTCCCCGTTGGGGGATTGGTCGGCCAGCCGGTCCACGAGCGGATGCTCTGGAGCAAGGACGAAGAACGTCGCGCCGTACAACGTGTCGGGGCGAGTCGTGAACACCGGGATGTCGATGTCGAGCTCGTCCACGCGGAAGAGGATCTCGGCGCCTTCCGAGCGGCCGATCCAGTTGCGCTGCATCGTCAGGACGCGCTCCGGCCAGTCCAGCTCCTTCATCTCGTCGATCAGGCTGTCGGCGTAGGCGGTGATGCGGAAGAACCACTGCTCGAGCTTGCGCGCTTCGACCTCATAGCCGCACCGCTCGCAGCGGCCGTTCTTGACCTGTTCGTTCGCCAGCACGGTCTGGTCGTTGGGGCACCAGTTGACCAGCGCGGCCTTCCGGTAGGTGTGACCGCCCTCGAAGAACTTCAGGAAGAGCCACTGCGTCCAGCGGTAGTACTCGGGCTCATGGGTGGAGAGCTCGCGTGACCAGTCGATCGCCCAGCCGATCCGCTTCATCGTGCGCCGGATCGACACGATGTTCCGCTCGACGATGGCACGAGGATGCTCGCCCTCCTTCAGCGCAGCGTTCTCCGCGGGCAGCCCGAAGGAGTCGTAGCCCATCGGCCTCAGGACCTCGGAACCGGTGCGCCGGTAGAAGTGGGTGAGCACGTCGCCGAGCGTGTACACCAGGACGTGGCCGATGTGCAGCGTCCCGGACGGGTACGGCAGCATCTCCAGCACGTAGGACTTGCGCTCGTTACGAGGCGCACCCGGCTCCGGGTTCGGCACCTCGAAGGCGCGGCTCTCGTCCCAGATCCGCTGCCACTTCGTCTCGACTGTCTGCGCGTCGTACCTGTCCATGTCCGTCCTCTAGAAACGAAAAAGCCTCTCAGGTGAGAGGCCGTGGGGAGCTGGCGCGGCTTTCGCCACGGTGGCTCCCTTCCCTACAGAAGCAGCTCCTTCATGCCTTCGAACTCTAGCAGCGTTACAGTCGGGGCCATGAGCGATTACACCCATCTCAACCTCAAGGACGCCGAGGATCAGGCACCGAACTTCGGCCTTTCGCCGGACCTCGAGTTCCGGATGGCCCGCGTCCCGCTGGGCCTCGAGCACTCGGGTATCAGCTATTGCCGCGTGTCCCCCGGTTTCCGGCTGCCGTTCGGCCACAAGCACAAGAACCAGGAGGAGATCTACGTCCTCGTCAGCGGCGGCGCGCGGATGAAGATCGAGGACGAGGTCCGAGACCTCGAGCCGTGGGACGCGGTTCGCGTCCACAAGGACACGATGCGGAGCATGGAAGCGGGCGACGAGGGTGCCGTGTTCCTGATCGTGGGCGCCCCGAACACCGGTCCGGGCGACGCCGAAATGGTTCAGGAGTGGTGGAGCGACTAACGGGCTGATCGAGCTCTTCCCCGACACGGCAGCCGTCGAGAACGGCGAGCTCGTGGTGGGCGGAGTCCGTGCGTCGGCCCTCGCGGAGGAGTTCGGCACGCCGCTCCTCGTGTACTGCCGGGAGACGATTCTCGCCCGGGCGCGCGCGTATAGGAGAGTGGATCCCGAAGCGCTCGTCGTGTACGGAACGAAGGCGTTTCCCAACGTCGCGCTGCTCCGGCTTTTCGCCGCGGAGGGTCTGGGGGCCGACGTCTCTACGCGCGGCGAGCTCGAGTTCGCGTTGCGCGCAGGGATGCAAGGCGAGCGGATCGTGTTCCACGGCAACAACAAGTCGGAAGAAGAGCTCCAGGCAGCAGCCGAGGCCGGCGCACTCGTGGTCATCGATGCGCTCGACGAGGTTGCGCGGGCGAAAGCGGCAGGCGTTCGAACCGTGCTCGTCCGCCTCACTCCGGGCATCGACGCGGAAACGCACCGTGCGATCCAGACCGCCCACGCGGAATCGAAGTTCGGGCTCGTCGCCGACGACGCGCTCGCGGCGGTCAGGGACGCGCTCGCCTCGGTGCTCGACGTCGCCGGGCTCCACGTGCATATCGGCTCGCAGCTGACGCGAAGCGCGGAGAGCCTGCTCGCGGTCGAGCGGCTTGCCAATGTCGCGGCACGCTGCCAGGAGGAGCTCGGCTGGACGCCGCGCCTCTTCGACCTCGGCGGCGGCCTCGCGGTTCGTCATGCTCTGAACGAGAGCGTCCCGCAGGAAGAAGAGTTCGCGCGAGAGCTGCTCGCACGTCTACGTGCACACTGGACCGAGCCGGCGCGTGCGATCTTCGAACCGGGCCGCTCGCTCGTCGGCCAGGCCGGGCTCACGCTCTACCGGATCGGCGTCGTCAAGCGCACGACAGGCGTGGCCTATGCGGCGATCGACGGGGGCATGTCCGACAACCCGCGCCCGCAGCTCTACGGATCGCGCTACGAGGCACTCCTTGCGAACCGTGCCGAAGAGGAACCGGTGGCGACGTTCCGGATCGCCGGCAAGCATTGCGAGTCCGGCGACGTGCTCATCGAGAGCGTCGAGCTGCCGGAGCCGCGCCGGAACGACCTGCTTGCGGTTCCCGCCACCGGGGCCTACACCCTGGCAATGGCGTCGAACTACAACGGCGTCCCGCGCCCGGCCGTGGTGCTCGTGACGGACGGCGACGCCGAGCTGATCCGCCGGCGCGAGTCGCTCGACGACCTCCTCGCGTTCGAGACCTAGAGGGCTGATGCGAAATTCGGCCGACGTCGGGGGCGCTCCAGACCAAGCCGGGCAGTGCGGTCGTTCGCGGTGCGTAGCGGCGCTACGTGCCGCGGGCGGGCGTGCTGATCCGGCGCCGTCGTGCGTCATCCGGCCCGGCGGAATTTCACATCAGGCCTCTAGCGCGTAGCGAAGCCGGGCCGCACGAGACGCGGCGGAGCAACGAGTCGTGCGTCCTTCACCGGCGGATTCCACGGCTCGGCGAGCGGGGCCGCGCCGAACGACGAGAGCCGCCGCTCCTCCGGCGCGTCGCCGTAGAGCGTCGTCCGCTGTCGCGCCACGCGGCCGCACGAGCGGATCAGCGCCTCCATCGCTTCCGGTGGGAACTCCTGCCCGTGCTCGGCTCCGGCCGAACGGGAGATGGACTCGTTCATCAGCGTGCCGCCCAGGTCGTTGACGCCGGCGCGGAGCGCGGCCGCTGCACCTTCGGCACCGAGCTTCACCCACGACACCTGGATGTTCGTGATCCACGGGTGAAGCGCGAGACGCGCCACCGCGTGTACGAGCAACGTCTCGCCGAACGTCGGGCCCGAACGCGCCTGGCCGCGCAGCCACATCGGCGCCTCCATGTGCACGAACGGGAGCGGCACGAACTCCGTGAACCCGCCGCTTCGGCGTTGCTGTTCGCGCGCGTGCAGGAGATGGCGCGCCCAGTTGAGCGGCCCGTCCACGTGCCCGAGCATCATCGTCACGTTCGAGCGCAGGCCCGCACGATGCGCGGCGTCGTGCACCTCCAACCACTGCGCCGTCGTCACCTTGTCCGGACAGATGATGCGACGCACCTCGTCATCGAGGATCTCGGCCGCCGTCCCCGGCAGCGACCCGAGACCGGCTTCGGCCAGCTCCGCGAGGTACTCGTCGAGCGGCAGGCCGAGCGTCGCGGCCCCCTGCCACACCTCGAGCGCCGAGAACGCATGCACGTGCAGGCGGGGCACCGCTTCCTTGATCGCACGCACGACCGAGAGGTAGTAGTCGCCGGTGAACGCCGGGTGGATCCCGCCCTGCAGACAGACCTCGGTCGCGCCGCGCTCCCAGGCCTCCTCACAGCGGCGCACGATCTCCTCGTGCGGCACGAGGTACGGCGCGCCGCGCAGGTTCGCCGCCAGCTTTCCCTTCGAGAAGGCACAGAAACCGCAGCGGAAGTAACAGACGTTCGTGTACTGGATGTTGCGCGTGACGACGTACGTCACTTCGTCACCGCAGACCTCGCGCCTGAGCTGATCGGCAGCCGCAAAGACACGATCGCGCTCGTGGCCCCGCGCGCGGAACAGGCGAACGATTTCCTCCTCGCCGAGCTCTGCACGGGTGTCGATCGGCAGGGCATCCCGCGGAACGAACGGAATTTCCGCGTCCTCGCCGGGCGACCAGGGGTCCTCGCGCGCGAGCCCGAGCGAATCCGATGCGCGCAGAATCGACTGCAGCACGTTCGGGTCGATCCACTCGGCGGAGATCCACTCGGGATAGACCGGGAGCCGCGGGGCGAGCTCGAGGTCGCGGCTTTCGGTGCCGGCCCGGAGCAGTTCGAGCTCGGGCCAGGGAGCCTCCGGGTTGACGTGGTCGATCGTCACCGGCGAGACGCCTCCCCAGTCGTCGATCCCCGCGTCGAGTAATCGGGGAAAGTCCGCATACGAGAGGTTCGGAGGTGCTTGGAGATGGGCGTGTGGGCCGAGCACGATCCGTGCGACCGCGATCGTCCAGAGGAGCTCTTCCAACGCAGGCTCGGGAGACTCGGCCATCCGCGTTCCCGGCTTCGCCCGGAAGTTCTGGACGATCACCTCTTGCACGTGACCGTACGTGTCGGCGAGCTCGCGAATCGCGAGCAGCGCGTCGATGCGCTCTTCGCGCGACTCGCCGATGCCGATCAGCAGGCCCGTCGTGAACGGCACTCGCTCCTCGCCGGCCGCCGCGATCGTCTCGAGCCTGCGGGCCGGCAGCTTGTCCGGAGAGCCGAAATGCGGACCTCCGCGCGCTGACAGACGCTCCGAGGTCGTCTCGAGCATCAGGCCGAGCGAGACGCTCACGCGCCGCAACTCCCGCACGTCCTCGCGCGTCATGACGCCCGGGTTGAGATGCGGCAGCAGGCCCGTCTCCGTCAACACCGCCTCGGCTGCTCGGGCCAGGTACTCGATGGTGGTGCCACACCCCAGCGCGGCCAGCTCGTCCCGAGCGGCCCCGTAGCGGAGCTCGGGCTTGTCCCCGAGGGTGAAGAGGGCCTCACGGCAACCGGCGGCCGCTCCCGCACTCGCGATCTCGAGGACTTCCTCGATGGTCAAGTAAGCCCGCTCGCCGCGGCGCGGCGGCTGCGCGAACGTGCAGTAGTGACACACGTCGCGACAGAGCTTCGTCAGCGGGATGAAGACCTTCGGCGAGTAGGTGACGAGGCGGCCGTGCCCTTCGTCCCGCAGCTCCCGCGCCTCCGCACACAGCTCGTCGAGCGGACGGCCGAGGAGCTCCATTCCGGGAGCTTACGTCTAGGCCCGAAGGCTACGAAGGCTCAGAGCAGATCGATCGAGGCGACGCCGAGCGCCGCCGCCACGACGACTGCCGCAACGCCGGCTCCGGCCATCGACCAGCGCCTCGTACGCGTTCCCGGCGCGGCCAGGACAGCCGCACCGGCGAGGCCGAGCGTCATTCCCGAAAACGTCTCGACCGCCTGGAATGCGACTCCGAGCGCGAGTGAGGCGCCGAGGCCCACACCGGTCCCGTGCAACGCGAGTGTCGCCGCGCCGGCCCCTGCCCCGAAGTTCCCAGGTGTGAGCGGCAGCAGGCCCGCAAGCGCCATTGCGGCGAGTAGCACGACGGCGACCCAGACCGGCCGCGACACACCGAGAGCGAGCGAGATCGCGACCGCGCCGCACACGCGCGTGATCGCCGCGAAGGCAATCCAGCCGAAGATCGTCGCTCCTGCGCGCGGCGACTGGCCGACGCTGCGGAAGATCTGCAAGAGGCTGCCGAGTCGTCCTGCCGCTCGTCGGCTGGTGCGCACGGACACGACGACCACACACGCGACGGCGAGGATCAGCAGCGGAGCCGGCCACAACGGGACGCGACCCACGGATGCAGCCACGACGATAAGCAGGGCCAGCACAAGCGTCCGTGCCGCGGCCACCGACGCGCCGACGCCGCCCGCGCGCCAGAGACGATCGTCCCCGGGGAGCGTGCGTGAGAGGAGGCCGATCCGAACGGCCCCGCCGAGGTGCGCCGGGGCGACAGAGTTGACGAGCGAGCCGATCGCATAGCGCGCCGACACCTGCTTGAAGCACGCCTCGCCGCCGCAGGCGCGCAGCCCGGTTCGCCAGGCCGCCGCCGAAGCGAGCAGGCCAAGTCCGAAAGCAATCGCTGCGACGACCAGCCATTTCGGCTGGGCATGCGACAGGCTCGCGAGGGCACCGTCGAACGTCCCGCGACCGATCCTGGTCGCTCCGAGGGCGATGCCGGCGATGACGAGGGCTCCGAATCCGACGGCGTAGCTGCGGTGCATCGATCCGAATTCACCGAGCGAGAGCTCGTTCAGGAAGCCGCTGCTGGTCCGCTCGCTCTGCACGCCACAAACGCTATCGGCACGAAATGAGAGCAACGTTAAGAATGCCGGGCCAGCCGCACCCTGCATGCCATCATGGCCCGCGGTGAGAAGCTCGCGTCGAAGGCGACGGCCGGCCTCGAGCGGGGCGCTGATCGGATTGCTGGCCCTGTTCGCGGTGGTCGGGAGCCTGGTGTATCGAGACCGGCAGGACGACCAGGGAGAGGCAGCTGCCGCGGCCAGACTGCCGCCTCCGGTTCACCAAAAGGCCAAGATCCTCCACCGAGCCCTTGCTCAGGTCCGCCCTCTGAACCTCTATGCCCACGATCGCACGGGCATGATCAGCGCGGCCGCGCGGGGGGATCCGGCCCGCGTCTACGTCCCCAACAGTGCGGGAGACTCGGTGGACGTGATCGACCCGCAGACGTACAAGGTCGTCGGACATTTCGCCGTGGGAGCGCTGCCACAGCACGTGACGCCCTCGCACGATCTGCGGACGCTGTACGTGAACGACGACGTCGGCAACACGCTGACGCCGATCGATGCGCGGACCGGTCGCCCCGGCAAGGCGATCCCAGTCGCCGATCCCTACAACCTCTACTTCACGATCGACGGGCGCTACGCGATCGTGGTCGCCGAGCGTCTGCACCGACTCGACTTCCGCTCTGCACACTCGTTCCGGCTCGTGCGAGCGCTGAGCGTTCCCTGCGCCGGCGTCAACCACATGGACTTCTCTCGCGACGGGCGCTACGTCGTCGCTAGTTGCGAGTTCTCGGGCCGTCTGCTGAAAGTCGACGTGCGCCACTTCCGGGTGCTTGCCGTGCGAACGCTGCCGCGCCGGTTCTCGGTGCCGCAGGACGTGCGCTCGTCGCCGGACGCGAAGGTCTTCTACGTGGCCGACCTCGCCGCCGGCGGAGTGTGGGAGATCGACCCTGCACGGCTTAAGGTGATCGGGTTCATCCATACGGGCGCAGGAGCGCACGGCCTCGTTGTCGGGCGGAACGGAAAGGTGCTCTACGTCGCAAATCGCAGCGAGGGAAGCGTGTCCGTGATCTCGTTCCGGACCCGCAAGGTCATTCGTAAGTGGCACATCCCCGGCGGCGGAAGCCCCGACATGGGCGACGTCTCCGCGGACGGCAAGGTGCTCTGGCTCTCGGGGCGCTACAACTCGGAGGTCTACGCAATCGACACGCGCAGTGGACGGTTGATCGCGCGCATTCCGGTCGGTCCGAGCCCACACGGCCTGTCCGTCTGGCCGCAGCCGGGGAGATTTTCACTCGGCCACACGGGGAACATGCGCTGATGACGTCGCGCATCTGGCTTCGCACGCGCGCCGACCTCCTGATGCCTGCAGCCGCGGCGGCGTCCCTCGCAGCCTTGCTCGTCTGGTTCGGGCCACCCGGTACCGACCTGGCCGCGCACGTCTACCAGCGGGCACTCTTTCTCGAGCACGGCTTCGTCCTTTGGAACAACTTCTGGTACGCCGGCCGGTACAGCTTCGTCACCTACAGCGTCCTGTACTACCCGCTGGCCGCGGCGATCGGCATCAAGCTGCTCGCCGTCTTGATCGTTGCTGGCGCGGTCGCCGCCTTTGCAGCCGTCGTGCAACGTGAATGGGGCGAGCAGGCCAAGTGGTCGATCCGCGCTTTCGCAGTGGTGTGGGCGCTACTCGTCGTCTCGGCGGCCTACCCGTTCATGCTCGGAAGCGCGCTCGCGCTCGTCTCTCTCTGGCTCCTGCAACTCGGACGCCGTCCGCTCTTCGCGGGCTTCGCGCTCCTGACCCTTGCCGCCAGCCCGCTCGCCTTCGTGCTCCTCGTGGTGCTCCTGGCCGCAGTCGCGCTCGCTCGACGTGATCAGCGGGCTCTGCTTCTGTGGCCGTCCCTCGCGATCGCGGCAGTCGGGGCGCTCGAGCTCGTGCTCCGCAGGATGTTCCCGGGCCGCGGCACCTTTCCCTTCTCGATTCAGGAGTTCCTCGCCGCGACTGTCTTCTGCGTGCTCGGGATCGGCTTGACGTGGGGAATTCCGAGTGCACGGCTCCTTCGCTGGACGTACATCGTCTACTTCGCCGCCTGCACGGCCGCGTTTGCTTTCGCCTCGCCGATCGGCGAGAACATCGCGCGGCTTCGGTTCGCCGCGGCGCCGATCGCGATCCTGACGCTCACGCTCCGCCACTGGCGCCCACGGCCCGTCTGCGCGGTCGCGCTCGCACTCGCCCTCTCCTGGAATCTGACGCCGCTCGCGGCCAGCTTCGTCCACGACGCCGGGGATCCCACCGCGCACGCCGCCTACTGGAAGCCGACGATCTCCTACCTCCAGGGCCACGTGCGGCCCTCGTATCGCGTCGAGGCGGTGGACACGCGAGGTCACTGGCCCGCCGACTTTCTCGCCCGCGCGCGGATCCCGCTCGTGCGCGGCTGGTTCAGGCAGGAGGACTTTCCGCAGAACCGCGTGCTGTACGGGAACCTGGGACCGTCTGCCTACGTGAACTGGCTGCGCAAGCTCAGCGTCCGCTACGTCGTGCTCACCTCTGCGACGCCGGACTACAGCGCACGCGCCGAAGCACGGCTGCTCGAGAGTGGCCGCTCGGGCCTCAAAGTCGTCCACCGCACTGCGACGACGACCGTCTTCGCCGTTCCGTCACCACGCCCGCTCGTCAGCCGACCGGCACGTGTGCTCAAGCTCGGTTACTCGTCGATCCGCATCGCCGCGCCCGTGGCGGGCACTTACCGGCTCGGCGTCACGTACGCGCCCTACTGGCACACACCTGCGGGTTGCCTGAGCCCGAGCGCCGACGGCATGACGGAGCTAACGGTTCGACATCCCGGCATCGTCTCGCTCCGCTTTGCCGTCACGGCCAGGCGCGCGCTCGCCGCGGTCGTCGGCGACAACTCGGACTGTCGCTGACCAGCGCTAGCCGGGCTTGGCCGAGACGAGCTTGCCGAAGGTGCGCCATGCGCCTTTCGACCACCGCTGTAGTCGCACCTGCGTGATCGGATAGCGACTCGTCGGCGTCGTGTGGATGACGATGCCCGGCAACACGAACGGATTCCCGCGTTCGGTCAGATGCGTCGCCGCGTTCATCACGCTCTGCCGGGTCAGGTTCTTCCCGGCCTTCTTGAGCGTGTTGACGAGCGTGTAGGCCGTTGCCATACCTGCGGTGAAGTAGCCGTCCTTCAGGTCGCGTGAGCTGACCCCGTTGCCGTACTTCTTGAGGATCGACTGGAAGAGCTTGACCCCCTTGTCCTTCGCCCACTGAGGTGAGGCCGGGTCCTTGCCGAATACGATCGAGATCGATCCGTTCGCCGCCTTTTGCGGGACGATCGACATCAGCGACGCGGCAGACGACACGTCGTTGACGAAGATCTGCGGCTTCCAGCCGAGTCGTGACACGGCGTTGAACGCCTGGAGCGAGAACTTGCCGAAGGCGAACACCATCAGCACGTTGGCCTTCGAGGCCTTCAGCTGGGTCACCTGCGGCTGCACATCCGAGGACGTCGGGTCGTAGCCCACGCTCGCGACGATCGACTTCGCCTTCGCGCCGAGCCCGCGCTTCATCCCGGCCAGGAGATCGCGGCCGTAGTCGTCGTTCTGGTACAGAACAGCGACCTTCGCCTTCTTGATGTTCTTGACTACATAGCGCCCGTAGATCTCGCCTTCCTCCGAATACGGCGGGATGTACCCGATCGTCCACGGGTACTTCTTGTAGTCGCGGCCGAATGTCGTCGCGCCGGACGACACGTAGAGCTGCGGGACTTTGGCGTCGTTCAGGAGCTTGCGGACTGCGAGGTTGTTGTTCGTACCGAGCGAGCTGAAGACCGCGAATACCTGCTCCTGCTGGATCAAGCGGATCGTGTTGTTCACTGCGCGGCCAGGGTCGTACCCGTCGTCGAGGTACGTGTACTTGAGCTTGCGTCCGAGAACCCCGCCCTTGTCGTTCACGTACTTGAAGTAGGCGTCGATTCCGCGCGCGACGTTCCCGGCGATTGCAGCCTCCCCGCTCAGCGGCACACTCGAGCCGATGTGGATCTCGTCCGACGAGACACCGGGAGTGGCGACGGGGCGCGCGCCGGCAGACGCGGCGGCCATGACGGCCACAGTGGCACAAACGACAAAGACCCTCACGCCCACCTGCTCACCTAAGACCGAGTGTATAGCCGAGTTGTTAGCGGCCCAAAGAGCCGTCGCACCAAGCCTCCGACGCCGGTCGGGAGCAGCACCATCACGACGATCAGCACAACCCCGAACACGACACTCGGGATCCCCGGCTTCTGCGGGTCGAGGCTCAGCGCAGGCAGGTGATTCAGCCAGCGCGCAACGGTGTCGGCATGGTTCTGCAGGAAGTAGATCAGGGCGGCGCCGGCGATCATCCCGAAGAGCGAGTCGAGCCCGCCCACCGCCAGGCCGACGACGAGGTAGACGGAGAGGATGATCGGGAAGACGTCGGGATTGACGTAGGCGTTCGCGATCGCGTACAGCGAGCCCGCGACACCGGCATAGAAGGCCGAGATCCCGAACGCGAGCGTCTTGTATCTCCCGAGGCTGATCCCGGCTGAGACGGCGGCGACCTCGCTGTCGCGGATCGCCTTGAAGGCGCGTCCTGTCTTCCCGCGCACGAGCAGCCAGGCCGCAACCAGCAGCACGAGCGCGATCCCCCAGGTCAGGTAGTAGATCCAGTTGTTGTTCGTCGTACTGAGCCCGAACGGCGGCTTCGCCAGGTTGAGGATCTTGCCCGTCGTGCCGCCGAAGAAGTGGTCGAACTTCTTCGGCAACTGCGGGAACGAGACGGCGATACCGAAGGTGATCAGCGCGAGATAGAGCCCCGAGAGGCGCAGCGCGGGAACGCCGACCACCAGGCCCGCGATTCCGGCGACGACCCCCGCGATCGGGATCGTCCAGAGGTCGCGCAGCTGGTGTCCGTAGAAGCCGTTCACGCTCAGGATTGCGGTGGTGTAGCCGCCGATCGCCATGAATGCGCCGTGACCGAGCGAGATCTGCCCGTTGAATCCGGTCAGGATCGAGAGGCCCAGCAGGGCGATGAAGTACATCCCGACGATCGCGAGCTCGCGGGCGCGGAAGTCGCTCACGAACCGCGGCAGCAACACGACGACGGCCGCGAGCACGACGAAAGCGGACAGTTCGAGCCAGAGCCTCGTCCTCATACGCGCCGCACCGCAACCTTCCCGAAGAGGCCGCCCGGCCGCACGAGCAGCAGCACGAGGATGAGCAGGAGCGCGGCCGGCAGCTTCAGCGTCGATCCGATGAACCCGACATAGCGGCCGAGCATCGTGATCGTGACGCCGAGGAGGATGCCGCCGACGACTGCGCCGACCGGCGAGTCGAGCCCGCCGAGCACGGCCGCCGCGAACGCGTAGAGCAGGATCGTCTGCATCATGTTCGGGTCGAGGAACACGACGGGTGCGATCATCATCCCCGCGACTGCACCAAGCACCGTCGCGATGCCCCAGCCGAGCGCGAGCATCCAGCTGACGCGGACGCCGACGAGCCGCGACGAGTCCCGGTTGACGGCCGCGGCGCGCATCCCGAGCCCGAGCTTCGTGAAGCGGAAGAAGAGCGCGAGCAACGCGACGAGCAGGATCGAGACGGCGACGATGCCAATGTCCTGCACGCTGACCGGGACGCCGCCGATGTCGATCGTCCTCGTCGAGAAGGGACCGTGGAACTGCACGTTGGCCCCACCCCAGATCAGGTTCATCAACCCGTTCAGCAGCAGGGCGAGACCGAGCGTAATGATCACGATCGTCAGCACCGGGGCGTCCTCGACCGGACGGATCAGGGCCCGCTCGATCACCACGCCGCCGGTGAAGGCGATCGCAAGCACGATCGGGAACGCCTCCCAGAACGTGAGCCCCTGGTTCATCAGGGACCAGGCGATGAAGGTCGTAAAGGTCGCCATCTCGCCTTGCGCAAAGTTGATGACCCGTGTCGAGCGGTAGATGATCACGATCGCAAGCGCGAGCCCGGCGTAGATCGCACCCTCGCGAATGCCCGCCGCAAGCTGCTGCGCGAACTCGGTCCAGGTGAAGGCGGCGACCAGCATCAGTAACCCAGGTACGACTTCCGGACGGATTCGTTTGCGCGCAGCTCGTCGCTCGTTCCCTCGACGACGACGGTGCCGACCTCGAGGACGTACGCGCGGGCGGCGTGGGCAAGCGCGAGATTGGCGTTCTGCTCGACGACGAGCACCGACATGCCGTCCTGGCCCTTCATGCGCTCGAGCGCTTCGAAGATCTCCTTCACGATCAGCGGCGCCAGACCGAGCGAGGGTTCGTCGAGCAGCAGCAGCTTCGGTCGCGCCATCATCGCGCGGCCGAGCGCGAGCATCTGCTGTTCGCCACCGGAAAGGGTCCCGGCCTGCTGGTCACGGCGCTCTTCCAGCCGGGGGAAGAATCCGAAGACACGCCGTGCGTCGTCCTTGATGCTGCCGCGACGCGTGTACGCACCGAGGCGGAGGTTCTCCCAGACGGTCAGGTCGCTGAATGTTCCCCGGCCTTCAGGCACATGCGCGATTCCTGCTTTCGCGGCGGCTTCGGGACGGCGCGGTAGTGCCTTTCCGCCGAAGACGACGTCGCCGGTGCGGCGCACGGTTCCCGAGATCGCGCGCAGAGTCGTGGTCTTGCCCGCGCCGTTCGCGCCGAGCACCGCGACGAGCTCACCGCCGCCGATGGTGAGCGACACACCGTGCAGAGCCTTGACCGGGCCGTAGCGCGCCTCGACGTTTCGGAGCTCCAGCAGACTCACGATTCGACTCCGAGGTATGCCTCGATCACGCCCTTGTCCGCCTGCACCTGCGCCGGCGTCCCCTCCGCGATCTTCTTGCCGAAGTCAAGAACGTGCACACGGTCGGCGACGCTCATCACGAGGCCCATGTGGTGCTCGACGAGCAGGATCGTCAGCTCGAAATCGTCTCGCATCCGGCGGATGAACTTGCCGAGCTGCTCGACCTCTTCGTGGCTCAGGCCGCCGGCCGGCTCGTCGAGCAGCAGAAGCTGTGGCCCGGACGCAAGCGCGCGCGCCAGCTCGACGCGCTTCTGCGTCCCATACGACAGCTCCGAGGCCGGCCGTTCGCGGACCGAGTGGAGGTTCACGTAGAAGAGCACGTCGTCCGCCGCTTGTTCTCCCTGGCGCACGTGCGCACCGACGCGCACGTTGTCGACGACGGACATGCCGCGGAAGAGCTCGACGTTCTGGAACGTCCGCGCGATTCCTCGGCGGATCACGCCGCTCGGGGGCGTGCCGAGGAGGCTCTTGCCGTCGAAGCGGACATCGCCTTCGGCCGGCGTGTACAGACGGGTGATCACGTTGAACGCGGTCGTCTTCCCGGCACCGTTCGGGCCAATCAGCCCTACGATCTCGCCGGCGCCCGCGTCGAACGAGACCGCGTCGAGCGCGACGATGCCTCCGAACTGCATGGAGACCTTCTCGACTTCGAGGAGAGGCACGGCCCGCCTACCCTAAAGTGCGGCAACGATGCACCCAACCGCTGAGCGATTCCAGGAGCGCCTCCGCGAGCTCGGGCTCGACGCCGAAGTGCGGGAGCTCGCGGATTCGACCCGGACAGCGAAGGAGGCAGCGGCCGCGGTCGGCGTCGAGGTCGGCCAGATCGTCAAGTCGCTGGTCTTCGTCGACGATTCCGGCCCTCTCCTCTGCCTGTGCGCCGGGGACCGGCGGGTCGACACCGGCAAGCTCGGCGCGGACGTGCGCCAGGCCGACGGCGACGAGGTGCGGGAGGCGACCGGCTACTCCATCGGCGGCGTTCCGCCCGTCGGGCACGACCGGCCGATCCCCACCGTCGTCGACGCCTCGCTCCGTCGCTTCGAGACGGTGTGGTGCGCCGGCGGCACGCCGCACGCGGTCTTTCCCGTGGCGACCGAAGCGCTGATCGGCGCTCTTCCCGGCGCCCAGATCCAGGAGATTTCCTAGCCTCGCAAGTCGAGTGCAGGGTTTCCGCGCCCGGCCGAGTCTCTTCAGTAGAGGGGGCGCGCCGACCGCGGTTGTCGACCTGCTAGGAAGTCACAGTCGCGGCTGCGCCCCCTCCTAGAGCTAGAGCCTCCGTCACGGGTGCCTGACACGCAAAGCCTTCGCAGACGTAGACCGCGGGGCGCCCGTCGACCAGGTCCTTCCCGGCCAGGAGCGGCACCTCGTTGCTCGGCCCGAAAGCGACCACCGCGTTCGGGTCGAACGGGGCCAGCGCGGCCCGTGCCACCTCGGAGTCCGGCGGCCCGACGATCGCGATCTCACGCGGCGGCGAGAAATGGAAATCGAGCGCGTTGAGTGCATGTCCGAACGCGGAAGGGGCGCGCGGCAGGAGTGGAGCGACGAATCGGAAGACGCCAACCGCCTGGCGCTCGAGCTCCTGGTCGCCCCAGAGCCGGGAGAGACGGAGCAGCACGTAGGCGAGCATGGAGTTTCCCGACGGCGTCGGGTGATCGTCGAAGTCCTTCTTCCTCGCGACGAGCTCCTCGCCGTCCCTCGGCGTCAGGAAGAAGCCGCCGTCGGCGCGGTCGCCGAAGAGATCGACGGCAAGCACTGCAAGCCGTCGCGATTCTTCGAGCCAGCGCAGTTCTCCGGTTGCGGCGTGGAGCTCGTACAGGCCGTTCGCAACGTCGGCGTAATCCTCTAGCACGCCCGCATGCCTCGCCTGGCCTGCACGCCAGCTGCGGTAGAGACGGCCCTCCGCGGTGGAGAGCGGTCCGAGCAGGAACTCGCCGAGCGAGCGAGCCGCGTCAAGGTAGTCGTTACGCCCGAGCCTGCGCCCGGCCTCGGACAGGGCCGCCAGCGCGAGACCGTTCCAGGACGCGATCGCCTTGTCGTCACGCAGCGGCTTCCGGCGACGTTCCCTCTCCTCGAACAGCCGTGCGCGCAGCTCGGGCTCGAGGGCGCCGCGGATGATGAGGCGTCCGTGCTCGAACGGGTGCAACAACTCGCCCGGGACGTCGTCCTCCTCCGTCCACGTATAGGTGAGCCCTTCGACGCCGTCCGTGTCGGCGTCCTGGGCGGAAGCGAATCCCCCGTCCTCGAGGCCCAGCTCGCGCAGCATGTAGTCGAGCGTCTCGGTCGCGATCGCGCGGAAACGCTCGTTGCCCGTCACGAGCCAGCCGTGCAGATACACCGGAACGAGGAGCGCGTTGTCGTAGAGCATCTTCTCGAAGTGCGGCACGAGCCATTGCCGATCGACGGAGTACCGGTGGAAGCCGCCGCCGACGAGGTCGTACATGCCCCCGGCGGCCATTGCCTCGAGCGTCTTCGTCGCGAGCTCGAGCTCGCCGCGGCGGAGCAGGAACTCGAGCACCGAGGCCGGCGGGAACTTCGGCGCCGGTCCGAACCCACCCCACTCGGGATCGAACTGCTGCCGAAGCCCGCGCACGGCGTCCGTCAGCAGGGACGACGTCAACGGCTCGCGTGATGGCTCGGCTGTGCGGCGGAGCTGCTGCGTGATCGCGCCGGCGTCGCGCTCGATGTCCGAGCGCCGCTCGCGCCACGCGTCGGCGATCGCCTGCAACAGCTGACGGAAGCTCGGCAGCCCATGCCGTGGCTCGGGTGGGTAGTACGTCCCACCGAAGAACGGCGCGCCTGCGGGCGTCAGAAAGACGGTCATCGGCCAGCCCCCGTGGCCGGTGAGCGAGACGACGGCGTCCATGTACACCGAGTCGATGTCGGGACGCTCTTCGCGGTCGACCTTGACCGGGACGAAGTGCTCGTTCATCAATGCGGCGGTCGTCTCGTCTTCAAACGACTCGTGCTCCATGACATGGCACCAGTGACAGGCCGCGTAGCCGACGGAGAGCAGAATGGGCTTGTCTTCTTCTCTCGCGCGCGCGAGCGCCTCGTCACCCCAGGGATACCAGTCCACGGGATTGTCGGCGTGCTGCAGAAGGTAAGGACTGGTTTCGCCGGCGAGACGATTCACACCAGCACCGTAGCTAGCTGCGGTAGCGACGCCAGCCCTCGACGGCCACCGTGACCGACGCCGCGATTCCAAACGCCACCAGCAGCGCGAGGATCGGCCGATCCTCGAACAGCATCCCTCCGAAGTAGCCGAGCAACGCGCCGTAGCAGGCCCAGGCAATGGCCGCAATGAAGATGTACGGCACGAACCGGGTCAGCCAAGGTAGGTGAACGAGGCCCGCGGTGAAGGTCGTCGCGGTGCGGCCGCCGGGAATGAACCGGGCAACGATGAGAACGTAGCTGCCGCGTTCCTTGAGAAAGTTCCGCGCCCAGTCGAGCCGGCGTTGCGCCACCTCGCCACTGAAGAACCGGTCCACAACCGGCAGGCCGAGCCATCGCCCGACGGAGTAACACAGGTTGTCACCGATGAACGCCCCGGCCGCGCCGCAGGCGATCACCGCCTCGAGCGACAACTGACCGCGTGCAGCCTGGATCCCGCAGACGATCACTGCGGTCTCGCTCGGGAAGGCCGGGATGATCGCGTCGCCCACGCAGATCCCGAACAGGATCGGGTAGGTCCAGAGCGACCCCGTCAGCGTGTCGATGAGGCTCTGCAGGAAAGCGAGGGTCGTCACTGACGTTCCTTCCGCAACTCGATCGCCCGCGAATGCCGGCGAAAGCCAATGCTCTCGTACAAGGCGCGCGAACGCTGGTCCTCGTCGCGTCCACCTCCGTACACGATCGCGCTGCGTGCGCCTTCTTCCTGCAGGCGCCTCAACCCGTACCGGCACACCGCCGCCCCGAGACCGCGACGCCGGTAGTCGGGATCCGTGCCCACCGGCTCGAACTCGCCGACGCCATTCTCCTCGTCGAGCCAGCAGAGAACATAGGCCGCAAAACTCCCGTCGGGTGCTTCGACCACACAGTCGAGATCGGCTCGGTAGGGCCACGCCGACGTCACCCTGCGATAGCGCTCCTCCGTCAGCCGCGATGGTGCCCAGACGGCACGATGGAGCGCGACGCGTTTGTGGAAGTCAGCCGCGGTGGAAACCGTGCGGAGAGTGAAGCCGTCGGGCACGACCGGCTCGGGAAGCTCCCGATCGAGCTCTTGGACGTGGTAGGCGTACCACGAAAGCGGCTCTGAAGTGCGGTAACCGCGCCCAGCGAGAAACGCGAGCCTGTCCGCGTCACGTTCCAGGACAAAGGTCGTGAGAGCATCAGTTCCTCCGGCCTCTGACTCGAACCATTCGAGAACCTCTTGCTCCACTGACCCGCCCCGGTGCTCAGGATGGACCTCGTAGTCGAGCGCCGCAGGCGGCCAGAGCCAGGCCCAGGCAACGCAACGGTCGCCGTCGACCCACAAGCGCCGGTTCCAGTCCTCCTCCGGCCCACGGTGCAACCACCACGCCAGGTCACCGACATGGGTCAGTACCCGAGGCCCTTCGAGCGCCCACAGCTCCTGCTGCAGCGCCTGCATACGCCGAAGGTCGCCGTCGTTCTCGTATGGTCGCGCGCGTATGGCCAACGGATTTCTGCCGCTCGACGGTGTGCGAGTCGTCGATGTCACGAGCTCGCTGGCAGGCCCCTACTGTACGGAGATCCTGGGCGCGCTCGGCGCAGACGTGGTCAAGGTCGAGCATCCGGACCGCGGCGACGAAGCGCGCGCCTGGGGCCCGCCGTTCTCGGAGGGCTCGAGCGTGATGTTCTACGCGGCGAACCTGAACAAGCGGTCGCTCGCCCTCGATCTCAAGCGCGGGCCTGAGGTGCTGCTCCGTCTCGTCGATTCGGCGGACGTCTTTCTCCAGAGCCTGCGGCCCGGAACGGCGACGCGGCTCGGCTTCGGCGCCGAGGAGCTGCGTGCCCGCAATCCGCGCCTCGTCTGCTGCGACATCGGCGCGTTCGGCCGCGCGGGACCGTTGCGCGAGCGTCCGGGGTACGACCCGCTGCTGCAGGCGTTCAGCGGGATCATGAGCGTGACCGGGGAGCCGGATCGGCCGGGCGTGCGCGTCGGCGCGTCGATCGTCGACCAAGGAACCGGAATGTGGGCCGCGCTCGGCATCATCGCCGCGCTCCACTCGGGCGGAGGGCACACGGTGGACGTGTCGCTCTTCGAGACGGCGCTGGGGCTCATGCCCTACCAGGTCACCGCGTACCTCGCCGGCGGCGGTGTGCCCGGTCGGCACGGGACGGCCTTCCCGCTGATCTCGCCGTACCAGGTGTTCCACGCCCGTGGCGGTGACGTAATGGTCTCCGCGGGAAACGACGGGCTGTTCGCCCGGTTGTGCTCGGCGCTCGACCTGCCGGAGCTCAGGGCGGACGCACGCTTCGCCACGAATCCCGATCGAGTCGCCCATCGCGAAGAGCTTGCGACGCTGCTGCAGGATCGACTGCGCGACGAGCCGTTCGCGGAGCTGCTCGAGCGCCTCGAGGCAGCCGGGGTTCCCGCCGCACCCGTCAACGACGTCGGCGACGCGGCTGACCACGAGCAGACAAAGGCGCTCGGGATGATTCAGCCGACACCCGAGCCAACGGTCGCGCTGCCGCTCTCCGTCGACGGCGAGCGCGTCTCGCATCGAAGACCGCCACCGCGGCTCGGCGAGCACACAGACGAGATCCTCCGCGACCTCGGCTATGACGAAGCGGCGCTCGTCGAGCTGTCCGCGGAGGGTGTGATCCGGCGCGTAGAGTCGACCTCATGAGCGACATCCGGGCGCTTCTTCGGCGGACCGCAGAGCTTGCCTCGGACTTCATCGAGTCGCTCGACGACCGGCCGGTCTTCCCGCAGACGTCGGTCGACGAGCTCCGCAAGGCGCTCGGCGGGCCGCTGCCGGAGGAGCCGACCGCTCCGGAAGACGTCGTGGAGAGCCTGGTCGCGGCTGCGGATCCGGGAATCGTGGCGATGCCGAGCGGGCGCTACTTCGGCTTCGTCATCGGCGGTGGCCTCCCCGCGGCGCTCGCCGCGGACTGGTTGACCTCTGCCTGGGATCAGAACGCAGGCCTCTACGTGGGCGGGCCGTCGGCCTCAGTCGTCGAGCAGGTGGTGCGGGAGTGGGTGTGCGATCTGCTCGGGCTCCCGGAGGACGCATCGCTCGGCCTCGTCACCGGAACCCAGATGGGAAGCGTCACAGCGCTTGCGGCCGCGCGCTTCCGCGTGCTCGAGCGCGCGGGGTGGGACGCCGGCCGGGACGGTCTCTCCGGAGCACCGCGCGTTCGCGTGCTCGTCGGCGCACAACGCCACGTCACGATCGATCGAGCGCTCCGCTTGCTCGGCCTCGGTGTGCCAGAGGTCGTGCCCGCCGACGGGCAGGGACGACTGGACGCCGAAGCTCTGCGCGCGGCGCTGGCGGAAGGAGATGGGCCGACGATCGTCTGCGCGCAGGCGGGCGAGGTGAACACCGGAGCATTCGATCCCTTCGACGAGATCGCCGATGCGTCGGCTGCGCACGGTGCGTGGCTCCACATCGACGGAGCATTCGGTCTCTGGGCGGCTGCGAGCCCGAGTCTTCGTCACCTCGTCCACGGCGTCGAGCGGGCGGATTCCTGGATCACGGACGCACACAAGTGGCTGAACGTCCCCTACGACTCGGCGCTCGTCCTTTGCGCCGATCCGGAAGCGCATCGTGCGGCAATGACGATCAGCGCGTCGTATCTGATCCAGGATGACAGTCAGACCGTTCGCGACCAGGTGGACTGGGTACCGGAGTTCTCGCGTCGCGCGCGCGGATTCGCGGTCTACGCGGCGCTGCGCTCGCTCGGTCGCACTGGGCTTGCCGAGCTCGTCGAGCGAACCTGTGGCTGCGCGCGACGTTTCGCCGACGGCATCGTCGAGCTCGAGGGCGTCGAGCTCATCAACGACGTCGTCCTCAACCAGGTGCTGTTCCGGTTCGAGAGCGACGTGCGCACCGACGAAGTGTTGAAGGCCGTGCAGGAAGCAGGCGACGTCTGGATGAGCGGGACGACCTGGAACGGCCAACGTTCAATTCGTGTCTCGGTCTCGAACTGGCAGACGGACGACGACGAGATCGACCTGGCGCTCGAGGCCTTCCGGACCGCGAGTCAGTCGCCGGCCCACGCTCCCGCGCGGTAGACCTGGCCCTCGAGCCGGCGACCGAGAGCTCCTTCCAACCACTGCGACACGGCGACGAGCGCGTCGAGGTCGATTCCGGTCTCGACTCCTTCGCCGTCGAAGAGGTAGACGAGATCCTCGGTCGCGATGTTGCCGGTGGCGCGCGGCGCGAAGGGGCAGCCGCCGAGACCTCCACAGGATGCGTCGAAGAGCGTTGCGCCGGCCTCGAGCGCTGAGACTGCGTTCGCGTAACCGGTGTTGCGGGTGTTGTGCAGGTGGACGCCGGGCGCGCGCGTGCGCTCTACGAGCCCTCGCACCCGCTTCGGGGTCGCGACGCCGATGGTGTCTGCGAGGACGATCTCCGCAGTCGGGAAGCGGGCTGCGATCTCCGCCACGACGCCGGGGTCGACACGTCCTTCGAAGGGACAGCCGAACGCAACGCTGATCGTGAGCGTCACCGGGAGCTCGGACCGGGCGATCACGCTCTCCGCCGCCGCCTGCGCCTCGGCGACCGACTGGTTCGCGTTGCGTTTGCTGAAGCTCTCGGTTGCGGCGAGCGTGAAGTTGACGCGGTCGAGGCCGGAGGCAGCGAGCCGCGCGTAGCCCTGCTCGTTCAGCGCCAGCCCGGAGTACTCGGTTCCG
>Ga0307302_10000111_pt1 | contig 34215 bp, 36 predicted proteins | sample ER_DNA_183_FD_194490 | JGI IMG/M metagenome (GOLD analysis project Ga0307302, IMG submission 194490) | Bulk soil microbial communities from the East River watershed near Crested Butte, Colorado, United States - ER_DNA_183 | ecosystem: Environmental > Terrestrial > Soil > Floodplain | place...
GTGCCCGCGGGGACGGGCCAGATCAAGCCAGGGTGTGCCATCGCCCGCAGGCAAGGCTAGAGGCCTTGGCAAGGGCGAGGGTGCGGCCTGGCGCCGTGTCTGGGCCGCCATCCGAGGGTGGGGTAATTGTCGAGCAACCATCTAGTACTCGGCCAGGTCCTTGAGGCCTGCCACGACGTCCTCGACCTGCGGGAGGAACCACTTCTCGAGCGGAGGCGAGAACGGGACCGGCGTGTCGGGCGCGGTGACCCGCTTGACCGGCGCGTCGAGGTCCTCGAAGGCCTCCTCCATGATCGTCGCCATGATCTCGGCCCCGAAGCCGGCGGTGTGCGTGTCCTCGTGGAGGACGAGCGCCTTCGACGTCTTCGAGACCGATTCGAGGACCGTTTCGCGGTCCCACGGCGAGAGCGTCCTCAGGTCGATGATCTCGACGGAGAGATCGCCCTCGAGCTGCTTCGCGGCTTCGTCCGCCGTGTAGACCATCGCGCCCCAGGTAACGAGCGTCACGTCGTCGCCCTCGCGGTGGATCCGCGCCTTGCCGAGCGGAACCGTGTAGCGCTCGTCCGGCACCTCGTCCTTGATGCGCCGGTACAGGTGCTTGTGCTCGAAGTAGAGGACGGGGTTCGGATCCTCGATCGCCGACAGAAGGAGCCCTTTCGCGTCTGCAGGCGTCGCCGGACAGGCGATCTTGAGGCCCGGGATGTGGGCGAAGCTCGACTCGGGATTCTGCGAGTGGAACGGGCCCCCGGAGAAGCCGCCACCGGAGGGAAGCCGGACGACGATCGGCACTGCGGTTCCCGCCCGGTAATGCTGCTTGGCCGCCACGGTGACCAGATGGTCCCACGCGCAGGAGACGAAGTCCGCGAACTGCATCTCCGCCACGGGTCGCATGCCCATGATCGCGGCACCCGTGCAGCCACCCACGATCGCGGTCTCGGACAGTGGCGCGTCGATGACCCGCCAGGGGCCGAACTCCTGCTGGAAGTCCTTGGTGACCTTGAAGGCGCCTCCGTAGACCCCCACGTCCTGGCCGATCACGAAGACCCGCTTGTCGCGGCGCATCTCGTCGCGGAGGGTGTCGGAGATCGCCTGCAGATACGTCTTGACAGCCATCGGTCTTTACTTGTGGTGAGGAGTCTCGAGCTCTTCTGGAGTGGCGTAGACCGCTTCGACCTCGCCCTCGGGCTCGGGCAGCGGGCTCTCGTCGGCTTTTCGGATCGCTTCGTTCAGAAGCTTCTTGACCTGCTCGGTGATCTCACCTTCCTCCTCGTCCGTGAAGTCCGCATTGTCGCGAAGCCACGTCCGGAAGCGCTCGAGCGGGTCGCGCTTCGCCCACTCCTCAAACAATTCCTTCGGCACGTAGAAAGCGTCGTCGTGAACGGCGTGGCCCTCCATCCGGAGCGTCAGGCACTCGATCAGCGTCGGGCCGCCGCCCTCGCGCGCCTTCTCGATGGCGCGCTTGGCTTCGCGGTAGACGGCGAGGACGTCCGTGCCGTCGACGACAACCCCCTCGAAGCCGTACGACTGCGCTCGGTCGGCGATCGTCTCGCAGGCGAATTCGAGGTGGGTCGGCGTCGAGTACGCCCACTGGTTGTTGTCGCAAACAAAGACCACAGGGAGTCTCCGGACGCTGGCCATGTTCATGCTTTCGTGTGTGTCGCCCCGTGCGGAGGCGCCCTCGCCGAACCAGCCGACCGCTACGCGCTTCTCCTCTCGGATCCGGAAGGCGAGCGCGGCACCCACCGCCACCGGGAGCATCGCCGGAAGGTGGCTCACCATCGCGATCAGGCCGAGCCGGTCGTCGGCCATGTGGACGTTTCCGTCCCGACCGCGCGTGGGGCCGTCGATCCGGCCCATGAACTGCGCGAACATCCGCCAGGGCTCGACGCCGCGGACGACGTGCACTCCCATGTCGCGGTGCAGCGGGGTGCCGACGTCCTGCGGGCCCATCGCCGTGGCTATCCCAACAGCCGCTGCCTCGTTCCCGCGGCCCGTGTAGAAGCTCCCCGGGATCTTGCCCTGTTTGTAGAGGATGTTGCCCCGCTCCTCGATTCCTCGAGTGAGGATGAGGTTGCGGTAGATGCCGAGGAGGTCCTCGCGGTCGAGACCGGCTTCTTTGGTCTCCTTGATCGAGCTGACTGGCTCTGCTTCGCGCGCGATCGCCATGTGGCGGTTGTCGTTCCCCTTCTCTCGGCGTCGTGACTTTACCCGACGATAGATAGGGTAGTCGTGATGGGTAGGGCGGCCGACTGGCTCCGGGAGGAGCGGCGCAAGACCCTGGGTGACTGGGTGGCGTTCTGCCTCGATTGCGGGCATGCACAGAGGTACTTCGACGAATCGGAACGGGAGGTCGCTGCGGTCTGTCCGACGTGCGCGGGGGAGATGCGGCTTCGCTGCCCCGGGTGCGACGCGAGGTTCAGCTCAGCGTTTGCCGTCGAATGCGAGGGATGCGGAATGCCGCTGCGAGACCGAGAGTTGTTCGGTACGTCGATCCGGAAGTCCGGCGTCTAGTCTAGTTCTGGCTCTGCCGCCCGAAAGCGTCGGCCTTCGGCGTGGAGAGGATCTCGGAGAACCGGATCAACGTGACCTGGTCCGCCTCGGTCACCTCACGGTTGTAAAGCTGCCCGAGGAAGCTGGCGAGCTCCTCGGTGCGGCGGATCTCGGGGTTGTCGTGCTCGATCTCGCGCGGGGAGAGCTCCGCGAGGGACTTCACATCGACCTTGTCGATGACCGCGTCGAAGATGCGCTCCCTGGGGCCGTATCGCTGGCCAACGAGGACTTGGACGACCATGCCCTTCTTGTACTTGGCCGACTTGTCACCGAGGCGGATCGTTGCCGTCTTCCGACGGCTCCGCAGCTGGTCGGCGACCATGGGTGAGTAGAAGTTAAGTGCGTACATCGGCTCTTCGAGGGCGCGCACGGGGCGCGCAGCATCATAGAGCTTCTGGAGCCAGGATTTCCCAAGCCCGCGCGGCCATCTGACGTTCCCCGCCGTAGCCCAGCATTCGAGGACCGTCGGCGAGCGGGAACCAGCGCGTTTCGTCGACCTCGTGGCGCATCTCGGGCGCGATGTTGCCGAGCCGGCCCCGCGAGTAACGGATCAGGAAGAAGCTCACGACCTTGAAGACCCTTTCGCCGTCCCACGTGTAGACGTAGCGGATGTCGCCGAGCTTCTCGAGGAGGCGGCCCTCGACTCCCGTCTCCTCGCGAACCTCCCGAAGCGCCGTTTCCGGCGGCTTCTCGCCCGCGTCGATGATCCCCTTCGGCAGCGCCCAGACGTCCTTGCCGGCCGGACGGATCGCCGCCATCCGCCACTCGCCGCCGAGCCGGCGGACAACCACGCCTCCGGCTGAAAACTCGCGGCGCACCGAACCGATGCTAGCTTCGCGCCGTGCGCAGGCTCCTCATGCTCGTCTGCGGAGTCGTCCTCGTCGACACGATGCTCTACGCAGCGCTCGTGCCGCTTCTCCCCGAGTTCGCTACGGAGTACGCGCTCTCCAAGGGCGCCTCGGGACTCCTCGTCGCCTCCTTCGCGGCCGGGGCGCTCGTCGCGGCCATCCCGAGCGGTCTTGCGGCCGCACATCTCGGCCCGAAACGGACCGTTCTCGCCGGGCTCATCCTCATGTCCGTGGCCTGCCTCGGCTTCGGTTTCGCAGGAAGCGCGTGGACGCTCGGAGTCAGCCGCCTCTTCCAGGGTTTCGGTAGCACAATGTCCTGGGCCGGAGGCTTCACGTGGCTCGTCTCCGTGACACCTCGAGAGCGCCGCGGGCAAACCCTCGGGACGGCGATCGGGGCCGCGGTCTTCGGGGCGATCTTCGGCCCGGTGCTGGGAGGTGCTGCAGCGGTCGTCGGCACGCGGCCGACGTTCGTCGCCGTCAGCGTGGTCGGGGCGATCCTGATCGGCTGGACACTGACCTCACCGGATGCCGAGCCCGAGCCACAGCCACTGAGAGCGCTCGGAAAGGCACTTCAGCGCCCGAGCTTCCTTGGGAGCCTCTGGCTCATGCTGCTGCCGGCCCTTCTCTTCGGGGTCGTAACCGTCCTCGTCCCGCTCGAGCTCGGGCAGGCGGGCTGGGGAGCGGCCGCGATCGCGGCCGTGTTCCTGACCGGAGCCGCGGCAGAGGCTGTCTTGCACCCGCTCATCGGCCGCTACTCGGATCGCCGGGGGCGTTTCCTGCCGGTGCGGCTCGCGCTAATCGCATCGATCGCAGTCTCGCTCGCGCTCGCGTGGGCGGAGCCGGCCGCAGTCGTGGCGGGCCTGGCGGTCCTCTCCCTCCTCGCCTACGGCGGGTTCTACGCTCCGGCGAGTGCGATGATCTCCGATACGGCTGAGTCGTTCGGGCTTGCGCAGGGCCTCTCGTTCGGGCTCGCAAACGGGGCGTGGGCGGGCGGCAACGTCGTGGGGCCTGCGGTCGGCGGCTGGCTGGCCGACGTCTTCGGCGACGGGCTCCCGTTCGTCCTGAGCGCGGTCGTCTGCATGGTCACTCTCGTCGCCGTGAGCGTGCTCCGTGGTTCTGGCACTCTTAGCCGAAGAGTGCCAAGAACCTCCTAAAACGACCTTCGCTTTTCTGTATCATGGACCGTTGTCACTCTCGCTCTGAGAGTGCCAAGTAGTACGACGAACAAGGAGGAAGGCTGGATGAACTTGAAGCCTCTGGGCGATCGTCTGATCGTCGAGGTGCTCGAGGAGGACATGACGACCACAAGTGGGATCGTCCTTCCCGACACCGCCAAAGAGAAGCCGCAGCGCGGCAGCGTTCTCGCCGTGGGCCCCGGCCCGCGTGACGAGGACGGGGAGTACATCAAGATGGACCTGGACGAGGGTGACGAGATCATCTTCTCCAAGTACGGCGGCACCGAGATTCGCCTCGGCTCCGACGAGTACCTGATTCTCCGCGAGTCGGATGTGCTCGCGAAGGTCGTGACGGACTCGAAGAGGCCCAAGAGCTCGAAGAAGAAAGAGCTCGCGGGCGCAACCGCCTAGACAGAACAACGGAGGGAACTGAATGGCACACAAGGAACTGAAGTTCAGCGAGGAGGCACGGCGCGCTCTCGAGCGCGGCGTCAACACCCTCGCCGATGCGGTCAAGGTCACTCTTGGCCCGAAGGGGCGCTATGTCGTGCTCGACAAGAAGTTCGGCGCGCCCACGATTACGAACGACGGCGTCACGATCGCGCGTGAGATCGAGGTCGAGGATCCGTTCGAGAACCAGGGTGCACAGCTCGTCCGCGAGGTCGCAACGGCGACCAACGACGTAGCGGGCGACGGCACCACCACGGCGACCGTGCTCGCGCAGGCGATCGTCCGCGAGGGCCTCAAGAACGTCGCGGCCGGTGCAAACCCGATGGGGCTGAAGCGCGGCATCGAGACGGCCGTGCAGGCGGTCGTCGAGGACCTGAAGTCCCAGTCGAAGGAGGTCTCGGGCAAGGAGGACATCGCCCGGGTAGCCACCATCTCCGCGCGTGAGCGCGAGATCGGCGACGTGATCGCCGATGCGATCGAGAAGGTCGGCAAGGACGGTGTCGTGAATGTCGAGGAGGGCCAGACCTTCGGCCTCGAGCTCGAGTTCACCGAGGGCATGCAGTTCGACAAGGGCTACCTGTCCCCGTACATGATCACCGACGCCGAGCGCATGGAAGCTGTGCTCGACGAGCCCTACATCCTGATCGCGAACCAGAAGATCGGTGCGGTCAAGGATCTCCTGCCGATCCTAGAGCAGGTCATCCAGGCGGGCCGCCCGCTGCTCATCGTGGCGGAGGACGTCGAGGGTGAGGCGCTCGCGACGATCGTCGTCAACAAGCTGCGCGGCACCTTCAGCGCCGTCGCCGTCAAGGCGCCGGGCTTCGGAGATCGCCGCAAGCGGATGCTCGAGGACATCGCGGTCCTCACCGGGGGCGAGGTCATCACCGAGGAGATGGGCCTCAAGCTCGAGAACACGAAGCTCTCGCAGCTCGGCCGTGCTCGCAAGGTCGTCGTCGACAAGGACGCGACCACGATCATCGACGGGGCCGGCGAGTCCGACGCCATCAAGGCTCGGATCAAGCAGCTGAAGGGCGAGATCGAGAACACCGACTCGGACTTCGACCGTGAGAAGCTCCAGGAGCGGCTCGCAAAGCTCTCCGGAGGCGTCGCCGTCGTCAAGGTCGGCGCTGCCACGGAGACCGAGATGAAGGAGAAGAAGCACCGCGTCGAGGACGCGCTGCAGGCCACCCGCGCAGCTCTCGAAGAGGGCATCGTGCCGGGCGGCGGCGTCGCGCTCCTGCAGGCGGTCGACTCCATCAAGCTCGACAAGTTCGAGGGCGACGAGCGGACGGGTGCAAGCATCATCGCCCGGGCGCTCGAAGAGCCGGTTCGTCAGCTCGCGAACAACGCGGGCCTGGAAGGCTCGGTCGTGGTCAACACGATTCGGGCAGGCAGCAAGGGCTTCGGCCTGAACGTCGATACCGGCGAGCAGGAGGACCTGGTCAAGTCCGGCATCATCGATCCTACGATGGTGACGCGCTCGGCCCTCCAGAACGCTGCCTCGATCGCGAAGAACATCCTCACGACCGAGGCAATCGTCGCGGATGCACCCGAGAAGCAGCCGGCCGGTGCCGGCATGCCGGGCGGCATGGGCGACATGGGCGGGATGATGTAGCTCTCGCCCAGCGCGAGAACGAGAGAGGGCGGCCCGCGGGCCGCCCTCTTTGTTTCGGGATCAGGCGCTGGCTAGGCGCGCTGGCACTTCGGATCGTTCGTCATCATGCTGCTAGAGATCCTGTTCATCCGCTCCTCGAGATCGTTCTGATCCGGGGAGTTCGTCCACTCGGGAAGCCCTGCTCCCGACCAGAAGGCGTCCGGGCTGACTCCGGGGCCGATCACGGTCGCCCGATAGGCCTCGCCGTTCCCCCGTGGTCGCCGTGGGCCGGCCGGGAAGGACGCGTAGCGGTCGTGGGGATAGAAGCCGTAACAGAAGGTGCCGCCGGCGCGATGCGAGAGGAAGCCGTTCTCGCGTCTCCAGCCGCTTGCATAGCGGGAGTTGAAGGTGTCGACGTAGACGTTCCGCCCGTAGCTGTCGGTCGGAACGCCGGAGCTCGAGCTCCCGAAGCCATAGACGGGGTGGCCTCGGTACGTGAGCCGGCCGAAGAGGTGGTGGAAGAGACCCCCCCAGTAGATGTAGTCCGTGTAGATCTCGAGGACAGCCGGCTGCCCGGTGAAATGCGAAAGATGAAGTTCCCACACGCGCTGTGCGGCGAGCCACGGCGTCATCCCGAGGTTTGGGAGACGTCGCTGCCAGCTCTGGAGCACCCAGTGACTTCCGTCGGGCGCCGTGCAGCCCGTCACGTACCAGGCGAGCGGCGGACCGGCGTACGGGCGACAGACGTTCTTGATGTTCTTCCAGAGAGGGGTGCCGAGCTTCATGTAGCCGCCGGAGTAGTCCCGCTTGAACTTGACCTGCGCACGAGCCCGAGTCGGCGGCCGTGCGTTGACCGCGCCCCAGAAGACCGGGTAAGAGCGCTTGCCTCCCACGGTGTAGTAGACGACCGCGTGACCCTTCGAGTCGACCTTCACGCTCACGTTCTTGGCGTTTCTGGTGACGATCTCGCTCGCGGAGGCAGAGGAAACGGCCAGGAGCGCGACGAGAGTCGAAGCGAGGAGGAGAAGCAGTCGGAAGCGTGGGGCCATGTTCGATGCATCGGGTCAGAGCCTCCACTGGCAGCACCCCCGAACGGGTCTCTCCAGGTACCCCAGAACGGGTCACTCGAACGAGGGACGCCCCGGCGTGCCGCGCGGTTCCTACACTTCGGCTATGCGTTCTGAAGAGTCCAGACCGGCTGTCGGCCTACGCTCACGCGGCTTTATTGGCGTACAGGGGCCCGGGGCCGAGGATTACCTGCAGCGCATGGTCTCCAATGACGTCGCGGCGCTTGGCGCAGGGGAGGCCTGCGACGCACTTCTGCTTACACCGAAGGCGCGCGTGATCGCGCCGCTCACGGTCGTGCGTCGCACGGAGCAGGACTTCCTGCTGTTGACCGAGCCCGAGCTGGCCGAGGTCGTTCGCTCGCACTTGCTTGCGTTCCGCTTCGCGGCTCGCCTCGACGTGGAGCTCGAGGAGCACGAGAGCTTCCTTCTCCTGGGTGGTGCTCCTCCGGGAGGCGCAGCCCTGTCCGTCGGGACCAAGGAGTACGGCGAGCCGGCTTTCGAGGTTCTGGACGTAGCTCCCGCTGACGACCTTCCCCGGATCTCCGAGGAGGAGCTCGAGCGGCTTCGGATCGAGGCTGGGACACCTCGCTTCGGACGCGAGATCGACGACCGCGTCCTCCCGGCCGAGGCGGGCCTCGTCGAGCGGGCCGTCAGCCTGACAAAAGGCTGCTATCCCGGTCAGGAGCCGATCGCGCGGCTCCACTATCGCGGCCACGCGAACCGCGGCCTGCGCGTCCTTCGTGTCGAGACGGATTTGCCTCTCCCGCCGGACGCCGAGGTCCGGCTGGGCGACAAGGTCGTTGGCCGGGTGACAAGCTCAGCGCGGGCGAACGGCGCTCTCATAGCCCTCGCCTACGTCCGTACGGAGGTTCCTCCGGAGGCCGAATTGGCGGTCGGGGACAGCGCGGCCCTGCCGCATCTAAACTAGGTAGTCGCGCGCCCGTAGCTCAGGGGATAGAGCGCTGCCCTGCGGAGGCAGAGGTCGCAAGTTCGAATCTTGCCGGGCGCATTTCCCGGCCTCGAACCGCGCCGCCTCCCGGCGGCGCATGACGTTCGAGGCCGGGTTTGAAATCGACCTCGAGCTCGCCGGTACCCTGCGGCAATGCGGATCTGCTCGCTCGTTCCAGCGACTACGGAGATCCTTTTTGCGCTCGGCCTCGGCGACCAGGTCGTCGGCGTCACGCACGAGTGCGATTGGCCTCCCGAGGGCCGCGAGCGGCCCGTCGTCACCGCATCGCTCGTCCAGACCGGGGATCTCTCGAGCCCCGAGATCGATGCCGCAGTCTCGGAGGCGGCGGCGTCCGGCCGTCCTCTCTACGCGATCGATGCGGATGTCTGGCGGGAGGTCGAGGCCGACATCGTCATTGCGCAGGAGCTTTGCGAGGTGTGTGCCGTCTCCCGCAGCGGAGTCGACGACGCTATCGCACTCACCAAGATCGACGCCGGCGTCATCGACTATTCACCATCGACCCTCGAGGACGTACTGGACAGCATCGTCTCCCTGGGCTCGTGGCTCGGTGCGGATGCGGCAGCCGCTGAGCTCGTCGCCGGCATGCGAGCACGTGTGGACCGGGTTCAGGGAGCGCTCCTCGGTATCGAGCGGGCGCCGCGGATCTTCATCTCCGAGTGGATCGAGCCTCCTTATTCGGCCGGTCACTGGGTGCCCGACATGGTCGCGATCGCCGGCGGGGTCGACGTCGCCGGGATGTCCGGTGAGCCTTCACACCGGATGCGCTGGCTCGATGTCGCCGAACTCGATCCCGACGTAGTCGTGCTGGCCCCCTGCGGCTTCGATCTCGACCGAACGCTCGGCGAGGTCGTCACGCTCGACCTGAGCGCGCACCTCCTTGGTACGGCGGCCCGGCGCGACAGCAGGGTGTTCGCGGTGGACGGTAACGCGTATTTTTCCCGTCCCGGCCCGCGGCTCGCCGACGGTATCGAGCTCCTCGCCTACCTGCTCCACCCCGACGCCTACAGCGATCCCGGAATTCCCTGGAGCCGCGTGCGCCTCTAGCAGCCCTATTCGCCGAGGTCGATCCAGATCCGGTCGCCGCGGGCCTCCACGGGATAACGGCGCACCGGCTCCTCTCCGGCAAGGCACGCGCCGGTCTCCAGGTCGAAGCGCCACCCGTGATAGATGCAAACGAGGGTCTGCCCCAGGACGTCGGCCTCGACGAGAGGGTTTCCCTCGTGCGGGCAGGCGTTATCGACCGCATAGAGGTCGCCTCCCACGCGAAGCAGCGCCACGTCGCCTTCTGTGGTCGCGATCACCGCGCGCCCGTCCTCACCGAGGACGTGGGCCGGCACGCTAAGCCAGCGTTCGGCCGACGACGCCATTCCGGACCTGCGCGGCTTCTTCCATGTTCCTGGATTATCCAGCGATGCCTCTCTACCTGCGCGAGGCCGATGTCGACGAGCTTCTGTCGGCAGCTGACGCCGTCGAGGCGGTCGAGGCCTGCTTTGGGCGAATTGCGCGTGGCGTCGTCGAGAACCGCCCGCGCTACCGGCTCGGGCTCGAGTCCGGCCTCATGCACGTCATGTCGGCCGCGGACCTCGAGCTCGGGGTCGCCGGCCTCAAGGCGTACGTCAGCTTCGCAGAGGGCACCAAGTTCGTGGTGGCTCTGTTCGCTGCCGACCGCCCCGAGATCCTCGCACTCATCGAAGCCGACAGGTTGGGCCAGCGGCGAACGGGAGCCGCGAGCGCGGTCGCGGCGCGGCATCTCGCCCGGGAAGGGGCCGCTTCGCTCGGGATCATCGGCTGTGGCTGGCAGGCCGAGAGCCAGGTGGAGTCGATCCGCTCAGCGCTCCCGATCGAGCGCGTCGTCGCCTACTGCCGGAACGAGGAACGGCTCTCGGAGTTCTGCTCCCGCATGGGCGCCGAAGCCGCGGAGTACAACCGCGACGCAGCCGAACAGGACATCGTCGTTACTGTTACCACGTCCAGGGACCCGGTTCTCCGGGGCGAGTGGCTTCGTCCCGGAGCGCTCGTCTGCGCGGTCGGTGCCAATCGGCTGGAAGCTCGCGAGCTCGACAACGCTCTCGTGGAACGCGCGACGTTCGTCTGCTGCGACTCGAAGGAGCAGGCGCTCGTCGAGGCCGGCGACCTGGTGGAGCCGGTAGAGCGCGGCGTGCTCGACTGGCTCGAGGTGCACGAGCTGGCCGAGGTCGTCGGGGGAGAGGTCGCCGGGCGGCAGAGCCAGGACGACATCGTTCTGTTCAAGAGCCTTGGCATCGCGGCGGAGGATCTCGCGGTCGCCAGGCTGGTCCTGGACCGCGCGACCGAGCGCGGCGTCGGTACCTCGTTGTAGGGCTAGGTAATGCGCTCGCGGGCCACGGCCGCGGTGTGCTCGCCGATTGCGTGGATCACCTCGGGACGTTCGAGCAGACGACGGCGCTGCTCCTCGCTCGCGCGGTTCTTCAGGTACGGGTCCTCCAGGATCTCGTCGATCGAGCGGCCGAGCCGGTGCTCGCGAATGATGTACGCGGCGAGCGCCTCCTCCTTCGAGCTTCCGCGCGGAGCGTCGGAGGTTTCCTTCTCCTCTCCTTTGAACAGGCGCTGAAGAAACCCCACGCCTCGATTGTATCCTGGGGCCGTGGAGCGAGATCCGGAAGCGATGCGGTTCGCGCAGCGAGTGCTGCACGGGGTGGGCGAGGACGGCGTTCGGGAGGAGATCGTCATCTGGATCGAGCGCAGGCCCGGCGCGATTTGGTCGGTCGGCCGGGCGATTGACCCCAAGTCCCGCCCGGTTGTCGCACCTGGGAACGAGGACTTCGTGTTCGAGGGCTATGAGATGGGGGACGCGCTCGAGGCCGCGAACAACGCACTCTCGGACGACCTGAGAGTGTCGTCTGGTGACGGGTTGAACGAGGACGTCGAACCGTTCGTCGAGGACGAGCTGCTGAAGCCGCTCGAACGCTGGTTCTTCGGCCACCCTCTCCACTAGGAGTGGAGCAGTAGAGGGTTAGGCGACGCCGATCTGGCCCGCGAGCTCGCGGGAGATGGCGTGCTCGCTCCCAGCGACGTCGATCGTGACCGGGCCGCCGAAAGGCGCTGCGCTTCGCACGGTCACGAGGCATCCTGGCAGCAGGTCGAGCTCGGCTAGATAGCGAAGGAGCCCCGCGTCCCCGTCGGGAATCCGCTTGACCGTCGCGGCTTCGCCCGGCTCGAGCGCGTCGAGTGACCGGAGCTCCGGGCGCTCGACGTTCAGCGCGGCGTCGGGAATAGGATCTCCGTGGGGGTCGTGGGTGGGATACCCGAGCGCCTGATCGATCCGCGCCTCGAGCTCCTCCGAGATGACGTGCTCGAGCCGGTCAGCCTCGGCGTGCACGGCGTCGATCCCTAGGCCCAGGGTTTGTGCCAGGTACTGCTCCAGGAGACGGTGGTGTCTGATCACCTCGAGGGCGATCTTCCCGCCAGCGTCTGTGAGCTCGACCCCCTGGTAGGGAGCGTGCTCGGCCAGCCCGAGGGCGGCGAGCTTCTTCAGCATCGAGGTCACGGACGACGGCGCGACCCCCATGCGACGTGCGATCGCCGACGTGGTCGCAGGCTCGCCCGCCGCCTGGAGCTTGTAGATCTCCTTCAGGTAATCCTGGATCGCCTCGCTGAGCACAGGTTTAGACACGTCTCAAAGTCTATGAGTCGCCGCTCCCTACGGCGCGGCTCGGGAGGCATTGCTACTCTCGGCCGCCGTGCTGATTCGGCTCGGTCACAGCCCTAATCCGGAAGATGCATTCATGTTCTGGGGCCTCGCTTGCGGCGTGGTCGGTCAACGTTTATTCGAGTTCGAGCACGTCCTCCAGGACACCCAGACGCTCAACGAATGGGCGCTTGAAGGGCGGCTCGAGGTGAGCGTGATCTCGCTACACACCTATCCCTTCGTGCAGAACCGCTACATCATTCTTCCGCACGGAGCCAGCATGGGCTCCGGGTATGGGCCGGTGGTCATTACACGCGAGCCCTGCAGCCCGGAAGACCTTCGCGACGTTGAGATCGCCGTCCCCGGGCGGATGACGACGGCGTATCTCGTTCTGCGCCTCTTCCTCGGCGGCGACTTTCGCCATCGCGAGGTTGCGTCCGATCAGGTCATGGAGCAGGTCCGCTCCGGGGGCTCGGAGGCAGGGCTCCTCATCCACGAGGGCCAGCTCACGTACGAGCGCCAGGGGTTTCATCGCATCGTCGACCTCGGCGAGTGGTGGCTGCTCGAGACAGGCCTTCCTTTGCCACTCGGGATCAGTGTGGCCCGCCGGGACCTCGGCCCGGAGATCCTGCACGAGCTCTGCGAAGTGCTGGCCGAGTCGATCGAGGCGGGGCTTTCGAGCCGCACGGAAGCTCTTGCTTACGCGATGCAGTACGGGCGGGACCTGGACCCGAGCCTCGCAGACCGCTTCGTTGGGATGTATGTGAACGAGCTGACGCAGGACTACGGCGAAGAGGGACGGCAGGCGGTCCGCGAGCTTCTCGAGCGCGGCGAACGAGCCGGCGCCTTCGATGAGCCTGTTCGAGTCGAGTTCGCCACGTAGAGGCCAATCTGAGAGCCTGCCGGGGGCGAATTTGAAAGCAGCCTCGTAGCCCGAAAGTAGACTGGCCTCGTGGCCGAGGCAGTGATCCTTGCGGGCGTCCGCACCCCAGTTGGACGCTACGGCGGCGCACTTTCCGAGCACCGTCCCGACGACCTGGCGGCACTCGCGATCGCGGCGGCCGTCGAGCGGGCGGGGGTCGAAGCGGGGGAGATCGAGGACGTGTACTTCGGCTGTGCGAACCAGGCCGGCGAGGACAATCGCAACGTCGCACGGATGGCCGCGCTCCTCGCCGGGCTTCCAGAGACGGTCGCGGGGGTGACCGTGAACCGACTCTGCGCCTCGGGTCTTTCGGCCGTCGTCTCCGCGTGCCACGCCATTCGTGCAGGAGAAGGCGAGCTGTTCGTGGCGGGGGGTGTGGAGTCGATGACCAGGGCCCCACTTGTGATGGCGAAGCCGGACCGCGCCTACGAGCGAGGAGACCGGACCGTCTGGGATACGACGCTCGGCTGGCGCTTCCCGAACCCACGGCTCGAGGAGAAGTTTCCTCTCGAGTCGATGGGCGAGACCGGGGAGAACGTCGCGGAGCGCTGGTCGGTCTCCCGGGAGGATCAGGATGCATTCGCCCTCGAGAGCCAGCGGCGACATGCCGCCGCCGCCGAGGCAGGCCGTTTTCGGGACGAGCTCGTGTCCGTCGATGGGATCGACGCCGACGAGCATCCACGGGCAGACACCACGCTCGAGAAGCTCTCCTCGCTCAAGCCTGCCTTCCGGGAGGGCGGGACCGTGACGGCAGGGAACTCGAGCGGGTTGAACGACGGTGCGGCGGCCCTTGTCGTCGCCAGTCAGGAGAAGGCTCGCGAGCTCGGTCTCGAGCCACTCGGCCGCTTCGTCGCGAGCGCCGTCGCGGGCGTCGACCCGCGCGTCATGGGGATCGGCCCGATTCCCGCGGTGCGGAAGGCTCTCGCGCGGGCCGGGATCGAAATCGCGGACCTCGACCTCGTCGAGCTGAACGAGGCGTTCGCGTCGCAGAGCCTCCACGTGATCCGAGAGCTCGGGCTGGACCCAGGGCGGGTGAATGTCAATGGTGGCGCGATCGCAGTCGGTCATCCTCTCGGGATGAGCGGCGCTCGCCTGGTCGTCACGCTCCTTCACGAGCTCGGCCGGAGAGGTGGTCGCTACGGGCTCGCGACGCTCTGCGTCGGGATCGGCCAGGGCCAGGCGGCGGTCTTCGAGCGGACCGAAGCGGACTGCGGCTGACCCGCGCGGGTCCGCGGGGAGCTTGGGCCAACGGGGAGGTCAAGTCGCTGGGAGCGGTGCCTCCCGCATTAGGCGGGCATCGAACCGGGGCAGGAGCGTGTCGATCGAGCGCGCGGAGAATCGGCCCGAAGACGTCACCCACACGCGCGCATCTAGGGGCTAGAGTTGGCCCCAAGGAGGGGGCCGATGGGGCCCCCACAATCAGACGCGCGTCAATCGGTATCGTGCGATCGATGGCGGTCGCGACCGAGCGGGAGTACGGACTTTTCATCGACGGTGAACCCGTCGAGCCTGCTTCGGGGGAGATTCGCGAGCTCCGCGAGCCTGCCACCGGGGAGCCGCTAGCCCGGGCCGCGATTGCCGGCCCTGAGGACGTGGACAGCGCTGTCTCGGCTGCTCGCGCGGCACTCGACGGGCCCTGGGGGAAGACGCCACCGACGGAACGCTCGCGGCTCCTGCACGCGCTCGCCGACGCCGTCCAAGCGAACCGGAAGGAGCTCGTGGAGCTCGAGGCGCGAAACGTCGGCAAGGCAGTGTCGTCCGTCAAGGGCGAGGTCGCGACCGCGGTCGAGAACTTCCGCTACTTCGCTTCCGCGATCGGGTCGATCGCCGGCCGTTCCATGCCGATCGGCGGTTCCGTCCTCTCGTACACGCTCCGCGAGCCCGTGGGCGTCTGTGCCCAGATCGTTCCCTGGAACTACCCGATCATGCTGGCCGCATGGAAGCTCTCGCCGGCGCTGGCTGCCGGGTGCACTGTCGTTCTGAAACCTGACCCTGCGACACCGCTGACTGCGCTACGCCTGGCCGAGCTTGCGGTCGAAGTAGGCATCCCTGCCGGGGTCGTCAACGTCGTCCCCGGCGACGGCCCGACGACCGGCGCCTACCTTGTCTCGCACCCGGGGGTCGACAAGGTCGCATTCACCGGCTCGACCCGGACCGGGAGCGAGATCATGCAGCTCTGCGCCGAGCCCATCAAGCGCCTTTCGCTCGAGCTCGGCGGAAAAAGCCCGAGCCTCGTTTTCGCGGATGCAAACCTCGACGACGCAGTCCCATCGTCGGTGTACGCCATCTATTACTCGGCCGGTCAGAGTTGCGACGCCCGCTCCCGGATGCTCGTCGAGAAGTCGATCTACGACGAGTTCGTCTCGCGCTTCACCGAGACGGCGGGCAAGCTCAAGGTCGGCGATCCGCTTGACGCCGAGACACAGATGGGAGCTCTCATCTCAGAGGCGCATCGCCAGAAGGTGCACAGCCTCGTGGAGCAGGGGCGCGACGAGGGGGTCGAGATCGTGACCGGTGGCGAGCTCCCGGATGGGAAGGGAACCTTCTACCCGCCCACGGTGCTCGCGAAAGTCGACAACCGCATGCTCGTGGCCCAGGAAGAAATCTTCGGCCCGGTCGTCTCGATGATCCCATTCGAGGACGAGAAGGATGCCGTCCGGATCGCGAACGACATCAAGTACGGCCTGGTGGCAACCGTCTGGACCGGCGACCCCGGCCGCGGACATCGACTCGCGCGCCAGATCAAGTCCGGGACAGTTGGCATCAATGCCCCGTATTCGGCGTTCCCCGGGATTCCGTTCGGGGGCTACAAGCAGTCGGGCTTCGGCCGGGAGCTCGGGATCGAGGCGCTCGACATGTATCTCGAGACGAAGAGCGTCGTCGTCTCCACGAGCTCCAAACCGGTCAATCCATTCGGCCTCTAGATCCAGTCGAACGTGTCCTGAAGGAGCGGGACGAGGAAGTAGAGTACGAAGGCCGCCGACGCCACGTACATGAACGGGTGCACCTTTGACGCCTGGCCCTGGGCCACCCGTACGAGCGTGTACGTGATGAAGCCGAAGCCGATGCCGTTCGTGATCGAGTAGGTGAAAGGCATGATCATGATCACGAATGCGGCGGCCAGTCCGATGGCCAGGTCGTGGAAGTCGATGCCTGCGAGCTTCCGCCTCCCTACCGCCTCGCCTGACCCTGTCCGCTCCTCCCTCTCAGCTTCCTCTTCGACGTCTGTGAGGGTCGTGATCATGAGCCAGCCGACGATGATGAGCGCCGCCGCCGTTGCCTGCGGAGGCACCATGCCGATCAACGGTGCGATGAAGAGGAACGGGAAGAACAGCAGGCCCGTGACGACACTGACCCAGCCGGTCCGGCCGCCTGCTGCCACGCCGGCCCCCGACTCGATGTACGTGGTCGCGGAGGAAGCCGAAGCGGCTCCACCCGCCATGGCCGCGACGGAGTCGACGAGGAGCGGCTTCCTAATGTCCCGGAACTCTCCCTTCTCGTTCAGGTAGCCCGCAGGCTTACCAACGCCGACGAGGGTCCCCATGGTGTCGAAGAAGTCTGCGAGGAAGAGCGCGAAGACCCAGACGAGGGTCGAGATGACCCCGAGCGTCGCGAAGGAGTCGAAGCTGAACTCCCCGACGAGGGAGAAGTTCGGGCTCTGGAAGATGTCGGACGGCCAGCGGGCCCACCCTTCGGAGCCCGGGGTCGAGTAGACCGAGTAGTCGGTCGCCCAGTTGACGATCGTGGCGAACACGGTCGTTGCGAGGATTCCAAGCAGCAGATCACCACGGAAGCGGATTGCCCGCAGGACGATCGTGACGACAAGGCCGAAGAGCGCGATCGCAATCGGCCAGGTCGTGAAGCGGCCGAGCTCCACCGGCGTCGCGGGGCCGCGCACCACGATGCCCGAGTTGTAGAGCCCGATGAAGGCGATGAAGAGGCCGATCCCGATCGCGATCGCCTTCTTCAGCTCCAGCGGGATCGCGGTCATGATCTTTTCCCGAACGCCTGTCAGGACGAGCGCGGTCACAAGCGCCCCCTCCATGATGACGATCCCCATCGCTTCCGGAAACCCGAGCCCGGCACCCGCGACGAGGCCAAAGGCCACGACTGCATTGAGGCCGAGGCCCGGTGCGATCGCAAACGCCTTGTTCGTGAAGAGGCCCATGGCGATCGTCATGACACCCGCGACGAGGCACGTGGACGCGAGAACCGCGTCGAACGGCAATCCGGCGTCTTCGAGCCCCTGGACGCCCGCGAAGCTCAGGATCGCCGGGTTCACGAAGATGATGTAGGACATGACGATGAACGTCGTCGCCCCGGCGATCGTGTCGCGCCCCAGCGTCGTCCCGTGCTCTTCGAAGCGGAAGCGGCGGGCTAGTGCGGACTCCTGCATCCTGGCTGCAACCGTGCTCATGGCGCTCCTTCTGCGGGGATCAGGTGGGGCCCGATCGTAGCGCGGCGGGAGACCGGATCAAAGAGCGCCGATCAGGTCCTCGAGCGGCTCGACCGCCTGTACGAGATCGGAGGGGGAAAGGGAGCGAATCGCCCCGGCCTGAGCGCTGCCGAGGACGCCGCCCACGATCTCGCTTCCGGGTGGATGGAAGAGGCGGGGCTGGCTGTCGAGAGGGATGCGTGGGGAAACCTCTTCGGTCGCCTGGCCGGGTCGGATCCGGCTGCCGGGGAACTTTGGACCGGTTCGCACCTGGACACGGTTCCGGCCGGCGGGCGCTTCGACGGCGCGCTCGGCGTGGTCGCCGGCCTCGAGGCCGTCCGCCGGCTCGAAGCACCAGCCAGCACAGTGGCGGTCGTGGCCTTCAGGGACGAGGAAGGCTCTGTCTACGCTCCCGGGTGTCTCGGGAGCAGGGCTCGGTGCGGGCTGGTCGGACGCGGCGACCTGGAAGCACTTGGGCTACCGCCTCAGACTGCTGGGGCCGACCTCCCGGCGGTCTTCGTGGAAGCTCATATCGAGCAGGGTCCGATTCTCGAGCGTACAGGCGTTCCGTTAGGCATCGTGACCTCGATTTCCGGGCAGGCGCGCGGGACAATCGAGTTCACAGGAGTTCCGCGTCATGCAGGGACGACGCCCATGGATGCGCGCGAGGACGCACTCTGCTCCGCGGCTGAATTCGTTCTGCTCGCACGCGACGCGGCTGCCGGGATCGAAGGTGCGGTGGCCACCGTCGGCAAACTCGTGGTCGAGCCGGGCGCGGCGAATGTCGTCCCAGCCCGCGTGACGCTCACGGTCGACGCACGCGCTCCCGATCAGTCCCGCCTCGAGGCGCTCCTCGAGGCGATCGGGGCAGAGCTTGCCGTCACCCCACCTGTGGCCATGGACGTGACGGTGACCCACGTGCTCGGCGAGGAGATCGAACGCCTGGGGCTGCCGCCGCGGGAGCTCGCGTCGGGCGCCGGTCACGATGCCGGCATCCTCGCGGCCTCGGGGGTGCAGGCCGGCATGCTCTTCGTCAGAAGCGTAGGCGGCGTCAGCCATGCCCCGGAAGAGCGCACGAGTCCGGAAGACATCGCTTTCTGCGTCGAGGTCCTCGCCGCGACCCTGGGGCGTCTCGCCGGTTAGTCGAGCTCGAAGCGGATCGGCTGGGCGCCGTCCCAGATGACTCGCCTGCCGAGCTCCGGCAGCTGCTCGACTCCCTCCACCAGCGTCGCGAAGTGATTGCCCGCGAGCTGGCCGGCCACGCTCGCGAAGCGCGTTCGCCCGTACGGGAAGAGGATCTCGGTCTCGCTGAGGCCGCCGGGATAGAGCAGAAGCTCGCCCGAAGCGGGGTAGCTGATGGGATTCTCAGGCCCCACCCCTGCGTCGAGCTCACCCAGAGGAACCCACGCCGACTGGCCGCTCCAGCGGGCCTGGAGGAGATGCCCCTCCAGGGGAAGGAGCATGCGGACCGCCGCAACCGTTCGCGGTGAAATTTCCTCTTCGAGGCGGGCTTTGAAGCGAAGGTCGCCGACGACGATGTCGAGCACGCGCTGAACCTACCGTCTGAGCGTAAGCCCGATCATGCCGTAGGGCGGATGTGGATCCGTGTAGATCTTGACGCGCTCGTCCGCCTTGGAGACCTGAGCGGTGTCCCAGAGTCGGTTCTGGGCTTCGAACGAGAGCTCGGCGATCGCGGGGAAGCGGTCGAGCAGACGGCGTCCCATCTCGTGGACGAGGTGCTGGATCGACTTCGAGTTGAAGTCATCGAACGTCTCCGCGACCGAATCGCGTACTTCGGTACTCGGCACCGGGCCGGCTTCGTCGAGGTAGCGCCAGTGGACGTTGAGGTGGATGAACAGGGGCCGATCGACTGTCTCGGGAAGCGTCGTGTAGTCGTCGCGCGCGAACCGGGTGAACGAGCTGCCGGTGATCTTGATCAGGTGAACGCCTTCCCGCCCGGAGCGACGATCGACCACCCCTTCCCGGCCGAGCTCGAGCTCGGCGACCCCGGTGTCCTCATAGCGCCGCTGGAAGAGGACGCCACTCTTCCGCTCGAACGGGATCTCGCGCGCCCCGAGCCGGATCCGCTCGACGTGTTCGTAGGTGCGGAGGAAGCGCTCGCCGAGGAGGTCGAGGAGCCCTTCGAGCGACTCGCCGCTGTAATCGAGCGCATTTGCGTGCACGAAGTTCTTCATCGTGTCCGTCGCCACCACGAGCGAGTTGTCGCCCTCGGTATAGGCAGGCATGAAGTTCTCCCCGAAGACGTCCAGCGTGACCTCGGCGGCGAACAGCGAGCTGACCCCGTCGGTCCGGTAGACCCCGATCTCGGCCTTGCCGTAGTGGATGCTCATCCTTGCCTCCAGCGGTCGCGGGCGATCGCGACGAGTTCCTCGAGCGCCGTCGTCAGCTCCTCCTCGCGCGTCCGGGCGAGTCGCTTGCGGAGGATAGGGACCAGATCCGCGCGAGGCCGGCGGTCCACGAAGACGACGAACCGAAATCCGAACTTCTCCTCGTAGTGACGGTTCAGCCGACCGAGCTCGGCGGCGACCTCGGGCTCGGCCTCCTCCCCTTGCTCCCGGGCCGACCGGTCGGAGAGGCGCCGGGCCCCGATGGCCGGGTGCGCGTCTATTGCCTCGATCTTCTCGGACTCCGTCAGCCCGGCGATCACAGCTTCGGGGCGACCGAGCGGATCGTGGGTCTCGGCGAGGCGCTCCGCGAGTCGGGTCCGTCCCTCGAAGAGCTCCGCGAGCTCGTCCACGGTCAGCTGCCGCGGTAGGTCACGCACGCGTACGAGGAGACGAGGAGGGGTACGTGATGATGTCTGTCCTCGAGTGCGAGCTCGAGCTCGACGCGCCGGAAGAGTGGAGAGGGAGGATGGAAGACAAGGCGGTACTGGCCGGGGTCGAGCGGCCCTCCGAGGTCGCCGATCCGGCCATCGTCGTCGGTTTCCGCGGTGGCCAGCACGTCGCTCCCTCGATAGAGCTCGACCCGGACGCCTTGGGCCGGCTCGCCACGCTCGACATTGAGGACGTGGGTAGAAAGAGAAGCGCTCATGCTGCGAACTTCTCCGCATGTCTCCTGTGCTCCTGCGCGATCTCGGCCGCCTCGGCCCGCACGAGATATCCGTCGCGGACGATTTCCTCGCCTCCTACGTACAGCCGGTCGACGCGGTGCGGTCCGGCCAGGACGAGCGCGGCCACAGGGTCGCTCGCGCCGGCGAACTCGAGGCCGTCCGTCCGCCAGACGGCGAGGTCGGCGCACTTGCCGGGCTCGATCGAGCCCAGATCTGCACGGTGGAGTACCTCGGCGCCGCCGCGGGTGCCCAGGCGCAGAGCCTCGCGGGCGGTGAGCGCCGTCGGGCCACCCCGGCCTCGCGCTACGAGCAGCGACTGCTTGAGCTCGGCTGAGAGATCACCGCGCTCGTTCGACGCCGACCCGTCCACCCCGAGGCCCACTCTGACCCCGCTGTCGAGCAGGGCGCGCACCGGGGCGACGCCGGCGCCGAGACGGAGATTCGACGTCGGGCAATGAGCGACACCGGTGCCCGTGGTCGCGAACCGATCGATGTCGGTCTCTGAAAGGTGGACGCAGTGCGCGCACCAGACATCGGAGCCGAGCCAGCCCAGCTCCTCCATGTACTCGACCGGACGGCAGCCGTAGAGCTCGACGCAGTACTCCTCCTCCTCCAGCGTCTCGGCCAGGTGAGTGTGGAGCAGGAGGCCGAGACGCCGCGCGAGCTCCGCGGAATCCGCCAGCAGCCGCCGGGTGACCGAGAAGGGCGAGCACGGCGCCACCGCGATCTGGATCACGGCGCCCGTCCCGGTCTCGTGGAGGTGCGCGAGCCTCTCAGTCTCGGCCAGCACCGCATCGGCATCCTCGACGAGCTCGTCCGGTGGCAGCCCGCCTTGCGACTTGCCTAGGTCCATCGAGCCCCGTGACGCAACCAGCCTGACGCCGAGCTCTCGCGCCGCCTGCACCTCGGCCTCCACGATGCCGTCTTGCCCCGCGGGGAAAACGTAGTGATGGTCGAAGACCGTGCTGCAGCCTGAAAGCGCGAGCTCCGCGAGCCCTGTTCGTGCGGCTGCGTACTCGGACTCCGCGTCGATTCGACCCCACGCCGGGTAGAGGGCACGAAGCCAGGTGAACAGGTCGGCCTCCTGAGCCCGCGTTCGCGTCAGCGTCTGGTAGAGGTGGTGGTGGGTGTTGACGAGCCCGGGCGTCACAAGCGCCCCGCCGAGGCTGGTGGTCTCGCGAGCGTCCGGTCGTGGTCCGTCCCCGACCGCGGACACGAGCCCATCCTCGACGAGGATCCAACCCTCGAGCTCCTTGCCGTCATCGTCCATCGTCGCGATGTGGGCGTCGGTGAAGAGCGTGCTCATAAACGAAGCGGCACGAGCTGGAAGCGCTCGACGTCGACAAGCCCTCGGTCGGTGATCTTGAGGCTCGGGATCACGGAGAGCGCGAGAAACGCCATCGACTGGAAGGGCGCCGGCAACGTGCAACCGAGGTCGGCCGCGGCAGCCGTGACCGCACGGCTCTGGGCGATCACCTCTTCGAGCGGCGCCTGCGAGAGGAGCCCCGCCACGGGCAGGGGCATTTCGGCGCGGACGCCGCGACTCTCCACCACGACGATGCCGCCACCGAGCTCGGCGAGGCGTGCTGCGGCCCGGGCCATGTCGCCGTCGTCCACGCCGACGATGACGACGTTGTGCGCGTCGTGGGAGAAGGTGGAGGCGAATGCGCCGGTCTGGAGTCCGAAGCCGCGGACGAACCCGAGGCCGATTCGCCCGGTCCCGAGATGACGTTCGATGACCGCCACCTTCGCGAGGTCGCGCTTTGGGTCGGCGACCGCTGAGCCGTCTTCGACGGTGAGCTCGTCCGAGAGCGAGTCGGTGACGATCTGGCCGGGCACGAGCCCGATGACACGTGCCGCCCCGCCTTCCCACGGAATCTGGAAGTCGTTCGACGCCACCGGTTGGATGCGGACGCTGTGCTTGACCCACTCGGGAACCGTGATCTCGGGGATCTCCGGAGGGGGGCGACCGGCCTTCAGGACGAGGTCCGGGACGAAGCTCTCGAGATCCGGGAGCACGAGGAGATCCGCCTGGTAGCCAGGTGCCAGGGCGCCGAGATGGTCGAGACGGTGCCAGAGGGCGGCATTGAGAGAGGCGATCACGAGAGCGTCGGTGGGGGGAATTCCGAACGCGACCGCATCCCGGACGAGCGCGTTCAGGTGCCCGTCGTCGGCGATGTGCTCGGGCTCGCGGTCGTCCGTGCAGAAGGCGATCCGGCCGGGGCCGAACTCCTGCACGAGGGGCAGAAGGGCATGAAGGTTTCGAGCGGCGGTCGCCTCGCGGATCAGGAGCCACATGCCGGCGCGTAGCCGCTCGCGGCCTTCCTCCGCGGTGGACGCTTCGTGTTCGGAGCGAATGCCCGCCGCCGCATAGGCGTTCAGGTCCTTTCCGAGTACTCCCGGCGCATGCCCGTCGACGTGGCCGGCCTTCCCGAGTCGGAGCTTCTCGAGCTCGTGCTCGTCGCCCGCGATCACGCCTGGGAAGTTCATCATCTCAGCGAGGCCGATCACCCGACGCCGACGGAGGAGGCCCTCGAGGTCTCCAGCGGTCAGCGGTCTGCGCGGTGACTCGAACCGTGAGGCGGGAACGCAGGAAGACGCCATGAAGTAGACGTCGAGTGGCACGTCGTCGCAGAGATCTGCGAGCCAGTGGATCCCGTCGGTGCCGAGTACATTGGCGATCTCGTGGGGGTCGGCGACCACCGCGGTCGTGCCGAGGGGCAGCACCAGCCGTGCGAACTCTCCGACGAGGAGCTTCGAGGTCTCGATGTGCATGTGCGCGTCGATGAACCCAGGCACCACGAAGCGCCCTTTGGCGTCGACCACCTCCGCGGCGTCGTACTCGCCCAGCCCTGCCACGAAGCCGTCGACGATCGCGACGTCGGTCTCGAGCCACTCGCGCGTGAATACCGACAGCACGGATCCGCCCTGAATGACGAGGTCGGCCGGCTCGTCGCCCCTGGCAACGGCGATGCGCCTCGCGAGGTCAGTCATGGCGCTGACCATAACCGGCAGGGTTGGGAATTTCTGCCGTCGCGTCGTATAACGGGATGCTGATGGAGGTGATGACCCCACGCTCGCTGGACGAGGCGCTGCGACTGAAGGCGGCGCAGCCCGCGGCCTGCCCGATCGCGGGAGGCACCGACGTGCTCGTCGACCTCAACTTCGACCGGGCGCGGCCAGATCACATCCTGAACCTGAACGAAGTGGCCGAGCTGCGAGGCTGGTCGCGCGTCAACGGGACAGTCAGGCTCGGAAGCGGACTCACCTTCACTGAGGCCATGCGGGCGCCGCTCGCCGAGACGTTCCCGGCGCTCGCCGAGGCGTCAAGGACAGTGGGATCGCCGCAGATCCGCAATCGAGCGACGATCGGCGGGAACCTCGGAACCGCCTCTCCCGCCGGTGACGCTCTGCCGCCGTTTCTGATCGAGGGCGCAAAGGTCGAGGTCGCGAGCGTGCGCGGAACTCGGGTGCTCGCGCTTGCGGACTTCCTGCTCGGACCGAAGAAGAACGCGCTCGAGGAAGACGAGCTGATCCTGGCGGTGCGCCTGCAGCCGTCCGGTGCCCCGCAGACCTTCATGAAGGTCGGGCCCAGGAACGCCATGGTGATCGCCGTGGTCTCGCTGGCTCTCCTAGCCGATCGGGAGCGAGACGAGCTGCGTGCTGCTTACGGCTCGGCAGGTCCGGTCGTCGGGCTCGTGCGCGCGCCGCTTTCCGAGCGGCGCGAGTTCGCAGAGCGAGTCGCCGCCGAAGCAGCTCCGATCGATGACGTCCGCGGTACGGCTGCCTACCGTCGCCATGCCCTGCGCGTCCTTGCAGAGCGGGCGCTCGAGCGGTGCCTGACGTGAGGATCGCGCTGATCGTGAACGGCGAGCCCCACGAGGCCGACGTCTGGGGCGGTGAAAGTCTTCTCTTTGCCCTTCGGGAACGGCTCGGCCTGCCGGGCTCGAAGAACGCGTGCGAGCAGGGAGAGTGCGGTTCGTGCTCGGTGCTGCTCGACGGGACGCTGGTGTGTGCGTGTCTCGTCCTGGCCGCGCAGGCGGACGGTCACGCGGTGGTGACCGTCGAGGGCCTGGTCGAGGAAGGAAGGCTGCATCGCGTTCAGGAGGCGTTCGTCGAGGCGGGCGCAGTCCAATGCGGATTCTGCACGCCGGGCCTCGTGGTGGCGACGGCAGACCTCCTGGAGCGCTCCCCCGACCCGGGTGAGGACGAGATCCGGGAGGCTCTCTCGGGGAACCTCTGCCGATGCACCGGATACACGAAGATCTTCGACGCTGTCAGGCTCGCGGCCTCGCGATGAGGTTTCCCGCGCGTCTAATACGGGTCCCGACCCGCCCCCTGCTCGCGTTTCAGCTTAAGGCCGAAAAGCGCACGCGTGGTACACGCGTCGTGCCAGGAGTGGAACGTTGAGCGCGCCGGTACGCAAACTCGAACTCGGCCGTGTCGGCGAAAGCGTTCGGCGCGTGGACGGCATCCCGAAGGTGACCGGCGAGTTTGCCTACTCGAGCGATCTGTTTGCGGCCGGGATGCTCTGGGGCCATACCCTCCGCAGCCCACACGCGCACGCCAGAATCATCTCGATCGACCTCGGTGAGGCACTCGGTGCGGCAGGTGTCCACGCCGTCCTCACACACGAGGACGTGCCCGGGGACAAGCGCTACGGCCTCGAGTTCCGAGACCAGCCGGTTCTGGCCTTCGACCGCGTGCGGTACTTCGGCGAGCCCGTGGCCCTCGTCGCTGCAGAACATCCGGAGCAGGCGCGACGGGCAGCCGACGTGATTCGAGTCGAGTACGAGCCTCTGGCTCCGGTGGTTGATCCCGCGACTGCTGCCGAGGCCGAGCCGATTCATCCTCAGAGCTGGACGCAGGGGCACGGTTATCGCGACGATCCGAGGCCGAACGTCGTGCGCTCCATGGTCATCCGACACGGCGACCCGGAGTCGGCGGGCGAAGTTGCTGTCACAGGCGTCTACGACCTCGGGATCCAGGATCAGGCGTTCCTCGGCCCCGAATCCGGGCTCGCTGTGCCGGACGGCGAGGGAGGCGTGGACGTCTACGTAGCAACCCAGTGGCTGCACGTCGACCGCGACCAGGTCGCGCCCTGCCTCGGCCTCGCACCGGAGCAAGTCCGCATCCACCTGGCAGGAGTCGGGGGAGCGTTCGGCGGGCGTGAGGACCTCTCGATGCAAATCCACGGGGCGATGCTGGCGCTGCATACGAACCGTCCGGTCAAGATGGTCTACAACCGCGAGGAGTCCTTCGTCGGCCACATCCATCGGCATCCCGCGCGCATCTGGGCGGAGCATCGGGCGAACCGCGACGGGAAGCTCGTCTGCGTCCGCATGCGGATCCTCCTCGACGGAGGCGCCTACGCGTCGAGCTCGACGGCCGTGACCTCGAACGCGGCCTCCTTCGCCTGCGGCCCGTACGCGGTCGAGAACGCGCTCATCGAGTCGACGTGCGTCTACACGAACAATCCCCCGTGCGGCGCGATGCGCGGGTTTGGCGCCGTGCAGACATGCTTCGCGGCCGAAGGACAGATGGACAAGCTCGCGGACGCCCTCGCCATCGATCCCGTCGAGCTGCGGCTGAGGAACGCGCTCGCCTCGGGCGACACGCTCCCGACCGGCCAGCGGGTGACCGGTTCAATGCCCATCGCCGAGGTGATCCGCCGCGCCGCAGCGATCCCCCTACCCGCGCCGGAGCCGCTTCCGCGGGATGCGATTCGACTTCCGGGCGGCGCCGGCAACACGACCCGCGGAGAGGGCATCCGGCGAGGGATCGGGTTCGCGGTCGGGTTCAAGAACATCTGCTACTCGGAGGGCTTCGACGACTACACGAGCGCCCGTGTTCGCCTCTTCGAGGGCGCAGCCGGCGTTCCGATGGCCGAGGTGCATTGCGCGGCCGCGGAGGTCGGCCAGGGGGTCTCAAACGTCATCGTTCAGGTGGCGCAGACGGAGCTTGGGATCGAGGACATCGTCCTCGCTCCCCACACGACCGCGACCGTGGGCTCTGCAGGCTCGGCCTCGGCTTCCCGGATGACGTGGATGGCGGCCGGAGCGGTCCAGCTCGCGTGCCGGGCCGCCCGCGAAGAGCTCGAACGCCGCGGGGGGTCGCTCGGAGACGCCGAGATCGACCTGGAGCGCGTCTACCGTCACCGGGAGACCACGCCCCTCGATCCCGAGACCGGCCAGGTCACGGGCGAGCGGGCACATGTCGCGTTCGCGTGTGCTGCGATGCGTGTCGTCGCCGAGGTCGACGTCGAGCTCGGGTTGACGCGGGTCGTTTGGGTGGGGACGGCCCAGGACGTCGGCAAGGCGGTCAACCCCCAGGCGGTCTACGGTCAGATCGAGGGCGGCACGGCGCAAGGTCTCGGCCTCGCGCTCATGGAGGAGATCCTGACCCGCGATGGGGTGATCACGAATGCGAGCTTCACCGACTACCTGATCCCGACCGCCCTCGACATGCCCGCAGTCGTCGCTGAGCTCGTGGAGGAGGCCGAACCGGACGCTCCCTTCGGCGTCAAGGGAGTGGGTGAGCCGCCGACGGTGGTCTCGACAGCCGCGATCGTCGCGGCGCTTCGTGACGCCACCGGTCGCGAGCTGACCCGCGTGCCGGTGCGCCCGGATGATGTAGTCGGTCTCTAGGCGCGGTGCAGGGAGAGCGCTGCGCCGACTGCCAGGAGCGCGATACCTAGGAGCCGGGGCAGCGTGAGGTCGATCCGCTCGACTCCGAAGAGCCCGAAGCGATCGATGAGCGCGCCCATTGTGAGCTGGCCTGCGATCAGGAGGCCGATCGTCGCGGTGGTGCCGATGCGTGGTTGGGCGATCGTGATCGTGAAGACGATGAAGAAGCCCATGACGCCGCCGAGCCAGAGCCAGGGCGGCTGCCGCACGGCGGACGTGAAACCGTCCAGCGACCCGCGTAGCGCTACGAGAGCGGCCGTTGCGATCACCGTCGACAGGAGGAGGGAGAACGCCAGCGCCTCGAGCGAGCCAATCCGGTCCCCGAAGCGGCCCATGACTGCGATCTGGATGGAGCCGGCCAGCCCGGCCAAGAGCGCAAGGGCGACCGCAAACCCGCTTCCCGACACGCAGGCGAGCATAACGGTCGGCGGACTTGAGTAGTATCGGCCGATGGAGGTCACAGAGCGCACTGCGACCCAGGCGGTAGTTGAGGCCCGCGAGCGCTACGTCGCGCGCGGGGTCGCCACCCCACCCCTGGTCGTTGCCCGCGCGGGCGGAACGCATATCGAGGACGTCGACGGCAAGAGTTATCTCGACTTTGCCGGCGGCCTGGGTTGCCAGAACCTTGGTCACGGCCCCGCTTCCGTGGTCGCCGCGATCCACGAACAGGTCGACCGCTACTTGCACCAGTGCTTCATGGTGGGGATGTACGAGCCCTACGTCGAGGCTTGCCGGCGCCTTGCCGAGCTCTCGCCGTGCCGGGGGAAGGAGCAGAAGTCGATCCTCCTGAACTCCGGTGCGGAGGCCGTGGAGAACGCCGTCAAGATCGCGCGCGTCGCAACCGGCCGCCCGGCGGTGGTTACCTTCGACCGCGCCTTCCACGGCCGGACGCTTCTGACGATGACGATGACGAGCAAAGTCGTCCCATACAAGCGTGGCTTCGGACCCTTCGCGCCGGAGGTCTACCGGGCTCCCGCGCCGTATCCGTACCGCGGCGTCACCACTGACGACGCCATTCACGCGCTGGAGCTCCTGTTCAAGGCCGACGTCGACCCCGAGTCCGTCGCCTGCGTCGTGCTCGAGCCTGTGCAGGGCGAGGGCGGGTTCATCCCGATGCCGGAGGATTTCCCCGCCCGCCTCGCAGAGCTCTGCGCCAAGCACGGGATCCTCTACGTGGACGACGAGGTGCAAAGCGGCGTCGGACGCACCGGGACCGTTTGGGCGATCGAGCGCTATGGAGTTGAGCCGGACCTCATGGTCTCCGGGAAGTCACTCGGTGGCGGGCTCCCACTTGCCGGCGTCACCGGTCGCGCGGAGCTGATGGACGCCGTTCCCGCCGGCGGGCTCGGCGGCACATTCGGCGGCAATCCCGTCGCGTGCGCGGCGGCGGTCGCGATCCTGGACGAGGTCGCGACGCCGGAGTTTCGTGGACGTGCAGAGTCCATCGGCACTCGCATTCGAGCAGGGCTGGACGGGATGGCAGAACGGATCGAGGCGATAGGTGAGGTGCGCGGTCTCGGAGCCATGCAGGCGATCGAGCTGGTTGAAGACCGTGAGACGAAGGCACCGGCCGCGGGGCTGACCACGGAGACCCTCGTAGCCGCGCGTGAGCGCGGCCTCATCATCCTCGCGTGCGGCCTGTACGGAAACGTGGTCCGAGTTCTCGTGCCGCTGGTCATCTCCGATGAGGACCTCGAGCGCGGATTGGAGATCCTCGAGGAAGCTCTCGTCGACGCAAGCGGAAGAGCGGCGTAGCGCTACTGCAGAGGCTGACGCCGTCCCCGCTGCCGGCGTCCAGCTCGTCTCAGTCGCACAGCGCCTGACGTCGCAGACCGCCGTGCTCGGAAGCCGTTAGCCTGTCGCCGCGAGCGACGGGAGGAGGGGCATGGTCAGGGCGTTCGTCCTGTACGAAGAGGAGCCGGAGCAGGAGCGCTACGAGCGGCACGCCGAGCTCTGCCGTCAAGTCCCCGGCGGGACGTTCCGGCACGGCCCGATCTTCGGTGCACCCCGCGGCGAGCCGCAGTTCTCGTACTACGCTGAATGGGAGTTTCCCAGCCGAGAGGCTTTTCAGGAGGCAGCCCGGAGCGAGCAGTTCATGGCGACCGGCAAGGACGCCATGGAGATGGGCGGCCGCTTCCACGTGCTCTTCGCCGACGTGAGCGAATGACGGAGCCGTTCCGGCCCGAGCCCCGCGAGCCGTCCGAGCTCGGCCTCGAGAAGATCGTCTACGAGAAGGAGCCGCCCCGGGCGACGATCACCCTGAACCGTCCAGAGGTGCTGAACGCGTTCGATTTCCAGCTGCTGCGGGAACTGGCGCGTGCGTGCGAGGACGCCTCCTGGGACGACGAGATCCGAGTGGTCGTCCTGACCGGCGCCGGGCGCGCGTTCTGCGTCGGCGCCGACCTGAAGTCGTGGTCGGAGGACTACCTCGGGAAGCCGGGCGAGTACTGGAAGTGGTTCGGCGCCTTCAAGGACGCGCACGACCGGCTCCGGGAGATCGGCAAGCCAACCCTCGCGCGAATCAACGGGATCTGTGTCGGGGGCGGCAACGAGCTCCAGATGGCCTGTGACCTCGCGGTCATGGTCGATGATGCGTTCATTCGCCACGTCGGGCCAGAGCACGGCTCCGTGCCTGCCGGGGGCGCCACCCAGTGGTTGCCGATCATGGTCGGCGACCGGCGGGCGCGGGAGATCCTCTTCCTCTGCGAGGAGATCTCAGCGGAGGAGGCCCGCGAGTGGGGCCTCGTGAACCGGGTTGTGGCACGAGCCGGGCTCGATGCTGCCGTCGACGAGCTCGTGGGGAAGCTCGCCACGAAGCTCCCACAGACGGTTCGGTACACGAAGGAGCAGCTCAATTTCTGGCGGAACCTCGCCTGGAACGAGACGATTGGCCACGCCCGCGACTGGCTCGCGCTCTCGATGGCGACCGAGGAGCCGAAGGAGGCGGTCCGGAAGTTCCTCGACCGGAAGGAGACATGAGCATCCGCGTGGAGCGCGACGACCGGATCGCGCTCGTCACGCTCGACCGTCCGGAGCAGCTGAACGCACTCTCGAACCAACTGATGAACGAGCTCGTTGGGGCGCTCGAGGAGCTCGACGCCGACCCGGGGATCCGCTGCATCGTCCTGGCCGGGAACGACCGCGCCTTCGCGGCCGGGGCAGACGTCGCCGAGATGGCGGAGGCGACCGCGATGGACATGCTCCGCCAGCGGCGCGTCGAGCAGTGGGACTCGATCCGTGGTCTGCGGACACCGCTGGTCGCGGCCGTCTCGGGCTTCTGCCTGGGCGGGGGCTGCGAGCTCGCGATGGCCTGTGACCTGATCGTCGCCTCCGAGACGGCGAAGTTCGGCCAGCCGGAGACCGGCCTCGGAATCATCCCGGGCGCAGGTGGCACGCAGCGGCTCACGCGCGCGGTCGGCAAGGCCAAGGCGATGGACGTGATCCTCACGGGCCGCTTCCTCGACGCCCGTGAGGCCGAGCTGGCGGGACTCGTGGCGCGGGTCGTCGCCCGGGAGGCGTGGCTCGAGGAGGCGAAGCGGATCGCACGCGCCATCGCCTCGAAGGGCCCGGTCGCCCAGCAGCTCGCGAAGGCTTCGGTCAATCGAGCCTTCGACACGTCGCTCGAGGTCGGCCTCGACTATGAGCGGCGCTCCCTCTACCTCGCCTTCGCCTCCGAGGACGCGAAGGAGGGTCTGACGGCCTTCACCGAGAAGCGCGACCCCGACTTCGGGGGCCGCTAGACCTAGAGGGCCAGCTCGACCGGGACGACGGGAAGGTCGAGAGTGAGCTCGCCGCGGACGACCCCTACGCGGATCGTCCGGCCGATCAGCTCGCCGGTCATCAGCCGCTGGAGATCACCCGCGTCCGTGACGGGTACACCGTCCACGTCATGGATCAGGTCCTCGGGGCGGAGACCGGCCCGCGCGGCCGGGCTTCCGTCGACCACCTCGACCACCTCGATGCCCTGCTCGCGCCCAAGCTTGCGCGCGAGCCGTGGCGGCAGCGGTCGCGACCCGCCCGCGATCCCGATGTAAGCCCGGCGGAAGACGCCCTCGCGCATGAGCGCCGCCAGGATCCGGCGCGTGGTCTCGTTGATCGGAACGGCAAGGCCCAGCCCGACGCCTGCGACTGCGGTGTTCACGCCGACGACGCGTCCGAGCCCGTCCACCAGCGCTCCCCCGGAGTTCCCGGGATTCAGGGCGGCATCGGTCTGGATCACGTTCTCGACGAGGCGGCTCGCCGAGCCCGAGCGGGTTGGAAGGGAGCGACCGAGTGCCGATATGACGCCTGCGGTTACCGATCCGCCGAACCCGTGCGGGTTTCCGATTGCGACGACGAGCTGGCCGACCCGAAGTCGCTCCGCGTCTCCCAGCTCCGCGGGAGCGAGATCGCTCGCGCTCGCCCGCAGGACGGCAAGGTCCGAGAGCGGATCTGAGCCGACCACCTCGAACTCGCACTCGCGCCCGTCCGGGAAAGAGGCGCGCCCGCTCCCGCTGGTTCGCGCGACCACGTGCGCGGAGCTGAGCATGAAACCGTCCGGCGTGACGACGACAGCCGAGCCGCCGCCGTCGAGAACGCGACCTCCGCGGACCCGCCGTGCGACCCGCAGGCTCGCCACCGAGGGCGCCAGGCGCTCGGCGACCTGGGTGACCACGCGCGAGTAGGCGTCGAGCGCGTCCTCGTCGGACCGCACGCTGCTGTCCGCCCCAGGCCGGTCAGGGCCAAGAAGCGCGTCGACGAACAGGACCTCCCTCATGCGGTCAAACTAGCAATGCGCTTCCACGCTGCCGCGACGCTCAAGGAGGGGAGATGTCCGAGGTCGAGACGAGTCGAGACGGATCCGTGCAGACGATCACGCTCAACCGGCCCGACGTGCTGAACGCCTTCGACGCTGTCATGCACGAGCTCCTCGCGGCCGCGCTGAAGGCAGCACGCGACCCCGAGGTGCGGGCAGTCGTCCTGACCGGCGCCGGCCGGGGCTTTTGCGTCGGCCAGGACCTGCGGGCGTTCAAGGGCGGGTCGGGGGACATCGGTGAGCGGTTGCGGTCGCAGTACCACCCGAACATCCTTGCGATCCGCGCGCTAGAGAAGCCCGTGATCGCGGCCGTGAACGGGCCTGCGGCAGGCGCGGGGCTCTCATTCGCGCTCGCGTGCGACATCAGAATCGCCTCCGATGCTGCGAGCTTCGTTCCAGCGTTCGTGAACGTCGGGCTGGTCCCGGACTCGGGCGGCTCGTTCTTCGCCACCCGGCTTCTCGGCCAGGCTCGGGCCTTCGAATGGTTGACCTCCGGGCGCAAGCTGAGCGCGGCGGAAGCGCAGGCCTGGGGTCTCGTCTCGGAGGTGGTAGATGCGGATCGGCTTTCGGCCCGCGCCGCGGAGTTCGCCGCGACGGCAGCGGCCATGCCAACCCGCGGCATCGGCATGACCAAGCGCCTCCTCGACGGAGCCGCAACCAGGACGCTCGGCGAGCAACTCGAGCTCGAGGCCCAGCTCCAGACGGCGGCGACGCAGAGCGAGGACTTCGCCGAGGGCGTCGCGTCGTTCCTCGAGAAGCGGGAGCCCCGCTTCCAGGGCCGCTAGACGGCGCGGGGCCTAAGCTCGACTGCGAGATCGCAGTCGAGAGCTTGTGCGATTCGAAGCAGCGTGTCGATCCGGGGTGGGCGCCCGCCGCTCTCGAGCCTCGCGATCGCTGATTGGGTCGTCCCGACGAGGGACGCCAGTTCGGCTTGCGAGAAGCCCCGTGCCCTGCGCCGTTCGGCGACCTGGCCCGCGATCTGGGCGAAGAGCCAACCACCCTCCGCATGCGCGAGGCGCTCGCGAATTCGACCGAGGGTGGGCGTCCGGCGTGGCGGGTCTTGACTCATATCGCAGAGGTGCTATATATAGCGAAGATGAGATAATGTATATCAGAGGAGGGACTTCGGTGAGCTCCACAGACGAACGTCTTGCCACCCTGGAGACGGAGCTAGCGACCCTCTCTCGTCGGGTTGACGCGCTCGAGGGTGTACCGGCCGCTCCGACGTGGGACCGAATCGAGGCGAAGGCTTCGCCGCCCAAAGCTCCGCCGCGCGCGCCCGCAACCACGCCCAGCCCGTTCCCGCGCCTTCGTCCGAAGCCTGCGCGTCCGGCCCCGAAGCCGATCAACGTGGAGGAGCTCCTCGGTGGACGGCTCCTGGCTCTGGTGGGAGGCATCGCCGTCCTGATCGGCCTCGCGCTGTTCGTCGCTCTCGCCGTCGACCGGGGCTGGCTCGACGTGACGACCCGGATCGTGCTCGCCTTCGTGGGGTCGGGGGCGCTATTTGCGGCCGGCGTGACGATCGGCGAGCGCCGAGGACGGACGCAGGCGTCGCTTGCCCTGGTGGGCACTGGGATCGCGGGGCTCTTCCTCTCGTTGACAGCCGGCACGGCGCAATACGACCTGATCCCCGTCGCCGCGGCGTTGCCCGCGGCGCTCGCGATCGGCGCGCTCGCAACCGCCGTCGCGCTGCGCTGGGACTCCCGGACGATTGGAGGGCTCGGCATCCTCGGCTCGCTGCTCGCACCTGTCTTCCTCACAGCTGACCCGACGCACGAGACGCTGGTCTTCCTCGCGGTCGCCTTCGCCTCGTCGGCCGCGGTGCTCGTGTGGCGCCGGTGGGAATGGCTCCGGATCGGGGCGTTCGCGGTTGCCATGGCGCAGATCGCCTACTGGATCGTCGACGCGTCACCCTCCGACATGGCGATCGTGGTTGTGCTCAGCATCTTCGGCGCTCTGAGCCTTGTGTCCGCGCTCGGGTTC
>Ga0307302_10000113_pt1 | contig 33912 bp, 33 predicted proteins | sample ER_DNA_183_FD_194490 | JGI IMG/M metagenome (GOLD analysis project Ga0307302, IMG submission 194490) | Bulk soil microbial communities from the East River watershed near Crested Butte, Colorado, United States - ER_DNA_183 | ecosystem: Environmental > Terrestrial > Soil > Floodplain | place...
AGCTGGGCGACGCCCGCACCGACCACGAGCGGCAGCCAGGCCGTGATGACCTGGCGCACGCCCTCGGGCGCGAAACTCACCCGAAAGGGAATACCCCCCAGCAGCCGCCAGCAGGCCGGCAGCTGGATGGCGATCTGCAGGACGCTTCCCGCGACGGTGCCCCAGGCGAGCGCGAGCGACAGGCCGTACAGCCCCTCGCCTTTCAGCCACGCGGCGGCCCCGACCATTGCCGCGATCCCCGCGATGTTCCACAGCGCGGGCGCCGCGTACGGGAGAAAAAAGCGACGGTGGGTGTTGAGGATCCCGAGGCACCACGCCGAGACCACCATGAGCCCGGTCATCGGGAACAGGATGCGGACGAGAGTGGTCGTGAGCTCGCGCCGCGGTCCGTCGAAGCCCTGGGCGACGAGGGCCGTAATCGCCGGCGCGAACGTGATGCCGATCAGCGCCAACACGGCACTCGCGAGCACCAGCAGACCGAGAACCGCGCCGGCTAGAGCACGCGCCGCGTCCTTGTTCTTTTCATTGAGGCCTGCATACACGGGTATGAACGACGCCGACAGCGTCCCTTCGCCCAGCAGACTGCGGACTGTGTTGGGAATACGGAGCGCGGCGCCGAATGCATCCGCCGCCGCGCCGTTGCCGAAGTAGTGGGCGAACACGCGCTGGCGGACATAGCCGAGCACGCGGCTGACGAGAATGCCGGCGGCTACCCGCGCGGCGTGACGGCCACTGCCGCCTTTCAAGACGTAGGTTTCTTGCGGTGGGGGTCTTCCAGCAGGCGCTGCATGAACTGCACTTCGTCCCGCATCCCTGCGATCGTCCGATTCAGGTCTTCCACTTCGGTTTCCAGCAGCTCCACTTTGCGCTTCATCTCGCGCAGCTCAGGCGGGCTACCTCCCGTCCCGCCTCGCCCCTCGTCCATACGGCGGGCGAACGACTTGCCGAGCGGCGAGTCGACGAGAATCGCGGCGACGGGAATCAGCAGGGCGACGATGAGTATGACAGCGAGCACCCACATGAACCGGATTCTATAAACCCGCCGCCCACCGCGCCACCTCTGCATCGATTTGGTCCAGCAGCGAGCCACCGTAGCGCGCCAGGAACGACACCATCGTCAGCACGCGCTCCTGGGGCTTGCCGTCCGGCATCAGCGCCGCGCGCGCGCGCACGAGCTGGCTCACCAGCGTGCCCTGCGTGCGCTTCAAGCTGGCGACGAGCTTCTTCTCGATCTCATGGGTGCCGGCGAGCGCGGCGTTCCGCGCCGACTGCACCGTGCGTTCCAGCGTGGGATCGAGTTGCTGGACCTCGCCGCTGATTCTCGCGAAGCGGGACTCGACGTCGGCGCGCAACGCGTTCAGCGCGTCGGCAAGCTCGGGAGGCAGCTCCGCTTTCGCAATCCTCGTCTCGAGTGTCCCGGGCTGGCTGTCGAAGTCCGCGAGTGTCAGGCCGTGCTTGCTCAAGATCTTGTCCACGCGCGCCTCGATGATCACTCCGGACCAGCGCGGCACGTGCGCCTGCGGTGCGACGCCCAAACTGGAGAACAACGGCGCGGCCTCCGGCAGGTACTCCATCTCTCCCGGCCCGCCCACGTACGCGAGCGTGGGAAACAGCGCGGCCTCGATGACCGGGCGCAGCAGCACATTGGGCGACAGCTTTTCCGGCGTCTCGGCTGCGATCGTTTCGAGCTCGGACCGCGTCAATCGCTCGCCACTGCGGCGTAGCATGAACGCATTGCCGTCCTTGCGCACGCGGTCACGACCCAGTCGCCCTTCCACCATGACGGGCGTCAACCCGTCGGGCAACGTCTCGTCGAGCGCCTTGAGAATCCACGGCGCGGCGGCGCGTTTGGCGTTGCGGTCGTGCGCCCGAAAAACGGCCAGGCCGCGACCGGCGAGCAGCTGATTCAGCGCCTCGGCACTGGCGTCCGCCACGTTCGCGTCGGGCCGATAGCAGGCCTCGAGCAATTGCCGCACCTCCGGCTTGCATTCGGAATCGGGAAGCGCAGCCTCCAGCGCGTCGAGCGCCGCACGGATGTCGGCGCCCAGGACCTCGCGAAACAGCGACACCTGAGGTGCCTCATGCGCCCGCTCGCGCAGCACGATCTTGACCAGCTCTCCATCGCGCCCCAGCACGGTGGCGTGGTTGGCCTCGGCGAAATCGTGATCGTCTCCGGCGACCCAGAACACTGGCACCACCGTCACGCCGCGTTCTCGCTCCAGTCGCTGCGCCAGCGCGATCGCCGACAACGCCTTGTGAACGGTGTAGAGCGGCCCGGTGAAGAGCGCGGGCTGTTGCCCGGTGGTCACGGCGAGCACGTCGCCCGCCGCGAGCCGGTCGCGGCCGGGCCCGGGGAGCACCGCCGCGAGTACGTCAGGGTGCACCCGGCGCGGCTTGCCGGCCGGAATCTTGCCGGCGGCCATCGGAAGCGGCGTCGACAGGATGCGTGAGATCACGCGCGAGCCGCCACCAGGATCACGCGCGGCGCATCGTGCCCAGCCGCGGCGCCGTAGTAGTCTCCGAACTGCGCGGCCACACGCAGACCCGCACCGGTGAGGAGGGCCGCCAGATCATCCGCGCCATACAGGCGAACGCGCTCCTCAAACCGGCGACCCTCATCGCGCAACTCGATCTCCTTGATCACGAAGCGGTTCGCGCCGTCGATGCGGCGTCGCACGAGTACATCGCGGCCCTTGGCCTGCTCGGTGAGTTTGAGCGTGCGCCGTACCTGCTCCGCGTTGAGATAGTCGAGCACAAAGTGACCGCCGGGCGCCAGCACGGCCGCCACCTGACTCACCACGCGACCGTTCTCGTCGTCGTCCAAAAAGTAACCGAATGACGTGAACAGATTCACCGCCAGCGCGAAACTCCCCTCACGAAACGGGAGTGCCCGCATGTCGCCGCGCACCAGCGGACCGTGGCTCCGTTCGCGCGCGCGCCGCAGCATGGCGCGCGACAGATCGAATCCCACCACCTGCCCACCCCAGCGCGCCAGCTCGGCGGCGTGGCGACCCGGCCCGCAACCGAGATCCAGAATGCGATCGCCCGATCCCCACGGCACGACGCGGCGAATCAGCGCGACGGCGCGACGGGCATCCTCATCGTCACGATGCGGGTAGAGGGCGTGATACTCCTCGCCGAACCACTGCTCGAACCACTCGGTCATTCGACGAAGACGTCCGCTGTGAACGTGAAGACGCGGGTCGCCGGTTCCCGCCAGCTCCCGGGCGGCAGTCCCGCCTTGTGGCACACGGCGTTCAGGAACGCCTCAGGCCCGAATCCCTGCTCGACCGCCACCCGCGGCAGCAGGACCGCGTGGGCGTTGCCCCGGCGCACCAGCAGGCCGTCGCGCCCGATCACCAGGCGGCACCGTTCCGAAGGCTCAACGTGCACCGGTTCGGCGAGCACGGAGATCTCGATCCGCAATGTGGCCAGCTCGTCGAGGTGCACCGCCGGGAATCGTGGATCGGAACGGGCCGCCGAGACTGCGACTTCCCGGATGATTTCGCCGAGCGGCTGGTCGCCGCTGACGTGGCCGATGCAGCCCCGCAGGTCGTGTCCTTCCTGTTCCTCGAGCGTCACGAATGCTCCGCGGCGCAACGCCGCGCCGGGAACGTCGGGCAGCTCGGGAGGTGAGCGCCCCGCCAGCGCCGCTTCGATGGCGCCCCGCGCGAGCGCGAGCAGCGCGGCGCGGTCGGCCGGCGCCAGACAGGGGTCAGGGTCCGCGATGGTACTTCTCTCCGCGGCGGATCGTGTGCGCGCGATAGAGCTGCTCGTACAGGACCACGCGCGCGATCTCGTGCGGCAGGGTCAGCGGTCCCAGGCTCCAGCGGCTTTCGGCGCGCTCCAACACGTCGCTCGGCAGACCATCTGCATCGCCGATCACGAACGTGACGTCCCGACCCTCCATCTCCCAGCGGCCGACGAGCTCAGCGAGCTGCACCGAGCTCCAGCCCTCCCCTCGCGCCGTCAGCACGATCACCCGCGAATCCTCCGGGATCCGCGCGACCGTACTTTCCCGTTCCTCGATTTTGGCGTAATGCCGGATCCGGTTCAGGTAGTCGTCACAGGCCGCCCGGAGAGCCGCGCTCTTCATGCGGGTCCCGCCCAGGGCGATGACGCGATACCGCATCAGGCATACATGCCGCGCAGCCGGTGCATACCGGCCACGCGATCCACGGCAACGATGTAGGACGCGATGCGGTTGGCCACTTTGTGCCTCGACGCCATGGCCATCACCTCGCTGAACGAGCGTACCAGGATCGCTTCGAGCCGCCGGTTGACCGTCTCCTCGTCCCAGAAGTAGCCACCGCGATCCTGTACCCATTCGAAGTAGCTCACGGTGACGCCGCCCGCGTTCGCGAGGATGTCGGGAATCACGAACACGCCCTTGTCCTCGAGGATCTTGTCGGCCGCGGCGCTGGTGGGTCCGTTCGCACCTTCGCAGATGATCTTGGCTTTGATGTGGGGGGCGTTCTTGCGGGTGATGACGTTCTCGGTTGCGGCGGGGATCAAGACATCGCAGTCGACGGTCAAGACCTGTTCGTGCGTGATCGTTTCGGCCTTCGTGTACCCCGCGAGCTGGCGGTGCGCCTTCACCCACTTGATGAGGTCCTCGACGTCAAGGCCCTTGGGATTGTAGAGCGCGGTGGACTTGTCCGAGACCGCGACGATGGTGGCCCCTTCCCTGGCCATGAGGTCGGCCGCCACGGAGCCCACGTTGCCGAAGCCCTGCACCGCGACGCGGGTGCCCTTGAGGCTCATCCCCAACTTCGCCAGCGCTTCCCGCGTCACGATCATGCAGCCGCGCCCCGTCGCCTCGCGGCGACCCAGCGAGCCGCCCATCTCGACCGGCTTCCCCGTGACCACCGCGGTGACGGTATGGCGCTTGTGCATGGAGTAGGTGTCCATGATCCAGGCCATCACCCGCTCGTTCGTGTTCACGTCGGGCGCGGGGACGTCGGAATCGGGACCCAGGATCTCGATGATGCTGGAGGTGTAGCGGCGCGTCACTTTTTCCAGCTCGGCCATCGACATCGCCGTCGGATCGCACACGACGCCGCCCTTCGAGCCGCCGAACGGGATGTTCACCAACGCGCACTTCCACGTCATCCAGGCTGCGAGCGCCTTCACCTCTTCGAGCGTGACGTTGAGATCGAAGCGGATACCGCCTTTGGCGGGTCCCCGCGACGTGTTGTACAGCACCCGGTAGCCGGTGTAGACCTCGACTTCGCCCGAGTCGCGCAGAATCGGGAGGGAGACGATGATCTGTTTTTCGGGATTCCGGAGCACCTTGTAGAGACCACGATCCAGATTCAAGAGCTTCGCGGCGTGGTCGAAGCGCTCCATCATCGCTTCGAAGGGGTTCTCTTCGGCAAGAAACGTCTGTTTGTCGGGACGAATGATCGCTGGTTCGCTCATACGACTTTTTTCAGTACCCCCTCGAGGACCCGTTCGACGGCGTCGCCGTTCAATTCCCAGCGCAGCGCAAGCTCGGCGACGAGCGGCTCCGGCGCATCCGCCGGCCATCGGCTACGCAGCTTCACGGCGTCTTTCTCGGTGACTACAACATAATCGGCGTCTTTTGCGGCCCGCGCGAGCCGGGCTATATCGCCCGGAGGATAGGCGTGATGATCTTGATATGCCGTGAGTTGCACGCTGGCCCCGAAGGCGCGCACCTGTGCGGCGAAACTGACCGGGTCGGCAATCCCCGCAGCCACGATGACGCGCTTTTTAGCGAGCGCGGACAGGTCGACCCGACGCCCCGACCGCAGTCCCGCCAGCCCGTCGAGTGCGAGCTGCACGGTCGCGACCACCGCGGAGGGCCAACGCGCCGCGATCCGAGCCGCGAGCGCGCGCGACTCGGCGACCGCCGCCCGGCGCCGCGTCACGACGATCACATTCGCCCGCCCCAGGGCGCTCCAATCTTCCCTCCAGGGACCAGCCGGCAGCGGCCACGCGACGTGGCGCGGAGGCGCACTCTCGGTGCTCACGACCGCGACGTTGACGTCGCGCCCGACGTTGAGCCGCTGATAGGCATCGTCCAGCACCAGGACCCGCGCACCGGCCGCGCGCGCCTTCTGAGCCCCCGCCACGCGATCGGGATCGGGCACGACGATCGCATCGGGCACGAGCCGCTGATGCACGGCCTGCTCGTCACCGCGATACCCACGCAGCAGGATGCCGGGCTTGATGCCGCGGCGGACGAACAATGCGGCGATCCACGCGGCCAGAGGCGTCTTTCCCGCTCCGCCGACGGCGAGATTGCCGATGGCGATCGCCGGCAGGGGCAGTGGCCGTTGTCGCAGCCAGCCCCGCGCGTACGCGCCCGCCCGCGCACTCATGATCGTGCGATAGAGGAACGCGACAGGGAGCAGGACGCCGCGCGCGGCGCGCGCAGGCGCCGCGCCGCTCCACCACAGCCATTGGGCGATGCGCTGGGCGCTCACGACGTGCCGTTGACTTCGTGCAGACTGCGCGTCACGGCCTCGATCCCTGCGCGGAGTCCGTCTTTTTTCGGCCCGATCTGGATCGGCGCGCCATAGCGCACATCGATCGCGGCGAAGGGCTTGGGAATGCACATGCGATCCCATGATCGGAGCTGCCATGCGGACGACGTTCGTGCCCCCACCGCGACGATCGGGACGCCGGCGTGTTGCGCGGCCGCGACCGCACCCGGTTGTACGCGCTCGCGCGGGCCGCGCGGGCCGTCCGGCGTCATCGCGACGATCGTGCCAGCCTGCAGGGCACGGACGATGCCGAGCAATCCGACCTCGCCGCCGCGCTGCGTGGAGCCGCGCACCGACTTGTAGCCCCATCCGTCCGCGAGATCGGCCAGGTACTCGCCGTCGCGGTGCCGGCTGATGAGCACCACGATTCCTTCGCCCTTGTGCAGCGCGAGCAACGGGAGGATCCGCGAATGCCACAGCACGAAGATGAACGGCGGCTGCGGCTGCAGGCCGCTCTCGCGAAAGCGCCAGGTCGCCGCGAGCGTCTTGATCGCGCGCGGCCCCAACGCCTTCACGATCGGCTCCGCCCACCGCAACTTCATCGAATCAGGCCCGCGGCCAGCTCCGCGACGCGGTCGGCGGCCCCAGGCGCTCCCAATCGGTCGCGCACCAGCCGCAATCCTTCGCGCTGGCGCCGCGTGACCGGGTTTGCGGCGTCGAGGAGCGGCAACACGCCGTCGGCGAGCGTATCCGCCTTCGCGCGGCTCTGCAGGAACTCGGGCGCGACCTCGTACTCCGCCACGAGATTGACGAGGCCGACCCACGGGACCTGGATCAACCGAAACGCGATGAACGACGAGATCGGGTGCACGCGGTACGTAATCACCATCGGCAGGTCGGCGATCGCCGCCTCGAGCGTCGTCGTCCCCGATTTGCAGATCCCCGCGTCGGCCGCAGCAAACACCAGCAGCGGATCGCCGAGCTGCACATTGATTGGACCGGGGTCGGGGTACTCGGCGCCGGACGTACCCGCGACGATGATCTGCAGGCCGGGACGCGCTGCCGCGACGCGAGCCGCGGCCTCGCGGAACATCGTCCAGTGACGCTGCACCTCCTGCGCCCGGCTGCCGGGAAACAGTCCGAGGGTGGGGCGGGCCGGATCGAGACCGAGCATGCGCCGCGCATCGACACGCGAGGGCGGCGCGGGCCGGTCCTTGAGGGGATGACCGACGAACGTGGCGGCGACCCCGCGCTCGCGGAAGAATTTCTCCTCGAACGGCAGAATGACCGCGAGCTGATTCACGGGGGCGAGCTTCCGCACGCGCTTCGGCCCCCAGGCCCACATCTGCGGCGCGATGTAATAGAGCACGGGAATGCCGGCGGCGGCGGCGGCAGCGGCGGCCCGGAGGTGATAGCCCGGGTAATCCACGAGGATCACGAGATCGTAGCGCTTGTCGTTGAACGACTGCTTGATCCGGTTCAGCAGGCGGTAGTGCGCCGGAATCTTCTCGATCGCCTCTACGAATCCGACGACGGAGTACGATTCCATCCGGTCCAGGACGCGGGCTCCCGCGCGCTCCAGCAGCGGGCCGCCGAGGGCCTCCAGCTCGAGCCCGGGAAGACGGCGGCGTAATGCGGTCGCGACCGCGGCGGCATGCGCATCCGCGGATGGCTCCCCTGCCGAGATGTAGATCCGCGTCACGGCCGCGCCGCGGCGAGCGGCGAGGCGCTGATGGCGTCGGCGACGCGATAGGCGAGGGCGAGCGCCTGCAGTCCGGCGGCGCCGGTGACCACGACGTCGCCGTCACCGCGCACGGCGCGCAGGAAGCTCTCGAGCTCGAGCTTCAGCGGCTCGGCTTCGGGCGCGTCGAGCCGCACGTGCTCGACGATCTCTTCGATCTTGGTCGCGCCGAATCCCTGCCATCCCGATTTCAACCGGTAGAAATGGCCGTCGCCCTGCGCGAGATCGAGCGAGAAGTATCCCGTGGCCTGGAAGATCCGGAGCGTGCGCGTGCGCTCGCGCGACACGCGGCTCGCGGTAATGATCGCGACGGCGCCGTTGGCGAACTCCACCCGGGCGTTGGCGATGTCCACGTGCGGCGTGAGGATCGGCACGCCCGTCGCCCGTACCTCGCCGACCTCGGATCGCACCAGCTCCAGGATGAGGTCGAGATCGTGAATCATGAGGTCGAGGATGACTGCGACGTCGGTGCCGCGCGGCTGGAACGGCGCCAGGCGCTCGGTCTGCAGGAAGCGCGGCTCTTCGAGATAGGGCGCCGCGGCGCGCACCGCCCGGTTGAATCGCTCGACGTGGCCGACCTGGAGACACACGCCCCGCTCCCGGGCCGTCTGCACGAGCTGCTCGGCGCCGGGCAGCGCATCGGCGAGCGGCTTTTCGACGAGTGCGTGCACCCCACGCTCGAGCACCGGCAACCCGACGTCCACGTGCGCGGGTGTCGGTACCACCACGGTGACCGCATCGACGCGGTCGAGGAGCGCGTCTAATGAGGAGAACGCAGTGGTCTCGAGCTCCGTGGCGACCTGCGCCGAGCGCGCCGCATTGTGGTCGTAGAATCCCACGAGATCCGCGCCCTCGATTTGCTTGAGGAGCCGGATGTGATGGAATCCGAGCGCACCCGCCCCGACGACACCGACACGCACGGGCTTCACACCATTACCCCGCGTTGCGACGCCTCGATGAAGCGCAGGAAGTTTTCGACTTCCGGAACCTGCGCCAGCTCGGTGCGGGCGCGTGCGACTCCCTGGCTCACCGTCAGATCGGAGTTGAACACCAATCGGTAGGCGCGCTTCAGCGCGAGCTTCAGGTCGGGCGAGAATCCGGCGCGTTGCAGACCGACGGAGTTGAGGCCGTAGAGATGCACCGGGTTGCCCGCCGCCTTGGTGTACGGCGGCACGTCCTGATTGACCCGCGAGCCGCCGCCCACGAACGAATACGTGCCGATCCTGACGAACTGATGGATCGGCACGAGACCGCTGATGATGGCGCGGTCGTCCACGGTGACATGCCCCGCCATCTGCACGGAGTTGGCGATGATCACATCGTTGCCGATGACGCAGTCATGGGCGATGTGCACGTACGTCATGAGGAAGCAGCGCGCACCCACGGTCGTCTTGCCGGTCGCGGTGCTGCCGCGGTTGATCGTGCAGTACTCCCGGATGATCGTGCCGCTGCCGATCTCGACCCACGTCTCCTCGCCCTTGTATTTCAGGTCCTGCGGATCGTTGCCGATGATCGTGCCGTACCCGATTTTCACGCCCTCGGCCACCCGCGTGTTGCGCTCGAGCACGGCATGGGCGGCGATACTGCACCGCTCGGCCACGGTGACCCGCGGACCGATCACGCAGTACGGCCCGACCGAGACGTCGGCGCCGAGCTCAGCGGTCGGGTCGATGAGCGCCGTCCGGTGGATCACTTGTCGACCACCATCGCCATCATTTCGGCCTCGGCGACGACCTGTCCGTCCACGAACCCGGCTCCCTTCATCTTGCACGTCTTGCCGCGGAACTGGACCATCTCGAGCTCGAAGCGAATCTGGTCACCGGGCACGACCGGCCGGCGGAACTTCACGTTGTCGAGCGACATGAAGTACACGACCTTGTTTGCCGTGTCCTGACCCTCGAAGTGCGTCATTAACAGCATGCCGCCGACCTGCGCCATCGCCTCGATAATCAGCACGCCCGGCATGATGGGGTGACCCGGGAAGTGCCCCTGAAAGAACGGCTCATTGATGGTCACGTTCTTGATGCCCACGATCCGTTTGTTTCCCTCGACCTCGATGATCCGATCGACGAGCAAGAACGGATACCGGTGGGGCAGATAGTCCATGATTTTCGCGATGTCCATCGCCGGCATTCCGGTGCGCCTCCCTGCGCGAGCGAACGCGCGCGCCAGCGCAATGTTGCCGCCATGGCTGGGCCGCGTCGCCACCACATGAGCCTGAATCCGGGCGCCCGTCAGCGCCAGGTCCCCCACGATGTCCGCCGCCTTGTGCCGCACGAATTCGTCCGGCCAGCGCAACTTGCCGCCATTCACGACGCCCCGCTCGTCGAGCACGATCGCATTCGTTTCCGACGCGCCCTTGATCAACCCGCGCGCCTGCAGCTCGGCCACCTCGTGCGTGAAGCCGAACGTCCGCGCGGGCGCGAGCTCCGCCGCGAAGTTTGACGGCGTGATCTCGTAGGCGCCGGTCTGCCGCCCGATCAAGGGATGCGCCCATTCGATCGATACCGTCAGCCGGAACGTCTTGGCCGGCGCGACCACATAGGCCGCATCCTTGTCGGTGACCGTGAATGGCGCCGTGACGGTGAGCACCGCCGGCTCGCCCCCCACGGACGCGGGCTCCGCCTGCGTCAACGCGTCGAAGTACGGCTGCACGCTGCCGTCGAGAATCGGCGGCTCGGGACCCGTGAGCTCGATCGTCAGGTCGTCGATCAGGTGCGCCGCGACGGCCGCGAGCACGTGCTCGACGGTGTGGATCGTCGCTGCGCCGTGCCCGATCGCGGTGCGACGCTCGACCGCCTCGACTTCCGTCAGCCGCGCGGGGACCTCGGGTTTGCCGGCGAGGTCGGTGCGCCGAAACACGATGCCCTGCCCGGCGGGCGCCGGCAGGAACGTCGCTTCCGTCGTGGCGCCGGTGTGGAGCCCGGTACCACGCAGCGCCGTGCGGCGCGTGACGGAACGTCTAGTGGTCTGGGCTATTGGACGCCGGCTTTACGAGATCTTCGAGCTCGTCCACGATCTTCGCGAGGCGGTACATCGCCGCCTGGGCGCGCAGGTACTCGCGTCGCGGGCGCGCCGGGTAGCCGAGCAGCGTCGTGCCCGCGGGCACATCGCCGATCAGCCCCGACTGGACGAGGAGACGCGCACCGCGCCCGATGGTGAGATGATCCGAGATCCCTACCTGACCGGCGATGATCACGTCGTCCTCCACCCGGCAGCTCCCCGCGATGCCCGCCTGCGCCATGATGAGGCAGCGCGCACCGATCCGTACGTTGTGCGCGATGTGGACCAGGTTGTCGATCTTTGTGCCCGATCCGATCACGGTATCGTCCACGCTGCCGCGGTCGATGCACGTGTTCGCGCCGATCTCGATGTCGTCCCCGATGAGGCAGCGGCCCACGTGCGGAATCTTGCGGTGGGCTTCGCCACCCCCCTTCCCCGGGACGTACCCGAACCCGTCGCTGCCGAGCACCGCGCCCGCGTGGACGATCACCCGCTTCCCGAGCGCGGTGCCCGCATACAGCGTGACGCCGGGAAACAACTGCGTGTCATCGCCGACCGCGACGCCGTCGCCGAGCACGCAGCCCGAGCCGATGCGCACGTTGCGCCCGAGCTGCACCTCGCGGCCGAGGCTGGCGTGGGCTCCGATGGCCACCGGCTCCTGCCAGATCGTCCCCCGGCCGATGACGGCCGTGGGGTGGACGCCGGCTTCCCAGACGGCCTGCGGATACAGCACGGGAAGCACGACCAGCAGCGCCGCGTACGGCTCGGCTACGACGATGCGCGTCTCGGGTCCGCCGGGCGCCGCTTCGAGCGCCGGCGCGACGAGCACCACCGACGCGCTGGTTCGCTCAAAGTAGGGGACGTAGCGGGACGAGGCAAGAAAAGAAAGGTCGCCGGGCCCCGCGCGTTCGAGCGGCGCGATCCCGGCGACCGTTACGGTGCCCGGCCCCACCAGCCGACCGCCGGTGAGGGCCGCGATTTCACTCGCGGAGAGCGGCCGCGTTCCCGCCGAATTCATCGGGGGAGGAGCGCGAGCCGCCCGGTTACTGCGCCTGCCGGAGGCGCTGCAGCACCCGCGCCGTGATGTTCAGCGCGGGGTCCGCCGCCGCGACGATTCCGCCGCCGGCGTCGATATCAAGAATCACCGAGTAGTTCATCTCGGCGCGGATTCCCTGAATCACCGAGGTGATCCGCGTGCGGAGCGGTCCCAACAAGTCCTCTTCACGCTGCCGCAGGCGCTCCTGCAGCTCGGTGGAGCGCTGCTCGACGCGCGACTGCATCGCCTGGAGGTCCTTCTGCTTCGCCTGCTTCGCGGCAGGCGACAGCACGAGCGCCTGCTGATCGAAGACCTGGACCGCCGAGTCGAGCTGCGCCTGTAACTTCTGATACTCGGTCTGCGACGCCTGCAACTCTTTCCGGTACGTCGATTCGGCGACCACGTAGCCGGGCGTGTTGCGCAGGATTTCCTGGGAGTTGATGAGCGCAATCCTGGCCGGCGCAGTCGCGGACGAAGCACCTTGCCCGGCCAGGACAGTAGGTGCCGCGAGGGTGGCGGCGACGGCGGCGAGGGACACGAGCACGAGACGCTGCATAACGCTGGAACTCCCGATGTAGGACATGGGACGTGGGTGGAGTTTAGAAGAAATTGCCGAGCTTGAAGTGCAGCTTCCAGGCGGGCGCCGGCCGGCCGAAGGTATCGACCCGGTCGAACCCGTAGGCGTAATCGATGCCGAGCGGTCCCAGCGGCGAAATGACGGCCGCGCCGACTCCAGCGCCCCGGAACAGCCGCGTGGGATCCCACTGCGCGGGCCGGGACCAGACGTTGCCGGCGTCGAAGAAGGTCGAGAGATACAACATCTGGGACACGCGCATCCCGAGCTCGCCGGTCATCGAGAAGAACGCCTTGCCGAACGCGTTGGGATTGATTTGCGCGGAGGCGTTGGGATCGAAGCCGAAGGGCGTGATCGACCCTTCGTCATAGCCGCGGAGGGGGATGAAAAACTGCGTGCCGCCGAGCGTGAACAGCTGCTCGAAGAAGGGCGAGTTGCCGAACACGAATCCGGACCGCGTCGAGAAGCCGAGCACGAACTTCACATTGGCCGTCGGCGCGTTCCCGAGCGTGCCGATCGGTGCGTAGAAGTGCCCCTCCAGGTCGGCACGCTGGAAGTTGCCGGAGCCGCCCAGCAGGCCGCCGCTCTGCGACAGGCCAAGCTGGACCATCGTGCCCGCGGTGGGGAACGGCAGATCGATCCGCGTATCCCGCATCAGGGACGCGCCGACCGTCGAGCGCACGCAGTCGTTGCAGCGGAAGGCCGCCGACGTCGTCGGATCGGAGCCCGTGAAGCTCTGCTGGTCGATGCCGTACGACAGGAATAGCCGCGTATAGTTGTCGCCGAACACCGGGAACCCGAGCTGCAGGCTCGCGCCGCGGCGTCGCAGCCGGCCGAAATTGCCGACGACGTACCGCACGCGCGTGTTGTGCACGCCGATCGTGGCGGAGATACGCGATTCGCGGACAGCAGGATCGGTGAACGAGACGTCGAAATCGTTGACGTTCTTGCCGAACTGCCACTGGAACCGGCCGCGCTTGCCCTGCCCGAACAGGTTCGGCTCGTCGAGGCCCAGGAACCCGCCGACACCCGTGCCCTGCCCGACCGACGCCCCGAAGTTGATGTTGCCGGTGCGCTTCTCCGAGACGCGGAAGACGACGTCGATGTCCCCCTGCTCGTTCGCCGGCTTGGTGTCGGGGAACGGCATCGGCTGATTGAAGAAGCCGAGGTTCGACACCCGCTGGTAGGAGGCGATCAGGGCGTCCTGGCGGAACACGTCGCCCGGGACCATGACGATCGCCTCGCGGATCACGCGCTCGTGCGTGACGTCGTTGCCGCGGATCTCCACGTGGCTCACGATCGCCGGCTGGCCTTCCGTGATCACCCAGCGAAGATCGACGACCGGCTTGCCGTCGGGCCCGCTGCGCCGCAACACGTCGGGCCGCACGTTGACATAGATGTAGCCGTTGTTGTAGTAGAGCGTCTGCAGCTTGCGCGTCGCGTCCTGCCACTGCTGGTCGTCGAAATAGATAGTGCGGTGCTTGCCGCCGAGACCCAGGATGCCGCTGCGCTGCTCCCCGGTGAAGGGATAGAACGTCTCCAGCTCTTCGGTCGAGAAGCGCCGGTTGCCCACGATCTCGAACGTGCCGATGCGGTAGGGCTCACCCTCGCTGACCTTCACCACCAGTGTCGCTTTCCCGCCGCGCTCCTGCACGTCGAGCGTGTCGTCGAGCACCTGGAAGTCCACGAACCCCTGCTTGCCGTAGAACGACGGCAGCTTCTGATGCAGGTCGTCGGAAAGCTTGTCGTCGTTGTACTCGCCGGAGCGGAACCACCAGAACCCTTCGGGTCGCGTGGCCATCTGCGCGGCGAGCTGCTCGTCCGTGAAATGCGTGTTGCCTTGGACATCCACCTGCGCGATGGCGACGCGGTTCCCCTCGACGATGTCGAAGATCACGCGGACACCCGACGAATCGCGCTCGTAGACATACAGGGGCTTGGTGCGGGCGAGGTAATAGCCTTTCGCGTGATACAGCGAATCGATGCGTGCGCGGCCGCGCTCCACGCCGGCCGGATCGAGCGGCCGAGCTTCGGCCAGGGCGACCTTGTCGCGGACGCTGTGCTCCGACAGGCGCTGCACGCCGCGGACCGCCCACTTCACCAGCAGGGGCCGCTCGTGCACGTGAATGACGAGCACGTTCTTGCCGCCGGCCTGCGCCTGCGTGACTCGGACGTCGTCGAACTGGCCGCTCGAGTAGAGCGCCTGGATCGCCCGCTGAACGTCGCGATAGTTGAGGGGACGGCCCGGCACGAGGCCGCTGATCTGAATGACGCCGATGGCGCTATTGCGGCGCGGGCCCACCACCGCGATCGAGTCCGGAGCTGGCGTCTGTGCAGCACCCCCCGCCACGCCGGCCTGTGCAGCGCACAGGCTCGGAGCGGCGGCGGCGACACTCAATAAGAATGGAAGAGTGAGTCGGCGGATCACGCCTTCGAGCCGGAGAGTGCCCGGAATGCCAGGCGCTCCTTGTCGGGGGCGACGTCCACCTCGATCTCGTCACCCTTTGCGAAATCTCCGACGAGGATCTTCTCCGAGAGCGGGTCCTCGACGTATTTCTGAATGGCGCGCTTGAGGGGGCGCGCGCCGTAGTGCTCGTCGTAGCCGTGCTCGACCAGGAAGTCCGTCGCGCCCTGCGTGAGCCGCAGCGTGAGCTCTTCCTCGCCCAGGCGCTTCTGCACGTCGCGCGCCAGGATCGCGACGATGAGCGCGATGTGCTCGCGGTTCAGCGAGTGGAACACGATCACGTCGTCCAACCGGTTCAAGAACTCCGGATTGAACACCTTGTTCACCTCTTCTTTGACCTTCTCGGACATGCGCTCGAAGTCGTTCTTCGCGTCCTGCTTGCCAAAGCCGAGCGTCTTGCCCTTTACGACGTCGCGCGCGCCGACGTTCGAGGTCATGATCACGACCGTGTTCTTGAAGTCGATCAGTCGCCCGTAGTTATCCGTGAGGTGCCCTTCGTCGAGCACCTGCAGCAGGATGTTGAACACGTCGGGGTGCGCCTTCTCGATTTCGTCGAGCAGCACCACCGAGTACGGCTTGCGCCGCACGGCCTTGGTGAGCGTGCCGGAGTCCTCATAGCCGACGTATCCGGGCGGCGCGCCGATCAGCCGGCTCACCGAGAACTTCTCCATGTACTCCGACATATCGACGCGAATCAGCGCCTGAGCATCGGCGAACAGAAAGCGCGCCAGCGCCCGCGCCAGCTCCGTCTTGCCCACGCCCGTAGGACCGCTGAAGATGAACGAGCCGATCGGACGCTTGGGATCCTTGAGGCCCGCCCGGCTGCGCCGGATGGCCCGCGAGATCACCTGGATCGCTTCGTTCTGGCCGACGACGCTCTCGTGCAGCTCGTCTTCCATCCGCAGCAGGCGCGCGGTCTCCGCTTCCTGCAGGCGCGTGACGGGAATCCCGGTCCAGCGCGACACGATGAAGGCAACGCCTTCCTCGCTGATCGTCGGCCGGCGCGTCTGCCGCTCGCGCTCCCACTCCTCCTGCTTGCGCCGGATCTCCGACTGCAGCTCGCGCTCGGAGTCGCGCAGCGAGGCCGCCTTCTCGAAGTTCTGATCGCGCACCGCGGCTTCCTTGTCGCCGCTCAAGCTCTCGAGCTTGTCCTTCAGCTCGGCGACTTCGGGGGGCGGCACCTGCGCCGCGAGCCGCGCACGCGCGCCTGCTTCGTCGATCACGTCGATCGCCTTGTCGGGCAGGAACCGGTCGGTGATGTAGCGCTCCGACAGCTTCGCGGCCTCGATCAGCGTCTCGTCGGGAATGATGACGCGGTGGTGATCCTCGTAGCGCTTCCGCAGTCCCTTGAGGATTTCGATCGTTTCGTCGACGGTGGGTGGATCGACGATCACCGTCTGGAAGCGGCGCTCCAGCGCGCCGTCCTTCTCGATGTATTTGCGGTACTCGTTCAGCGTCGACGCGCCGACGCACTGCAGCTCGCCGCGCGCCAGCGCCGGCTTCAGCATGTTGGACGCGTCCACCGCGCCCTCAGCCGCCCCCGCTCCGACGAGCGTATGCAGCTCGTCGATGAACAGGATGATGTTCTTGTTCTGCGCGATCTCGTTGATGACCGCCTTGAGGCGCTCCTCGAACTGGCCGCGGTATTTCGTACCGGCGATGACGGCAGCCATGTCGAGCGACAGGACGCGGTGATCCTTGAGCGCGTCGGGGCACTGCCCCCCCGCGATCAGCTGCGCCAACCCCTCGACGATCGCCGTCTTGCCGACGCCGGGCTCCCCGATCAGCACCGGATTGTTTTTCTTGCGGCGTGACAGGATCTCCATCACGCGCTCGATTTCCTTTTGCCGCCCGATCGTCGGATCGAGCGCCCCTTCCGCCGCGAGCTGCGTGAGGTCGCGGCAGAAGTGGTCGAGCGCGGGCGTCTTGGACTTTTTCTCGCTCTTGGGAGGCGTCGGCTGAGCACCCGTGCCGCCGCCCGCCGGCGTCGAGGGCATCTCGCTACCGAGCAGTCGCAGCGTCTCGGCGCGCGCCTGCTCGAGGTTCACGCCTGCGTCCGTCAGGACCTGGGCGGCGATCCCCTTCTCCTCACGCAGCAGCCCGAGCAGCAGATGCTCGGTGCCCACGTAGGAGTGATTCAGCTCTCGCGCCTCGCTCATCGCCAGCTCGAGCACCTTCTTGGCGCGCGATGTATATGGAAGGTCGGGACCGGCCGCCGCCGCCGCTTTGCCCTTCTTGACCGTCTCCTCGATCTTCTGCTGAATCTCTTCCAGATCGACGTTGAGATTGGTCAGGACCGCCGCGGCGACACCCTCCCCCTCGCGGATCAAACCGAGCAGGATGTGCTCGGTCCCGACGTACTCGTGATGCAGACGCGCCGCCTCTTCGCGGGCCATCTGCAGAACTTTCCGAACGCGATCCGTGAAATTGTAGCCGTTCATCGAAGTAGAACGCACCTTTCGCCGTTCAACTGGATTCCTCTTCGAGCAGGCGTCGAACGAACGCCGCACGCACCGTCGGCAGCTCGCGATCGCCGGTTGACCGGCCATCCATCGCCGCCAGGTGGGCAGGCTGAGTGTAGATCAGCAATTTGTTGAGCGTATACACGCCCGGTCCAGGAAGCAACTTCAGACCGACACCCAACCGCACTCCGCTCAACAAGTTCATCGTCTCTTCGAACGACAGCTTGCGCGCGTGCTTCAGCAGGCCGTACGCGCGCCATGTTTTGTCTTCGACTTCCTCGGGTGCCGTTCTCAACAGCACGTCCCGTGCCTGTTCCTCATACTCGACGACTTGCCGCACGATCTTCCCGAGGTGATCGATCAGCTCGTCTTCTGTCTTCCCTAAGGTTGTTTGGTTGGACAACTGGAAGAAATTGCCTACGACCTCGCTGTTTTCCCCGTACAAGCCCCGAAAGGTTAGTCCGACCTGCGACAGTCCTTGCAGAACTTTGTTGATTTCCTTGGTCAAAACAAGACCCGGCAAATGGATAAGCACGCTGGCCCGGAGTCCCGTTCCCGCATTCGTGGGACAGGACGTAAGATAGCCAAATTCATGATGAAAGGCGAAGGGAACGAGCCTGCCTAACTCAGCGTCGACCGCTTCCACCTCGGCGTACGCGTCCTCCAAATCGAACCCCGACCACATGCCATGCAAGCGTAGATGGTCCTCTTCATTTACCATCACACCCACCTGGTCCTGGACCAGCAGCGCCGCCCCCGGACGCGGTCGTGACTCCCGTTCCAGTCCTGCCAACTCCTTACTGACGAGGTGGCGTTCGTGGAGGAGTTGCCGCTCGGCCCGTTCCATCTGATCGAGGTGGAATGCCACCGCGGCAGACAGGTGATCGGACGACGCCGCCGCTTCGATGACGCGCTCCAGCACGGCCGTCCGGTCGGCATCCTTCGCCCGCTGGCTGAAGGGGACCCCACGGACGTTACGCGCCAACCGGATTCTGGTGGACAGGACGATCGTGGACTTGGGCCCGGACGCATCGAGCCACCTCATCCCGCCGTCAGGAAGGAGTGAGAGATCCATTATTCCAGCACCCGAATGCGATCCCGCAGCTCGGCCGCGAGCTCGAAATTCTCGCCCTCGACCGCGCGGCGCAGCTGCGCCTTCAGCTCGAGCAAGCGGCTGCGGGGATCGCCGTCGCTTGCGGCGCCCGCCTCGCCACCCATACCCGGCAAGTCATAGCGCTCGCCCACATGTTGGCTCGACCCGTGCAGCCGCCGCAGTAGATCGCGCAGATGCGTGTCGAAGGACACATAGCATTCGTCGCAGCCGAGGCGGCCGGAGTCGCGGAAATCCCGTAGCGTGCTGCCGCAGGCCGGGCACCGCATGCCGTCGCCCGAGGCGGGGACGAGCGCCCCTGTCGTCCCCCCGCCTTTCACGACAGCCCCGAGAAAATTGCCCAACGGCGTCTTCAAGATCGCGCCGCCGGTCTCCACGCCCTTTTGCTGGGCGCACTGCTCGCACAAGTGGAGCGTGACTTTGGAGTCGTGCTCGACCTGGGTCAGGTTGATGATGGCGTCGCGTTCCTTGCAGTTATCGCACAGCATCAGGGGATCGCATCGACCGAGCTCACCGTGGTGAGCCGGCCGTCCTCCAGGAGCAGAACCCGGTCCGCGCGTCCCGCCAGCTGGCGGTTGTGCGTGACCACGACCACGGCGGTTTCGTATTCCCGCGCCAGACGGAAGAAGATTTCGTGCAGCCGCTCGGCGTTCGCATGATCGAGATTGCCGGAGGGCTCGTCCGCCAGCACCACGTTCGGATCGTGCACGAGCGCGCGCGCGACGGCACAGCGTTGCTGCTCGCCCCCCGAAAGCTCGGCGGGCCGGTGAGTCATGCGTCCCGCCAGGCCGACCTCGGACAACACCTCTTCGGCGCGCGAGCGTGCCTTGCGCGGCGGCGCACCGCCGATGAGGAGGGGCATCATGACGTTTTCCAATGCCGAGAACTCGCGCAGCAAATGATGAAACTGAAACACAAACCCCAGCTTTCGGTTCCTGAGTTCCGCCGCGCCGCGTGCATCGAGATCGGCGTAGCGCGACCCGTCCAGCCAGATGTCGCCGCTGGTCGGGCCGTCGAGTGCGCCGAGCAGATGCAGCAGGGTGCTCTTCCCTGCTCCCGACGCCCCGACGATCGCGACGAACTCGCCGCGCCGCACTTCCACGTCGACGCCCCGCAGGATCTCGAGCATTTGTCCATCGCCGCCCGCGAACACGCGCCGGATCGCCTTGGCCGTCAGGAGCGCGTTCATTCGTACCGGATCGCCGTCACCGGCTCGAGCCGGGCGGCCTGCACGCTGGGATACAACGGCGCCAGGGTGGCGATCACGACGCTCGCGGCGACAACCGCCAGCGCGTCGAGGGGATTGATCAGCACCGGCAGGTGGTCGATGAAGTAGATCGACGGATCGATCGGGATCAAATGGCCGCGATTGACCAGCGATCCCACGAAGAGCCCGAGCACCGCACCCAGCACCGTGCCGGTCAAGCCGATGAACACTCCTTGCGTCAGAAACACGCGGCGGATGCGACCGCGGTGCATCCCCATCGCCAGAAGAATGCCGATCTCGCGCGTTTTGTCGCGCACGACCATCGTCAGCGTTCCGACGACATTGAAGGCCGCGACGACGCAGATCAGGAAGACGACCAGCCCCATCGCGAGCTTCTCGAGCTTGAGCGCGGAAAACAGCGAGCGGTTCTGCAGCTGCCAGTCGAGCGCGCGGTAGGGGTACCCGAGCATGCTCTCGATCTGCTTCCCCGCCTCGGTGGCGTGCTCCGGATCGGCGAGCCGCACTTCGATCCCCGTGACGGCGCCCCCGAGCCCCGCGAAGTCCTGGGCCGCCTCGCGGCGCATAAGGATGTAGCTGTTGTCGTAATCGTACATCCCCGTTTCGAACATGCCGGTGACTTCATAGCGGCGATATTTCGGAACGAACGTGCCGAGACTGCGATTGAACTGCGAACCCGCGGGTGCCACCATCGTGATGACGTCGCCGGGATACGCGGAGAGCTTGGACGCCAGCCGGGTCCCGATCGCGACGCCGCCTTCCACGTCCGGTCGGGTCCTCCGGAACGTGAGATCGCCCTTGGTGAAGTAGTGCGGCAGGCTCGTGACCGCGCGCCGCCCCGTATCCGACTCGACGCCTATCACCATCACGCCTTCGGCATAGTCGTGCCCGGCCGAGACGAGACCCTGGGTCATCACGAACGGCGCTGCGGCCTCGACGTCGGGAGCTCGCCGCACTTTGGCGAGCACCTCGGCCCAGTCGTCGAGCCGCAGCCCTTCGCCGTATGTCAGCACACGCAGGTGCGGGTTGACGACGAGGATTTTTTCGCGCAGGTCGTTCTGCATGCCGTTCATCACACCGAGCACGATGACGAGCGCCATTACGCCGATCGTGACGCCACCAACCGCGATCACGGTGATCAGCGAAATCAGCCGAGACGAGCGCCGGCTGCGGAGATACCGCATCGCGACGTGCAGATCGAGCCGCCCCGGCCAGTTCGTCGCCAGCACCACGATGGCGGCAACCGTGGCGGCTACAAACAGCCCCTTGAGGATGTCGAGCACGGTGACGGACATCATTCGGGCCGCAGCATCGGGAAGAGAATGACGTCGCGAATGTTCGTCTGATCGGCGAGGATCATCGTCAGCCGGTCCACCCCCAGGCCGACGCCACCCGCGGGCGGCATGCCGTACTCGAGCGCGCGCACAAAATCCTCGTCCAGCGGCTGCGCCTCGGCGTCGCCCGCGGCGCGCAGCGCCGCCTGCTGTTCAAACCGGCGTCGCTGCTCATCGGGATCGTTCAGCTCGCTGAACGCGTTGGCGAGCTCGCGATGCTGCACGAATAGCTCCCAGCGCTCGACCTTCGTCGGATCGCCGCGCTTGGGCTTGGCCAGCGGCGACAGCGCGAGCGGGTAGTCGAAGACGAACGTCGGCTGCACCAGCTTAGGCTCGACGCAGGTCTTGAACACCTCGTCCACCAGCTTCGGGCCGCGGAGCGCGGCGACTTCGGCGGGCGGCGCGTTATGGCGCTTCAGGACGTCACGCAGCTCCGCATCCGTGGTCTTGTGAAGATCGACGCCCGCGTGCTCGCGCACGAGCGCGTAGTAGTCCTGGCGCGCGAAGGGGCGCGCGAACGACAATGTCGCGCCGTGGCGTTTCAGCTCGGTGCTGTCGAGCAGCGCGAGCACCAGAGCCGACAGCATTTCTTCCGTCAGTGCGGCCATGTCATTGTAGTCCGCGTACGCCTGATACCACTCCGCCATCGTGAACTCGGGATTGTGAAACCGCGACAATCCTTCGTTGCGAAAATCATGTCCGATCTCATACACCTTCTCGAGACCACCCACGAGACACCGTTTCAGATACAGCTCGTCCGCGATGCGAAGATAGAAGGTGGCGTCGAGCGCCTCGTAGTGCGTCTTAAACGGCCACGCGGTGGCGCCGCCGTACAGCGGCTGCAGCACCGGCGTCTCCACCTCCAAGTACCCCTTGGCATCGAGGAAAGCCCGGATTCCCTGCACGATCCGCGTCCGCAGCCTGAACACTTCCCGGACCTCCGGATGCACCGCGAGATCGGCGTAGCGCTGGCGCGAGCGCAGCTCGGGATCGGACAGCTCGCCGTGCTTCACCCCGCTCGCATCCTCTTTGCCGAGCGGCAGCGGGCGCAGCGCCTTGGCGAGCAGCGTGAACCCCGCGACGCGCAGTGTGATTTCGCCGGTGCGGGTCTTCATCAGCCGGCCCTCGACACCCACGTGGTCGCCCAGGTCGAGCAGATCCAACACCTCGTAGAGCGCGGCGCCGAGCTCGTCGCCCTTGAAGTAGAGCTGGATCTTGCCGCTCTGATCCTCCAGGTGCGCGAACGTCGTCTTCCCGTGCGGCCGCAGCGCGACGAGCCGTCCGGCGAGCGCATACCGCGCCGGGTCGTCGTCGCGCTTGTAGGCGGCGATGGCCTGCTGGGCCGTCGCGGTTCGCTCGAATCGGTAGGCGAACGGTGCGACGCCGCGCTCCAGCAGCTCTTTGAGCTTCTCGCGCCGTGCGGCTTCGACGAATCCGGTGGTCACTTCCCGTTACTCCCAAAGCGTTGCAGAAACGCCTCGATGAACGGATCGAGATCGCCGTCCATCACTTTGTGTACGTCGCTCACCTTCAGCTCGGTACGGTGATCGTTCACCATCGTGTAGGGCTGGAAGACGTACGAGCGGATCTGGTTGCCCCACGCGATGTCCGTCTTCTGTTTGTCGACCTCCGCCTTCTTGGCATCGCGCTCGGCGACCGCGCGCTGGTACAGCCGCGCCTTGAGCATCTTCATCGCGGTCGCTTTGTTCTTGCCCTGACTGCGCTCCTGCTGGCACGAGACCACGATGTTCGTGGGCAGGTGGGTGATCCGCACCGCCGAGGACGTCTTGTTGACGTGCTGCCCGCCCTTGCCGGAGGCGCGGAACACGTCGATGCGCAGGTCGTCGTCCTTGATTTCGATTTCGATTTCGTCGTCCACTTCCGGATAGACGAACACCGACGCGAAGGACGTGTGGCGCCGCGACTGCGAGTCGAAGGGTGAAATCCGCACCAGACGGTGTACGCCCTTTTCCGCCTTCAGCAATCCGAACGCGTACCGCCCGCGGATCTCGATCTCGGCGGACTTGATGCCCGCTTCGTCGCCGGGCAGCAGGTCGAGAATCGAGACCGTGAACCCGTGCCGCTCCGCCCAGCGCGTGTACATCCGTACCAGCATTTCGGCCCAATCCTGCGACTCGGTGCCCCCGGCGCCGGGATGAATCGTGAGGAGCGCGTCCCGCACGTCGTCGGGTCCCCGCATCAGGTTTTGCATTTCCAGCGCTTCGAGCCGGACGGCGATTTGCTCGGCTTCCGTTTCGAGCGAGCGCTGCAGCGCGAGATCGACGTGGGATTCGGCTTCGAGGAGCTCGTTCAACTCACGGCCTTCGTCCACGCGCTTGCGCAAGTCGTGGTAGGGCTCGAGCCAGCCCTTCAGGGATTTGACTTCGGTGACCGTCTGACGGGCGCGTTCGGAGTCGGCCCAGAGGGCGCCGTCCGCCATTTTGTGCTCCAGCTCCGCGAGCCGCGCGGTCTTCCCCTCGACGTCAAAGAAAGCCCCTGAGCTCGGTGAGGCGGCGATCGAAATCGGCAAATCTCTCGGCCAGTGCCATTAGAAAAGCTTGTGTCCTCCCGCTAAAATCTCGTTCAGCGCCTCGGTCCAGAACGGCGTGCTCTGCGCCATTTCGGCGCCGACCTGTTCGACATACTCCTGCCAACTCTTCCCGATCTCGTCCTTGAACAGCTGCGGCAGCGTGCCGTCGCGAATCCCCTGCTGCCGCTTCTCCGGATGATAAACCAGCATGTCGGAGATCAAGGCCCGCGCCAAGCGCCGAGCCTTCTGCTTGGGATCCTGCACCATGAACGGGTTGACCGGGCGCAGGGGTCCGGTGGGGCGCTTCCCGGGCGTGCTAGCCGCCGCGGCGGGCGACGCGGGAGCCACGGGAGGAGGAGCGGGCCGCGGCGGCGGCGGGGCGGTTCGTGGTGCAGTCATCGTAGGCGGCTGTGCCGGTGCCGACGGCGCCGCGGCCGGAGACGCAGGCCGGGCCGGTGCGAACGGCGGCCGCGCAATCGGCGCGGCGGGCGCGGCGGGACGGCTCGGCGGCGCGGCGGGCGGCGCCATCGCCGGGCGTTGGGGAGCAGCCATCGGAGGCGGCGCTGGCGGCGCGGCACGCGGAGGCGGGGGGGGCGCGGGCGGCGCGGGTGGCGCGGGTGGCGCGGGCGGTGCGGCCACGGCACCGGCGCCGGCGCCGGCGCGGTCAGAGCTCACGGCGAAGACGTTGCTGCAGACACTGCAGCGCGCACGCAAGCCTCCGGCAGGCACCCTTGCCGGATCCACTCGGTACACCGTTTCGCACGACGGACAGGTAACGTTCACGCCTAGGCCTCGTTGTCTCCGCTTCCTTCTTCCCCGTGCTCGCGATCGTGGCGCCGGTCGACGACAAAGACCGATCCCGCCTGCGTCTTCGCGTAGCTCTTCATTTCCGTCGCCAGCTCACTAACCTGCGCCGGATGCGCGAACCGGCGATGCTGATTCGTCACGACGCCGATCGACAACGTCATCAGCGGCACCCGGTGCAGCTGGCCGCGCCGGTCCTTCCCGAAATAATAGCCCGCCCGGCGGTCTTGCTCGTTGTACTGATACGGGACGAGCGTGTCGAATACGTCGAGAATCTCGCTACACACCACGCTGATGCTCTCGATCGGCAGAACGAAAATGAAGTCGTCGCCGCCGATGTGCCCGACGAAACCCTGCTTCGCAATCATCCCCCGGACGACGTCGTGCAGGATGCGGGAGAGCAGGTAGATCACCCGATCGCCGTCGTTATAACTGTAGCGATCGTTGTATTCTTTGAAGTGATCGAGGTCGGCGTAACAGACGGCGAAGAATTCGCCCAGCTCCATCCGCCGCTTGATCTCCCGCTCGATCTCCGTGGTCCCCGGGAGCCGCGTCGAGGGATTCACCGCCACGTCGCGCTCGGCCCGGGTCACGAGGGCGTCGAGTCGCCCCGCCTGCTCGCCCGGCTCGAAGAGCGGCGTGATCACCTCGTCCGCCCCCGCCGCGAACCACTTCCGCACCGCGTCCGTGTCATGACGATTGGTCACCACGGCCAGCGGTACGATCGCCGTGTAGGCGTCGCCCTTGAGACGGGCACACAACTGCATGCCCTCATCGCCTGCGCTGTCGGCGTCGATCACCACCAGGGTCGGCAGCCCGCGAAGCACGCGCTCTTCCACCGCTGCCGCCTGCGGAAGGGACATCACGGGCAACCCCTTCCCGTTGACCCATGCGGTCACGAAGTCAGGTACGGAACGTCCAGCCGGCGAGAAGAAGAGAATGGCTTGGCGCGACCGCACCTTAGTCCTCTCGTAAGGGTAGAAGGCACCTAAACTTAGGCCTCGTCGCCTCCCGTGTCAAATGAACCCTCATACGCCTCGCGCAGCTTCACCGGCGGGGTCCGTGCGCGCATGCGGATGTTCAGCATCTCCACGAACACCGAGAACCCCATCGCGAAATAAATGTAGCCTTTGGCGATGTGCTGACCCAGTCCGTCGGCAATGAGCGACACGCCGATCATCAGCAGAAAGCTCAGGGCCAGCATTTTCACCGTCGGATGGCGATGTACGAAATCGCTGATCGGCGCCGCCGCGAACATCATCACGCCCACCGCGAGCACCACCGCCGCGATCATCACGGGGAGATGGCGCGCCATGCCGACGGCGGTGATCACCGAATCGAGCGAGAAGACGATGTCGAGCAGCACGATCTGCCCGACGACCCCGCTGAACGTGGCACGGGTGCGTGTCCCGGCACGGTCCGCCTCCCCCTCCAGTCCTTCGTGAATCTCGCGCGTGCTCTTCGCGATCAGGAAGACGCCGCCGCCGATGAGAATCAGATCGCGGCCGGAGAACGGATGGCCCAGCAGATGAAACAGCGGCGCGGTCAGACGAATGATCCACGCGAGCGCGGCGAGCAACGCGATGCGCGTGACCATCGCGCCCGCCAGGCCGACGCGACGGGCGCGCCCCTGCTGCTCGCCGGGAAGCTTGCCCGCCAGGATGGAGATGAAGATGATGTTGTCGATGCCGAGGACGATCTCGAGCACCGTCAACGTGAGCAGGCCCAACCACGCTTCGGGGTTCGCTAGTAAACTCATGATCTGTTCCTGCGTGGAATGTCCAACGAACAATGATCAATGATCACTGATCATTGATTATTTGGCACGTCAGAACGTGACGGAGAAACGAAGCTGGGCCAAGGGACCGGGACCAATTGTTGTTTGCATCTGTGCCGCACGTCCTGCCGCGGCGCTGAGGCGCGCGGAAATCAGCGCGTCCACCGCACTCAACACATGATTGGCGAGGAGCAGGCCGACCTGATTCTGTGCGCGCCGAAATGCGTTGTCGCTGCGCCTGATGAAGTCGCGAAACACCTCGTGCTCGAGCGAATGATCGCGCCAACTCCACTGAAAATTTGGACCTACGGCGCGGGCCTGATAAAACTGTACCGCTCTCCAGTACTGGGGTGAGGTCGGATCGGGAGGCGCGTCGGGATCCTCCCAGTAGGTGCGCCGGGCCAGGAGCCAGACCGATCCGTTGTAGGTGCGCGCGTCGCTCTCGGGCGCGAACGCCGCGCCGGGATCGGCATCGTACCTGCCGCTTTCCGCGAAGCGCTCCATCTGCTCGTAGTACTCGAAGATGGTGTCGCGCCGGATGGGTCCGAACGAGCGGCGGGCCACGTCGAACGCCAAATTCTGAAAGCGCCGCGCTTCCATCGTCGCCTCGCGGTCGAGCTGCAGGAACCGCGACACGAGGTACACCTCGGCCGCCAGGTACACTGCCCCGCGGTCCTGGTGGGCGAGGAGCTGCCCGGTTCCCGGAAGCAGCAGCGACGCCAACGGCCGCACGAACACGGCGGCGGGCGGCTCCTGTTGCTGCGCCACTCCCCTGCCCGCGGCCGTTATCAGCACGAGAACGGCCAGCGCCTGCCCTTTCATTAGAATGACACGCGGAAGGAAAAGAACGTCGGGCTCTCGACCTGCAGGTCCGAGCCGGTCAGGAACGCCCGCGCAAGGTCGACGCCGAGCGAGCCGCTCTCGAGTCCCAGTCCCACGCTCGGTCCGCTCAGTCCGTCTTGCACGAACGCGTAGCCGGCACGCACGCGCACCAGCCGCTGATAGCCGATGTCGAGTCCGACCCGAGTCTCCGACTGTCCCGCCTGGCCCCAGGGGCTGTCCACGTCGGCGGCGAGCTTCAGATCGAAGGCTTGATCGAGTGCGTGTCCCGTGGCGGGACGCAGTCGTAGCTCATACAGCGCGCCGACGGCGAGCCGGGTGGGCAACGCGTCTGCCTGCGCCTGGTTCTGGACCTGCAGCCGGAACCCGATGTTGCGCACCGCGACGCCGATGCGCAGCGGCCCGCCAGGCCCCACGCTGAACTGCCCGCCGAGATCGAGCGCGTGGGTCGCTCCCGTTCCGGCGGGAAAGTCACGGCAGTCCCCGCTGCAATCCACACGGAACTGGACGAGCTTGTAGTTGATGCCGAAGACGAACGAGCCCGTCAGGTTCGTCGCGTAGGAGGCGAGAAACTCGAAGTTGCGCGGGGCGATGCGCGCAATCGTGTTGCCATTGACGTCGGTGCGATCGAGATCGCCGTAGTCGACCAGGTAGACCGCGCCGCCGATCACGCCGATGCCGCGCGAGGGGAAATAGGCAGCCAGCACGTTGCTGCGACCGGCGACCAGCGTGGCGGTGTGCAGTGCGAACTCGTCGTCCGACAACGTCGCGAGACCGGCGGGATTCCAGAATGCCGCGTCGCTCCGCCCCGACGCCGCGATGGCGGTCTGTCCCATCCCCACGGCCTGCGCCCCGACGGGAAACACGAGAAAGAGCGCCCCGGCGTTGAGGGGCAGCTCTTGACCGTCTAGGCGGTTTGGCGGTTCGGCGGCTAGGAAGAGGAAGGCGATTGGGAAAACCCAACCGCCCCACCGCCCCACCGCCCAACCGTCAAAAGCTTTTCGCCTCATCGATGAGCATGATGGGAATGTCGTCTTCGACGGCGTAAACCAGGCGGCAGGTGTGACAGGCAAGCGCTTCCGGATTCGTCCGATGCTCGAGCGGGCCTTTGCATTTCGGGCAGACGAGAATCGCGAGCAGGTCGGGAGCGAGACTCATGACGTGGCGTACCCCAGTCGCTTGAGGGATGGCTCATCGCGGCGCCACTTGGGAAGCACCTTCACGTGCAGATCGAGGAACACGCGTTGGCCCAGCAACGCTTCGATCTTGCCGCGCGCCGCGGCGCCGAGGGCTTTGATGGTTCGGCCGCCCTCGCCGATGACGATCCCTTTCTGGCTTTCGCGTTCGACGTAGAGCACGGCCCGAATATATACCGGCTCGGCGCCCTCCCGGAACTCATCGATCTCGCAGGCGACGCTGTAAGGCAGCTCTTCGTGCAGCTGCTCGAAGGCGGCTTCGCGAACGAACTCCGCCGCAAAGAAGCGCATCGGCTGCGTGGCCAGCTCGTCGGGATCATAATGAAAGGGGCTTTCGGGGAGCCGGGCGCGTAACGCGGCAAGGAGGGCCTCGAGACCCTCACCGCGGATCGCCGAGACGATGACGTCGGACGGGCCGTCGGGCCGTCGGGCCGTCGGGCCGGCCGCATCGGATTTCGTGTACACGGTGACGATAGGCGCTCGCGGTGGCTTTGCGAGCCGGGCGACGGTCGCGAGGAGGGGGGCCGGGTGCTCCGCCAGGGGGTGTAGATACGCGATGAGCTCCGCGTCGTCGATGGCGCGCAGGGCGGCGGCTCGCATAACCTCGTGGAGCTCGTATTCGGGCTCGAGCAAGCCGGGCGAGTCGGTGAAGATGTATTGGGTGTCGTCCTTCGTGAGCAAGCCCACGACCGGGAGCCGGGTCGACTGCGGCTTCGGCGACACAATCGCAAGGTGTTCGCCGACAAGCGCGTTGAGCAGCGTCGATTTGCCGACGTTGGGCCGGCCGGCCAGGACGATGGTACCGCAACGAGTCATGCTTCGAAGTGTAGAATAGAGCAGCCCCTGACGCGAGGTCCCGATGAAGCGGACGCCGTTCTCCGTGCTCGCGCTGTTGCTGGCAGCAGCTGGTTGTGCGCGGCACACCATTCCTCCCGTGATGCTCACACCCCAGGCACGTCTTGGTCCCGCCGAAGATTTCGGTCCCGGCATTGTCGATGTCACGGAAAGTGATGTCGACTTGAAGCTCGATGCCCCCGCCTACGTCGTCGCGCTGCGCGTGACGGGCGAGTTCGGGGTCCAGGTGGTCGCGCCGGTGTCCGGTAGCCCGAGATCCAAACGCGGCACGCATTACTTTCGTGGCGGTGCCCTGTCAGACACCGACACCTCGATGCGCACGGTCAGCAGCAAGTCGTGCACGGTTCGCGCCGATTCCCGCGAGTCGTGTGTGGGGATGCCGACGCGATACCACATCACCCAGCTCAAACAGGGCGGCGCGCCGACCGATGCGCCCGGATACTGGTTACTCATTGTTTCGGATGCGCCGACACCCGCCGGCGATGTCATGCGGCGACTCGGGCTGATGAATCTCGCGTACTTGGCGCTCGAGGATCTCGTTCGAAGCATCCCCGAGCCGCTCATCAACTCGCGCACGACCCATTGGGCGGCGTATTACGCGCCATTCGGCGGAGCGAGTATCCCCTAACGCGGGATGATCATGACCGGACGATCTCTCCTTTGTGCGTCGCTCGCGTTGGCTGCACCGGCCATCGCGGGTGCGCAGGTCGAACAGAACGTGCACGGCGATGTCGCGCATTTCGGCGAGGGGTTCACCGCCATCAGCGAACGCCAAGTGGACTTCCGGCTGCTCAGGCCCGCGAACGTGGTGCTCTTCTGGGTGACGCCCGACGGCGGCATCGAGCTCTTCTTTCCCGTGCGCAGCCGCGATAAGACATTGCGGCGCGCCGGAGGCAACGCGATCAGCGTGAGCGAAATCCCTTCCCCGATCCAGGCGCCCGTCATCAAGGGGGCGCCGGTGTCGGGTCGCGCGGGACAATTCGCGCCGGCGGGGAGCCTGCTGACCGGGGCGCCCCCGCGCGACGACGGCAGCGACGTCAGCGGCTACTGGGTCTTGCTGACGAGCGACGCACCGATCACGGCCCTCGACGTGCAGAAAAAGCTCGCGCTGATGTCGCGCGAGGGAGGCGGGCTCGCCGTCATCGACCGGCTGGCGCCGGTGCTCGTGCCCGAAGGCACGCTGTGGGCGCAGTATGTGGCGGGCGTGGTGTTGCGCTGACTAGTTTCCCGCGGCGGCTTCGATGAAGGCGTCGAACAACCGGCGCATGCGCGGATCGACGTCGACCATGTCTTCAGGATGCCACTGGACCCCGACCAGGAAATGCTCGCGCACCAACGCGCCTTCGACGCCTTCGATCAGGCCGTCGGGAGAAGTGGCGACGGGGACGAGCCCCGGCGCCAATCGCGCGATCCCCTGGTGGTGCATGCTGTTCACCGCGATGGTGTCGGTCCCCAGCAGCTGCCGCAGCCACGATTCCGGAGCGATGCGCACCTCGTGTGCCAGTTCATCGCGTCGGCGGCCGGCGACGGGAAAATGATCGTGCTTGATCGCATCGGGATGTTGCGCCCCCACGTCCTGATACAGGGAGCCGCCTACCGCCACGTTGAGAAGCTGCGCGCCGCGACAGACTGCAAGCACCGGCTTCCGATCGGAGAGCGCCCAACGCGTGAACAACAGCTCCGTCCAGTCGCGCGCCGGGTCGGTCCGGCCGCATAACTCGGTGCGTGGCTCATCGTAGGCGGCTGGATCGATATCGACGCCGCCCGGCAGAAACAATCCGTCGAGCCGCTCATAGATAGCCCGCAACGTCGCTTCGTCGCCTTGCAGCAGGGGGATGACCCACGGCACGGCACCTGCCGCCGTGAGGACCTGCACGTAGCGCTGACTCATGATCCAGCAGCGCGGCAGTTGATCGGGAACGGCTTCGAGCGTCTGGGTGGTGATACCGATGACGGGGGGACGCAACTATAACCCTTCTGCCGTTTCGGCGATCACGTGGTCGACCACGGCTTTGAAATCCTTGGTGCGTTCATAGACGGCGAGCTGGCGGTCGGCGCTCGACCCCTCGTCGAGAATGCGAAACGCGTACTCGACTTCTTTGCGGCTGCCGAGCTCATCCAGGACGTCGTCAATGAACCACACCAGCAATTCGCGCACCAGCTCACGCGCCGGCAGCTCGACCCCCTTGCCGAAATCCACGAGCCGCCCATCGAAGCCGTACCGCACCGCGCGCCACTTGTTTTCCTCGATGAAGTCCGCAGGGTACACGCGGAACGTCATGTTGTCCCGCCGCAGCCTCCAGATCTTCGCCACGATCGCCTGGACGATGGCCGCAATGCAGACCGCTTCGTCGACCCGGGTGCACACGTCGCAGACCCGGAACTCGAGCGTCGGATAGCTCCAGTTGGGGCGCACATCCCACCAGATCTTGGACCCGTCCGGGATGCAGTGGGTGCTCGCGAGCAAGTCCACCAATTCCGTGTACTCGCTCCATGACCGGAGCGGGCGGGGGACGCCCGTGCGCGGGAAGCCGCGCCACACGATGCTGCGATACGACTTCAGTCCCGTGTTGCGCCCGCCCCAGAACGGCGAGCTGGTGGACAAGCACATGAGATGCGGCAGGAAATAGCGCGCCACATTGAGCGCGTCGATCAGGAATTCGCGATCCTCGATGCCGATATGGATATGCGTGCCGAAGATCAGCAATCGCTGCGCCAGCTCGCCCATGTCTGCCCGCACGCCCAGGTAGCGCTCCAGCGGCGTGATCTGTTGATCGATCCAGGAGGAAAATGGGTGGGTGCCCGCCGCGGCGATCTTCAGCCCGTGCCTGGCCACCAGCTCCAGGACCTGTCCCCGCAGGCGCACCAGCTCGGCGCGTGCCTCCGCGGGCGTCCGGCACACCTTGGTGCCGACCTCGACAATCGACTGGTGCAGCTCCGGCTTTATTTGCGCCAGGACCAGGTGATCGCCGCTCAAGATTTCCGTGATGTACGATTTCAGCTCGCGGGTCTTGGGGTCGATGATCTGGTACTCCTCCTCGATCCCCATGGTGAGCGATGGGGGCTTCATCGCGCCTCCACGACGAACGTCGGCGTCTGCGACCCACCGCCGGCCGTCACGTTGACGAGGGCGGCGGTCGACAGGCGTGACATGCACCCCTCGACGTGCGTCCCCTGGTAGGCGAACGGCGCGGAATCCAGAATGCGGTCGGCCAGGATCACGCGGCCGTTTACGACGCTCGGAAAAGGCTCGCTCGGAATCGGCACCCGCTCCTGCACGACGAATGGCTCGGTGAGGGCGACGCGGACCGCCTGTTCCCACGTCGCGCCGTCCACCTCCCACCCGAGCACGATTCCCGCTCCACCATACGCATCATTCGGTTTGAGCACGAGGCGCTCGCGCTGGTCGATGATGAAGGGCACGAGATCCACCTGCCGGTCCTCATGGCGGGTCTTCCGCTCCGCCACCACCCGTGTCCAGGGAATATGAGCGTCGATCGCCTGACGCTCGTCGTCCGAGAACAGTCCCACGTTCCGCTCGTCACTCAACACCGCCAGGCTCGCTTTCTTGTGGAGCAGCTTGCAGCGAAAGGGATTCACCATACACACGGCGCCGGACTGGACGGCGCGGATCACGGGGTGAGTCGGCCCGCCCCGTTGCACGAGCTCGCTGATGAGGACGCGCTTGTAGATCAGGTCAATCGCCTCGCCGTCAGCCACGAGACGACCCCCGTGCAGCTCGGTTTCCCGGGGGTCGACGATCCGCGCCTCGAGGCCGCGGGCGCGGAAATAATCCACCCACAACACGAACTCGTTGTAGGTCGGCACTTCGCGCCAATCGAGAATCGCAATGCGCGGCGTCGCGCCGCGCTTCCCGCCCCCGCCCCCGCCCCGGCCCCCGCCCCACTGCGCGTAGGCTCCGAGCAGCGCGTGCAACACGCCGTGCCGCGAGGGGAGCGGGCGCACGTCGAACCGGCGCATGAATGCCCGCATGACCGGGAGCGCGAAAAACGCTTCCGTCAGCGCATCGCCGTACGCCGCCCCGGCTGGCGTCTCGGCGTTGTACTCGGTCAGGTGCATCACGTCCTGCTCAGGCAGATAAAACGCGTCGATGCGGGATATGGGGCTGGCATCGGCGAAACCGGGATCCCGCTCGATCAAGGCCTCCTCCCAATCGACGAGCCCGAACTGCCGGCGCAGCGCAGCGTCCGCCAACGCGGCGTGATAGGCGCGGTCGAACGCCCGCAGCAGGATCGCGCAGCGCTGCTGCAAATAACGGTATTGCTGGGCTGTCAGGAACCGCGGCCGCAACACCGTGCACAGCGGCCGCTCCCCGAAAAACAAGCCACGGCGCCGCAGCTCCGCATCGAGCGTCGCCTGGCACTCCTCACCCAGCTCATCGTTCAAGAGCTCGTGGTAGTAGCCGATCGCCTGGTGCGGGGGCCGGGGGGGGGGGGGGGGGGGGGGGGGGGGGGGGGGGGGGGGGGGGGGGGGGGGGGGGGGGGGGGGGG
>Ga0307302_10000114_pt1 | contig 33898 bp, 35 predicted proteins | sample ER_DNA_183_FD_194490 | JGI IMG/M metagenome (GOLD analysis project Ga0307302, IMG submission 194490) | Bulk soil microbial communities from the East River watershed near Crested Butte, Colorado, United States - ER_DNA_183 | ecosystem: Environmental > Terrestrial > Soil > Floodplain | place...
ACGGCAACCCAGCTCGGCTACGCCACCACCGTGCACACCGCCCAAGGACTCACCGTCGACACCATGCACGGGCTCGCCACCGGCACCGAAGACCGCCAACTCCTCTATACGATGCTGTCCCGCGGCCGCACTGCCAACCACCTGTACCTTCCGGTGGTCGGCGACGGAGATCCGCATGCGATCCTGCGACCCGAGAATATTCACTTCTCCACCGCGACCGAGCTGCTCGAACAGATGCTGGCCCGCGACGCCAGCCCAGCGTCGGCGACCACCCTGCAAAGAAAGCGACGCGATCCCGCGATGCAGCTCGGCGACGCCACCGCCCGCTACCTCGACGCTCTCCACATCGCAGCCGAACACATCGCCGGTCCGCAGCTTATCGCCGACCTCGACCACGAGGCCGACCAGTTGATCAACGGCCTCACTAACGAGGCAACTTGGCCTGCCCTTCGGGGCCGGCTACTCCTCCTCGCAGCCGACGACACCGACCCGATCCCCCGTTTGTGGGATGCAGCGCAGCGGCGTGAACTGGACAGCGCAGCTGATCGTGCTGCCGTCCTCAACCGGCGGCTCGACGACACCAACCTTCGTAACTTGGCCGCGCCGCTGCCGTGGCTGCCTGCCATCCCCAGCCGCATCGCCACAGACCGCGACTGGGGCCCCTATCTAGCCGCTCGAGCCCGATTGATCACCGATCTCGCTGATCAAGTCCGAACGGCGGAGCGAGCCCCGTATTGGGCGGTAGAGCGGCGTTTCCTGCCGTTGGCTGACCTGGTCGCTGAGATACAGGTGTGGCGCGCCGCAACACGCATTCAGCCATTCGATCTCCGGCCAACCGGGCCCAAACAACCAAGTCTTCTCGCCCGCACCTGGCAGCGCCGACTCGACAAGCAACTCGCGGCCGCCGACATCGCCCAAGATCAACAATGGACAAACCTGCTCGCCCAACATGTCCCGAACGTGATCAATGATTCGTTCCTGCCCAGCCTGGTAGACAGACTGGAAAGCTTGGAACGTTCAGGGTTCGACGCGGCGAGTCTCGTTCGATCGGCAGCAGCCAAAGGATCGTTACCCGATGATCACCCGGCAGCTGCTCTCTGGTGGCGCATTCTCGACGAACCGCCCCCGCAAAATCGAGCGAATTCAGAGCAGCCAACGCCAGCGATGGCACGTCCCGGCGCTTCGAAATCTGGGCGTGAGCCATATCGCCCGACGCGGGGACCTCGCACTCATGGGCCACCGCCGCCGCGCTAGAGCAGCCAGACGGCCGACCGGCTCCCATGCCACGCACTGGGACGTCGGGAGCCGCCGGGGGATCTTCCCGTACCGCGATGCAATTGGCTGCCTCGCCGGCGGCACGGGCCGGACAACATGACGGATGAGCCGATACGCGCGCCACCCGATCTTTCAAAAACGTCCTGATCGAACGACCACCGGGCATTAGCATCCTGCGCTGATGAAAATTGCAGCGGTCCTGAAGCTCATCGAGAGCGACGGTTGGGTTCACACCCGTACTCGAGGATCGCATCGACAGTACCTACATCCGACGAAGCCAGGTGTCGTCACTGTGCCCGGAAAGCCAAGAGACGAACTGCATCCCAAGACACTCGCCACATCTTGAGGCAAGCTGGGCTTAAGAACGACACTGGTCGAACCGGCGAATCTTCGAAGGGAGGGCAGGGGTGAGCAGCTATCTGATCGTGATCGAAAGCGGTGAAGCGACTAACTATTCGGCCTACTGTCCCGATCTCCCTGGTGTTGTCGCTACGGGTGCCACCGCCGAGGAGTGTGCTGATGAGATGCGAGAAGCGATTTGGTTCCACATCGAAGGCCTGCGCGAAGCTGGGGAGCCCGTTCCTCCGCCGACCAGTCGGGGCATGACCGTCGAGGTCGCTGCCTGAGCGTTTGCTCCGACCTCTCTGGCTGCCCGCTTCGGGCATCATCGAACAGCTCCGGGATAACGGGCCTCGAGTTCATGATCTGCGGCGTCGCTGACAGCTTGCCTGTCGTCTCATGACCGCACACAGCAGCTTTGTGACTTAGGTGATTAACGTCGAGAGATACTCGATGTCTGACTAATCCACATGTCTGCAGTGAAACTTGCCAAACAGCACAGGCTGCTGGCATGGATGGGCAACTAGATCGACTGAAGCAATTGCCGGATCGACTGGCTGGGCCAGATCTTGCATCGACCGAGAGAGAGGATGATCATGACGCTGCAGGCCGGTGAAAAGTTATTGTCGTTGACGGATGTCTCGGAAATGTTAGGCATCCCTGTTCATACGTTGTACCGCTGGCGGCACAACGGCGACGGACCCGCTGGCTATCGGGTGGGCCGGCATGTGCGGTATCGCAGAGAGGCCGTCGAGGCCTGGCTCGAGCAGCAGGCCGACAAGCGCTGACTCAAGATCATGAACACCGCCGTCTGCTGACCAGCTGGTCGAAGCCGCACCGGCCGATCGCCGTCACGACACCGGCTCCCGCCCGGGCGCGGAAGCCGATCAACTTGCCCTGGGTGCAAACAACGAGCTGACCTGAGCAGCACAGTCGCGGCAGATCAGCGCGCTTCGACCCGCCACAAGATGTCCCACCTCCGACTCGCGTCGGCTGCAGAAGGAGCAGGCATCAATCACGCGCTTCCGGCGGACGTCGCGCGGAACTCGAAGAGCCACCATTGATCAAGAGTAGAACCGGTCCGACGGACTGTGGCCTCAAGCGGTCACGCCCACGGCAACGGAGGTTGGGAAACCCATAGAACTAGAAAAGATCTTCGAGCACTTCGGCTGCCCCGGTCGCTCGCTTCCTGCGGCCCATGTAAATGTCCGCGGTCAACGACGGCTTCGCGTGCCCAAGTTGATCAGCAGCTGCTCGCGCCGACAACCCTGCGTCGTCCATCAAGGTGGCGACGGTCTTGCGGAAATAGTGGCTCGTAACGCCAGTGAAGCCAGCGTGCTTGAAGGCTTGGCGCATCATCTTGAGGGTGTTGTTCGGGTCTCGTAGCCCGCCAGCAAGCGGCGCAGGGAAGACCTGCTGACCCGCAAGTTCATCCTCGCCTACATCGTCCGGCTGGCGTCGCCGGAGCATTGTCACTGCCCAAGAGGGCAGTTCAAGGATGCGTAGTCCAGCCGCGGACTTCGGCGACGGCTTGATGATGAGGCCGCCAGCTCGAAGCCGTAGAACTGTCCCCCGGACTTCCACCGTGCACTCGTCCAGGTCCAGATCGCGCCACCGCACCGCGAGCGCTTCGCCAATCCGAAGCCCGGTCGCGGTCAGGAAGAGTATGAGATCCGGCAGGTCGCGCTCCACCGATTGCTCATCGCGACTCAACCATTGGTGGAGGCGCCTCAGCTCCTCGATGGTCAGTGCGGTCGGCGGACGCTTGGGCTTCACCGAGATTCGGCCGACGTCACGGCATGGGTTGGTGGCGATCGCGTCGTATCGGCACGCAAGCGTGAATAGGCCTGAGAGAACACTGCGGGTGGTTTTGGCCAGGGATGGCCCGTGCGCGGCCTTCACCGCGGCGAGATGCCGGTCGACCACTCCAACTGATAGCTCTCGCAGCTTGAGCTCCCCCAGCGACGGCAGGATCTGCTTGTCGAGCCGATCTCGGTAAGCCTGGACAGTTGACGGGCTCAGATCGCGACCCTTGATCTCCTCGAACCAGACTTCGGATAGCACGCTGAGCTTGGTCTCTGCGTTGATGTCGATTTGTGAGGTGCCGGACGAGCGATCCCTGATGGCGGCCGCTAGGTTCCTCCGAGCGGCGCCTTTGGTGGCACCATGGCGCTTGACTTGGCGCACCTTGCCATCCCAATCCCGGTACCGGGTTACTGCCTTGTATCCGCTGGGTGCCACAGGATAGATCCGGATCGTTCCTGCGGTGCCGAGTACGAGGCCTGGTCTACCCACCCTGAGATGCTATAGCGATTAGGCACAACTTAGGCACAAGAAACGCCGCAAAACGCTGTCAGAAGTTGATCAAGCTAAGGTTCTATGAGGTCGACGCTTTCCCTTAAATACATGGGAAATACGCGAGGTGATGACGTGTCGTGATTTGCATTGCCAAAAGCCAGATTTGTAATCCGTAGGTTGTGGGTTCGAGTCCCACGGGGCCCACAAACTCCCTAGTGGGAGCGGCCATGGGCGATTTCATTGCGCGAACGCAGAAGCGAGTAGTCAATTAGGTGGTGTTTGTTTCAAGACTTCCTTGCTCAAGCCCCAACTTCTCACACAGTTCCACCAAGACTTCGCGATTAAGATTCGAACGCACCCAGCGCCTGCACCCCGCTCGACGCTCTACTAGGAGATCCTGCGGCGGTAAGTGACCATGGCGAAGATGTACGCCACGATGAGGATGCCGACACACCAGACAAGGGCGATCCAGATGTCGGTGTCGACCGGCTGCTGTGTGAACAGGTCGCGGATCGCGTTGACGATGGACGTCACCGGCTGGTACTCGGCGAAGGCGCGCACCGGGCCGGGCATGGTGTCAGTGGGCACGAATGCCGAGCTGATGAACGGCAGGAAGATGAGCGGGTAGGCGAACGCGCTCGCGCCGTCGGCGGACTTCGCGGAGATACCGGGGATTACGGCGATCCACGTCAACGCCAGGGTGAACAGGATCAGGATGCCGGCGACCGCGAGCCACGCCAGCACTCCCGCCCCCGAGCGGAAGCCCATGAGGAGGGCGACGAGCACGACAACCACGACTGAGGTCAGATTGGCGACCAGCGAGGTCCCCACGTGCGCCCACAGCACGGACGACCGTGCGATCGGCATGGACTGGAATCGCTCGAAGATGCCGCTCTTCATATCCAGGAAGAGCCGGAACGCGGTGTAGGAGATGCCCGAAGCAATCGTGATGAGCAGAATGCCGGGCAGCAGGTAGTTCACATACGAATCCGACCCTGAGTTGATCGCGCCGCCGAACACGAAGACGAATAGCAGCATGAAGGCGATCGGCATGATCGTGGTCGTGATGATGGTGTCCAGGCTGCGCGTGATGTGGCGCAGGGATCGTCCCAGCAGGACGGCGGTGTCGCCGAAGAAATGCTTGGTCATCGTTGTTCCTTACTTGGCCGTGCCGACGCTGCGGTCATTGCCAGCGTCGCGTCCTTGCCGTCGTCACCGACGATGGCGAGGAAGACGTCCTCGAGGGTCGGCTGCTTCTCGACGTATTCGACCTTGGCGGGCGGGAGCAGCTGCTTGAGTTCGGCGAGGGTGCCGTTCTCGATGATCCGACCCTCGTGGAGGATCGCGATCCGGTCGGCGAGTTGTTCGGCCTCGTCGAGATACTGCGTCGTGAGCAGCACTGTCGTGCCGTGCTCGGCGAGTTCCTTGACGGCCTGCCACACCTCGATGCGCGCCTGGGCGTCGAGCCCGGTCGTCGGCTCGTCGAGAAAAATGACCTGCGGATTCCCGATGAGGCTCATCGCGATGTCGAGGCGGCGGCGCATGCCACCCGAATAGGTCGACACCTTCCGCGCGGCCGCGTCGGTCAGCGAGAAACGATCGAGCAGGTCATCCGCGATCGTGCCCGGGTCCTTGAGGTGCCGCAACTGGGCGATCAACACGAGGTTCTCCCGCCCGCTGAGGATTTCGTCGACGGCCGCGAACTGTCCGGTGAGACTGATGGACTCCCGCACGTCCGCAGCCTGCGTGGCGACCTCGAAGCCGTTGACGCTGGCTGTCCCCGCGTCGGCCTTGAGCAGCGTGGACAGGATTTTCACGACCGTGGTCTTGCCCGCCCCGTTCGAGCCGAGCAGGGCGAAAATGCTGCCGCGCGCCACGTCGAAGTCCACGCCGCGCAGCACCTCCAGCTTCTTGTACGACTTCTCCAGGCCCTGCACGTGGATCGCAGGCCCCTTGGACCTGATTGGCTGTCATCTGGGTATCCGTTCTCTCTTTCGTTACGATTCGTTGCCCGCGACGCGATCGATGGCGTTGGTCAGCCGTTCCCGCTCCCGGTTGATCCACTGACCCCCCGGGTAGTTCCGAAGGAACGCCTCGGCGAACTCCACGGGGTCCTCTCCGACGACCGCGCGGATCGGCGTTCCGTCCGCCGCAGCCTGCTCGAACAGATCGGCAAGGTCCTCGAACATCGAAGCCGCGCTGTCGCCGTCCGCTGGCCCGAAGTACATCAGGTACCGCTCGAGCGCATCGATCGCCGTGCGATAGTTCTCCGGAAGCTGTCGCGTGCGCGCCTTGTACTCCCGCCAACGCCGCTTGTCGCCGATCACCTTTGAGGTGAACTTTGAGATGGACATGGTCATCTGCCTCCTTCATGGAGCTGTTCGAGATGTTCTGTGAGGAAGCTCCAGGTCCTCCAGAACTCGTTGAGGTATTCCTGTCCCTGCGCGTTGAGGGAATACACCTTGCGCGGCGGCCCCTTCTCCGACGGGACCTTCTCCACGTCGACCAGGCGGCGCTGCTCGACCCTGACGAGCAGGGCGTAGACGGTGCCTTCGGCGATGTCGGAGAAGCCCTGCTCCCGCAGCCGTGCCGTGATCTCGTAGCCGTACGCGGGCCGCACGGACAGGATCGCGAGGACGATGCCCTCCAGCGTGCCCTTGAGCATCTCCGTCATCTGCTTGCCCACGGAACACCTCCTCGGACTACTCAACGTTACTGACTACTAGTACATAGTAACACTGAATAGTGGCGTCGCAAGCTCCGCGTGGCGGCGGGAGGTGTCGGCTCTTACCACCTGAAAGCCCGAACGGCGGGAACTGCTAGGCCATCAGTGGTCTCAGTTGTGGTCTCAGTCGCCTGCATCCGCGACGGTCCGTGAACGGTCGTCGGCGTGCGCGACACGCTCAGATGTACGCGGACGGACGGGCCCGACCGCCGCGTCCCGGAATTGGAAAGCGGTTGAACCGAATCGAACAACCCGACGTCGGCGGGCCACAGCCGGGCCACAAGTGCAGGCCACTCCTGGTCAGCCGCGGTCACTCGCGGCTATGCGTCCGCGCCCGCGCGGCCGATTCGCTCCATGTACGACGGACTAATTAGGTGCAGGGCTAAGCCAAAACTAACCCCCGTCATCCATCACGACGTCCGGCGTCGGCGGCCTTGCGGTACCACTGCTGGCGTCGAGCCCCCTTCGCTCCCGGTTCTCCAGTCATGGTCGAACCTCCTGGCAGCCAATTCTGCACCGCGGCTCTCACTGCAAGCCCCCCGAGACCGGGCTGAACAACCGCCAGCAAGGCCGATTGCCGCCACGCGACTCACAAATCCGTTCGGTAAGACCGCCCAGGAGCTGCAACGACACCGATGCCAACCCCTCGCGCGCCGGGTGCGACAATTCGGCTCGATGGAGATCGAACAGCTCGATGGTTCCGCCGACCTCGTAGCGGCTCGTGACGCGCTCGAGGGGCACCGGTGGCAGGAGGCCTTGGACCTCCTGATCCGAGCCGACCGCGAGGGACGACTCGGCGCGTCAGACCTTCAGGCGCTTGCCCAGGCGGCCTGGTTCACCGCCCAGCCCGATTTGGCAGTGGAGGCAAGGGAGCGTGCGTTCAAGGCCTACATCGTGGACGGGAACAAAGCCCGAGCCGCCGCAATCGCCTTCGAGCTCAGCCGCGAATATGACAATAAGCGGAAGTTCTCGATTGCTTCCGCATGGGCGGCCCGTGGCGAGCGTCTCGTGGAGGGTGAGCCGGAAGGTTTCGCCCACGCATACCAGGCCTTGTCGAAGAGCCTTGCTGCAGAGCACGCCGGTGACGTCGAGTTGGCCATCAGGCTCGGGGGACGGGCCGTCGAACTCGGCACGCGATTCGAGGATGCCGACATCAGGGCCTGGGGACTGTTGCAGCAAGGACGGCTCTTGATTGCCGGAGGACGCACCGACGAGGGATTCCACCTCTTGGAGGAGGCCACCATCGCCGCCGTGAACGGCGAGCTGAACCCGTTCATGACCGGCGTGGCGTACTGCTGCATGATCTCGTCCTGTCGCGACACAACCGACTACCGGCGGGCCAGTGAATGGACCGAGGCCACTAGCCGGTGGTGCGAGCGGCAGTCCATCAACGGCTTCCCGGGCATCTGCCGGGTCCACCGCGCGGAGATCGTCGCCTTGCACGGCGCGCTGGACCGAGCGGAGCAGGAGTTGCGGCAGGCCACCACGGAGCTCGCCGCGTACGACGCGACGTCGCCCCTGGGCGACGGGTTCTATGCGCTTGGGGAGATCCGCTTCCGGCTGGGCGACCTCAAGGGTGCGGAGGACGCCTTGCGGCAGGCCCACGCGCTCGGGCGGATCCCGCAGCCTGCCCTCGCTCTCATGCGCTTCTCCGAAGGCAAGATCACCGCGGCGTACGGAGCGATCCGTTCGGCGCTTGCAGAGACCCGCGAGCAATGGGCCCGTGCCCGTATGCTGCCCGCGCAAGTCGAGATCGCGATCGCCGCCGGTGATCCGGCGACCGCGCGAGCCTCGGCCGAAGAGCTCGGGGAGATCAGCGCCGTCTACGACTCGCCGGCGCTACGCGGGAGCAAGCACGACACCTTGGGGCGGGTGCTCCTCGCCGAAGGCGACGCTGAGGGGGCGAGACGGGAGCTGCAAAGCGGTATTGGGCAGTGGCGCGAGGTAGGCGCGCCGTACGAGCTCGCCCGGGACCGCGCACTCATGGCCTCGGCGCTGCAGCAGCTCGGACGAGACGACGAGGCGGATCTGGAGCTCGGAGCAGCGAGAGAGGAGTTTCATCGCCTGGGAGCCGTCCGGGATGAGGCTGCGGCGGCCGAAGCCATTCGGGCAGCCACCGAGCGCAAGGCCACACCCAGCATCGCCCACAAGACGTTCATGTTCACCGACATCGTCGCCTCGACGAACATCGCCGCGGCCATTGGCGACGAGGCCTGGGAGCATCTCCTTCGCTGGCACGATGACACCCTGCGCGCGGTTTTCGTCGACCACGGAGGCGAGGTGGTGACCTCCACCGGCGACGGATTCTTTGTGGCATTCGACTCGGCCTCTGCCGCGATCGTCTGCGCCACGGCGGTACAACGCGCGCTTGCCGAACAACGCCGGACGCACGGTTTCGCCCCTGCAGTGCGCATCGGCGTGCACTCGGCGGTAGCGACCCGCCGCGGCTCGGACTACAGCGGCAAGGAAGTTCATGTCGCCGCCAGGATTGCCGCGCTGGCCCGCGGCGGCGAGATCCTCGCCTCGGCAGCCACGACCGCGCTTGCCGGGCCCCAACCAACGAGCGAACCGCGGCCGGTGAGCCTAAAGGGCGTGTCCGGCGATGTCGATGTTGTGTCCATCGCCTGGAATTGAGGCTGGCCCCGAGCGATCATGCGCCGCAGAATGGCCGCTAAATGATCATGGTCCGGATCAGTTCCGCGGCTTCAGCATGATCTTGACTGCGCCGACGATCGGCATGAACGGCCGGCCGGCCTTGTTGCGCGCACGAGGGTCGTCTGGGTCATTCGCGAAGGTAACGTAGCTGCCCGCTCCGACGAGTCGAAGCAACAAGTCACTCGCCGCCTGAGCGGATGATTCAGGTCGCCAGAGTGTCAGTGAATCGGCCGAGACCCGCCCCGCCCATCGCAAATTCTCTACGAGTCGGCGGTCGTGGCGCGCTCGTCTGCATAGGCGCGTGCGTCTAACGCGTCCAGCACGGCCAGCTGCGCACTGTAGAAGGCGACGACGGCGTAATCGATGGCGTCGACTGCGTCCCGCTCGGCCCGGTCGGCGTCTTTCGCCGCGGACTTTGCGTCCCGTTCGTCGGATCGCTTGTCGATCTTCGCCCTGATGTCATCCATCCAGGAGGACGCATCCGCCTTCAACTGCGCCCACTTGCTCTGGACTTGATCCGACGTCTCCTCGGCTTGCTGTTTGACATCCATGAGGGCCAGGTTCGCGTCGACCCGAGCCTGGTCGATGCGTTGCTTCAGCTGGTCGCGGGACTCGGCACTCGCCGACCGGATGCTCGCGACAGTCTCGTTGGTTTGCTGCTGAAGTTTCTCGAGTTGTGCGGAAAAGTCCATCGGTGCTCCTCGACGGGGCCGATGCCGACCGGATGCCGGACGCTTGAGGTAATCCAATCACGCCTGCCTCTGCCAGGGTGAAGCGGTCTTGACCCTGTTCACAGCACCGGCTTTGGGCTCTCGGCATAGTCACGGCGAAGGCTCGTTCCAAAGGTTCAGTGGGCGAATCGTTGTGGGCTCGAGTCCCACGGGGCCCACCAAACTTTCCTTCGATACGCAGCCGGCACCGACCCGTACAGTGCAGTAGACGTTCCCGGCGGCTTTAGGGCGACAGATTGAGGCAATGCCTCCTGATTTCGCAATATCGATCCCGCAGTTGAGCCCCTAATCTCCTGACTCGAGTCGAGCGTCCGCCCACGAGGCGATTTCGGCTTCCTGGTTGGGCACGCGTTCGGCGACCTGGTCGGGAGCGAGGAGCTCGCGGCGGGTGCACAGAGCCCAGCGGTGGCCGAAGGGGTCGCGCACGATCCCGTAGCGCTCGCCCCAGAACATTTCGGCCACAGGTCGTTCGACCGTCGCACCCCGGGCGATCGCGCCGGCAAAAGTGGTGTCGACGTCATCAAGCTCGAGCAGCAGCATGACCGGTGACCCGCCGACACTGGCCGGTGCTCGTGCATCGAGTTCTGGGATCTCCTGGCTGAGGAGCAGCTTGTCCGGGCCGAAGGCGAGCTCGACGAACAGGATCCGCCCATCGGGCAGATGGTGGCGGATCAGCTCGGTGGCGCCGAACGCGGCGCGGTAGAACTCGACCGCCGCGTCGGCGTCCGGAACGAAAATGTGGGTGCCGAGCCCGAGTGGCCGTTGCGCGGTCATGCGGTCCTCCGCTGCGGGTCGAGCAGGCCGGCCGTACGGGCGGCGTCGACCATCCGGGCCAGCTGTTCGGATTCCTCGCGTACGGCCTGCTCGCCGAGCGCGGTGAGCTGGTAATACCGCCGGCGTGCGTCATGCGGGGCGCTCGGGTCATGGGTCTCGGACTCGGTGACAACATCGTCGGCGACGAGCCGGGCGATCGTCCGGTACAAGGTCCCCGGTCCGAGCCGGACCCGACCACCGGTGAGTTCCTCGACGAATCTCATCACCGCATAGCCGTGGGTGTGCCCGGACGCCACCGCGAGCAGGACTTGGAAGCCGGCGGCTGTCAGCACGGGTACGGGTCTTGTCGAACTCACGTTCAGACGATACAGTCCATCTCAGATAGTATCCATTTTGGATGTACCAAATGCGGTTACACGCGTCGAGATCGGAGGGTGGTCATCGTGATCACCGCTGTGCGGAAGGTCATCGTCCCGGTGAGCGACCAACAGGCCGCACTGGAGTTCTGGACGGAGACTGTGGGATTCGTGCTGGTGCGCGACGACACTTACGGCGACGAACGCTGGATCGAAGTTCGGCCCCCGGACCAGGACCTGTTGTTGGTGTTGAGCCCGCGGCGGCCCGACGAGCCCCGGCATACGGCGCCGGACCAGCTCCCGGACTCGGACCTGTTCTTCGACTGCCCCGACATCGAGGGCACCTACGCCGAGCTGACCGCCCGCGGGGTGAAGTTCCCGGTCCCCCCGGCGCGCCAACACTTCGGCTGGTGGGCCCTGTTCGAGGACACCGATGGCACCCGCTACGCACTCAGCCAATGGGCCGGCGCATCCGCGTCGTCGTAACCCGCCAGCTCTTCGCCTGTCGCACTCGCGACCCGCAGTCAAGTGCGGGTGCTGATCTTCGGCGCCCGTCCACGCGCCGTTTCCTCGCGGCAAGGTGAGGGGGGCGCTCAGGGGCGTCGCGCTGCCACCACGATGAATCCCGCCGGGAGTCCGATTCCCGACTCGGTCTGGCGATGTGCGTAGTCCGCCGTCAAGGCGGCCTCCACTTCGGCCCGAACCGTCTCGGGCTGGCCTTCGAGTAACGCCTGCACCGGTCCGGCCGCCATGGTCATCTTTGCCGCCGCCAGCGGATCGGGCGGCAGATACAGAAGTCGATTGTCAACTGTGCTCTCGACGTCGGCCCACCCAGCTGCGTTGAGCACCTCGCGGATTTTCTCCGGCCAACCCAGGCTGAAGAGGATTCCGTCCGGCGGGAAGCCTTCGTACTCCGCACCAAGCCTGTGGAGCGTCGTCGTGGCCACCGTGTAAGGGATGCCGAATAGTCCGGTTGCGTGCAGGTTCGACCACACTGTGACGATGAGGCGACCACCCGTACGCGTGGCCTCACACAGGTTCCGGAAACCCGCCACCGGATCAGCGAAGAACATCACCCCAAATCGAGAAATCACGGCGTCATAGGTCTTCGACGGGAAGTCGTAGCTTCCTGCGTCGCCCGCAATCCACTCGATCTCCGAAGCCGTGACGCGCTGTCGCGCGGCGGCGATCATCGGCGGCGCGATATCGATGCCGGTGACCGAACCGTCCGGCCGGACCGCCTCCCAGGCCTGGCCAGTGGTAGGTCCGGAGCCGACACCGACATCGAGCACCCGCTCGCCCGGCTGCAAGGACGCTCGATCGAACAAGGCCTGTGAGACCGGTTGCAGCTGCTTCTCGCGCGCGTCGGCGTTGGCCAACCACCCGGCGACCCGATCCTCGGTCCACACCGGCTGCCCACCCGCGGCCGGAGTGACGGTCGAGTCGACACCAGATGTTTCTTGGCTCATGATTCCTCCTTGATCCGCCGACAAGTCGCTGCGAGTCAAGATTTGCATGGAAACACCTTCCCACGGGGCAACGCGTTCCGCTGATCGGTCGGACGACAGCGCTCGGAGGCTGTTTCAGGGCGCGGATAGCGGCGGAGCGACGTGCGGCGATAGCGTGGCGGCAACCATTGGGCAACGGAGGGCGCGTCATGACAGCGAAGAGTGACTTCACTGAAGAGGAATGGGTCCGGGTACGGCGGGCGCCTTTCGTGGCCGGGATGGCGATATCCCTGGCCGATCCTGGCGGCCCCATCGAGATGGCCAAGGAGTCGATGGCGACCGTGAAGACGGCGACCAATCCGCCCAGCCGGGAGCAGTTACTTGCCGAGGTCGCACTTGATATCCAGTCCATGACTCAACAGAGACAAAACCCCCTCAGCGACTTCAAGATGACCGACGCCGCCCAGGCTGGGCAACAGATTTTGGACGAGCTCCGAGCGGTGAAGGGGCTTGTCGCGAGCAACGCAACACCCGAGGAGGCCAGCGCCTTCAGCCAGTGGCTAGTCGCGACCGCACAAGCCGCGGCCGATGCCGCCAAGGAAGGCGGGTTCATGGGCTTCGGTGCAACGCAAATCAGCCAGGGCGAGCAGGACATGCTCGACAAGGTGCGCTCCGCCGTCGGCGCATAGCGAGGAGCTCGCGCACTGCGGCGTATCTGCCTTGGCTACGTCCAGAACTCATCCGCGGCGTAGAGGTCCCCGGGGCGCCACCAAGCCTCGGCGATCTGCCCTCCACGGACGTGGAACACCCACGCGTCTTCGCCGTCGTACTTGTAGTCACCACGGCTGGCGGTAGCGTGCGTCAAGGCGACGGCATGGTCCTCGCTCGCAAGTACGTCGTGCAGTTCCTGAGTGAAGGTTCCCTCCGACGCCTGCACCAACCGGCCGAACATCTCGAAGACGGCATCGCGGCCGCGATGTTCACCGGCCAGCGGACCCCGCCCGGGGATGTGCCACACGGTGTCCTCGGCGACCAGCGACCTCATAGTGGCCATGTCGCCGTGGGCGAACCCGTCGAACTCGACGGATGGGCTCCGCATTGGGGTGCTCAGCCATCACGACTCCTCACTGTCGCTAATATCCACGCGCCGGTCGGCGTTCGCCCGCAACCACTCGGCACGCGTGAGCCTCCGGCATGTCAGTGGTCACGGCGGGCGCGGGCTCGCCGTTTTCCTTCGTGCATCGCCTGTACCCGGGCGATCGGTATCGAATGACCCTCCGCTACCAGGTCACCATCCAGCCGTTGGGGTGCCGGCATCCGCTCGGCCCAGGGGTCGCGGTCGTCAAGCAGTCCAGGCGCGGTGTGCACCGTGAAGTCGGCGGGTGAGACGCGGTCCAGGTCATCCCAAGCCAGCGGAAAGGACACCGGCAAGCCGGGCCGAATCCGCGGACTGTACGCCGCCACGACCGTTGCCCCGCCGGCCCGTGTGGAGTCGAGAAAGACCTTGCCCTCACGGTCCTCCTTGACGAAGGCAGTCGTGGCCAACGTCGGGTCGAGCCGTTCGGCGCGAGCGGCGATCGCGCGGGTCGCTGCTGCGACGTCCTCCGGTGCCGTCGACGGTGCCAGTGGCACAAATACATGCACCCCTTTCGCACCGCTGGTCTTGACCCCACCAGCTAGCCCGGAGTCAGTGAGCGCCTCGCGGACCAGCAGAGCGACGCGGACAACTACGGAGAAGTCCGCGCCTTCCGGCGGGTCCAGATCCATCACCAAATGGGTCGGGCTGTTCCAGTCGGGCACCCGAAACAGCGTGACGTGGTACTCCACGGCACGCTGATTGGCGAACCACAGCAGCGTCCGGCGGTCGTTGCAGAGCGCGTACGAGACCTGCCGCTTGGATGCCTCGGCCCACACCGAGACGGTTTGCACCCACTCCGGCGCGTAGCTGGGCAGGTTCTTCTGCATGAATGCTGGCTGGCCGGGCCGGACGCGGACCACGGACAGTGGTCGGTCCTGCAGTGCTGGCAGGATCGCATCACTCACCGCGTCCAGGTAGTTGACCAGATCGCGCTTGGTCGTACCGGCACCATCGAAAAGCTCTTGGTCGAGGTTGCTCAGCGGCACCCCGTCGCGCTCGTCGTCGGATCCGCTCATCGCTTGATTATCGCTGCCCGCGTCCGGACGCTCAGGACCCCCGGAGGTGTTGCACACTAAGTCTCGAGTTCGGAAAGGCGGATATCCCCATGCTGATAGGGGTTGACTGGGGCGGCACCAAGATCGAAGCCATTGCACTCGCCGATGACGGGCAACCCATCGCACGACTGCGCGAAGCCACACCGCGCTCCGACTATGAGGGCTGTTTGGCTACCGTCGCGACGGTCGTCAGCAGCGTTGAGGCCAAGGCTGGAGCAACGGGGAGTGTGGGCATCGGAATTCCGGGTTCGCTGGACCCGCTCACCGGAATAGCCAAGGGCGCGAGTTCTACCTGGCTCAATGGAAGATCAGTTGAAGCCGACCTACGCCGAACGCTGGGACGTGAAGTCCGAGTTGCCAATGATGCCGATTGTTTTGCGGTCTCCGAGGCTGTCGATGGAGCTGGCACTGGCCATAACGTGGTCTTCGCGGTGATCTTGGGCTCAGGCGCCGGAGCTGGAGTGGCCATCGCGGGTCGAGCTCACCATGGTCCGAACAACAGTGCTGGCGAATGGGGCCACAATCCGCTCCACCGACCTGATATCACCGAGATCCCAGGGCCCTCCTGCTATTGCGGTAGACACGGATGCCTGGAGCGATGGGTCTCGGGCTGGTCCTTTGCGCGCGACTACCATCAGCACGCCAGCATCGATTTGGCCACCTCCGAGCCTCTTAGGCCGGTCGACATCGTGGACCGGATGAGGCAAGGCGAACGGTTGGCGAAGCTTGCGTGGAGTCGGTATGTCGATCGGGTGGCCCGAGGACTGTCCCTGGTGGTCAACGTCCTCGATCCCGACATCTTGGTCATCGGAGGTGGTATGGGGAATGTCGATGAGCTCTATGACGACCTGCCCGAGAGGCTGGCCGAGGAGACCTTCTCACCCTGCTTCTACACCCCAATAGTCCGAGCAATGCACGGTGACTCTAGTGGCGTACGAGGCGCCGCTTGGTTGTGGAGATGATGATCATGCAATCACGGAATGAACAGGAACGATTCGATTTCGCCAAGCAGCTGATCATCGAGGCTGGCGATCTTGCCATGCAGTACTTCGGCAATCTGACCGAGCTGTCGATCATGAGCAAAGGTGCCCGGGACATGGTGTCCGAGGCAGACATCGCTGTAGAGAAATTGATCAAGAAACGCCTTCTGGCCGCGTATCCCGACGACGCCTATCTCGGGGAAGAAACGGGGCATGTAAAAGGCGGTGACGATTCAGGAATCTGGGTCGTCGACCCGATCGATGGGACGCAGCCGTTTCTCAGCGGCTTGACTACCTGGTGCATTTCGATCGCCTACGTTCAAGCGAACGACGTGCTGCTTGGCATGGTCAACAATCCGGCTGCTGGCGAATTGTTCAGCGGCGGCGTGGGGCGAGCGGCCGAACTCAATGGACGAGCGATTGCTCCCCGCGAAGCACAGTCACTCGTTGCCGGCCTCACGTACCTCGGGTGCAATCCGCGGCTCCGCCCGGAACAAGTTGTACCCGTCCTCGACCGCCTGCTGCGTGCGGGCGGAATGTTTCTTCGTAACGGCTCTGGTGCGCTCGGGCTCTGCGACGTTGCTTGTGGGCGCCTGATCGGTTACGTGGAGGCGCACATCAACTCCTGGGACTGCCTCGGGGCTATCGGTGTCTGCAGGTCGGCCGGCGCCCGCGTAAGCGACTACCTCTCAGACGGTGGCCTCCTCAACGGCGGTCCTATTGTCGCTGGCTCACCTCAGGTCTACGACGAGCTCGTTGCGGTCCTTGGATCAGCAGCAACTGACTGAGGTCGATGTCGGCTCCTGGGCGGTCGAGTTGCCGGCACCGCAGCAGTTCGCAGCACCGGTCGCCGCCGCGAAGAAGGTGGGGCTGTCGGACAGCACCGTGTAGATCTCCCAGCGTTCGCCGTCGGGCGCACCCTGAACCCAGAACTTGTCTTGCTTGGCGTAGCAGCAGGTGGTGCCACGCTCATCCACCGAGACAAGGCCGGACTCGGCGAGCCGGGTCCGTTCGGTATCCACGGTGTTGGCATCGGGGACCTCGACGCCGAGATGGTTCAGCGAGCCGCCTTGTCCTGGATTCTCAATCAGAACCAGTTTGAGCGGCGGTTCGGTGATCGCGAAGTTGGCGTAGCCAGGACGTCTCTTGGCTGGCTCGACTCCAAAGAGCTTGGAGTAGAAGGCCACAGCTGCGTCGACATCGTCGACGTTGAGGGCTAGTTGCACCCGCGACATGAGTAACCTCGCAAGACTTAGACGGTCATCTATGTTTTGCAGCTTGCCACGGCCATCGATGGCAGTCAATATAGATGAGTGTCTAAATCTGTCCTGACGCTTACCCCGGTCGAGACTGTGGCCTGCTGCTCGCCACTGTCCCGGGAACCGCTCAGGCAAGATCAAGCCGAGCAGATTGCACCATTGCTGAAGGCGCTAGCCGATCCCGTGCGGCTGCGGCTGATGTCCATGGTCGCCTCACATGACGGGGGCGAGGCATGCGTGTGCGAGCTGACGGATGCATTCAACCTGTCTCAACCGACCATCAGCCACCATCTGAAGGTGCTGCACGAGGTCGGCCTGCTCGACCGCTCCAAGCGGGGGGTGTGGGTGTACTACCGCGTACGATCTGAGGCCTTGGCCGGACTGGCCCAACTGATCAACAATCCGACGCCGTGATCATCATCGGCGAGGAATCGCTCCGTGCCTGACAAGCCCGCTGTCCTCTTTGTCTGCGTCCACAACGCCGGCCGCTCCCAGATGGCCGCCGCATTCCTTGATCAGCTGTCGCAGGGCGCCGTCGAGGTTCGATCGGCGGGCTCCGAACCAGCCGAGCAGGTAAACCCGGCAGCCGTCGCCGCCATGGCCGAGGTCGGCATTGACCTCACGACCGCGAAACCGAAGATTCTCACCACCAATGCAGTCAAGGCATCAGATGTTGTGATCACTATGGGGTGCGGCGACACCTGCCCGTTCTACCCCGGCAAACGCTACGAGGATTGGGAACTCGAGGACCCGGCCGGCAAGGGCGTGGCGGCCGTACGGCCCATCCGTGACGAGATCAGGCGGCGGGTGGAGACCCTTCTCAATGAACTGATCCCAACCAGGTGGCCTTGTGCGGACAAACCGCCCTCGGCTACGACTTAACCTGGGCTAGTCGAGGCCCGCTGGATGCGTCTCCGGATGGCGAATCGGATGTGGCGCCACTTTGGCATGCATGTCTTCGAGCTGCATGCCCTTGGTCTCATCGATGAATCTGGCTACGAAGAAGAACGACAGTACAGCGAAGGTGGCATAGAGCCCATATGCCAGGGCCAGGGAGATGTCCTTCAGACCTGGGAAAGTCACCGTGATGATCCAGTTGGCCACCCACTGGCCCCCGGCCGCGAGGGACAGAGCGGCGGCACGCATCCGGTTCGGGAACATTTCGCCGAGGAGGACCCAGACGATTGGACCCCATGACATGCCGAAGGCGACGACATAGAGGTTCGCCGCAATCAATGCGATCGGCCCTTGTGCGCCCTCGAGTACTGGCTTCCCATCGACAACCCCGGCGGTGCCGAAGATGATCGCCATGGTCGCGAGCGTGATTGCCATGCCAACCGACCCAATGAGCAGCAGAGGCTTCCGGCCGAACCGGTCGACGGTCGCGATCGCGATGAACGTGGTGAGGACATTGATTGTCGCTCCGATCACCGTCACGACAAAGGACTGTTCCTCCGTGAACCCGACGGCCTGCCAGAGAAGGGTCGAGTAGTAGAAGATCACATTGATGCCGACGAACTGCTGGAACACGGAGAGCAGCAACCCGGCCCAGACAATTCCGGCGATCTTGCCTTCCGGTGTTTTCAGATCGTGCCAGGACGGCTCGGTCTCGCGCTCCATCGTTTCGCGGATCCGCTGGATCGTCGCATCGATGCTGGCTCGCGTACCGCCCAGCAGCGAGGTGAGGATCTCCCTGGCTTCGTCGGTCCTGTGCTTGGCAATGAGGAAGCGTGGTGACTCCGGAATGGTCAAGGAGAGGACGCCGTAGATGACCGCCGGAATGGCCATCATGAGGAACATCCACTGCCAAGCCGCGAGTCCGAACCAGAGGGGTTCGCCGGAACCGCCAGCCGCCAGCGCTAGCAGGAAATCAACCAGGAGTGAAATAAAGATGCCGAGGACGATCGCCAGCTGCTGCAAAGAGCCGAGCCGGCCCCGGATTTTTGCCGGGGCGATCTCGGCAATGTAGGCCGGAGCAATGACCGACGCCATGCCGACCCCAAGACCGCCGATAACGCGGAAGACGATGAGAACCCCGAGGTTGGGAGCGAATCCGGTTCCAAGCGCGCTGAGCAGGAAGAGCACTGCGGCAATTCTCATGACGGACAGCCGCCCGAAGTGGTCGGCGATCCGACCGGCGACCAGAGCTCCAGCCGCCGCACCGAGAAGTGCTGACGCCACCGCGAAACCAAGGGACGCCGCGCCAACGTTGAATGCTTTTTGGACCGCCGCTACTGCGCCGTTGATGACGGCGCTGTCATATCCGAATAGGAAGCCCGCGAGCGCAGCGACCGCGGAGATCCGGACTACCCCTTTGCCGGTAGATTCTTCGCCGTAAACCGATTCTTCGGCCGCCGCTCCACCACCATGTCCTGCCATGTCGCTTCCTTCCACGAGGTTCCAGCGAGCTTCGGCCGCAGGGCAATTTCCGCCTGACTGCTCGAGATGCACCAAGATGAGGTGCCGCGAACTGACAGGTTTGCTGCGACTGCTTCGCCACGGCCTGGGTCCATTCTCCGGCTACGCATAGGCGGAATGTCAATGACTGACAGTGAAAACAAGCGGGCTGCAATGTCTGGATGTGGAAGGAGCGGTGATTTTTTCCACGTCGGAGGACTCTAAGAAGACCAACCGCTGTGGAGTTGCGGGAGCGATGGCATGGCAGAGCCAGCGCTGTTCCATGTCCTGGAGGCAGGTTGGCGCAAGAACATCATCCATGGCGTTGTTGAGATCGGCGTCACCGAAGCTCGACGGCGGATGCGACAAGCCGTCGCCGCCGGCGAGCACCTTTCTTTTTACAGCCTTCGTGATGTACGCCGTCGCCAGAGCTGTGGACGAGGACCGCATCCTCCATGCCTATCGCTGGCGCAACCAACTGATCTCGTTCCACGACGTTGACGTCAATACCCAGATCGAAGTTGAGGCCGAGGAACCAAAAGATCGTGAAGTCGATGATCATCCGGGCGGCCAACCACAAGAGTGGGGCGGAGATATCGGAAGAGATCATGCTCAGTGGCGCAGTCATGGTCACCAGCCCGGTCGGCGATTCGCCGGCCCGCTGAGACAGGATCAGAGTATGGACGAACGCACAGCAGCGGCAGCTACGGCAATGGGCGGCGTCGAGGCAACTCCGGAGAACTACAAGAATCCGACGTTGCGCATAGACCAGCGAATTGATGATCTTCTCAGACGTATGACCTTGGGCGAGAAGGCCGGGATGTTGTTCCAAACGATGATTGTGGTCGGGTCAGGTGATCTTGCGGAGCGGAACTCGGCATTCCGTGTGGAGAGCGCCGAGCACATGATCAACAACCAGCTGCTCACGCACTTCAATGTCGTCCGGGCTGCCGACGACGCCAGCGCGCTTGCGGACTGGCACAACCGGCTGCAAGAGCTGGCTGCAAACACCAGGCTCGGTATCCCCATCACGTTGTCGACCGACCCGCGGAACCACTTCACTGAGAACGTTGGTACCGCGGCGACGGCGGGCACCTTCTCCCAGTGGCCGGAAACACTGGGCTTAGCTGCGGTTGGATCCTCTGAGCTCGTGGAACGCTTTGCAGACATCGCTCGGCAGGAATACCTCGCGGTGGGTCTTCGCCTGGCCCTGCATCCTCAGATTGACCTTGCTACGGAGCCCCGCTGGTCTCGGATCAGCGGCGGTTTTGGCGAAGATGCAGATCTGACCAGCATGCTGGTAGAGGCTTACATCCGCGGATTCCAGGGCGAGCAGCTAGGACCGGAATCGGTGTCGACGATGACAAAGCATTTTCCTGGCGGTGGGCCGCAAAAGGACGGTGAGGATCCACACTTCGCGTACGGCCGAGAACAGGTATATCCCGGCGATAACTTCGAATACCACCTGAAACCATTTCGAGCAGCCATCGCCGCGGGCGCGGCCCAAATCATGCCCTACTACGGGATGCCGGTGGGTACTCAGTACGACGAAGTTGCCTTTGCCTTCAACAAAGCAATCATCACCGATCTGTTGCGCGGAGAACTGGGCTTCGACGGCATCGTTTGCACCGACTGGGGGCTGATTACCGATACCACCATCCTCGGCCAGCCGATGCCGGCGCGGGCCTGGGGCGTGGAGCACCTCGATGAATTGACGCGGGTAGAGATGATCTTGAATGCCGGCTGCGACCAGTTTGGCGGTGAGGCGCGGCCGGAGCTGGTCGTGCAACTCGTGGAGCAAGGCCGGATCAGTGAGGAGCGCCTTGACGTGTCGGTGCGCCGGCTTTTGCTGGAGAAGTTCATCCTCGGACTTTTCGACAATCCCTACGTCGATCCGGACCAGGCAGCAGCCACAGTCGGCAAGGCCGAGTTCGTCGCTGCCGGCGCGGACGCGCAGCGTCGGGCGTACACGCTGCTGACCAACCACGATCAAATCCTGCCGCTCAGGAAGGGCCGGCGGATCTATCTGGAGGGCGTCTCCGAGGACGTCGCCTCTGCGTACGGTCAAGTTGTCGATAACCCAGCTGACGCTGATGTAGCGCTGTTGCGCCTCAAAGCTCCGTACCAGCCACGTCCCGGCGGATTCGAGGCAATGTTTCACGCCGGGTCGCTGGCGTTTCCTACCGCGGAACGTGATCATCACGCCAGGATCTGCTTCACGGTGCCCACGATCATTGACATCTACCTCGACCGCCCTGCCGTGCTCACCGATCTCGCCGATCAGGCAGCCGCACTCCTCGGAAGCTACGGCAGCAGCGACGAGGCCTTCCTCGACATCGTGTTCGGCGCAGCCCGGCCAGAGGGCTCGCTACCCTTCGACATGCCCCGATCCATGGCCGCCGTGGAAACCAGTCGTTCAGATGTACCCTTCGACACCGCAGACCCGCTCTTCAGATTCGGCTATGGCCTGCGCTACGGCGACGCGTACTGATCACTAACTCGGCCCGGCACCGAGCTGTACGTCGACCGTCCGCTCGTCCGCGCCGCGGAGAATCACCAACTCGATCACACCGTCGGCCGCCGTCTCGAGTGCCTTGAACAGATCGTCGGTGCCACCGACGGGCTGGCCAGCCGCTTGAGTGATCAAGTCGCCGACGGCAAGCCCGGCTCGTGCCGCTGGACTGTCGTCCTCCACGAGGCGAACCAGCAGCCCATCCGCATCCGGTAAACCTACGGCGCGCCGCAGCCCTCTGGCGACATGGGATGGCGCTACGCCGATGCCAAGTCGAGCCCGACTCTTCGACTCGCCGCGGCCCAGCGCGTCCACCCGACCTCGGAGGGTCTCGTCCGCTGGGATCGCCAAGTAGAAGCCTTCGCCCAGACGATGAGTGTTCAGCCCCAGCAGTTGTCCGTCGCGGCTGACGACCGGGCCGCCGGATGAACCAGGCAGCAACGGGGCGTCGTGCTCGATGCTTCCGGTGATACGGCGGCCACGAGGCCCGCGGAAACTGCGCTCAACACCTGTAATGAAACCCAGCGTCACGCGCAGCCCTCGTCCACCTGGATTCGACAGTGCGAAGACGGGGGCGCCGATTCCTGGTGCGTCGTCAGTCGCCCACTCGATGGCTGGCAGATCTCCGGTTTCGACCCCAATGACAGCAATATCTCCGTCGACGTCGAGTCCCAGGATCCGACCGGTCGCCGTGTGCCCGTCGGGGAACGTGACACTGATCTCATCGCCGCGCACGTTGTGCGCGTTTGTCAGTACCTGATCGTTGCCCAGTACCACGCCGGATCCAACGCCCCAGCGCTGCCCGACTCCGACGACTGAGTTGCCGACCCGCTGGGCCACGTGCTGGATCTCTTCCTGGATTCCGTCAAGTGCTCCCATTTGCCACCTCACTTGTTAGTAGTAATTTGCAAGTTACTACTTACTGGCGATGTGTCAATCCTCTAGGGATACGGTTTATCTATGAGCGAACAGGAATCCGCTGTACGGGAGCTTGCGCCGTCCCCGCTCGCCGACGCTCTTACTCGCGTCGGAGATCGGTGGACCCTACTCGTCGTGCAGGCCCTGCTCACAGGGCCTCGGCGGTTCAACGAGCTCCTGGAGGAGATCCCGGGGATTGCTCCGAACATCCTGTCGCAGCGCCTCAAGCGACTCGAACACGACGCGATTCTCCTATCACGGCCCTACATTGAGCGACCGCCTCGGGTGGCCTACGAGCTGACCGCGGAGGGTAGGGAACTCGCCGGCGCGCTTCGTCTCCTCGCACACTGGGGGTCTCGTCGCGCGGTCCCGTCCGAAGCACCTCGACACCAGGCGTGCGGCACTCCAGTCGAGGCCAGGTGGTATTGCCCTACGTGTGATCACCTTCTGGAGGACGAGCCTGAGCTGGAGATGCATTACCTGTAGCCCAGCTGCTGGCGTCGGCCGCCTCTGTCCTGCTCCGGCGGCGCCCAGCCCTGGGCGTCATCGTCGCACCAAGGTCTGCACAGTTTCCTGACGGTCTGCACAGGTTGCAACCCATGCAGACCGTCAGCAAGTGAACGGAGGTTTCGGCAACCGAGCGACGCGTCATGATCCTCCAGCTTGCCGCTGACAGCTTTCCTTTGCACCGCTTGACACCATCCACACAGATGGTGCAAAGATGGTACCGGGATGGTGTACGAAGCGGATGTCGAGAGGCGGAGGATGGCCCAGGTCGACAAGAGTGAGAAGATCACGATCAACATCGGCCTGATAGATCTCGGCCAGATCGACTTGCTCGTCAACGAGGGCTTCTATGCGAACCGAACGGACTTCATCCGCACCGCGATCCGCCGCCAACTCGAGACGAGATCGGGCGCCGTCGACCAAACCGTGGCGCGACGAACGATCACGCTCGGGACTCAGCACTACAGCCGACGCGATCTAGAGGAGCTGCGCGCCGCCGGTCGTACCGTCGAGCTCCGCGTTTTGGGGCTCGCCACCATCGACGAAGACGTCACGCCCGAGCTCGCGCTGGCGACGATCACATCGGTGGAAGTCCTCGGGGCATTTCGCGCGTCGCAGGCGGTCAAGGCGGCCCTGGCACCCAGAACTGTGTAAGTGGGAGCAGCCGCATTGTCGGCCGCGCCGAGGATCTATGACGACAGGAGGAAACCTCATATGTACGACGACGACTGGAATGCCACCATGGCCGACGCACTACGGCTCACCCGCAACGGGCGGCTCATGGAGGCGACTGCCAGGCTCCAACAAGGAATTGGTGGGGCTGCTCAGCCTGCGGCAGCACGGCCGGTGCCCAGCCGCATGTTCCACGGCCGCCGCAGGGCCGGCAACTCTCCTTTGGTCAAGCCAGGCTTGGTCCAACCAGGCTTGGTCCAACCAGGCTTGGTCCAGCCAGGCTTAGTCCGGCCTGGCGGCTCGGCTGCCGCGGCGGCTGCGGCAAGCGCGCCCGGCGGCGAAATCCGCCACCTCACCCACAGAGACGCGGCCGGGTGGCGGACGTACGACCTCTACGTTCCTACTGGTTATGCCGGCGAGCCTGTGCCGCTCGTCGTCATGCTGCATGGTGGCCGCCAAGACGCTACGGATTTCGCGGCCGGCACCCGGATGAACGACCTGGCCGAGCAGCATACGTTCATCGTCGCCTATCCCGAGCAGTCGACTACCGCGAACAATGGTCGCTACTGGAACTGGTTCAGTTCCGGCGACCAGCAACGTGGCGCGGGCGAGCCGGCGATTCTCGCCGGCATCACTCGTCAGGTCATGAACGACTACGCCGTCGATCAAGCGCGGGTCTACGTCGCTGGATTCTCCGCGGGCGGTGCCATGGCCGCAGTCATGGCTGGGACCTACCCGGACCTGTACGCCGCCGCAGGAATCCACAGCGGGCTTGCGCGTGGGGCCGCACACGATCTCCCGTCGGCGTTCCAGGCGATGCAGAACGGCGGGACGGCCGGGCCCACCATTGACGTGCCGCTCATCGTCTTCCACGGCGACCGAGACAACATCGTCGCGCCGGTCAACGCCGAGAGGCTCATCGCCGCCCGCCTCGCGGCGAGCTCGGGCTTCGATGGCGGCGCCGGCCCGCGGGTGCCAGCCTCGACCGACCGCCGAGACAGTCCCGGCCGTCGCCATAGCAGCAGGATGTACCGAGACGTGGACGGCAGGGTCGTCGCCGAGCAATGGATTGTTCACGGCGGTTCACACGCCTGGTTCGGCGGCAACCCGGTGGGTTCTTACACCGACGGCCAGGGGCCCGACGCCTCCGGGGAGATGGTGCGGTTCTTTCTCGAGCACACGGCACCGCTCACCGCGCGTTGAGCAAAGCCGAAAGCCGCACCTGACGTCCTGACCGCCTGCACCGCCTTAGCGAAAGCGTCGGATGTTGAATTCGGCCAGCATCGGGTGGGAGGCGCCGGTCATGATCTCGTACGCCAAAAGTTCGCCGGCGATCAAGCCGAGCGTGGCACCGCTATGGGTGAAGGCGACATAGAGCCCAGGCACGTCGTCGACGCGGCCGAGCACGGGCTCGCCGTCGGCGGGAACCGGCTTGGGGCCGATCCCATACTGCGCGGCCTTGAGCTCAGGGTCGCCTTGCAGGACCCGGGATGCCTCAGCGAGTAGCTCTTCGATGATGGCTGGGGGCACTTGATAGCTGCCATCCCCGGCGCGGGTGATGTGGGCGCTGGTCCAGTCGGAGTCGATGGCCAGCGCGCCATCGGGGGTTGGCCGCACAGAGACTCGTGGGGTGTTGAGGACAGCACGCAGCGGATGGTTCACCGGTCGGCTGGTGACGAGAAGGGAGATCGGCGTGGCATCCGGGACGGTGATGCCAAGATCGGCAAGCATGGCCGGCGCTGCGGCACCAGTTGCCAGGACCACAGCATCAACCCGAACCAGCTCCCGATCTTCGGTTATCACGCCTGTTATGAAGCCGGCATTAACTCCGACGGTGCACTGTCCTGCACTAGTGATCAATTGCCCGCCACGCTCCAGGAAGTCCTTGATCAGAAACTGGACGAGGCTTGGCAGGTCAACCCATCCCTCGCCCGGGTTCCAGATGGCACCGGCGTCCGGAATGGTTGCTGTATTCACGCCCGGGCTGTGAGCGCTGACCTGATCGCGAGTGAGCACGTGGCTCTCGTAGCCGTGAGCCACGTCATGATCATGACGTTGGCGCAACTGCTCCCCTAGGCCGGCGTACCAGGCCAGCCCACCCGCGAAGCTCAGCCAGCGGAGGCCCGGCTGTTGAGCCGACAGAGTGCGATACCGGTCGATGCCCGCCATCCGGAGCCGATGGTACGGCTCCCTCCACATACCAGCTGAGTTCAACCATGACAGCGAACGCCCCGATGCTTCGCTGGTCAGCGCGCTCGCGGTAAGCAAGATCACGTCCGCCCCAGCCCGAGCCAGCTGCCAGGCGGTGGAGACACCGATCACGCCACCACCGACGACGCCGACCTTGATCGGTAAGGAACTAGTCATGGGCCAACCATCCATAATCCGCAAGTCCAGCGCTACCTAGGCCCAAATGTCGCAGCTGATCTGCCGATGATGTGATTGAGGCGTCCGGTTCCATTCTTCCTGGGGAGGAGTTCGTCGTGTCCGAAGCCGCAAACGACTTAATCAATCGACTCTCAGAGCTGACGCTGGAGGAGAAGGCGTCGCTCTGCCTCGGCTCAGATTTCTGGCACACGGCGCCGGTGGAGCGACTCGGCATACCGCGAATCATGGTGTCGGACGGTCCGCATGGGCTGCGCGCCCAACTAGAAGAGGCCGACCACGTGGGAATCGGGGGCAGCGCGCCGGCGACGTGCTTCCCGACAGCCTCAGCGCTGGGCTCCTCCTGGAATCCGGACCTCTTTCGGACGGTCGGGGAGGCGTTGGGCAGGGAGTCAAGGAAGCTTGGCGTCTCGGTCGTGCTCGGGCCCGGGATCAATATGAAGCGATCACCATTGTGCGGGCGAAACTTCGAGTACGTCTCGGAGGACCCCTGGCTGGCCGGTGAACTCGCGATCGCGATGGTGCACGGCACCCAAAGCCAAGGGATTGGCACCTCGCTGAAGCACTATGCCGCCAACAATCAGGAGGATGATCGACTGCGCGTCAGCGCTGAGGTCGATGAACGAACCTTGCGTGAGATCTATCTGCCGGCGTTCGAGCGAGTGGTGAAGCTTGCGCAGCCATGGACGGTGATGTGCGCCTACAACAGGGTGAACGGGATCTACTGCTCGGAACACCACTGGTTGCTGACCGAAGTGCTGCGCGAGGAGTGGGGGTTCGAGGGCCTCGTGGTCTCGGACTGGGGCGCGGTGCATGATCGGGCTGCGGCGCTGCGGGGCGGTCTTGATCTGGAGATGCCACCAAACCTCGGAGTCAGTGATGCGGCAATCGTCGCCGCCGTACGCGACGGGTCACTGTATGAATCCATCCTCGATGAATCGGTGAGCCGGGTGCTGCATTTGGTTGATCGGTCCCAGCCCGCGCTCAGCGAGGGCGCCACGTTCGACCCGGATGATCATCATGCGCTGGCACGCCGCGCAGCCCAGGAGTCAGCGGTGTTGTTGAAGAACGACGGCAATGTGCTGCCGCTTGATCCCGAGCCAGGAAGCACGGTGGCGGTGATCGGCGAATTCGCCCGTACGCCGCGGTTCCAGGGCGCGGGCAGCTCGCAAGTGAACCCCACCAAGTTAGATGTGGCCTTGGAGGAATTGCAGTCGGCACTTGCCGGCCGCGCGGACGTGCAGTTTGCCGCTGGCTTCGGCATTGGGACAACGGACAACGACGAGCAACTGCTGCAAGAGGCGGTGGCGCTCGCTAGCGGAGCTGATCATGCGATGGTGTTCCTGGGTCTGCCTGGCGACGACGAGTCAGAGGGCTTCGACCGGACGCATATCGATCTGCCCGTCAACCAGTTGGTGCTGCTGCACGCGCTGGCTGAGGTACATGATCGGCTGATTGTTGTCCTGGCGAACGGCGGTGTCGTTCGTGTCTCGACCTGGGACGACAAGGTCGCCGCGATCTTGGAGTGCTGGCTCTCCGGACAGGCGGCAGGCGGAGCTGCTGTCGATCTGCTGCTGGGCGTCGCGAATCCCTCCGGCAAGCTCGCGGAAACCATTCCCGTACGACTCCAGGACAATTCGTCATACCTGAACTTCCCTGGCGAGGAGGGTGTCGTTCGCTATGGCGAAGGAATCTTCATCGGCTACCGCGCCTACGACAAGCTCGTGCAGCAGGTCAGCTACCCATTTGGGTTCGGGCTGTCGTACACCAACTTCCGCGTCGACGATGTGAATGTGTCGGTCGCAGGCTTGGTCGGCGATAGCGATCTTGCGGTGACAGTGACTGCATCGGTGACCAACACCGGCCAGCTAGCGGGCGCAGAAGTCGTCCAGGTCTATGTCGGTGACGTGGTGGCGTCCGTGTCGCGGCCCCTTCGTGAACTGAAGGGCTTTGTCAAGGTGCACCTTCGGCCGGGCGAGACTCAGCAGGTGAGCTGCCAGCTCGACGAGCGAGCATTCGCGTTCTGGTCTCAGCGCTTCCGGCAGTGGGTCGTCGAGTCCGGCGAGTTCACGATCGCGGTCGGCACCTCATCGCGCGATCTTGTCGCCACGGAAACGATCACTCTTGACGCACCGCGACTGTCGCTGCCGCTCGGCCCCGACTCGACCCTTCACGAATGGTTGGAGGATGAGCGTGGCCGTGAGCTGATCACTAGACGGGATATGCGGCTCTTGCAAGATCCAGAATTGATCAAGGTGATTGGCACGATGCCCATGCACACCCTGGCGGCATTCCAAGGCATGGCACTCAGCCACGACGAATTGAAGGAGATGATCACCGAGCTCTAGGCCGTCGGCGCCAGCTCGTCTTCCACATGCTCCCGCGGCTCATGGTGGGTCGGGGGCGCGGTTGCCACGCTCTCCTCGCCCCGTCTCATCGAACCAGCCCCGCCTCGTACGCCGCGATCACCAGGTGGGTGCGGTCGCGAACGTTCAGCTTGGTCAGGAGGCGACCAACGTGGGTCTTGGCGGTTGCTGCAGACATGTACAAAGCTTCGCCGATTTCGGCGTTGCTGAGGCCTCGGGCCACTGCCGCCAGGACCTCGATTTCCCGCGGCGTCAACGAGTCCAACCAGACCGGCTGCGGCGCGGTGGCTGGCGTCTCAACGTAGGTCGCTATGAGTCGTCGGACCAGAGCCGGGGCAAGCACGGACTCGCCCCGGTCAACCAGATGTACGGCTGTCAGCAGGTCGGTCGGTTGGGCGTCCTTGAGCAGGAAGCCACTCGCTCCTGCGCGTAGGGCGGCGTGTACGTACTCGTCCAGGTCGAACGTCGTCAGCACGATCACGCGGGTTCCGCTGAGCGCCGGATCCGCGGTGATCGCGGCCGTCGCGCTGACTCCATCTCGACCCGGCATCCGAATATCCATCAGGACCACAGCCGGACGCTCTCGCCGGATGACCGCCAGGGCTGCGTCCCCGTCACCCGCCGTGCCGACCACGGTGATCTCCGGATCTGAGGCGAGCAGGGCGGCGAAACCGGAGCGTACGAGCTGCTCGTCGTCGACGACCACGACGGAGATCATCGCGGCCGATCCGAGCCCACCGGCAGGCTGGCGGTCACCACGAAGCCACCATCGCTTGCAGGGCCCGCAGACAGGCTGCCGCCAAGGGCTTCCGCGCGCTCCCGCATCCCTGTGATGCCATGGCCTGTCCCAGAATCTGGCCCACGCCCGTCGCCGGCCCCGTCGTCACGAATCGCAACCTCGAGCCGACCATCGTGATGCTCCACCTGCACGCTCGCGTGGGCGGCGCCAGCATGTCGAAGGACGTTGGTCAGAGCCTCCCGCGTGATGCGGTACACCGCCGCTCCAGTTTGGCGGGGTACTGCCTCGATGTCTTCCGGCAGCCTCAGGGCCACCGTGAGACCAGTCCCCCGCACCGTCTCGACGAGATCAGGCAGGTCGGCGAGACCCGGCGTCGGGTGGTAAGGCGGCTCGTCATCGCGCAGTGCGGCGACCACGGAGCGCACCTCGTCGAGGGAGTCCCGGCTGATCCGAGCGATGCTGTCCAGTGCATCGGCGCCTTTGTCGGGATCTGTCTCCATCAGGTGTCGGCCGACGCCGGCCTGCACCGCGATTGTGCCGAGAGAGTGGCCGATGATGTCGTGCAGCTCGCGCGCGATCCGGAGCCGCTCCTCGCTCGACCGTCGCCGCGCCGCCTCCTCGGCAGCCTGGGCGCGTACGTTCGCGAGGTCCACGCGAAGTCGGCCGGCTCGGCCGACCCCAACCGTAATTGCGAGAGCGAGTATCGAGATGAGCGCATCCCGAGCGCCGTACGGCGCGCCGCCGCCCCACAACAGCAGCGCAAAGCAACCGATCGCCACCGCAGAGCACAGCACCACCTCCCACGTGGGGCGGGCGACCGCCACAAAATAGCCGCCAAACATCAGCAGGAGCGGCAGCGCACCCGCGTTGTAACCGAGCAGCCACAGCACTGTCACTGCGACCATGCTGATCAAAAAGGCCGCCGTCGGCCAGCGCCGACGCCACACGTACGGCACGGCGACCAAGATCAACAACAGCACGAAGAGCCAGTCGCGGGGGGTGTACCGGTAGAACGGATCGCTTATCGTCGGGGCCCCGGTGGTGAGCCAGCCGACGGCCAGGAACGCCAGCGCGACAAGCACATCAACGATGCGCTTCGACAACGCCGCGTTCTTGACCATGCGAACACGGTACGGCGACTCAAGGCCGCCACACATCACCCTGCAGGCGGACATGCTCCTCACCCGTGCGGCGTACTCGACGCGGCGATCTCGAGCCTGACGGTCGATGTGCCCACCCCGCCTTCCTCGCGAGGCTGAGGGACATGACAAACACACAGACACTGCCGACGCACCTCGACGCCCCGGCAGATTCCAAGCAGTACTCGTTGACAAAGATCCTTGCGATCTGGGCGTCCGTTGTCGTCCCGATGGCAGTGCTGGCCTGGGTCGTGGGCCCGGCGATCATCCCTCACACATCCCTCCATCCCGGACTTGTGCACTGGATGCTCATGGTCGTCGGCATGATGTGGCAGTTCGTGGTCTCGCTGGCTGTGCTGCGGCACGAGCTGGGTGGCCTGCACTGGCCCACGATCAAGAAGCGGATCCGGCTCAATCTGCCGCGTGACCCGCGCACCGGCAAACCGCGAAAGATCCTCTTCGTGTGGGCCCTGCCGGCCTTTCTGGCCAATGCTCTCGGCGGATATCTGGCGCTCCGACTCGACACGGCGTGGAGCAACTGGCTGCCCGCCCTCCATGAGCCGTCTTATACGAACATCCAGGGTCTGGCCGACCCCCAGTTCCAGGGTCAGTGGTGGATCCTCGGCTTGGCAGTCACCAGCATGGTGTTCAACTACATTCTCGGCGAGGAACTGCTCTTCCGCGGGGTGCTGCTGCCGCGCATGACTGGGGTGTTCGGCCGCTGGGACTGGGTCGCCAATACTGTACTCTTCGGCCTCTACCACGTGCACAAGATCTGGGCGTGGCCCAGCATGATCGCCAGCTCCTTCGGCATCGCCTGGGCTGCCAAGCGCTATCGCAGCTTCTGGATGGGCGTGATCGTGCACGGACTCGAGGGCTTCTTCATCGTTCTCATCGTGGCGGTCCTGGCCGGCTGGTATCCGTAATGCGGCTGTCGGTACGCCTCGAGGCGGCCCGCGTTGATCAAGGTTCTATCTGATCAATGCGCGGGCCGCCTCCGCGATGCCGCTTGGGGACATGCCGTAGCGGTCCAGCAGGAAACCAGCCGAGCCGGTGGGTGCGAACTCTGGGACGCCCAAGATCTTGATCTTGACTGGATGGTTCTGGACGACGGTTTCCGCGACTGCACCTCCCAGTGCGCCGGCAGCAGTGGCTTCCTCGGCGGTCACGATGCCACGCGTTTCCTGGGCGGCTTGCAACACGGCCTCGCTATCGAGCGGCTTGACAGTTGGCATGGAGATCACCCGTGCCGAGATGCCTTCATCTTCGAGTTGTTCGGCGGCGACCAGGGCGCGCCAAAGGACGGTGCCGTTGCTGATCAAGGTGACGTCATCACCGTCGCGGAGAGTCACCGCCTTGCCGGGCACGAATGTGTAGTCCGCGGGATACACCTCCGGGACGCTCATTCGGCTGACCCGAATGAACACTGGGCCCTCGATTTCAGCCGCCCACCGCATGGCCGCAGCCGTCTCGATCGGATCGGCTGGCACCACGATTGTGATGTTGTCGATCGCTCGCAGCCAGGCGATGTCCTCAATGGAGTGGTGGGTGGGGCCGAGTTCGCCGTACGCCATTCCCGGGCTCATGCCGCATAGCTTCACGTTGCGATTCGAGTACGCCACGTCAGCTTTGATCTGTTCCAGCGCTCGTGCGGTCAGGAAGCAGGATGCGGCAGATACGAAAGCAATACGACCGCCGTTGGCGAGTCCGGCGGCCACGCCAACCATGTCTTGCTCGGCGATGCCGACATTGATCAGCCGATCAGGAAAGGCCCGCTTGAACGCATCGAGCTTGCTCGAGCCAACGGAGTCGTTCACGACCCCAACGATGCGGTGATTCTCGTGCGCCAGCTCGGCGAGGGTTTCGACGTACGCGTTGCGGCAGTCGAAGCGCGGCCGCTCGGATATTGATTGCTGAGGAGCTCTCTCACGCGAAGCGGCGGGGGGTTCAAGGGGGATCGTCCCCCCTTGCTCGACATCGGTGTCGGTCATGCTGCACCTCCGCTGCGATCGACTGCCGTGAGCTCATCGAGCGCTAATTCCAACTGTTCTGCTGAGGGGACCTTGTGATGCCACGCCGCGTTGTTGCTCATGAACGAGATTGGGTGCCCCTTGTGCGTATGAGCGATCACGAAGGTGGGCTTGCCCGGTCGGAACGGGACTGACGACAAAACGTCGAGCAGCTCGCCATGATCATGACCGTTGACTTCGACGGCGGCGAAGCCGAATGCAGTCGCTTTCTGATCAAGCGGCTCAAGATCATTGGTCTCACGAACCGTCGCCCCCTGCTGCAGCCTGTTGCGATCCGCGATGACGGTGAGCCGGTCAAGCTCGTAGTGGGAGGCGGCCATCATGGCCTCCCAGTTGCTGCCCTCCTGCAACTCACCATCCCCGACGAGCACGTACGTGCGGCGGCGGGAGACATCCAGCTTGGCCGACAGGGCGTGACCGACCGCAATGGGCAGCCCGTGCCCAAGAGGACCGGTATTGGCCTCGATCCCGCGCACATAGTTGCGGTTCGGGTGGCCGTTGAGGCGAGACAGCGGCTTGAGGAAGGTGGCCAGCTCATCCACCGGCAAGAATCCAAATGCGGCCAACGTGGTGTAGAGGCCACCCGCAATGTGGCCCTTGGAGAGAATGAAACGGTCCCGCTCAGGATCATCGACAGTCTCCGGGCTGACATTGAGGACGGCACCGTAGAGCGTCGCGAGGATATCGATGGCTGAGAGGTCGCCACCGATGTGGCCGGCTCCCGCGTAGTGGACCAGCTTCAGGTCCTGGATGCGGATTTGCCGCGCGGCCTCCGCGATGTACGCGATCTGTTCGTCGCGATGGACATGCGGCAGCCGGTGGAACACCGGCATAGTCACGTGCTCCGGAGCTAGGGCCGTCATGCGTGCACATCCTGGCTTTCTCTGGTACGCGCCATGGAGCTCAGCAGCACATCCTGGACCAGCCGTTGGGCGGCGAGAGCGTCGTGCGAGGCCTGCGCAGAACGCAGCGCATCCTCGTCCAGGGCGTCCAGAGCTCCGTGGAGCGCCTTGAGGAAGCGGATCGCCAGCTTGGCGGCCGCCACGCTGTCCTCCCGGAACGGGAATTGATCAAGCTGCCAGACGCCTTCCCAGTTGTTCGTCCGCAGCGTGTGGAAGAACTCAAAAGTCTCGACCAAGTGCACCGAGCCGACGACCATGTCGTCATCCCAGCCGCGGAAGTTGTCGTTGACGTCGATCG
>Ga0307302_10000115_pt1 | contig 33874 bp, 30 predicted proteins | sample ER_DNA_183_FD_194490 | JGI IMG/M metagenome (GOLD analysis project Ga0307302, IMG submission 194490) | Bulk soil microbial communities from the East River watershed near Crested Butte, Colorado, United States - ER_DNA_183 | ecosystem: Environmental > Terrestrial > Soil > Floodplain | place...
CTGGTCGAGGGCGACCAGCTCGGTGCCGAAGCAGACCTCGGTCAGCCCGAACGTGCCCAGGTGGCGGAGCAGCACCGGCTCCAGGTGGTCCTGGGGCACGCCGGCGAGCATGGTCGGGCTGGCCGCGGCGGCCTGCTCCAGGTCGGGGTGGCCCAGCGGCATCAGGGCGCCGTCGGGCGAGGCCAGCGTCTCGGCCGCCCAGGCGCCGACGGCGGTGATGTCGAGCTGGCCGGCCCGGACCTCGGCCTCCAGGCCCCAGGAGCGCAGCAGCTCCATGGTGCGGGTGCTCACGGCCGTGGCCCGGGGCAGCGGCGACAGACCCGGGTTGCGCTCCACCAGCAGCGAGGCGATGCCGTTGCGGGCCAGGGTGACCGCCGCGACCAGGCCGGCCGGCCCGGCCCCGACGATCACCACCGGCACCTGCCGGGTCCGGTCAGCGCTGGGCATTGCGCTGCTCCTCTTCGTGCGCCTGGCGGAGGCGCTGGACGGCCAGGATCCCGGACGGGTCGATGTAGGCGCCGGCGTAGGCCAGGGCCTCGATCAGGGGCCAGAGCCTGGACCGCCCGGGCTCGCGGTCGCGGTCGGCGTGGTCGGTGTCGTCCCGGTCCGGCAGGGCCGGGGCCCGGGTCGAGGTGGTGGCGAGCAGCTGGCTCATGGTGTCTCCCTCGTGGAAGCGGTTGTCTCTTGGCACCATGCGCCGCTGGGCTGACGTGGCCCTGCCGATCCGCTGTGGGTCCGCGGCCGGCCGAGCGGGAGGACCGCGGCTCAGCCAGGCGGGTCCGACAGCGGCCGCCGGCCGGCGAAGCCGGTGTCGGGCCAGTGCCACCACTCGACCGCCGGCTCGCCCAGGACCCAGCACAGGAGGTACTCGCGGCCGTCGTCCAGCCGGGCCGGGAAGTCGACCAGCCCGGCGTCCAGGTCGCGCAGGATGATCCCCTCGGAGGTCAGGGCCTCGACCGCGGCCCGGAGCTCCCCGGTCCCCCGCGGGGCGGCCGGATGCCCGTTGCCCTCCAGCAGCCCGGCCGCGCCCTCGCGCTCGCGCCTGGCCTCCGCCACCAGCTCGCGGATCCGGTCCAGGGCGGCGCCGACCCGCGGCAGGGCCGCGTTGGCCCGCTCGACCGTCCAGTCATCGGTTCCCGCCATCGCTCCTGCCCTCTCCTCGTGGGCCCTGGTCCAGGTCGACCGCGACCGGGAGGGCCGAGCGGCGCCAGCCGGACAGGTCGCCGCCGTAGGTCGGCTGGTACTTGGCCACGACCAGCCGGCGGGCCAGCTCGTCCTCGTCCGAGCCGGGCTCCACCACCCGGCCCCGGCCGGGCAGCGCGGGCGCATCACGGCGGCCCAGGCGGACGGTGACCTCCGGGTGCCGCAGCAGGTTGCGGACCCAGTCCGACCGGTCGCCCCCGCCCGACAGCAGGTAGAGGGTGCCCCCGCGCATCGCGAACCAGATCTCGATGGTGTGCGGCCGCCCCGACACCCGCCCGGCGGTGGTCAGGTAGCAGAACGGCTGCCCGCCCTGGTCGTCCATGGCCCTAGCCTGGCACACCGGCCGGCGGGTTGCCGTCGGCCGGCCGACCTGGTGTGCTGCCCGCCGGAGGCCGCCACCCGAGGAGGACGCCATGGCGCCGGTGTGCGTGTTCGACGTCAACGAGACGCTGCTCGACCTGGCCGCCCTCGACGGGGAGTTCGAGCGGCTGTTCGGCGACCGCGGGGTCCGGGTGGCCTGGTTCGGCCAGCTGCTCCAGTCGGCCATGGTGGCCACCATCACCGACCGCTACACCGACTTCGGCACCGTCGGGCGGGCCGCCCTGGAGATGACCGCGGTCCGCCTCGGGGTGGAGCTGTCGGACGGCGACCGCGAGGCGGTGGTGGGCGGCATGACCCGCCTGCCCGCCCACCCCGAGGTCCCGGGCGCCCTGCGCCGCCTGACCGAGGGCGGCCTGCGCCTGGCCGCCCTGACCAACTCGACCGAGCGGGTGGCCACCGCCCAGCTCACCCACGCCGGCCTCCTCGACGCGTTCGAGGCGGTGCTGTCGGCCGACGCCGTCCGCCGCCTCAAGCCGGCCCCCGAGCCCTACCGCATGGCCGCCACCCGCCTCGGCGTCGCCCCCGCCGACGTCCTGCTGGTCGCCGCCCACGCCTGGGACGTCGCCGGCGCCCGTGCCGCCGGCTGCCAGGCCGCCTTCGTCGCCCGCCCCGGCAAGGTCCCCGACCCCCTCGCCCACCCCCCCGACCTGGTCGTCACCGACCTGGACGACCTGGCCACCCGCCTGCTGGCCTGAACCATGGCCTCCCTGGACGGCTGGCTGGAGGTGGCCCGGGGCCGGGTCGGCCCCGAGCACATCGACTACAACGGGCACATGAACGTCGTCCACTACCGGGCCGCGTTCGACGCCTCCACCGACGGGCTGTTCGCCCACCTGGGGCTGGGGCCGGAGGAGTACAACGCCCGCACCGGGGCCACCCTGATGGTGGTGGAGGAGCACACCCGCTACCACGCCGAGCTGGCCGAGGGGGAGCGCTACCGGATCCTGGCCCGCCTGGTCGGGCACTCGGCCAAGAAGCTCCACTACCTGCTGGCCATGGAGAACCTCGACCGGGGCGTCGTGGCCGCCACCCACGAGGAGCTGGCCCTCCACGTCGACCTCACCGCCCGCCGCTCCACCCCCCTGCCCCCCTCCGCCCTGGCCGCGATCGAGTCCCTCGAGGCCACCCAGGCCCACCTCCCACCCCCACCCGACCTGGGCCGGGTCATCACTCCATAGGCCGCCGGCATTGGTCTGAGCGCCCCGACGGTTCCAGAGCGCAGTACCTGCTGTACGAGCTGTTCCCAGGGGCGGGTGGCCAGGACTGAACGTCGTCCCGGCGGGTCAATCGGACCGATGGAGCTCGGCGGACAGGTGGTGCTGAATGGGCTGGCCGACGGCGGCCATGGCGAGGGTGTAGGTGAGGCGGTCGCCGTCGAGGTCGAAGCGGCGGTGCAGGGCCGTGACCCGCTTGGCGGTGGCAGTCATGGCCGTGGTGGTGCTGTGCAGGTCGATCCGGGTGCCGTCCTGGCGGCCCTCCTGGACCTCGACGATGCCGGTGGGGTGGGCGAGGACGACCTCGACGGTGCCGCCGGGCTTGGCCCGCCAGTAGCCGGCCTCGGCGTGCAGGGGCCGGCCGTCCTCCAGGCTCCAGGTCCGCTGGGCGTAGGCCAGGAACGGCTTGCCCACGTGCCAGAAGCGCACCTCCTCGCCGTAGCGGAACGGGGAGATGGTGGGGTACTCGCCGGCGCCCTCGCCCCGCCAGGTGCCCAGCAGCCCGGCCAGCGGCTGGAGCTCGGGGTGCAGCGGCGGTGGCGGTTGCGGGTCCACGACGACGGCCTAGGCGTTGGGGCGGTCGGGACCAGGACGCGGGCAGGTGAGGGTGCGCAGGGTGCCGGGGACGGCCTGCACGCGGCTGACGATCAGCCGGCCGAGCGCGTCCAGGTTGGACGCCTCGACCTTGGCGATGACGTCGAACGGGCCGGCGGTGACCTCGGACAGCTCGACCCCGTCGATGGCGGTCACGGCGGCCGCCACCTCGCCGGCCCTGCCCACCTCCGTCTGGATCAGCACCCACGCCTTGAGCATGCCCGCACCGCCTCGGTCGTTCGGGGTGGCCCAGCCGCCACCGTTGGCCCGCCCATCTGACCATGACTGCCGCCGGGCGCGAAACCTCAGGCGCGGGTTCCCGGGTCAGCTGTGGGTCAGCAGCGCACGCCGTCGTTGCGGGTGGCCACGATCGGCTCCTCCGCCGGGGTGGTGGAGCTCATCGACGGGGCGCCGGAGCTGTCCAGGCGGCCGAAGTTCTGGGTCGCCCAGGCCCGGCCGCCGGAGCAGACGACCCCGATCCCGACCGAGTCGAAGCCGCGCTGGAGCATGTTGGCCCGGTGGCCCTCCGACTTCATCCAGCCGACGTGGAGCTGGTTGCCCATGTTCGCGTAGCCCTCGACCCAGGCGATGTTCTCGCCCAGGGCCGAGAACTTGGACATGCCGGGCAGGCTGCCGGCCGCGCCCAGGTCGCGGTGGGCGAAGTTGCCGGTGCTGGCCATGTGCGCCGACCAGTCGCCGGCCACGCGGGCCAGGTCGTCGTCCCACTCCAGGGCGGCCAGGCCACGCGCCCGGCGCTCGGCGTTGAGCCGGTTGAACAGGTCGCTGGCCAGCTTCTGGGCGGTGGACTGGCTGCCGGCGGGCGCGGGCGCGCTCGTCGGGGCGGTGGTCGGCTCGGGCGCCGGCTCGGTGGTGGTGGTCGCCGCCCGGGTCGTGGCGGTGGCGGCCGAGGTCGTGGTGGGGCGGCCCGGCCGCCGGGCGGTGCCAGCGGCGGCGGTGGCGTCGGGGACCTTGGCCAGCAGCTCGGTCACCCACACGCAGCCGGCCTTGCGCGTCCCGACCCCGATCGCGTTGAAGGAGTGGCCGAGGATGCGGCGCCTGGCCGTGGCCGAGCCCATCAGGTCACGGTGGGCGGCCTCGACGGTGGCCGCGCAGCGGACCTGTTCCTCCCAGGCGCTGGCCGGCTGGACCGCGTCGGCCAGCCCCACGCTGGACGACAGGCGGCGCGCCGACGCCATCCGGGCCGACTGGGCGCCGGCCAGGGCGGACAGGCGGGGCACCACGCTCAGGGCCCGCAGGCCGTGCCGGGACCGTTCGGCGTTGACCAGCGAGACCAGCCGGACGGCGTCGGGCGCCGGAGCGGCCGATGCGGCCCGGTCCTGGCCGTACGGCCGCCCGGCGCCCGGCTTGGCGCTGGCCGGGAGCAGCGCCCAGGCCAGCAGCAGGGGGAAGACGATCAGGAAGGCCATCCGGAGGTTGCCGAGCCAGGGCGAACCGGCCCGGGCGTGCCGCGGGCGGGCCCTGGAGCCGCTGCCTGGTTCGTTGCGCAAGCTGGCGAGCCTCTCGGGGGGAAGAGGGCCAGGCGTCACCAAAGCAGCAACCACACAACGCGAACGCGCCGCTTGTAGTGCCGTTGGCCCAATTTGGGGGATTGGGGGGGTGGCCGACGACGCGCGTACCCTTCCAAACCAGACTGTCGCCTGTCAAGCCGGCATGGCGGGCCGCCACCGGCCGGTAGCATGACCGCGTGGGTCAACCATGAAGCGGGCGAGGCGGCCGGCCGGGCTGATGACACCGGCCCGGCGCGGGCTCACCATCGGCCTGGTCCTGACCATCACCCTGGTCGCCTTCGAGGCTCTGGCCGTCATCACCATCCTGCCCGCCATCAAGGACGACCTCCAGGGCATCCGCCTGTACGGCTGGGTGACCAGCGCCTTCCAGCTGGGCGTGCTGGTCGGCATCGTGGTCGCGGGCGGCCAGGCCGACCGGCGCGGCCCGGCCCCGCCGTTCGTGGCCGGGGTGCTGGTGTTCGTGACCGGCCTGACCATCGGCGGCCTGGCCCCCAGCATGCTGGTGCTGGTGCTGGCCCGCGGCCTCCAGGGGCTGGGGGCGGGGGCGATCCCGGCGGTCGCCTACGCGACCATCGGTCGCAGCTACCCGGAGTCGCTGCGGCCGCGGGTGTTCGCGGTCCTGTCCACCGCCTGGGTGGTGCCCGGCCTGGTCGGGCCGGCCGTGTCGGCGCTGGTCGCGGCCCGCTTCGGCTGGCGGGCGGTGTTCCTGGGCCTGCTGCCGCTGGTGCTGGCCTCCGGCGCCCTGGCCTGGCCGTCGCTGCGCCGGCTCGGCCCCCCGGCCGAGCCGCTGGTCCAGCGGGGCCGGCTGGCCAGGGCGGTCGGGGTGGCCGCGGGCGCCGGCCTGGTCCTGGCCGGCCTGACCAGCCCCTCGCCGCTGGCCGGGGCCCTGCTGGTCGCCGCCGGCCTGGCCGTCGGCGTGGTCCCGCTGCGCCGCCTGCTCCCGCCGGGGACGCTCACGGCCAGGCCCGGCCTGCCGGTCACCGTCCTCTCCCGCGGCCTGCTCACCTTCGCCTTCTTCGGCGCCGACACCTACGTGCCCCTGGCCATCACCGCGGTCCGGGGCCGGAGCACGGCCGTGGCCAGCCTGGCCGTGACCGCCGCGACCCTGGCCTGGACGGCCGGGTCCTGGGTCCAGGAGCGCAAGGCGGCCGACTGGCCGGGCCGGCGGCTGATCCGGGCCGGGCTCCTGATCGTCGTCGCCGGCATCGCCTGCCAGACCGCGGCCCTGTTCCCGGCCGTGCCCCTGGCCGTGGCGGTGGCCGGCTGGGCGGTCGGGGGCTTCGGGATCGGCCTGGCCTACTCGCCCATCTCGCTGATCGTGCTCGGCGAGGCCCCCGCCGGCCAGGAGGGGGCGGCCAGCGCCTCGCTCCAGCTGGCCGAGAACCTCGGGGTGGCCCTCGGGGCCGGCCTCGGCGGGGTCCTGGTCGCCGCCGGGGCGGCCGCCGGCTGGCTGCCCAGGGCCGGCATCGCCGGCACCTTCGCCATGACCGCCGCGGTGGCCCTGCTGGCGGCCGTGCTGGCCCGCCGCATCCCGCGTCGTACGATCCCTGCTCCCCAAGCCCCAGCCTGATGAGGTGACTGCCCAGTGCCCGACCGGTACCTGATGGCGATGACCACCACCGACGTCCGCTCGGACGCCGAACGGCTGGCCCGTGACCTGGTCGAGCGGCGTCTGGCCGCCTGCGTGCAGGTGCTCGGCCCGATCTCCAGCACCTACCGGTGGCGGGGGGCGATCGAGACCGCCGACGAGTGGCTGTGCCTGATCAAGACCACCGCCGCCCGCTTCGACGCCCTGGCCGCCCACATCGAGACCAACCACGGCTACGAGACGCCGGAGCTGACCGCCGTCCCCGTCGACCACGGCAGCACCGCCTACCTGTCCTGGGTCAGCTCGGCCACCGCCAATCCCTGACCGGGCTGGCGCCGTTGCTGTAGCGTGCCTGCACGGCACGCAGGCGCCGAGGTGGAGGAGGCCCCGATGGCAGGACAGTGCGAGCTGGGCGTCACCGGCCTGGCCACCATGGGGGCGAACCTGGCCCGCAACGCGGCCGGCAACGGCTTCCCGGTCGCCGTCCACAACCGGACCGAGTCCAGGACCCGCGAGCTGCTGGAGCACCACGGCGACGAGGGTGAGCTGGTCGGGACCTTCTCGACCGAGGAGTTCGTGGCCGCCCTGGCCCGGCCCCGCCGCATCCTGGTCATGGTCAAGGCCGGGCCGCCGGTGGACGCCGTGCTGGAGGAGCTGGCCGGCCACCTGGACGAGGGCGACCTGCTCATCGACGGCGGCAACAGCTTCTTCGAGGACACCGTCCGCCGCGAGCAGGCCATGGCCTCCCGGGGGCTGCGGTTCCTCGGCACCGGCGTGTCCGGGGGCGAGGAGGGCGCGCTGCACGGCCCCAGCATCATGCCCGGGGGCAGCGCCCAGGCCTACGGCATGGTGGAGCGGCTCCTGACCACCATCGCCGCCCAGGTCGACGGGGTGCCGTGCTGCCGGCTGGTCGGCCCGGGTGGCGCCGGCCACTACGTCAAGATGGTCCACAACGGCATCGAGTACGCCGACATGCAGCTCATCGCCGAGGCCTACGACCTGCTCGGCCAGGGCCTGGGGATGGGCGCGGGCGAGCTGGCCGAGGTGTTCGAGCGCTGGAACGCCGGCGACCTCGACTCGTTCCTGATCGAGATCACCGCCAAGGTCCTGCGCCAGGTCGACCAGGCCACCGGCCAGCCGCTGGTCGACGTGATCCTCGACCAGGCCGAGCAGAAGGGCACCGGCCGCTGGACCGTCCAGTCCGCGCTGGAGCTGGGCGTGCCCGTCACCGGGATCACCGAGGCGGTGTTCGCCAGGGTGCTGTCGTCCCAGCGCGACCAGCGCACGGCCGCGGCCAAGGTCCTCCAGGGGCCGTCGGGCCGGCTGGACGCGGCCCGGGCCGACGCCTTCGTCGACGACGTCCGCGACGCCCTCTACGCCTCCAAGGTGGTCGCCTACGCCCAGGGGTTCGAGCAGATGGCGGCCGCCGCCGAGGCCTACGGCTGGGACGTCGAGCTGGGCGGCCTGGCCACCATCTGGCGGGGCGGCTGCATCATCCGGGCCCGGTTCCTGGACCGCATCCGCGAGGCCTACGAGGCCGACGCCGGCCTGCGCAACCTCCTGTTCGCCGAGTACTTCCGCGACGCCGTGGGCGAGGCCCAGGACGCCTGGCGCCGGGTGGTGGCCGCCGCGGTCGAGCTGGGCGTGCCCACCCCGGCCTTCGCCTCGTCGCTGGCCTACTACGACGGCTTCCGGCGCGAGCGCGGCTCGGCCAACCTGCTCCAGGCCCAGCGCGACTTCTTCGGCGCCCACACCTACCGGCGGACCGACCGGCCGGGCGTCTTCCACACCCAGTGGTCCGAGGACGGCCAGGAGGTCGAGGCCTGACCCGGCGCCCCCTCCTGGCGACCGGGCTGCTGCTGGTCTTCTTGCTGGCCGCCTGCGGCCAGGCGCGCGAGAACCCGCCCCCCTCCCGATCCGCAGGCCCCCGGACCGGGAGGGTAGCCGACGGCGAGAAAGGGCGGCTCCAGCTGTCCACAGGCCCCACAGCCCCCGCTGCCTCGGCCGAGCGCTCCTGCGCCGCCCTCCCGCCACTCGAGACCCAGCTGGCCCAGCTGCTGCTGGTCGGCTTCCCCGGCACCACGGCCGGGCCGGTGAGCCGTCGGCTGGTCGACCGGGGGGTGGGCGGGCTGCTGCTGTTCCGCGCCAACGTCGTCTCCGGCCCGCAGGTGCGGGAGCTGGTGGCCGAGCTCCAGGGCCGGGCCGAGATCCCGCTGGAGGTGGCCGTCGACCAGGAGCCCGGCACCCGCGTGGCTCGCCTGGCCGGGATCGTCCGGCCCAGCCCGCCGGCCCGCACGCTCGGCCGCCTGCCCGCCGACCAGGTCCGGCGCCATGGCCTGGCCGCCGGCCGCGACCTGGCCGCCCTGGGCGTCACCGCCGACCTGGCCCCGGTCCTGGACGTCACCGGGGCCCGCTGGGACGGGGTCATCGGCGACCGGTCCTTCGGGGCCGACCCGGCCACCGCGAGCCGGGCCGCCGTGGCCTACCTGCGCGGCCTGGCCGCCGGCGGGGTCGCCCCGGTGGGCAAGCACTTCCCCGGCCACGGGGCCAGCACCGTTGACTCCCATCGCCGACTGCCGGTCGTCGACGCCACCATGGCCCGGCTGGAGGCCCGCGACCTGGCCCCGTTCCGGGCCGCCATCCACGCCGGCCTGGACGCGGTCATGGTCGGCCACCTGCTCGTCCGGGCCCTCGACCCCCGAACCCCGGCCTCCCTGTCCCAGGCCGTGGTCGGCCGCCTGCTCCGCGACCGCCTGGGCTTCCGGGGCCTGGTCGTGTCCGACGCCCTGGAGATGGGCGCCATCGCCGGCACCCTGTCGGTCCCGGCCGCCGCCGAGCGCGCCCTGGCCGCCGGGGTCGACCAGCTCACCCTGTCGGGCCACAGCGCCGTCCCGGCCATCCTCGACCACCTCGAGCGCGCGGTCGCCGCCGGCCGCCTCTCCAGGGCCCGGGTCCGCGAGGCGTTCCTGCGGGTCCAGCGCTTCAAGCGGGTCGACCGCTGGGCCGGCTGCCGGTAGGCACAGCCGCGGCGCCGGGGCGACGGCCGGGGGCTGTGGACGGTCGCGGGAACTTCGCCGTCGGGTCCGCTACCCTCCCCTCCGGGGCGAGGAGGTGGGATGGGCGGCGGGGTGCCCGAGGGGGTCGAGGGGCGGGTCCGGGCGGTGCTGGAGGGGCTGCCGGGGCGGGACGTCGACCTGTTCGTGGTCCGGTTGCGGCGCTGGTGGGGCGACCTGGTCGAGGGGCTGGCGGGGCCGTACGGGGAGCGGCACGACCTGGACGGGCTGCTGGAGCGGGTGGCCGTGCTGCTGGCCGAGCGCTACCGGGAGCGGGGCGAGGAGCTGAAGCTGCTCGACCTGGAGCGCAGCATCCGGCCGGACTGGTTCCAGGACCCGGCGATGGTCGGCTACGTCTGCTACGCGGACCGGTTCGCCGGCACCCTGGACGGGGTCGGCGGGCACCTCGACTACCTGGGCGAGCTGGGCGTCCGCTACCTGCACCTGATGCCGCTGCTGGCCCCGCGCGAGGGCGACTCCGACGGCGGCTACGCGGTGCGCGACTACCGCGCCGTCGACCCCCGGCTCGGGACCATGGAGGACCTGGAGCGGCTGTGCGGGCTGGCCAGGCGCCGGGGGATCAGCGTCTGCGTCGACCTGGTCCTCAACCACTGCGCCGCCGAGCACTCCTGGGCGCTGGCCGCCCGGGCCGGCGACCCAGAGGCCGAGGCGATGTTCTGGGTGTTCCCCGACCGGGAGCTGCCCGACGCCTACGAGCCGACCCTGCCCGAGGTCTTCCCGGACTTCGCCCCGGGCAACTTCAGCTTGCTCCCCGAGACCGGCAAGTGGGTCTGGACCAGCTTCAACACCTTCCAGTGGGACCTGAACTGGTCCAACCCGCGGGTCTTCACAGAGATGGCCGACGTCCTGCTCAACCTGGCCAACCGCGGCGTCGAGGTGCTGCGGCTGGACGCGGTCGGGTTCATCTGGAAGCGGCTCGGCACCAGCTGCCAGAACCAGCCCGAGGTCCACGACCTGCTCCTGGCCCTGCGGGCCTGCGCCCGGATCGTCGCCCCGGCCGTGGTGTTCAAGGCCGAGGCGATCGTGAGCCCGATCGACCTGGCCGCCTACCTGGGCGTGGGCCGCCACCACGGGCGCATCTCCGACCTGGCCTACCACAACAGCCTGATGGTGCAGTTCTGGTCGGCGGTGGCGACCAGGGACGCGCGCCTGGCCACCCTGGTGCTCGGCCGCCTGCCGGCCAAGCCGGCCCCCACCGCCTGGGCGACCTACCTGCGCTGCCACGACGACATCGGCTGGGCGGTCCTGGACGAGGACGCGGCCGCGATCGGCTGGAGCGGGTCCGCCCACCGCCGCTTCCTGGCCGACTTCTACGCCGGCAAGTTCCCCGGCAGCTTCGCCCGCGGCGAGGTGTTCCAGGACAACCCGGTCACCGGGGACCGGCGCACCAGCGGCAGCATGGCCAGCCTGGCCGGGCTCGAGGACGCCCTGGCCGCGGACGACCCCGACCTGGTCGACCTGGCGGTCCGCCGGATCCTGCTCGGCCACGCCCTGGTCTTCGGCTACGACGGCATCCCCCTGCTCTACATGGGCGACGAGCTGGGCCTGCTGAACGACCACGGCTACCTCGACGACCCGGCCCGGGCGGCCGACAACCGCTGGCTACACCGCCCGGTGATGGACTGGGACCTGGCCGGCCGCCGGGCCGAGCCCGGCACCGTGGCCCAGCGCATCTTCTCCGCCCTGGTCGCGCTGGCCGAGGCCCGTCGCCGCACCCCGCACCTGCACGCGTCCACCCCGGTGGAGGTGGTCGACCTCCAGCAGCCGCAGCTGTTCGCGTTCCTGCGCCGCCACCCGCTCGGCACCCTGGTCGCGGTCCACAACGTCACCGAGCAGCCCCAGCGCGTCAGCCCCATGGCCCTCTACCTGGTCGGCCACGACCGGCCAGTGGACCGCATCAGCGGCCGGCCGGCCCGGGTCGACCACGGCCAGGTCGTCCTCGACCCCTACCAGGCCGTCTGGCTCACCGCCCCCGACGGCTGAGCGGCCAGCCTGAAGCGCTGCACCTGACCCGAGGCCGCCCGTTCAGCGCGGCCGGTGGCGGGTGTGGGTGAACTCGCCCTTGCCGAAGGCCAGGACCTTGGCCGGCTTGACCGCGAACACCAGCACCGGACCGCCGCCGTCGGGGTGGGCGAAGCCGCCCTCGGCCACCTCGAACCGCCATTGGCCGTTCCACTTGGTGGCCCAGGCGGCAGCCAGCCGTTCGAGGGTGGCCCGGTCGGTCACGCGCCGGGCCTCGCCCTCGACCATCACGTCCAGTCCCTGGTCCCAGCGGTCGCAGCCGGTGGTCACGACCACCTGGGGGTTGTGGGCCAGGTTCACCGCCTTCTGCTCGTCCGGGCCGGTGCAGAAGTGCAGGGCGTCGTCCAGCCACACCGGCACCAGCGGGGTGACGTGGGGTCGCCCGTCGGCGCGGACGGTGGTGACCCACGACAGCTGGGCCGCCTCCAACACCTCCCGTGTGGTCGCCCACGGCGTCGCCTCGGTCCCGGCGTCGCTGAACCGCTCGTCCAGCTCGGTCACGGGCTCAGGCATCGTCACTCCTCTCCTCGGAGGTCGGGTCGTGAACCTACCTGGGGGTCCCGACGGCGGCGGCGACGCGGTCGACCTCGCCCAGCAGCGTCGGGTCGGTGTCGAACCGGCTGCGCATCACGGCCACGGCGACGCCGCTGTCGAGGTCGGCGTAGGCCGCCGACCCGTTCATCCCGACCATGCCGAAGGTCGATCCCGGCCGGGACGGGACGCCACCCGGCCGTTGCGGGCTGAAGCCGAACGCCCACCTCGACGGGAAGCCCATGACCTCGTCCTGGCCCTCGAACTGGACCGCGGCCATGGTGGCCCGCCGCGCCGGCGAGACCAGCTCGACGCCGGCGACGTGGCCGAGCAGGGCGGCATAGAGCCGGGCCGCCCCGCGGGCGGTCATGGTGCCCTCCGAGGGGATGTCGGAGGTGAGGACGTCCCGGCGGTTGGCGTAGTCGGCGTCGAGCCGGATACCGGGAGGGAACGCCCGGTCGGCCGGCGATCCCGGCTCGGGCGCCGGGGGCGGCGGCCCGGCCGGTGGCTGCTGGCGGGCCACCCGGTCCACCAGCTCCTCGGGCACGCCGAAGTGGACCTCGTCCCCGATCCCGAGGGGGACGGTGACCACCTCGTGGAGCCACCAGGACAGGGTCCGGCCCGTGGCTCGCCGCACGATCTCGCCGAGCAGGAAGCCGAAGGTCTTGGCGTGGTAGCCGAAGCGGGTGCCAGGCTCCCACCAGGGCTCGGCCTCGGCCAGCACCGCACACATGTGCTCCCAGTCGCACAGCTGCTCGACCGTGGTGTCGTACGGCGGGGCGGGCACCCCGGCGGTGTGCAACAGCACCTGCCGGAGCGTGACCCGGTCCTTGCCGCGGGCGCCGAACTCGGGCCAGACCTCGACCGCCCGCAGGTCGTAGGCGAGCTCGCCCCGCTCCACCAGCACATGGACGACGGCCGAGGCCACCCCCTTGGCCGTGGACGCGGCCCAGAACAGGGTGTCGGGGGCCACGGCCCGCCCTCGCCCGGGGTCCGCGGAACCGCTCACCGCGTCCACCACCACCCGGCCGTGCTCCACCACCGCGACCTGCACCCCGACCTCGTCGCCGCTCGCCACCCGACGGTCGATCATCGCCTGGACGCGCGCCTGGGCATCGGCGGTGCTCATGGCCCCACCCCCAGCGGGTAGACCGGGTCGGTCCTGGCCAGCCGCTCGCCGGCGCGCGCCTCGCCGTCCCCGCCCGGCTCCTCGATCGCCGTCACAGCGGCAGTGTGCCGGGCCGGGCGCGGAGGCCACAACCGGGTGGCCGGCGGCCGGCCGGTCGGCTACGCGCGCCTGCGTAGCCGGGGCCGCGGCGCCTACGCCCGCGGACGGATGCCCGGCCCGCGCCGCGCGCCTATCGTTGCCGTATGGAACCGAGCGGGCGCCTGCCCCTGGCCCGTGGCCGAGCCCTGGTCCTCGACGTGCTGTTGGCCGCCGGGGTGACCGTCGTCCAGATCGCCGGGTCGGTGGCCTCCCAGCGCATCGGCGCCTCGCCGACCTGGCGGCCGCTTGACGGCTGGGCCTACCTCCTGCTGGTCGTCGGGCCGGCGGCGCTGCTGCTCCGGCGCCGCTGGCCGCTCGGGGTCCTGGCCGTGACCCTGGCCTGCGGCCTCGCCTACGGCGCCCGCACCTACCCGGAGGGGCCGTCCCAGCTAGCCATCTACCCGGCGCTGTGGACGGTGGCCCTCACCGTCCCGCCCGGCCCGGCCTGGCTGGCCGCCGGGGTCTCTGCCCTGGCCGTCGCCGCCGCCGAGCTGTTCTTCTACGGCGCCACCATGTTCGACGGCGAACCGCTGTACGCGGCCGTGACCGTGCTGGCCGCCATGTGGTGGGGCGAGTCGGTGCGGGCCCGCCGGTCGTACGTGGCCGAGCTGCGCGACCGGGCCGAGCGGGCCGAGCGGACCCGGGAGGAGGAGGCGCGCCGCCGGGTCGACGAGGAGCGGCTGCGCATCGCCCGGGAGCTGCACGACGTGGTGTCCCACACCATCGGGGTGATCAGCGTCCAGGCCGGGGTCGCCGCCCACCTGCTGCACCGCCGGCCCGACAAGGCCGCCGACTCGCTGGCCGCGATCCGCCAGGCCAGCGACGAGGCCCTCGGCGAGCTCCACGCCATGCTGGGCGTGCTCCGCGAGCGCGACGGCGACGCTGGCCGGGCCCCGCGGTCCCCGGCCCCCGGGCTGGCCGAGCTGGACGCCCTCGTCGCCCAGGCGGCCGGCGCCGGGGTGGAGGTCCGGGTGTCGCTGGAGGGCGGGCCGCGGCGGCTGCCGCCCGCCGTCGACCTGGCCTGCTACCGGGTGGTGCAGGAGGCGCTCACCAACGTGGTGCGCCACGCCGGGGCCAGCCGGGCCGACATCACCGTCACCCACCACGACGGCCGGGTCGAGGTCAAGGTCGTGGACGACGGGAATGGCGTGGTGCCGCCTTCGGCGGCGACCGATTCATTCCGACCGGCAGGTTCGCCGGTCGGCGACCGGCAGCTTCGCCGGTCGGGCCGACCAGGCCAGGGCCTGGTCGGCATGCGCGAACGGGTGGCCGCCCTGGGTGGCGAGCTCACCGCCGGCCCCCGGCCCGGAGGCGGGTTCCGCGTCCAGGCCAGCCTCCCGGTGGGCGGCCGGTGAGCCCCGGATGATCAGGGTGCTGCTGGTCGACGACCAGGGGCTGGTCCGGGCCGGGTTCCGGGCGCTGCTGGACGACGCCGGCGACATCGAGGTCGTCGGCGAGGCCGGCGACGGGGCGGCCGCGGTCGAGCTGGCCCGCTCCACCCGCCCCGACGTGGTGCTCATGGACATCCGCATGCCGGTGCTGGACGGCCTGGAGGCGACCCGCCGCATCGTCGCCGACGAGCTGCTGGCCGGGGTGCGGGTGCTGGTGCTGACCACCTTCGAGCTGGACGAGTACGTCTTCGAGGCCCTGGCCGCCGGGGCCAGCGGCTTCCTGCTCAAGAACACCGACCCGATGGAGCTGCTGCGGGCGGTGCGGGTGGTCGCCGAGGGCGAGGCCCTCCTGGCCCCGAGCGTGACCCGCCGGCTGATCGGGGAGTTTTCCGCCGCTCGCCGCCAGGCCGGCCCGGCCTCCACGGTCGACCTGGGCGCCCTGACCGAGCGCGAGCGGGAGGTCATGGCCCTGGTCGGCGCCGGGCTGTCCAACGAGGAGATCGCCGAGCGGCTGGTGGTGAGCCCGGCCACGGCCCGCACCCACGTGAGCCGGGCCATGGTCAAGCTCGGCGCCCGCGACCGGGCCCAGCTGGTGGTCTTCGCCTACGAGTCGGGCCTGGTCAGCCCCGGCCACCTTCGCTGAGGTACGCCCGCCGCCGTAGCCGGGCGGCCGGTCCTGCGCGGGCTGCGCAGGCACGGAGCCGCTCTGCGGCCGACGACCGGCCGGGTCACGGGCGGCACGATCGACCCGCCGTGCCACAGCCCCGTCCGGAGGAGCCCTATGCCGCGCCTGACCCAGTTCCTGCTCCGCCACAAGCTGGCCGTGGTCGCGGCCTGGCTGGTGGTCCTGGTCGCCGGCGTGGCCGCGGCCGGGGCGGTCCCGGGGCGGCTCTCCCATGAGTTCTCCTTCCCCGGCCAGGAGGGCTACGAGGCCAACGTGGCCATCCTGGAGGCCTACGGCAACGGCGGCCCCGGCAACCCGCTGGTCCCCGTGGTCACCCTGCCCGCCGGCACCACGGTCGGCAGCCCCGGGGCCGCCGACGCCCTCGACCGGGCCTTCGCCGGGGTCGCCGCCGACCCGCGGCTGCGGGTCCTGGCCTGGCCGGCCACCACCGACGACCGCCGCCTGGTGGTGGACGGCGGGCGGACCGTCTACGGGCTCGTCTGGGGGCCCTACCAGGGCCAAGACGGCGCCGACCCGGCCCTGGCCCAGGCGCTCGGCGACGGGCTGCGCCGCGCCCTCCCGGCCGGCGCCGAGGTCCAGGTGACCGGCCTGGACGCGCTGCGCGAGGCCGCGGCCGAGGAGCCGGCCTCGACCGGCGTGCTGGTCGAGACCTTGGCCGGGGGCCTCGGGGCCCTGGTCGTGCTGGCCTTCGTGTTCGGCTCCTTCCTGGCCCTGGTGCCGCTGCTGATCGCCGCCGTGGCCATCCTGACCACCTTCCTGGCCGTCCTCGGCCTGACCGGGCTGGTCGAGGTCAGCTTCTTCGTCCAGTTCCTGGTCGCGCTGATCGGCCTCGGGGTTGCCGTCGACTACTCGCTGCTATTGGTCACCCGCTGGCGGGAGGAGCTGGCGGCGGGCCACGACCGCTCCCAGGCGGTCCAGCGGGCCATGGCCACCGCCGGGCGGTCGGTGGTGACCAGCGGCGGCACCGTCGCCGTGGGCCTGCTGGCCCTGGTCCTGCTCCCGGCGCCGTTCCTGCGCAGCATCGGCTACGCCGGCCTGCTGATCCCGCTGGCGGCCACCCTGGCCACCCTCACCCTGCTGCCGGTGCTGCTGGCCACCGTCGGCCCCCGCCTCGACTGGCCGGCGGGCCGCCGGGCCCGGCGGCGCGGCCCGGGCCGGAGCCGGGCGGCGAGCCGGCTCTGGACCGGCTGGGCGGCCGGGGTGGTCCGCCACCGCTGGTTGGCCACCCTGGCCGCCCTGGCCGTGCTCGTCCCCCTCACCGTGGCCGCCCTCGGCCTGCGCCTGGGCGACCCGCCAGCCGAGGTCCTTGCCCGGTCCGGGCCGGCCCGCGAGGCCCTGGACCGCCTGGAGGCCGCCGGGGTCGGCAGCGGCGCCCTCACCCCCATCGAGGTGCTGGTCCCGGCCGGCAGCGACCGCCAGGAGGCGGCCCGGCGCCTGGGCGGGGTCGCCGGCGTGCGGGTCGCCGCCGCCCCCACCGGCCCGGCCTGGCAGCGCGACGGGACCGCGCTGGTCAGCGTCCTGCCCCTGGCCGAGACGAGCGGCGAAGCCGGCGAGGCGACGCTGCAGCGGGTCCGGGACCTGGCCGCGGCCGAGCTGCCCGGGGCCAGGGTGGGGGGCGGCGGCGCCCTGGCCGTCGACGCCACCCGCACCCTCTACGGCAGCTTCCCGCTGATGCTGGCCGCCGTCGCCGCCGTCACCTTCGTGCTGCTGGCCAGGGCGTTCCGCTCGCTGCTGCTGGCCCTCAAGGCGATCGTGCTCAACCTGCTGTCGATCGGGGCCGCCTACGGGGTGCTGGTGCTGGTCTGGCAGGAGGGCCACGGCTCGGAGGCCATCTGGGGCGTCCCGGCCACCGGCGCCATCGCCTTGTGGGTGCCGCTGATGGCCTTCGCCTTCCTCTACGGCCTGTCCATGGACTACGAGGTGTTCCTGCTGGCCCGCATGCGCGAGGAGTACGACGCCACCGGGTCGACCCCGACGGCCATCGTCCAGGGCCTGGGTCGGGTCGGCCGCCTGGTCACCAGCGCCGCCCTGATCCTGTTCCTGGCCTTCGCCTCGATGGCCTCGATCCCCGAGCTCGACGTCAAGATCATGGCCACCGCCCTGGGCGCCGGCATCCTGATCGACGCCACCGTCCTGCGCGCTCTGCTGGTCCCGGCCCTGGTCGCCCTCCTCGGGCGCTGGAACTGGTGGCTGCCGCCGTGGGCGGCCCGGCCGCTGCGGGTGCCCCCGTCTGACCCGGCCCCCGAGCGCGCCGGGCCGGCCGGCGAGCCGGCCCAGGCCTACGAGACCGAGGCCAGGTAGGCGTCGCCGAGGCCGCCGCGGAAGCCCTGGCGCCAGCTCGGCCAGGCCGGCCGCCAGCCGAGCTCGCGCCTCGCCTTGGCGTTGGAGGCCCCGCGGGCCTCGGTCATCAGGACCACGCCGTGGGCGCCGCCGGCCAGGCGGGCCACCCAGGCCGGGACCCGCCGCGGCGGCGGGGCGCCGACGGCGGCGGCCAGGGCCGGCAGCCACTCCGACACCGGCGCCGGGTCGTCGTCCACGATCTGGTAGATGCCGGGGGCGCCCCGCTCGACCGCGGCCACGGTGGCCGTGGCGGCGTCGTCGATGTGGACGAACGACCACACGCCGGTGCCGGCGCCGACCAGCGGGAAGCGGCGCCGGCGCAGGTCGTCGAGCATGAAGCCGCCCTCCCCGGCCGAGGTGCCGGGGCCGTAGAAGCCGCCGTAGCGCAGCACGACCCCCTCGAGGCCCTCGGTCCCGAGCACGGCCGACTCGAGGTGGCGGATGGCGTCCAGGGTGCGCCGGAGCTGGGCCGGGGGATCGGGGTCGAGCGGGTCGTCCTCGGTCTTGACCGGCCCGCCGACCCGGGCGAACGGCCACCCGGCGAAGCTCTGGGCGACGAACCGCCTGGCCCCGGCCGCCCGGGCCGCCTCCAGCAGGTGGTCGGTGCCCTCGGTGCGCAGGCGGTTGGTGAGCGCGAACCCCTGGTCGGGCCTGCGGAAGCTGGTCATCCCGGCCAGGGCGGTGAGCTGGTGCACCACCACCTCGGGGCGGGCGGCCACGACCGCCCGCACCAGGTCGTCCCGGTCGAGGGCGTCGGCGACCACCGGGTCGGCCCCGGCCGCCCGCAGACCCACGGCCTTCCCGGCGGTGCGGGTCATGCCGGTCACCTGGTGGCCGCCCTCGACCAGCAGCGGCACCAGCCGGCGGCCAAGGGCTCCGGCGGCTCCGGCGACGAAGATCCTCATGGACAGCTCCTTTCGTGGTCTCCTCCCCACAGACGAGACGGCCGGCCGCGCCGTGACAGCACCGCCGGGCGGTGTCACAGGACCGGGCGCCGCCTCGTCCCTTATGGCGAGACAGTCCGGGGGGACGGAAGGAAGCGATGGACGAGGGCGATGCCTACCTGGAGCTGCGCCCGCTGCTGTTCTCGATCGCCTACCGGATGGTGGGCAGCGTCAGCGAGGCCGAGGACCTGGTGCAGGAGGCCTTCCTCCGGTTCCACCGGGCCGTCTCCGGGGGCGAGGAGGTCGAGTCGGCCAAGGCGTACCTGTCGGCGGTCACGACCCGCCTGGCCATCGACCACCTGCGCTCGGCCCGGGTCCGGCGCGAGCGGTACGTTGGCGCCTGGCTGCCGGAGCCGCTGGTGACCAGCAGGGAGCCGGACGCGGCCGACCACGCCGAGACCGCCGACACCCTGTCGCTGGCGTTCCTGGCGCTGCTGGAGCGCCTCTCGCCGGTCCAGCGGGCGGTCTTCCTGCTCCACGACGTGTTCGGCTACGGCTACGACGAGATCGCCGGGCTGGTGGGCAAGTCCGAGGGCAACTGCCGTCAGATCGCCGCCAGGGCCCGCCGGCACGTCGAGGCCGGCCGCCCCCGGTTCGAGGCCTCCCGGCGCCAGCGCGACGAGCTGGCCCGCCGGTTCCTGGCCGCGGTCGAGCAGGGCGACACCGAGGGCCTGGTCGGGCTGCTGGCGGCCGACGCCGTCCTGTACGGCGACGGCGGCGGCAAGGCTCCGGCCCTGGCCGCCCCGGTCCACGGCGCCGAGCGGGTGGCCCGGTTCATGGTCGGCCTGGCCCGCCGGGGCGCGGCCGCCGGCATGCGCCTGCGCCCCGCCGAGGTCAACGGCCACCCCGGCCTGCTGAGCCACGACCCCGAGGGCCGGCTGCTGGGCGTCCTGGCCCTCGACATCGTCGAGGGCCGGGTCCAGACCCTCCGCTCGATCGTCAACCCCGACAAGCTCCGCCACCTGGGCCCGGTCGGCGACCTGTCGGCCATGTTCGACAATGGTTGAGCAGGGCCTGCGCAGAGGCTAGCCTTGCTCGTGTGGAAACAGGCGCCGGGCACCGCGTCGGCCAGGTCCCGGGGGGCGTTCGGAGTCCCGGGCCCGTGGCCTCCTTCAAGCTCCAGGAGGCGAAGCTCCACCCGCCGGCGGCCCGCCCGGGCATCGTCACCCGGCCCGCACTGGTCGACCGGCTGCTGACCTCGCCGGCGCCGGTGGTCTGCCTCCTCGGCCCGCCCGGCTACGGCAAGACCACCCTGCTGGCCCAGTGGGCCGCGCGGGAGCCTCGCCCGGTCTCCTGGGTCGCCGTCGACCGCCACGACAACGACCCGGCGGTCCTGCTCACCTACATCGCCGTCGCCCTCGACCGGGTCCGGCCGCTCGACCCGGCCGTGTTCGCGGCCCTGGCCTCGCCGGGCCGCCGCGCCCTGGCCGCGCTGGTGGCGGCCGTGTCCTCGATGGCCGACCCGGTCTGCCTCGTCCTCGACCACGTCGAGTTGCTCACCAACCAGCAGTGCCTCGACGAGGCGGCAGAGCTGGCCATCCACCTCCCGCCGGGATCGCGGCTGACCCTGGCCTCCCGCTCCAGGCCGCAGCTCCCCCTCGTCCTGCAGCGCGGCGAGGGCGGGATGGTGGAGATCGGGGCCGACCAGCTGGCCATGGACCAGGACGAGGCCCAGGCCCTGCTGGAGGGGGCGGGGGTCGGCCTGACCGGCGCCGAGGTGGCCGAGCTGGTGGGCAGGACCGAGGGCTGGCCGGTCGGGCTGTACCTGGCGGCGCTGGCCGTCAAGGCGGGCGGCGCCCGGCGCGGTGCCGGCTTCGCGTTCACCGGCGACGACCGCTTCATGGCCGACTACCTGCGCCAGGAGCTGCTGGCCCGGCTCCCCCCGGAGCTGGTGCTGTTCCTGACCCGCACGGCGGTGCTCGACCGCATGTGCCCGCCGCTGTGCGACGCCGTGCTCGGCACCGGCGACTCGGGCCGGGTCCTGGAGTCGCTGGAGGGGTCAAATCTCCTCCTGGTGGCGCTCGACCGGGACCACGGCTGGTACCGCTACCACCACCTGTTCGGCGAGCTGCTCCGGGCCGAGCTGGAGCGCCGCGAGCCCGGGCTGGCCGGGCGGCTCCACGCCCGCGCGGCCGCCTGGTGCGAAGACAACGAGCTGCCCGAGCTGGCCGTCGACCACGCCCAGGCCGCCGGCGACAGCGACCGGGTCGCGGAGCTGGTCCTCGGGGTCATGCAGCCGGTCTGGGCGAGCGGCCGGGTGGACACCGTCCTGGGCTGGATGGAGTGGTTCGAGGCCCGGAACCTGATCGAGCGCTATTCGGCGGTCACCGTGCACGGCGCCCTGATCCTCGCCCTGCTCGGCCGGCCGGCCAAGGCCGAACGCTGGGCGGAGGCGGCCGAGCGGGCGCCCTCCGCCGGCAAGCTCCCCGACGGCAGCACCATGGAGAGCTACCTGGCCTACCTGCGCGCCCTGCTGTGCCGCGACGGGGTGGGGGCGATGCGCCGCGACGCCACCCTGGCCCTGGAAGGCCTCAGCCCCTCGAGCCCGTACCGCGCCGCCATGCTGCACACCCAGGGCGTGGCCGACCTGCTGGACGGCGACCTGGAGGGGGCCGACCCCGTCCTGGGCGACGCCTTCGACGCCGCCACCCAGGCCGGCGCGCCGCCCCTGGCCGCCGTCGTCCTCGCCGAGCGCGGCATCGTCGCCGCCGCCCGGGACGACTGGCCGACGGCCGAGGCGTTCGCCGAGCGGGCCCTGGCCATCGTGGGCCACGGAGGGTTCGACGCCTACTGGACGAGCGCGCTGGTCTACGCCTGGGCCGCGCGAGCCGCCCTCCACCGCGGCGACTCTGGCGCCGCCCGTGGACACGTCACCCGGGCCGCCCGCCTGCGCCCCCTGCTCACCTACGCCCTCCCGGTGGTGTCGGCCCAGGCCCTGCTGGAGTTGGCCCGCGCCTACGTCGCCCTCGGCGACCCCCACGGCGCCCACGCCGTCCTCGACCAGGTCCAGGGCATCCTGCAGCGCCGGCCATCCCTCGGCGACCTCCCCGGCCAGGCCGACGACCTGCTCGCCGAGGTCGCCAGCCTGGACCGGCCGGCCCTCGGCGGCTCCTCGCTGACCACCGCCGAGCTCCGGATCATCCCGTTGCTGGCGACCCACCTCGCCTTCCGCGAGATCGCCGAGCGCCTCCACCTGTCGCCCTACACGGTCAAGTCCCAGACCATGTCCATCTACCGCAAGCTCGGCGTCAACTCCCGCAGCGCGGCGGTCGAGCGCATCCAGGAGGTCGGCCTGCTGGGCAGCTAGCCACCTCCAGGTCGACAGGCCCGACCTCAGGGTGCGAACATGTGTTCGATGAGCAAGGCGACCATCCTGCACGCCGACCTGGACGCGTTCTACGCCTCGGTCGAGCAGCGCGACGACCCCAGGCTCCGCGGCCGGCCGGTGATCGTCGGGGCCGGGGTGGTGCTGGCGGCCAGCTACGAGGCCAAGGCCCACGGCGTCCGCACGGCCATGGGCGGGGCCCTGGCGCGCCGGCTGTGCCCCAGGGCGGTGGTGGTCCCGCCCCGGATGGGGGTGTACGCCAAGGCCAGCAAGGCGGTGTTCGAGGTCTTCCGGCAGACCACGCCGCTGGTCGAGGGGCTGTCGATCGACGAGGCGTTCCTGGACGTCGGCGGGCTGCGGAAGATCTCGGGCACGCCCACCGAGATCGCCGTCCGCCTGCGCCGCGACGTCCGCGAGCGGGTGGGCCTGCCCATCACCGTCGGGGTGGCCAGGACCAAGTTCCTGGCCAAGGTGGCCAGCGGCGTGGCCAAGCCCGACGGCCTGCTGCTGGTGCCGCCCGACGGCGAGCTGGCCTTCCTGCACCCGCTGCCGGTGGAGCGGCTCTGGGGGGTGGGGCCGGTCACCGCCGGCAAGCTCCGCGACCGCGGCATCACCACCGTCGGCGAGGTCGCCCGGCTCGGGGAGGCGGCGCTGGTCTCGATGGTCGGCCAGGCGGCGGGCCGGCACCTGCACGCCCTGGCCCACAACCGCGACCCGCGGCCGGTGGACGTCGGCCGCCGGCGCCGCTCGATCGGGTCCCAGCGTGCCCTGGGCCGGTCCCCCAGGTCCTTCGAGGACCTGGACGCCGTGCTCATCGGGCTGGTCGAGCGGGTCACCCGCCGGATGCGGAGCGCCGGGCGGGCCGGCCGGACGGTGGTGCTGCGCCTCCGCTTCGACGACTACTCGCGGGCCACCCGCTCCCACACCCTGCCCTGGCCGACCAGCCACTCCCACACCATCATGGCCACGGCCCGCTCGCTGCTGGCCGAGGCCATGCCGATGATCCGGCGCCAGGGCATCACCCTGGTCGGGGTGGCCGTGGCCAACCTCGACGACAGTGGCGTCATCCAGCTCACCCTGCCCTTCGAGCGCCACAACGGCGACCTGGACGCCGCCCTCGACCAGGTCCGGGAGCGCTTCGGGTCCGACGCCGTCACCCGCGCCGTGCTGCTCGGCCGCGACCAGGGCCTGACGGTGCCGCTGCTCCCCGACTGAGGCCCTAGCCCGGCCGCGCCGCCCACTGGTGGACGCTGCCCTGGTGCAGGGCCGCATAGACGCGGTCGCGCATCCGGTTGGCCTCCTCGTCGGTCAGGGTCCGCTCCAGGTGGCGCAGGACCACCCGGACCAGGACGTTCTTCTGGTCCGGGCGCAGGCCGAGGCGGGCGACGGCCTGCGCCGGGAGCCGGTCGTGGGGCGTCTCGGCCAGGACGGCCACCTCCTCGACGGCGTCGGCGTCCGGGCCGAGGGCGTCACGGACCCGGTCGCCGAGGTCCTCGACGGTGTCGTCGGCCGCCACGGCCACCGACAGGTCGCGCCGCACCGGCGGCATCGCCGACACCGGCCGGTACGCGGCCAGGTCGGCCATCTGGCCGGCGATCCGCGGGTCGGCCGAGCGCAGCAGCCGGATGTCGGGGATGCCCTTGCGCAGCATCAGCAGCCGGTCCAGGCCCATGCCCAGGGCCAGGCCACTCCAGCCGGCCAGGCCGGCGGCCTCCAGCACCGCCGGGTGGGCCAGGCCGCACTCCCACACCTCGACCCACCCGCCGTCCCAGCAGACGTCCACCTGGCGACCGTCCAGGGTGTAGGAGTGGACGCGGGGCACTGACCGGTGGGGCCGGCCCGGGGTCAGGGCGTCGACCAGCAGCCGGACCATCTCCTGGAGGTCGGCGGGGCCGAGGGGCCGGCGCGTGACCCGCCAGAGGTCGAGCTGGTGGGGCGTTGGCGAATGGAGCCGGTCGATGGCGTCGCGCCGGTACACCATCCCCGGGCAGACGAGGAGGGCGTCGGCGACGGGGTCGGCGGCCAGGGCGCGCAGCGCCGCCGGGACCATCGCCGTGGAGTGGCTGCGCAGCAGGCGGCGCCCGTCGACATAGCGGGTGTAGCGCACGTCGCGGGTGACCGCGTCCGGTCCGATGCGGAGCCGGTCGTAGTTGTCCTCGACCGGGACCACGCGCGGCCCCCACCGCCGGCGCACCTGGCAGCCCCAGGCGGCGGCCAGCCCGGCCGCGGCGGCGTCGACCAGCAGCTGGATGGCATGGCGGCCCTGGCCGGGGTCGGTGAGGTCCCGCTCGCCCAGGTCGCGGGCGAGCTGGGTCGGGCTGAGGGTGATCGTTGGGGATGGCACGGCGAGCTCCTTCGTTCGGCGAGTCGGGCGGGCACTCGCCCCCCAGCCCGGTGGTTCGCCTGAAGGTCGCCGGCTAGGCCATGCCGAACGCCCCCGCGAGCCCGCGACGGGCCGGGGGGCAACCGAATCGGTGCATGGCAGTCGTCATGGCCATATCGTACCGGCTCCGGGGCGCCGTGGGGAGAGTTGAGTTCGGCCCCGTCTCCGGGGCATCGTTAGCGCATTCCGGCATTCGGCCACGCCGCGTGGTGGTTGGGCCTCGCGGTGGCTCCTCGAAAGGGGCGCAGGTCATGGCTCTATTCACCTGGCGCGTCGTCCACGACGGCAAGACCCCGCCCCCGGGAGCGGTGGTCCGGCCCGACGAGCGCCTGTCGTGGCCGCGGACGGCCGGCCTCGGCGCGCAGCACGTGGTCGCGATGTTCGGCGCGACCTTCGTCTTCCCGATCGTGATGGGCCTCAACCCGCAGCTCGCGATCATGATGAGCGGCGTCGCCACGATCTGCTTCCTGCTGATCGTGCAGAACCGGGTGCCGAGCTACCTGGGCACCTCGGCGTCGTTCGTCGGCGCAGTGGTGGCCATCCGCGCCCAGGGCGGCGACTCGGCCCAGGTCACCGGCGCGATCATGGTCGCCGGGGTGGTCCTGGCCCTGTGCGGCCTGATCATCCACGCGCTCGGCTCGCGGGTCGTCTACGCCGTGCTGCCGCCGGTGGTCACGGGCGCGGTCGTGATGCTGATCGGCTTCAACCTGGCCCCGGTGGTGGCCAACATCTACTGGCCCCAGGACCAGTGGGTGGCCCTGCTCACGATGGTCGCGGTGATGGCCATGGCGGTCGGGTTCCGCGGCTTCCTGGGACGGATCGCGGTCTTCCTCGGCCTGATCTTCGGCTACGTGCTGTCGTGGCTCTTCGACCGGGTCTTCGGGCCGATCACCTCCTTCGACCCCGCCGCCGGCAAGATCACCACCCACGAGCGGGTGAACTGGGCCGGCGTGAAGGCCGCGGACTGGGTGGGCTTCCCGGCCCAGACCACCGTCGGCCCCGACGGCAAGGAGATCCCGGGCTGGCACTTCCCCGACATCAAGCTGACCTTCGTGCTGCTGGTGCTGCCCGCGGTGATCGCCCTCATCGCCGAGAACACCGGCCACGTCAAGGCCGTGGCCGAGATGACCGACACCAACCTGGACCCGGTGATGGGCCGGGCGATCGCCGCCGACGGCGTGGCCACCACCCTCACCTCGGCCGTCGGCGGGTCGCCGACCACGACCTACGCCGAGAACATCGGCGTCATGGCCGCGACCCGGATCTACTCCACCGCCGCCTACTATGTGGCCGCGCTGGTGGCGATCCTGTTCGGCTTCTCACCCAAGTTCGGCGCGGTCATCTCCGCCACCCCGGGCGGCGTGCTCGGCGGCATCACGGTGGTCCTGTACGGCATGATCGGCCTGCTCGGGGCCAAGATCTGGAAGGAGAACGGGGTCGACTTCGGCAACCCGATCAACCTGGTCCCGGTGGCCGCCGGCATCATCATCGCCATCGGCAACACGACCCTGGTGATCACCGACAACTTCCAGATCTCCGGGATCGCCCTTGGCACGATCGTGACCGTGGCCGCCTTCCACCTCGTCCGCCTGATCGCCCCCCCGTACCTCCAGGAGGAGCAACGCCGCGAGGGCACCGGCCGCCCCGGCGAGGGCGGCGAGGGCGCCGCCATCATCATCGACGAACCAGGCGCCTACAAGGAGCCCTGAGCCGCCGTACCCGGTGACGGCAGGCCGTCAGCGTCAGCTCCCCCCCGGAGGTGGCCGGCCAGGCTGTCGACGTAGCCGCGCATGCACGGGTCGCGCATGTACCCGGAGTGGCCGCGCACTGCCGGCAGGGGATCGCGGGGCACGTACCACTTGGTGTCGGGGTCGAGCAGGCACTCGTCGGCGTCGCCACGTGCGACGTCCGGCCCGGTGAACACCGGGCCACCGATGGGATCGGTCCTGCGGTGGAAGTTCCGCCACCTGGCATCGGCAGCACCGACCTCGCCGTACAGCTCGGCGAATATGCCGTCGCCGAAATAGGCTGGGAACGCCCGGCGGTACAGGCGGGTCAACGGCGCCCCGTAGGTGACCAGGGCGACCCGGTGCATGGCGGCCGCACCCGAGGATGCCAGGTGCCGCAGCGCGGCCGCGGCCAGCACCGTGCCCTGGCTGTGGGCCATCAGCAGCACCCGGCCGGCGCCGGCTGCCCGGTCCTCGGTGAGCCGGGAGATGCGTTCCTCGAGGTCGGGGACGGCCCGCTCGCCGTATGACGGCGGGGCCAGCGGATGGAACGCCCGAGGCCAGAACATGCAGACGTCCCACAGGACCCCGATCTGACGCCGGCGTCCGCGCTCGCGGTAGCCGGTGAGCACCGCGGCGATGGCCACTGCCGGGATCAGCGTCACCACCCAGGTGCACGCGGCCGACAGCCGCCCCCACCAGACGCCGACGGGCACGCTCAGCGGGTGGCCGAGGGCATGGGCGGCGAAGCCGATCAGGGTGAGCGGCACGGTGAACGCGACCACCGTCACCAGGACCCAGTCGAGACGGTTCACCAGCTCGGCCCGGCGCCGCTGGCGCCGGATCCCGCGCACCCACCGGCGCTGGCCCAACTCCAGCGGGTTCCGGCCGCGACGGTCACCGCCCATCTGCGGCGAGGCCGAGAGCCTGGCGTCGGGATCGTCGACGGGTTGGGGGAGATCGTTGTACTCCGCGACGATGTCGTCGTCCGACCCGCCGCGCCCCGTCGACCACCAGGCGATCAGCAACACCACCGCGATCAGCAGGAGCCCGGCGACGAACCCGACCGCGAAGAGGTCGTAGACGCGCGGGTACCAGATCGCCGGGGCCGGGTCGCCCGGTGTCGGCGACCCGATGGCGACCCCCCGACCGAGGGCGTCGGCGGTCCGCACCGACAGTCCGGCGAGGGCCGAGTTCAGCGTCACGCTGGCCAGCACGACGGCCGCCAGTGGACCGCAGCGCAGCGTGCCGGTCTCCTTGTCCGCCTTGTCCCTGGGCCGAGGACGCCGCCTCCGCATGGTCACGGCGACCACGATCGAGTAGACGACCAGCGCCAGGATCAGCAGCACGTGCGCGCCGAAGACGATGTCGGCCACGCCCCGGAGCCCCGGCAGGGAACGGAACGCGCCGCCGCCGGCGGGCCGGGACAAGCAGGCGACGACGACCAGGGCCAGGGCGGCAAGGGCGACCGAGGGCAGCCCCCGGAGGTCCCAGCGAAGCCTCCTCGCCAGCCTCAGTGGTCGGGGCATGCACATCGTCCCCACGGCGACGGCCAGCACGATCCAGGCCAGGATCCGCCCCACGCCGACCCAGCGGCCGCCGCCTCCCAGCGCCTCGGACGCGGCGGCCATGCTCCAGGCGACCACCGCGATCGCCGCCGCCAGGTGCGCCCGCCCGAGCGTCCGGGCGAGCGGCTCGCCGTACCAGAACCACGGTGCCCCGAGCCCCAGGTCCCGCGCCAGCTCGACGTCCACCTCGGTGGTGTCCAGGGGGTTCTTGCCCTTGCGTTCATAGCTCTCGACCGCTCTCGGCTTGGTCTGCTCGTAGCGGTCGCGTGTGCTGCGCGCCAGATAGCCGAGCAGCCCGACCACGGCCAGGGGCAGCACGGCCGCCGCGGCCAGCTGCCGGAACTGGTGCCCGGCCAGCCAGCCGACGTTCAGCAGCGAGATCCAACGCAGCGGGGAATACCACGGCTGGGAGGGTCGCTGGCCGCCGATGCAGGCCGGGTCGCCGGCGCACTGGTAGGCGATCAGGTCGAAGGCGATCGAGCAGACATACAGCAGGCCCAGCACCGTGAGGCTCAGCCCGAACAGCCGTATCAGGCTCCGGAACCATTCCGGCTCCCGGTCGCGGCGCGTGCGCCAGTGCATCCATCCGGCCAGGTTGGCCAGCGCAAACGGCAGCAGCAGCAGCCACAGCGCCCGGCTCGCCTTGCCCGAGGTGAGCCCGCCCCACGAGTAGGACTCACGATGGCGTCCGTCCACATCTGGTCCGCGGTAGAACCCGGCCGTCGCGTCACCGGCGACCTGCATCGGGTGCGGCTCGTGGAGCGTGTCCTCGGCCGACTCGCCTCCGACGCCGTGCACCAGCAGCTCGGTGACGCCACTGAGCACGACCGGCTGGTTCTCGACGGCATATCCGGGCAGCGCCATGGTCTTCCCCCCTCAGCTCTCAGGACCCATGCGGGTCGCTGATCTTGGGTGCGTGCGCGTCGGGCGGGTTGACCTCGACCCGCACGGCGGCATCGACGACCTCACCTGGGCCGCACCGGGAGGTGGACCCGGAGGACGGTCTCGCCCGGGCGGGGGTCGATGGCGATGGTGCCGCCGTGACGGTCCACGACGATGCGTCGGGCGATGTCGAGGCCGAGGCCGGTGCCCTTGCCGACGTCCTTGGTGGTGTAGAAGGGCTCGAAGGCGCGCTCGGCCACCTGCGGGGCCATGCCCGGGCCGGTGTCGCCGATCTCGACGACGACGCTGTCGCCCTCGGCGCGGGTCGTCAGCCGGAGGGTGCCGGTGCCGTCCATCGCGTCGACGGCGTTGTCGATCAGGTTGGTCCACACCTGGTTGAGCTCGCCGGCGTAGGCGTCGATCCGGGGGACGTCGGCGCCGTACTCGCGCACCACCGTCACCCCCTGGCGGAGCTTGTGGCCGAGCATCACCAGGGTGCTGTCGAGGCCCTCGGTGACGTCGAGGTGCTGCATCGACGCGCGGTCCAGCTGCGAGTAGGACCTGACGGCGGCGACCAGCTCGGAGATGCGCCGTGTCGACTCCTTGACCTCCCCCAGCAGGGCGGCCACCGAGAGCGAGCTGGCCACCCACCCCAGGCCCGCCTCCAGGGCCGGCCTCTCCAGGACGGTCGCGGCCCGCTCGCACCAGGCGGGATCAACCCCGGCGGCGGCGAGCGGCGGGGCGATGGTCCACTCGCGCACGACGCCGTGGCGGGTGAGCCACGCCGACAGCGCCTGCTCCCGGTCGGCCAGGGCCAGCGGGTCCGGGTCCGCCGCCGGAGGCTCGATCTCGGAGCGCAGCGCGTCGAGGGCGGCGAACTGCCCGGCCGACAGTCCGCCCCGGGCGAGCAGGCCGACCGAGGACAGCAGGGCGGCGCACGCGGTCTCGAGGGCGTCGACCGCCCGCCCGGCGGCGGATGCCGGGTTGTTGAGCTCGTGGGCGAGGCCGGCGGCCAGCGTCCCCAGGGTCACCAGCGCCTCGCGCTGGCGGGCCGTCGACTCGACCGAGCGGGCCGTGCGGAACAGCCCCTGGATGAGGTGGCCGCCGAACGGGAACCAGGTGTCGGACCACTCGCGCAGCAGCTCGGCCGGCACCCGCAGCACCCGGCCGGCGGTCACGCCCCGGCCGGTGGCCAGGTAGACGCCGTGCTCGTCCCAGGCGCGGAAGCCGCCGGCCCAGCGGCCAGGCACGTCCATCCTGGCGACCACGGTGTCCTCGCGGCCGACGTGGCGGACGAGGTCGATGGCGCCGTCGACCAGCACCCACCAGAAGTCGGCGTGCTCGCCCTCGCGGAACAGGTCGACCCCGGGCTCCACGGGGACCTCGGTCCCGCCCTCGGCCAGCTCGGCGAACTGCTCGTCGGTCAGGCCGTCGAAGATGCCCAGCGGGCGGAGGTCGTCGACGCGCATCAGATCGTGGCCAGGTAGCGGTGCACGAGGTAGGTCGACATCGCGCCCTCACCGACGGCCGACGCGACCCGCTTCATCGAGTCCAGCCGGACGTCGCCGGCGGCGAAGACCCCGGGCACGCTCGTCTCCAGGGTGAACGGCGCCCGCGCCAGCGGCCACCCCCGCGTCCAGGCCGGGCCCAGCAGGTCCTGACCGGTGACCACGAACCCCTTGTCGTCGCGGACGACGTCGGGGCCGAGCCACTCGGTGCGGGGCGAGGCCCCGATGAAGACGAACAGCCAGCTCGACGCGACCTCCTCGGTGACGCCGGAGTCCCGGTCGGCGAGGGTGAGGGCCTCGAGGTGGCCCTCACCCCGGCCCGCCACCACCTCGCAGCGGTGGCGCACGGCGATGTTGGGGGCGGCCGTGATCCGCTCCACCAGGTAGGTGGACATCGTCTCGGTGAGCGACGCCGCCCGCACGACCAGCACGACCCGCTTGGCGAAGCGGGACAGGTTGAGCGCGGCCTGGCCGGCCGAGTTGGCCGCCCCGACCACGTAGACCTCGTCGCCCTGGCACTGGCTGGCCTCGCCGGCGTTGACCCCGTAGTAGACGCCGCGGCCGGTGAGCTCCTCCAGCCCCGCCGCCTCCAGCCGCCGGTAGGACACGCCGGTGGCCACGATGAGCGCGCGGGCCTCGATCTCCCCCGAGCCGTCGAAGCGCACGGCGCGCACGGGACCGCGGGCCTCGAAGCCGACGACGTCGCGGGCCAGGACCATCTCGGCGCCGAAGCGCAGGACCTGGGCGATGGCCCGGCGGGTCAGGTCGGAGCCGCTCAGCCCCTTGGGGAACCCGAGGTAGTTCTCGATCGCCGCGCTCTCTCCGGCCTGGCCTCCGGGGGCCTCGCGTTCCACGATGACGGTGCTCAGGCCCTCGGAGGCCGCGTACACCGCGGCGGCCAGGCCGGCCGGCCCGCCGCCGACGATGCACACGTCGTACAGGGGCTGCTGGGCGGTGGTGCGCAGGCCGAGCGCCCCCGCCAGGTCGAGCGTGGAGGGGGCGCGGAGGGTGTCGCCGTCCGGCACGAGCACGAGCGGGAGGTCGGCCGCGTCCGCCTGGGCGAGGTCCCGCAGCCGCCGGGCCTCGGCGTCGCGCTCGACGTCGTACCACCGGTAGGGCACGTGGTTGCGGGCCAGGAACATCTTGAGGTCGTGGCTGCGGTCCGACCAGCGGTGCCCGACCACCCGCACGTCGGCGGTGTGGTCCCGGTGGGCCTGCCGCCAGTCGTCGAGCAGGTCGTCGACCACCGGGTACAGCCGCTCCTCGGGAGGGTCCCAGGGCTTGAGCAGGTAGTGGTCCAGGCCGATGTCGTTGATCGCCCTGATGGCCACGTCGGTGTCGGCGTACGCCGTGAGCAGCAGGAACTTGGCGCCCGGGGCGTGGGCCCGCGCCTGGGAGAGCAGCTCGATCCCGGTCATCCGGGGCATCCGCTGGTCGGCGGCGATCAGCGCCACCGGTTCGTCGCGCAGGCCGAGCCTGGTCAGCACGGCCAGCGCCTCGGGACCCGACGTCGCCCGGACGACGCGGTAGTCGGCGCCGTACCGGCTGGCCAGGTCGCGGGTGATCGCCGCGGAGACCTGGGGATCGTCGTCGACCGTCAGGATGGTCGGTTTGCTCATGCGCTCGGCCCTTCGGAGCTGGCAGTGCAAGCATAGAGGTCAATTCCGTTCAAGACCCGGCCGCCGCCCCTTCCTAGCCTGGCCCCATGGCACCTTCCGGGTGACGGGTGAAGGAGGAGCGATGCAGGGACGGTCAGGGCCGTTCTGGGACGGGGTCGAAGGGCGGGCCCCGGTGCCCCCGGCCGCGGCGACGCTGGGCTTCGAGTTCATCGACGCCGACGTCGAGGCCGGCACGATGAGCTGGCGTTCACGGCCACCGAGGCGTTCACCAACCCGAGCGGCAACGTGCTCGGGGCGTTCGTGGCGGCGATGCTCTACGACACCGTCGGGCCGGCCCTGCTGGCGACCCTGGAGCCCGACCAGTTCCAGTCGACCCTCCAGCTCAGCGTGAGCTTCCTGCGGCCGGGGCCGGGTCGTCCACCACCTGAGCCCCGTGGCGGGCACGGCGACCGCAAGGGTAGATTCCCGACCATGCCTGCCTACGTCATCGTCGAGACCGACGTCACCGACCCCGAGCAGTACGAGCACTACAAGGCGGCCGCGTCCGACGCGGTCGCCGCCGGCGGCGGCCGCTACCTGGCCCGCGGCGGCGAGCTGGCCGTCCTCGAGGGCGACTGGCAGCCGCCCCGCCTGGTCATCCTGGAGTTCGAGGACCTGGCCGCCGCCCGGCGCTGGTACGACTCCGAGCTGTACCAGCAGGCCAGGCGGCGACGCGAGGGTGCGGCGCACCTGCGCATGGTCGCCGTCCAGGGCGCCGACTAGGGGTCGCCGTAGTTTCCAGCGCAAAGACAACGATTCCGTTGATCTTGGTGGGTGACGGGTCGCGGGGCTGAGGGTCGGGTTCGTACGGTGTCCTGCCCGGCGTCCTGCTGGTGATCTCGCTCCACCGTGCCATCACCAGCAGCTCGGCCAGAACGCTTGCGGTCTGGATGACGGCCCGGTCCAGCCGCTCCAGCTCGGACTCGTACTCGTCCACGACCTCCAGCCTGCGCCCACCCGGCGGTGTCCGTACGGGGATCGGCGTGCGTGCGGGTTCTCGTTAGGCGGTGTGGGCGCCCCAGGACCGTGACGGCCAGAAGCAGGTCCTATCCCGGCTGTCGAGAATGCGGCGTGGCTCCGTCCTAGGTGCACCAGTGGCCACGACAGGCCGCGCGACGAAGAAGGAGAACCACCATGACGATTCAGCGGATGGACCACGTGGGCTTCGCCGTCGACGACCTCGACGCCACTGTCGCCGGCCTGCGAGCCCACGGCGCGGAACTCGTTGGAGAGGTGGCGCGGTACCAGGACAGCCACCGGCTCTGTTACGTCCGCGGCCCCGAGGGGATCATCGTCGCGCTGGCCGAGCAGCTCAGCTAACAGCCCGTCGCGGCCGACCTGCGACCAACCAGAACGATCTGCTTGGATGGACCGAGAACGACAACGGGAGGAATAACCGTGCAACCGAACGAGATCACCGAGGTTCTGAACCGACCGATCAGCCAGGAACTGTTGGCCCGCGACCTGACCCGCTTGGCCTACGTCGCCAAGGACGGCACACCCCGCAATGTCCCGATCGCGTTCACGTGGAACGGCTCGGAGATCGTCATGTGCACTGCGAAGAACGCGCCGAAGCTCCCGGCCCTACGCAACAACCCGACGGTTGCCCTGACGATCGACACCGAGGTGCACCCACCCAAGATCCTGCTCATCCGCGGCCGGGCCGAGCTGGACTTCGTCGATGGCATCCCGGACGAGTATCTCCAGGCGACCAGCACCTACGAGATGACCCCCGAGCAACGGGTCGAGTGGGAGGCGGAGGTGCGTTCGCTCTACCACGACGGCATGGTCCGGATCGTCGTGACCCCGAACTGGGCGAAGCTGATCGACTTCGAGACGACTCTGCCGAGCGCGGTCGAGGAACTGGTCCGACAGCGGGAGGAGCGTCAGCACGGCTGAGCGGCGCGCGGTCGCTCGCGTTGGGTGGATCACCCACGCCTCAACCCCACCGCGGCACACGGAGTCTGTGAAGTCCGCCAGGAAATGTCCCGGTGGGATGTCGAGAACCCGCTCGAGGCTCCGTCCCCGGAGTGAACACGGCCACAATGGGCCGAACGCGT
>Ga0307302_10000116_pt1 | contig 33813 bp, 35 predicted proteins | sample ER_DNA_183_FD_194490 | JGI IMG/M metagenome (GOLD analysis project Ga0307302, IMG submission 194490) | Bulk soil microbial communities from the East River watershed near Crested Butte, Colorado, United States - ER_DNA_183 | ecosystem: Environmental > Terrestrial > Soil > Floodplain | place...
TACCCCGAGAGAAACAGAGTCGTAGCGGTCGACTACGCGGCCGTCGGTGACCTGTCGCACGCACGCATGAGCTCGCCCTGCGCTTGGCCTGTCCCTTCTAGCCATGCCGCCTATTGACATGACCCTGGTGACGTTTCAGGCTGTAGGTCTCTGTGGGCTTTCGCCTCTACCGCCGCAAGTCGCTGGGCCGAGGCTTCTGGCTCGGCCTCTCGAAGTCGGGGCCCAGCCTCGGCAGGCGAGGCAGGCCGTTCTCGGCGTCAGCGGGTAGCCGCGGAGTTGGCGGCTCTGTGCGGCTCATGAAGGGACTGTCCTACGTCCTTCGGAGGCGACGCTGATGAGGCGTCAATTGCTTGCCCTAACTCTCGGGGCCGCTTTCGCGTTCGCTGCGTTTGCCTTCGGCTATGCCGTCGCCCCGGCGAATGCGCATCGGAGCGGGTGCCACCGTTGGCACAGCTGTCCAAGCGACCACGCCTCGTACCGCTGGCGTGGGTTGCTATGCGTCGCGCCCTATGCCGACGAGCGGAACTCGACATTCCGAAGGCGTGTCGTCTACCAGGGCCGCACGTACTACTGCAAGCGGTAGTTCGCTCTGGGGCGTCTCGGGGGCGCGCGCCTCGCATGCTCGCGATTAGGGCGCCTGGAGGGATTCGAACCTGGCCTGCCGCCGCTTAGGTGGGCTTAGAAGTCCGGGTACATCACACGTGGGTTCAGGCGACGGAGTTCCGCGAGCAGGTCGACCAGACCGCGCAGCCTCGCGGCGACCCTGATTGTGCCGTGACTCTGCGTGTGGAATCGAAGCCACAGCCAATGATTCATGTCCCATCGAGGGCGTCGAATCTCGATGACGTCGGCGGCGGGGATCGTCAACTCTTTCGATGGGAAGATGAAGGTAATGCGCTCGTCCTCGAGCCGCACCTCGCGCGCAACTCGAGGCCATTGCCAGACTCCCGCGAGCCCGATCGCAACCCAGAAAGTGCCGATCACTAGGAGAGGCGCCGAATTCGAATCCTGGCTGATTGCCGCAACGAGGAACATGAGCGCGCCACCGGCGAGCGGTACGTACACGCCGACTGCCTGATACCAACGCCATGAGCGATCAGCCCGGGCGGAGATCACGTCGTCTCCATTATCGCCCTGTCCGTGGTCCCTCCAGGGCCGGCGATCAATACAGCGACGACCTGCTCCACGGCGGCCGCGCCAGGCTCGCCGCCAGCGCGCGGGCGCCGTCGCGCAGCACCGGCTCCCCGTGCGTGACGAGCACCCGCTCGACGTCAAGCCGCGTCAGCGCGTCCAGCGTCGGCAGGAAGCGCTGCTCGTACCAGGTGCGGCGACGCTCGCCATCGCGATGCCTCGGCCATACGCGCAGCTCCCCGTCGATCTCGAGCACGGTGTCGCCGAAGGCCAGGGCGCGGTGCGACGGCAGCTCGAACGGGATCTCGGCGCGCCGCGGCCGCCCGATCGAGTGCGCGCGCACGCCGCCGTCGAGCGTCTCGCCGCCGCGCAGCGGCCGGAAGGCGGAGCGGTCGTCGAGCCGCGTGGCGCAGTGCTCGTGCCCGAAGATCGTGACCTCGTGCCGGTCGCGCCAGCGCCGCCACAGAAGCTCGGAGCCGCGCACGTGGAAGGGAGTGGTGACGAGGATGCGCACGCGTCCGTGCACGATCTGGTCGAGCGCCGCCAGCAGCGGCTCGGTCTCGCCGGCGACGAGCGGGTCGACCAGGATCGTGTCCTCGCCGTCGCGCAGCGCGTACGCCGTCATGGTCGGAGGGATGCCGTTCCGGGTGACCGTGAACCGCCAGAGTCCGGAGGCGAGCTCGTCGAGTGGGGACATGACACCATCATCGCGCCTACGCCGACAGCGAAGAGGGCGGCTGCAATTGTCAGCGCCGCTGCGAGGCGGCTCACAACTTGGAGAGAAGGAGGCGGCAAATCCGGGCCACGCCCTGCGGAAGCAACGCGGCCCGGCTATCGATCTAGCTACACGCCAACCAGCGTGCCGGCTTCGACCTCGTCAAAGTAGGAGATCTCAACAGAGTCGGCGTTGACCCCCGCCTGGCTCATTGCTTCCTTCAACTCAGGCATTGCGAAGAAGGCGCGCGCGGCCTCGGGTGAGTCGAATGTGTGGGTGACGATGACGTCGTTGGGATTGTCGATCGAGCGCAGCACCTGGTGGGCGTGCACGCCGTGCTCGGCTTGGATCGGCGCGAAGCCGTCATACACCTTCTTCCAAGCCTCGAAGTCGGCAACGCGGTGGCGAACAAGAGCAATGGTGCTCGTCATAAAGGCCCCCTTCCGGGGCGGGTCCCCCGCTGCGAAAATACGGGCTTCAGGAGAAGCGCGCAACGAAGGCGACGCTCAACAGCGTACTCCTCATGCCACAAGTACGAGCGGTGAACCCGGAGGAATCCTTTCGCGGGTGGGCCACATCCGCCGGCCGCCGCAGCCGACATGCGCGGCTGCGGCTCACGCACGCGGGTTCTCAATTCCAACGAACCGGCGAAAGTCGTCATGGCCGCGCAGCGGCCGGACTTTCGTCGGGAGTGCGCCTGGAGGGATTCGAACCCCCGACCAACGGCTTAGAAGGCCGCCGCTCTTCCTCTGAGCTACAGGCGCCCGGTTACAGGCTAGTCCCTAGGCGCCGGTGACGGCGCCGACTCAGGACGTGCGAGCTCTGCTCGCGCGTCCGTCGGAAATGACCGATCGAGCCATCCCGAACTCCCACCCCAACGGCTGCTGATTAGCGTCTGACGCCGAAATCGGCGGTCACGATCGTGACCGGCCGTCCCCCGAACGCGCCCGGAGCGGCGTCGAAATGCACGGCCGAGACCCCGACCTCGCGCCACTCCCGAGTGAGGATGTTGTGGCGGTGAGGCGGGCTCTTCATCCACTCGCGCACCGCGCTCGGGCCGCTCGCGTCGGGCGACTCCCAGAGGATGTTCTCGCCGACCGACCAGTAGCCGCGCCCAGCTGGATAGAAGCGCTCGATCCGCTTCCAGAACGGCGCGCCGTTGCGCGACTCGTGCTCGAAGAACCCGAGGAGCCCCATCTGGTGCGAGTGGTACTTCGCTGCAAGCGTCAGGCCGCGGGACACGCGAAGTGGCCGGAGGCCACGTGCCCCGCGCTGGGCGTTCATGCGGCCGACGATGTCCGCCTCGAGCGAGCTGAGAACGACTGCTTGGCCGGAGCTCGCGCGCGCGCCCGCCGTGCTCTGCCGGAGGGCTGCGCTCCTCAGCAGTCGCCACGAAACCTGCTGCAGCGAGCTCGTCACGAGGCGGACGTGGCGGGCGGCCATCGGCTTGGACGGCATCGGCAGCGCAACAGCGTCCGTAGCGGAGCCGAGGATGAGTACCGAAAGGGCGCCGAGGACGGCAAAAGTGCGCATGTTTTTGAGATCGGCGCACGATCCCTGCGGCCCTCACTCGAATGGGGGATTAGAGCGTCGCGGCCTGTGTGGGTCTCTTGCGCCGTTCGTCGAGCCAGGCGGTGAAGAGAACCTGCAGGGTTCCGGCGATCGGGATCGCCGCCAGAGCGCCCAGCACGCCGGCAAGCTGCGCCCCGATCAGCACGGAGATGAGGATCGCCAGCGGCGAGAGCTGGACGGTCCGGCTGTAGACGATCGGCTGGATGACGTGGTTCTCGAGCTGCTGGTAGACCACGAAGAAGACGACCAGGATGATCCCGGCGGTGATCGAATGGATGACGCCGACCGTCACGACGATGATCGCCGCGATCGTCGCGCCGGCGAGCGGGATCAGGTCGAGGATCGCCACCAGCAGGCCGAGCGCCACGGCATAGGGAACTCCGAGGGCGAGCAAGACGACCGTCGAGGCGACTCCGGCGACGATGCTGATGAGGAGATTTCCGGTCACGTAACCGCCGACTGTCCGGTAGATCTGGTGGCCGATCCCACGCCAGCGATCCCGCGACTGCTCAGGAAGCAGGTTGTAGAAGCGGTCCATCCAGACGGGACCCTCCAGAAGCATGAAGAACGTCATGAACGTGATCGTCACCGTTGCGACGATCGCCGTGAGGATCCCCTTCGTGATCGCGAGCGCGGTCCCGGTCAAACCGAGCAAGCCGGAGGTGCCTCCGGACGCCACCGCGCGGCGAACACGCTCGGCGACGTGGTACTTCGTCTCGAGGAACCCGAGTCGGCCCTTCCGGTGGGCCACGTCGTCGACGTAGCCGGGAAGGGCCTTCACGAAGCCGTTCACTTCGTGAACGAGCGTCGGGATAAAGAGGGCCGCGAGCACCACAATCGCCAGCAGCGCAAGCACGAAGGTGACGCCGGCAGCCAGGCCCCGGCTCTTGACGCCGTGCCGTTGGAACCACTCGACAGCCGGATTCAGCGCGAGCGTGAGGAAGATCGCGATCAGGATCCAGGTCAGCACCTGGCGGGCGATCCACACGATCTCGAGCATGATCGCAACCGCGATTGCCATCCCGAGGATCGCAAGGATCGTCGAAGCACGAAATCGGACGAGCCGCTCCTGCAAGTAAGAGCAGCATTGCGCCCAAGCCGGACAACGCCCCACGGAGACCACCACCATCCGCCGCCGGAGCCGGGCTAAGCCCGGCGGGAGGCCAACTACGAACCTCCCTCTGAACCGCGACCACATGAGGCGGCTCCTGAAACGCCCGACCCCAAGCCACCGCCCGCAAGGAGGGGGCCCACGGGGGAACCAGGTGGTTCCCCCGTGAAGGCAAGGGCCACCGCAGCCGAGGAGCGGGCGGCGGGGATCGAACCCGCATAACCAGCTTGGAAGGCTGGGGCTCTACCATTGAGCTACGCCCGCGGCGGCTCATAGCGTAGCTTCCTGCGAGTGCACGACCCGCATGCGTGGACGCTCGATTTCGAGGCGCTCGGCCTCGTTCCCGCGCTCGGGCTCGCGTACGTCCTGGCGGTTCGCCGCTATCGGACCGAGCGGTGGCGGATCGCCTGTTTTGCGGCGGGTCTCGTCTCAATCCTCGCCGTCTTCGTGACTCCCCTGCACGTGCTCGCGCTCCACTACCTCCTTTCGGTCCACCTCCTGCAGAACGTCGTCCTCGCCGAATGGGCGCCGGCGCTTTGCCTGCTCGGGCTCCCACCCGCGTTCGCCGACGCAGCCGGACGCCTGGGCGTAGTCAAGGCGCTAACGCACCCGTTCGTTGCCCTTCCGCTCTGGCTCGGGACCTACTTTGCGTGGCACGTGCCCGCCTTCTACGACGCGGCGCTTCGCCACCCGATGAGCCTCATCCACCTCGAGCACGTCTCGTACTTCGTCAGCGGGCTCCTGTTCTGGTGGCCCGCTCTCCAGGACGGGCCGCAGCGCCTGCCAAGTGGCGCCCGTGCGATGTACCTCTTCGCCGCGTTCGTCCTGGCGAGCCCTCTCGGCCTCCTGCTCGCCCTGATTCCGCGGCCCGTCTACCACTTCTACGTCCATGCGCCTCGCCTTCACGACATCTCACCGCTCAGCGACCAGCAGGTAGGCGGAGCCGCGATGGCTCTGGAGCAGGCGGCCGTCCTCTTCGCGGCCAGCGCGTATTTCTTCCTGCGCTTCCTCGGCGGAGAAGGGCGCGCGGACGCATTTCGGGCGTTTGGCTCATCGTCGTACAATCGACCAGGGAGGTGAGAGATGGACGCTGAGCTCGTCCAGCAGGGTGCTCAAGCCAGAACGCGGCACTCTCCACGGCACACCGCCGTCTCGGCGCTCGGGCCGCTGACTGCGCTGGCCGGCCTGGTCTGGGCGCTGCTCCAGCCCTACCGGATCACGATCCTCGATCCGGACACCCACGGCTTCTGGTACCTGGCGGTCCAGCCCCCGTTGCTCGTGATCCTGGCCGGGGCGATCTTCCATTTCTGGATCGTGCCGGGATTGCTCGCCGATCTCGAGCGGACCGAGCCTGGAGAGGGTCGCTGATGGAGCCCCCGGCCGAGGTCGTCCACTGGCTCTTCGGCGTCGGGTTCCTCTTCCTCGGCCTGTGTCTGCTCGCTGAGACGATCGTCGGCCGGAGCGTGTGGCGCCGGCGCAGCTGGCGCGCGTATCTGTGGCCGAGCGTGACCTTTGCGATGGGCATCTTCATGTGGCCCGTGATGGTCTTCTACACGAGCTCGGCGATCCACATGCTCGCCCACAGCGTTTGGGCCCAGTCGATGATGCTCGCGGGCGCGGCCCAGCTCGGCCTCGCCCGCGGCAAGCTGCGCAACCCGCTGTGGGCGCTGACACTCCCGCTCGCGCTCGCAGTCTCGGGCGGTGCGTTCCTCATCCACGAGCAGAACCCCTGGCTCTTCTCGCGCGCAGCCTTCCTCCATCACGCGCTCGGCTGGACGGCTCTCGTCGGCGGGCTGATCACGCTCGGGCTCTATGCGCGACCCAGGTCGCCGGTCTTCAACACGGGCTTCGCGCTCGTGTTCCTCGCGTTCGCAGCGCTCCTCTTCTGCGACCGCAACGTCGCGCCGATCTTCGGGCATCTCTCCCCGCTGGCGGGCGGGCGATGAGGGCCACAGTCGGCGCCGCCGCGGCGCTCGTCGCCCTGGCGCTACCGACTTCGGCCTTCGGACACGCCAACCTGCTCAAGCGGGAGCCGAACTTCAGCGCGCGCCTCGCCACGGCGCCGCGCTCGGTATCGCTCCGGTTCGACCAGGGCGTCGACGTCTTCAGGGATTCGATCCAGGTGCGGACGATGAAGGGAGCGCCCGTCACCGCCGGCCCTGCGCGGGCGATCGACAGGCAGCGTGTGGCCACGGTAGCGCTCCGCAAACTGCCGAAGGGCGCGTACACGGTGCGCTGGCACGTGACGTCCTTCGAGGGTCACGTGATCTCCGGCGTCTATACGTTCGGCGTGCGGGTCGTGCCGCCGCCGCCGACCGAGGCCTACGGCTCGGCGGGGCCCACGACGTTCGAGTACCTCGTCAAATGGGGTTATTTCCTCGGCCTGGCCTTGCTCGTCGGCGGGCTTGCGTTCCGCCTGCTCGTGATCGGCAAGCGCGCAACCCCGGCGATCGAGCGCCGCTTCTTCCTGGTCGCGACAGCGAGCGTCGTCGGCTGCATCGAGCTCGGAATCCTCGCCTTCATGCTGCGCGCGCGTGACGCGTTCCAGTTACCGCTCGGGAGGCTCCTCTATGGCGACCTCTCCCCTCTGGCTCAAGGGACGCGCTTCGGGACGGCTTTCATCGCGATGACGCTTGGGTTCGCGCTCATCGCGGCGATCCTGTTCCTCGCCTGGCTCACCGACCGGCCGGTGTTGCTCTGGCCGGCGCTCGTCATCGGCCTCGCCCTCTGTTCGGGCCTGTCGCTGTCGGGGCATTCCGCGGTCGAGGCCGGATCCTCGTGGCGCTCGGAGCTCGCCGACTGGGTGCACCTCTCAGCGGCCTGCATCTGGGTCGGAGGGCTCGTCCAGCTGGCGTTCGTCGTGTGGCCGAAGGGAGATCTGCGCCGCGAGGCGTTCCTTCGGTTCTCGCAGCTCGCGGGCGTGCTCGTCGGCCTGATGGTTGTCGCTGGCGCGTACCTCGCCTACGTCCGGCTGCCGCAGGCGTCCGATCTTTGGCAGGAGCGCTACGGCCAGGTGCTGCTGTTGAAGAGCGCCCTCGTCGGGGTCGCGCTCTCGTGGGGTGCGCTCCACCATTTCGTCGTGCGGCCGGCCCTCCAACAGGGTCGCGGGACAGGCTCGAATGCGATCTCCCGGAGCCTCCTGGGAGAGAGCGCCGTCGCGATGGCAATCCTGCTCGTCGCGGCCGTACTCGTCGACTCGAACCCGCCGGCCAAGCCTGCGCAGCCACCTCAGACGACTGCTGTCAGGCGCTAGACGATCGAGTTTGAGTCGGGGTGGCCGGATTCGAACCGGCGACTTCTGCGTCCCAAACGCAGCACTCTAACCAGGCTGAGCTACACCCCGAAACCTGGGCCACAAGTGTAGTCCGATAGTTTCTGCGAGTGGTAGAGCCGATCCTCCCCGCGCAGGCGGAACCTCGTTCGCGCCGACCGCTGCTCGGCTACTCGATGGTGCTCGCCGCGACTGGAATGTGGGGCATCAACGGCACCGTCTCGAAGGCAATCCTCAGCTCCGGGCTGTCCTCGCCGCGCCTCACCGAGGTGCGCTCGACCGGAGCCGCGATCGCCCTGGGGGCGGCGTTGCTCGTCACCCAGCCTTGGCGGCTCCGAGTCCGTCGCGGTGAGATCCTCTTCCTCCTCGTCTTCGGCGTCCTCGGGCTCGCGGCCGTCCAGTGGCTCTACTTCTTCGCGATCCACCGGCTTCAGATCGGGATCGCTCTCCTCATCCAGTACCTCGCGCCCGTGCTCATCGCGCTCTGGGCGAGGTTCGTGACGAAGGAGCCGGTGCGCCGCCGCATCTGGGCCGCGCTCATTCTCTCGCTCGGAGGCCTCTCGCTCGTCGTCGACCTCTGGCATGGCTTTTCGCTCGACACGCTGGGCGCCGTGGCCTCGCTGGGAGCGGCGACGGCATTCGCGTTTTACATCCTGATGGCCGAGCGCGCCGTCGGCCGGCGCGACCCGGTCTCGCTGCTCTGTCTGGGCTTCGCGGTCGCGGCCGTGTTCTGGGCCGTGCTCCAGCCGTGGTGGTCTTTCCCAGTGGCGCTGGTGGACGACCGAGTGCGGCTCGACGGTGCTCTGCTGGCAACGACGACGCCCGTTTGGCTGCTGATGCTGACGATGATCGTCGTTGGGACGATTGTTCCCTTTCTCCTGCTCGTTGGCTCTCTGCGGCATATTTCGGCGACCCGCGTGGGCGTAACCGCGATGTTCGAGCCCGTTGCGGGCGCTCTCGTCGCCTATGCGTGGCTCGGGGAAGCGCTTTCAGCCGCACAACTCGCCGGCGGGGCGATCGTTCTGGCCGGGATCCTGCTCGCCCAGACAGCCCGATAGTCCCCGCAAACTGCGGAAAATTCCGACTTCAAACTTGTAAACGACGTTTGAAAACGTCCGGGCCTGCATCTAGGGTGCCGCGCTTGACCTCCTGATGTCTGGGAACCGCCGCATTCTCAGCGTCGTGGTGTTGCTGCTCGGGATGGTGCTCGCCCACAGCCCGGGTGCAGGAGCTGATTCCACGTCGCCGCCACTCACCTCCGTCGGAGCGAGCACGCCGACGCCTGACGAGTACGCCATCGTGCGTGCCATGAACACCGTGCGCGCAGCGAACGGGATCCGTCCTCTGCGGGTCGGGCGCGCCCTCACACGTGCGGCGCGCGCACACTCGGCGGACATGGCCCGTAAGGGCTATTTCGACCACGGCGCATTCGTCCGTCGCCTGCGCAGCTTCGGCGTGCACCTGCCGTACGTCGGCGAGAACCTGGCCGCCGGGGCGCAGGGACTCTCGGCCGCGGGGATCGTGCAGATGTGGATCGCGAGCCCGCCGCACCGCCAGAACCTGCTCGACCGGGGCTTCCAGCGGGTGGGCGTAGGCGTCGCCGGCAGTGGCAGTCGACTGGTCACCGCCGACTTCGGCGGCCGCTAGCTAGAGGGTTGATGGGAAATTAGGCCTCTAGTCGCCGACTACCAGGCGGCGTAGCTCCTCGAGGCGCTTGCGCCGAATGTCCTGACCCTCGCCGCGCTGGACACGCTCGAGCAGGTCCTCGACGAGAGGCGCCAGGTCGACGGGGCTGAACGGCTTCGTGATGTAGTCGACGCCTCCCAGCTCGAGCCCGCGAGCCTGGTCGCGAACCTCGGCCCGGGCGGTGAGGAAGATGATCGGAATGTCATTCGTGCGCTCGTCGTCGAGCAGCTCCTCGAGCACCTGCCAGCCATCCATGCCGGGCATCATCACGTCGAGCAGGATCGCGTCCGGGCGCTCGGAGCGCGCCGCCTCGAGCCCTGACGGCCCATCCTCCGCCTCGATGATCTCCATCCCAGCCGCCTCCAGGTTCACCCGGCAGAGGAGACGGATGGGGGCCTCGTCGTCGATTACGAGCACCCGCGCCAAATCCTGTCTCCTATACCCGTCCACGTGGCGTCTCACTCACCCTCGAGGGCGGTCTCCTGCGCGAGTGGAAGCTCGAACGCGAAGCTCGACCCACCGCCTTCGGCCGAGTCGACCCAGATTCTCCCGCCCATCGCGGTCACGAGCCCACGCGCGATGAAGAGCCCCAGGCCCGCGCCGCCCGGGCCGCGTGAAGCGCTCTCGGTGCGGTGGAACTTCGAGAAGATCCGCTCACGTTCCGCCTCGGGGATTCCCTTGCCCTCGTCGACGATACGCACCTCGACGTGGCCGCTCCGACGATGGGCTTCGACCGTGACGGTGCCGCCGTCGGGCGAGAACTTGACGGCGTTGTCGAGCAGGTTCGTGAGGATCTGACCGAGCTTCTCGCGGTCTGCCGAGGCCGAGAGTGGCTCGTCGGGCAGGTCGACTACGAAGCTGTGGCCGTTCAGGTCGACGGTCTGGCGTACGTTCGTGACGGCCTCGGAGACGACCGCCTGCAGATCCGTGGGGACAAGCTCCACCTGGAGGTCGCCGGCCTCGAGCCGGGCAACGCTCAGCAGCGTGTCGACGATCGACGTCAGCCGCTGCGCCTCCGACGCGATGTACCCGAGGAACGTTTGCCGCTCCTCCTCGCCGAAGAGGACGTCACGGCGCAGCAGCGTCTCTGCGAACCCGTAGATCGACGTCAGCGGCGCGCGCAACTCGTGCGACACGGTCGAGACGAAGTCGGACTTCATCTGCTCGACGATTCGCTCGGCCGAGACGTCTCGGAAAGCGAAGATCCTTCCGGAGACCGCCCCAAGTGGGTCGCGCATGACCGCCTCGGTCAGCGACAACCACGCCTCTTCCCCTCCTCGCTGAATCGGCACGAGCCGTTCTCCGACCGCGCCGTCCTCGTCGGAGGCGAGCTCGCGCTGGAGCACCTCGATCGGCGTCCTGCCGAGGGCCGCCGCTACCGGCACCCCCGTGATCTGCTCCGCCGCGTCGTTCCACAGGACGACCTTCCCCTCTCGGTCGACGGCGACGATGCCGTCGGCGATGTTCGCGAGGATCGCGTAGCTCCGTTCGCGCTCGATCGCGACGCGCTGGTAGAGCTCCGCGTTCGAGAGCACCGCAGAGGCGTTGCCCGCGAGTGCCGCCAGCGCCTCGATCTCCTCCTCGCGCCAGGTGCGAGGCCTCAGCGCGTAGACCGCCAAGACTCCCTGCAGCCCCTCGCCCATGCCGATCAGCGGCACGCCGAGGTACGCCGAGTGGCCGGCTTCGAGCAGCGGGTCCTCCGCGACGAGCCGCGCATCCTGCTGCGCATCCGCAACCACCACGGGGGACCGAGACTGGATGACATCCCCCGCCGGCCGCGCGTTTGGGGGGAAGCGCACGCCTACGACCGCAGGAGCCGTCTTGCCGCCAACCGCGCTGACGACGAGCTCCTCGCCCTCGACCAAGAGAATTGCGCACGCGTCGGCGCCGAGCAGGGACGGGGCTTGATCCGCCACCTCCTCGAGGATCGCCGCCGGATCGAGCTCGGTTGCGAGCAGACCTCCCATCCGCGCAAGCTGCTGGGAGAGTGCCCGGGAGGTCCGTTCGCTTTCGTACAGATCGCTTCGCTCGAGAGCACCACGCGCGGCGCCCGCGAGCCGCCGCCCCAGCTCGAGGTCGTCGTCGCTGAAGTTCCGCTGCTCGTCGAAGAAGACGACCACGAGACCACCCGCGTCTCGTCGGGGAGGATCGACCGGGATCGCGAGCAGGGAGCGGACGCCGGCGTCCTCGGCAAGCTTGCGCCACTCGTCGTCGAAGCGGTCGTCGTCCGCGAGCGACGAGGCGGCGATCAGGCGTCGTTCCAGCGCGGCTCGCCTCAGTGCCGCCGCCGAGTCGGGGACTCCGTCGGCGAGGGCCCGGGCAAGCGCCTCGGGGAGCCCGTACGAAGCCAAGAGCTCGAGGCTTGGGCCGGTTGGCATAAGCACGGCGGCGCAGGAGCCCCCGAGCGCCTCGGTCGCGGCGTGCGCGACGGCGTCGAGCGTCGCAGGCTGCGACAGCGGCTCGGCCAGAGCGGAAGCGATCCCATAGAAGCCCCTCTGTACGCGTGCTTGGCGAACGCTCTGCTCGAAGCTCGCGGCGTTCCGGACCGCAAGCGAGGCGAGGCCCGCGAAGGTCTCGAGGAGATCCAACTCGAGCTTGCCGAAGTGGCGCTCGGCGTCTCGCGTTGCCACGCCGAGCTCGCCGCGACGCTCGCCCGACCACGTCATGGGAGCAGCGATCGCGCTTGCGAAGCCCTCGTAGGCGGGGTGCGCGACAGGCTCGCGGAACCGCCCGGAGATCTCCCGCTGGGCCGGAAACTCGAACTCGACGAGCTCCGGATCGAGCCCGTAGACGGCCGCGCAACGGAGCATGGACCGATCCGCGTCGAAGAGGTAGCAATCGGCCGCGTCGGCCCCGAGCAGCTTCGTCACCTCGACGACGAGCCGCTGCAGGACGGTCTCGAGCCGCAACTCGCTCGTGACGACTTGAGCCGCGCCGAGCAGCGCGGTCTGGTGCTCGAGCCGCTGCGAGTTCTCCTCGAGGAGCTGCGCGGCATGGATTGCGATACCCACCTCTCGGGCCACCGCTTCCGCCAGCGAGATCTCGGCGTCGGACCACGGGCCCGGCTCGGATCGGTGGAAGCCGAAGACGCCGATGATCCGGTCGAACACCAGGATCGGCGTGGCGAGGACGGCGATCGTGTCCAGGTCGAGAAGCGTCTGAATGCCGCCGAGCTCGGGATCCTCGAGCCGCGGATCTGCGCGGATGTCGCCGATTGCAACAGTGCCTCGCTCCCGTATCGAGAGATTTGTCACCGGGAGCCGTTCGGCCGACTGCCCGATCGGGGCGAACCCCTCGGCGTCCCACTCGGCCCGGATCGGCATCTGCCCGCCCGGTTCCCCGAGCCGGAGGAAGCATCGAGACACGCCGGCCTCCTGCCCCGTCTCCTCCACGGCGACCCGTAGGACTGCCTCGAGATCGAGCTCCGAGCGGACCTTCCGCCCGATCGACGCGACGAGCCGCTCGCGCTCCAGCGCCTCGGCGAGCGCGTTCGCCGAGCGCGTGCGGTCGAGCGCCAGCGCCGCCTCGGCGCTCAGGGCCTGCAGGAGCGCGAGCTCGTCACCGGTGAAGACCCTCGGCTCCCGCGTCGTAGCGATGATCAGGACGGCCGGCACACGTTCGTCGGTGACGAGGGGGACGAAGACGGCGCTCTTCGCGCCGACCCGTTCCGCCAGGCGACGATTGATCTGCTGCGAGCCGGCGACGTCGTAGACGACCACGGGGCCACCCTCGAAGGCGGCGCTCGCGATACCGGAAGGCTCTTTCTCGAAATCGAGCGAGACGTCTTTCCACCACTCCGCGTCGCCGCTTCGCGCCGCGGCAAGCAGGCCGGAGGCGCGCTTGCCCTCCTCGACGAGAGCGACCGCCGCGAAGTCGACTTCGAGCAGCGAGAAGCACGCTTCGATCAACGTCCGCGCGACGGTTTCCTCGTCGCGGGTACGCGCGAGTGCGCTCGAGAGGGAAGCGATCGCCGTCAGCTGGTGATCCTCTGCGGGCGGAGCCTCGGTCGCTCTGGGACCGGTCGGGAGCGGCGCAGCGTGTTCGGATCGACGGCCGCGTCGGAAGAGCATCAGCGCGCGTACAAGGGGGTCACTAGGCCTCTGGATGATAAGTCGCAGCGCCGCAATGCGCCACGAGCGGCAACAAGGGATCGAGAAAGCGCAATACGCCTTGAAAAGATGGGCCGTCCGGCCTATTCACAAGAGAAGGCAAACCGGGTTACCTTCCCGGCACTGGGCGATGCGAACCGCGGTTGCGGTACCTGGCCACGAAGGGCCGCGGGGAGCAATCTGGGAGGCCCGCCGCACTGACCCCCCGAGCGGCGGGCTTTCCTATTGGTCCGACGAAAGTGCTGCGCACTTTCGTCGGCGTACCTCACAGAAGCGAAGAGACCCAGCGGTACGATGAGGCTCATGGTGAAGCGCGTGCTTCTCGCATCCCCTCGGGGGTATTGCGCTGGCGTTGAACGAGCCGTCGACACCGTCGAGAAACTGCTCGACCTGCACGGGCCGCCCGTCTACGTGCGCAAGCAGATCGTCCACAACGCACACGTCGTTCGCGACCTCGAGGCCCGCGGGGCGATCTTCGTCGACGACGAGCGAGAGGTGCCCGAGGGCGAGACCGTCGTCCTGTCGGCTCACGGCGTCGCTCCTTCGGTCTACCGCAACGCGGAAGAGCGCCTGCTGAACACGATCGACGCCACGTGTCCCCTCGTCACCAAGGTGCACGTCCAGGCCCGCCGGTATGCAGCGGACGGGTACACGATCCTGCTCATCGGCCACGCCGGCCACGAGGAAGTCGTCGGCACGATGGGCGAGGCGTCGGAGTCGACGATCCTCGTCCAGTCGATCGCGGATGCAGAGGCACTCGACCTGCCGCCCGATGCCCGCGTCGCCTACATCACGCAGACAACGCTCTCGGTCGACGAGACAGGGGAGATCATCACCGCCCTGCGCCGACGGTTTCCGCACATCCGCGCGCCGAAGAAGGAGGACATCTGTTACGCGACCTCCAACAGGCAGTGGGCAGTCAAGGATCTACTCGAGGAGGTCGACCTCCTGCTCGTCATCGGCTCGGGCAACTCGTCCAACTCGAACCGGCTCGTCGAAGTCGCGCGCGCGAACGGCGTCGCCTCGCACCTGATCGACGACGAGACGGACATCGACGAAGCGTGGCTCGAGGGGGTCGAGACGGTCGGCCTCACGTCAGGGGCCTCGGCCCCCGAGAAGCTCGTCGACCGGGTGTGCGACTGGTTCCGTGCGCGAGGCGTCGGCGACATCTCCGCGCACAGGGTCGTCGACGAGGACGTCGAGTTCCGTTTGCCGGTCGAGCTGCGCCGCGAGCTCGCGCTCGCCGAAGCCCAGCCCTAGTCGTCTTTGTCTTCGTCTTCGCGCCGCTCGCCGCCGGAGCGTCGATCCTTGCCGGTGCGGCGATCGTCTCCCGGGCCGGCGGCTTCGCGCTCCTTCTTCCGCCGCTCCTCCCAGGAGCGCCGGTCTTCGCCCGAGCGCCGCTCGGGTCCCTCGTAGTCGCTCGCCATGGCGCGATCATGACGGGGGTCAGACCCCTTAACAAGTGGCGCCTATCGAGGCACGTCCTCGACGAACGCCGCGAGCCGCTCCGCAGCCCGGGCTCGATCGTTGCCGAAATAAGCGAGAACCCACTCGGCCGTGAGATATGACGGGCACGGGGCCTCGCCGACGAGGGCTGGGTAACTACCCCACGGCCAGCGTCGCGGGTGATGACAGGCCCCGGCCCTGACCGGGTTCATGGCGATGTACCGCAAGAGCTCAAGCGCGTGGGATTCGCTCTCGACCATCACGTCGTGGTACCTCCGGAAAAATCGATGGCCTTCTTCGCCGTGCCGCCGATTGAAATCCTGCGCATAGCAGGCATTTAGTCGTTGCATCCCGGCCGCGAGATTCGGAAGCGGAGTTCGGACCAGCAGGTGGTAGTGCGTGGTCATCAGACAGTACGCATGACACGTCCATTCGAACCGATTTATGACGCCTCCGAGGAGCTCGAGGAAGCGTCTGCGATCGAGGTTGTCGCGGAACAGCTCGCTCTTTGCCACGCCCCTCGCGGTCACGTGGTACGCGGCCCCGGCGATCTCCAGCCGGCATTTCCTCGGCATGAGAACAACGTAGGAGCAGTACTACGAACCGCTTCGGGGACGGGACACTTCCTCCACAGTTCCGCCACTCTTTTGTAGCGGGGTCTGACCCCGGGGTGGATCAGGACGCGAGTGGGCCTTCGAGGCTAGCCCTGCTCGAGCTCGGCGAAGCGGTAGCAGCCGACGACGTGGTCGTTGACCAGGCCGGTGGCTTGCATGAACGCGTAGCAGACAGTCGGCCCGACGAACCGAAACCCGCGCTTCTTGAGATCCTTGCTCATGGCACGCGACTCCGCGGTCTCGGCCGGGATGTCGCCGAGAATTCGCCAGCGATTGACGATCGGGCTGCCGCCGACGAAGCCCCACAGGTACTCGTCGAGGCTCTCGAGCTCGAGCACACGCTGAGCGTTGTTCACCGCCGACTCGACCTTCAGCCGGTTGCGCACGATCCCCGGATCGGCGAGCAGACGCTCGACGTCCTTCGGCGAGAAGCGCGCCACCTGCTTGGCGTCGAAGTTGGCAAACGCCTTGCGGTAGCCCTCGCGCTTCCGGAGGATCGTCGACCAGGAGAGGCCCGCCTGCGCTCCCTCGAGGGTCAGCATCTCGAAGAGGTGCCGATCGTCGTGCGAGGGGACACCCCACTCCTCGTCGTGGTACGCGACGTAGGCCGGATCCCCCTCGGGAACCCACCCGCAGCGCTTCACGCTTTCGCGATCTCGGGCTCGCCGGAGCCGCCGTCCGTGCGGATCTCGACGGCGAGGACCTCTTCCTTGATCCAGTCCTCGTGCTCGAGGAGGTCGGACGCCGACTGGGGCAGCGTGACCACGATGCGGTCAGTGAGCGCTAAACCCGACGCCTTGCGCATCGAGTTCAGCTCGTGGATCAGATCGAGCACGCGGCCCTCCAGCTCGAGCTCGGCGTCGAGAGCAGTGTCGAGCGCAACGGTTATGCCGTCTGCGCTAGCGACGGCCCACCCCTCCTTGCCCGTTCGCTCCACGAGCACCTCGTCCGCGGAGAAATCCTGCCCGGCTACGCGAACGCCGCCGCCGGGCAACTCCTCGAACTCGCCGGCCTCGAGCGCAGCCCGCACTGCGCCGAGCTCCTTGCCGAGCTTCGGCCCGAGCACCGGCAGGTTCGGTTTCACCCGCAACTCGGTCGCCTCCACCGGCGCGAACTCGACCTCCTTGACCCGCAGCTCCTGACGAATTTCGTCGCCGTGACCGCTTGCGAGCGGCGCTCCCTCGACCACGAGCCGGCGAAGCGGCTGCCGCAGCTTTAGGCCAGACGCCGCCCGCGCCTGCCGGCCAAGATCGACCACGCGACGGGTCGCCGCCACCTCGGCCAGAAGCTGCTCGTCGCGCTCGCCTGCCTCCTCCCAGCGCACCAGGAACACCGACTCGGGAGCATCGTCGGCGCGCAGTGCCCGCCACAGGTGCTCGGCGAGAAACGGCATCACGGGCGCGATCACGACAACCGCCCGGACGAGCGCGCTCCAGAGCGTCTGCAGGGCTGCCGGGTCGCTGTTCCAGAAGCGCCGTCGCGACCGGCGGATGTACCAGTTCGAAAGATCGTCGACGAACCGCTCGAACGACGCGACGAGATCGGGCGTCCAGTACCGCTCGTAGGCGTCTGTCATTTCGGCGACGAGCTGCTCCACTCGGGAGCCGAGCCAGAGGTCGAGCGGCTCGAGCTCTCCGGTATCACCGGGCGACCAATTGGCCACGTTCGCGTAGTCGACGAAGAACGAGACGGAGTTCCAGAGAGTCAGGAGCCGCCGCTTGACCTCGTTCGCCGGCCCGTAGCCGAACTTGATGTTCTGGCCCGGGTTCTGCTCGCAGAACTGCCAGCGCATGACGTCCGCGCCCATGCGGTCGAACGCCTCGTCCGCCTCGATCGAATTGCCCCACGACCGGTGCATCTCCCGCCCGGTCTCGTCGAGGAGCTTCTCGTACGTCAGCACCCGCCGATACGGAGACGAGCCGACGAGGGTCATCGACATGAACGAGATCGAGTAGAACCAGAGCCGGATCTGCTCGCGCATCTCCGAGATCCAATCCGCCGGGAACCACTGCTCCCAGTACGCGTGGTCGGGCAGGTCCGCGCCGGACAAGCCCTTCGCGGCCCCAGTCGCATATCCGCCCGGGATCCACTCGGGGTTCTGCCAGCCGAGGGTCGAGAAGGGAACGATGCCGGCGTCGAGCCAGGCGTCCCCCACCTCCGGAATCCGGTGGAGGTCCTTCCCGCAGGACTGGCAGCTGATTGTCACATTGTCGACCCACGGCCGGTGGAGCTCCCGCAGCTGGTCGAGCCCGGCAGTCGCACGCTCGTCCAGCTCGGCACGCGAGCCGATCACGTTCACCTCGCCGCAGTCGCAGGGGTAGATCGGGAGCGGCAGGCCGAAGTACCGCTTGCGCGAGATGTTCCAGTCACCCATGTTCCGCAGCCAGTCGGCCATCCGCTTCGAGTAGAAGTCGGGTGTCCACTCGACCTTCTCGTTCTCGTCGAGCATCGGCTGGCGGATCTCGTCGCAAGCGATGAACCAGTCGTCGACGACCCGGAAGACGAGCGGCGTCCCGCAGCGCCAGCACGTTGGGTAGCGGTGTGTAATACGGCCTGAATCGACGAGCAGCTCGCGCCGACGGAGATCCTCGATGACGATGTCCGCGACCTCGTCCGTCGAGAAGCCCTCGAAGGGGCCGTAGCCGGGGAGCATGCGTCCGGACTCGTCGATCGGGACGAGCACGGACAGCCCGTGCACGCGCGAGAGGTCGAAGTCGTCGGAGCCGGCGCCCGGCGCGATGTGGACGATGCCCGTGCCCTCGTCCATAGAGACCGCGTCCCACGCGATGATCCGGTGGACGATCCCTTCCTGAGCCGGCAGGTAGTCGAACGGCCCTTCGTACTCGAGGCCAACGAGCTCCTCGCCACGCGCGGAGCGCGTTGCCTTCTCGTCCGGGTAGGCCTCGCGCGCGACCCAGTTGCCGCTCTCGAGTAGCACGTATTCGGCGTCCGGCTTGACCGCGGCGGCGACGTTCGCGGGAAGCGTCCAGGGCGTCGTCGTCCAGATCATGATGGCCTCGCCCTCGCGCCCTTTCAAGGGGAAGCGCACGTTGAGCGAAGGGTGCTCGAGCTCCTTGTACTCGCCCGCGAAGAGCTCGTGCTGGGAGATCGAGGTTCCACACCGCGGACACCACTCGGTCGACCGATGGCCCTTGTAGAGCCAGCCGCGCTCATGTACGGCCTTCAGGAACCCCCAGATGTAGGAGATGTTGGTGTCCGAGAACGTGTGGTAGTCGTTCTCCCAGTCCATCCAACGGCCGAGGCGGCGATCCTGGTCGGTGATCACCTCGGAGTAGTGCGCGACGCGCTCCTTGCAGCGCTCGGCGAACTCGGCGATGCCGTACTCCTCGATGTCGCGCTTCGAGTTCAGGCCGAGCGCCTTCTCCACCTCGACCTCGACCCAGAGCCCCTGGCAGTCGAACCCGTTCTGGTAGCGCTGGTCGAAGCCGCGCAGCGCCTTGTAGCGTTGGAACACATCCTTCAGTGTCCGGCCCCAGGCGTGGTGGACACCCATCGGGTTGTTCGCCGTGATCGGCCCGTCGAGGAAGCTGAAGCGCTCGGCGCCGCGGTTCTGCTCACGCACCTTGTCGAAGATGCCCTCGCTGTCCCACCAGGCCAGGACCTCGTTCTCCAGGGCAGAGTGATCCGGGACGGCTGGCAGCGGCTCGAACGCCATGCAGCGATTGTACGAATGCCGTTTGGAATACGGCGATACCGGGCGCCGTTAGATGCTGCAGGTAAGTTTTTCGCCCGGCGGGTACCTCTCAGATCGAAATCGAAGAAAGGATCCTTATGTCGACCGCTGTCACCGAGTCCACCTTTAACCAGGAAGTCCTCTCGAGCGACAAGCCCGTGATCGTCGACTTCTGGGCCGAGTGGTGTGGGCCGTGCCACGCGGTCTCCCCGGTTCTCGACCGGATCGTCGAGGAGCGCTCCGACGAGCTGAAGCTCGTAAAGGTGAACATCGACGAGGAGCAGGGTCTTGCGGAGCGGTACGGGATCGCGTCGATCCCGACGATCGTCCTCTTCAAGGACGGTGAGCCGGCCGCGGCCGCGATCGGCGCTCAGCCCAAGAGCGCGATCGAAAAGCAGCTGGGCCTCCAGGAAGTCGCGGCCTAGCCAGGCCTAGCCGCCTTCGGCCTCCTCCTTCTCTTCATGCGGTAGCGGCGAGACGGCCCGCTTCGTCGGCTCGTCGACAAGGCTGAGCACTCGCATGCCGTGTACGAAGACATTCGCGCCGCCAAGCCACCCACCCGTCGTGAGCACAGCGAAGCCGACGAGCGTCAGGACAAGCGATCCACCGCTGATCATTCCGTCGACGTAGTCACCGTGCCCGGCGCCGGCGGTGATCGCGAAGACGACGGTGGCCGTCAGCATCGCTCCCAGGTGCAGCGTTGCCGTGCGCCAGAGCGGGGTCCCGCGGGCGATGTCGAGCCAGTCGAGGAAGCCGGTGAGAGCCGTGGGTAGCGTGATCGCAAGGCCGGTGATCAGCGCCAGCCACCACGCAGTCGTCGTGTTGTGCTCGCTGACGCCGAGCCTCGACAGCACGCTCATGATCGTCGCGAACGTGTAGGCGCCGATCGTCGCGTCGGTCAGCGGCGGATGCAGCGGGTGGCCTGCGGGACCCTTCAGCAGCCACTTCATCGTCCTACCTCCTGGCTTCGACTCCGTCTAGCAGGGTCCAGTTGCCCTTCAGCGCCGATTCGGCAACCTCGACGAGTCGATCGGCGTCTGCCGGCGTCGCCTCTTCCTCGAGGGCGCGCCGCGAATCGGCCGCATGCTCGTGGTCACGCAGTGAGTGCAGCGCGAAGTAGACGGCGCCCGGCTCGTCCGGGGCGACGCCGTAGTGCTCGGCGAGCCCCTCCAGCTTCGCCTGTGACACCGCCGGCTGCCCGGCCTCGATCGCGTACATGACCGCGAGTGCTTCGAGTCGGTCACCGGGAGCAGTCCAGGCCACCACGCACTCGGCCGTCTCGGGAGAGGGCTCCCGTGACGTATCCGCTGCGAAGGTTGCGGCGAATTCATCCCAAAGGAGGACGTGCTCGGCCTCCTCCTTCGCATGCTCCGCGTTGCCGCTCTTGGCCGCGGTCTCCGCGAGCGCGACGACCGCGTGCCGGTATTCGCCCGCGTAGTCGGCGAGCTCGTCTCTCCGCAGCTCGCCGCAGCTCCAGCGCCGGTAGAAGGGGTGCTCGAGCAGGTCCCACCCCTCGCGCACGGCATCCAGTCTCTCGATCAGATTCACCTGGGGCTCCTTTTCTCGCTAGAGGCATCGCTTGCGATGCCTCTGGGAGGCCATGCCGGCTTCGCCGGCGTGGCCGTCTACGGGATGCTAACGCGATGAGCGGCTTCCTCGTCGTCAACCCGCAGTCCGGGAAGGGACCGAAGGCCGAAGACTTGCGGGAGGAAGCGGAGCGGCGTGGGGTCGACACGCATCTCCTGGGCCCCGACGACGACGCTGCCGAGCTCGCGCGGGCGGCCCGGGAAGTCCCGCTCGGGGTGGCCGGGGGCGACGGTTCGCTCGCGGCAGTGGCCGAAGTGGCAATCGAGCGCGACCTTCCGTTCGTAGTCGTCCCATTCGGCACGCGCAACCACTTCGCGCGCGACCTCGGCCTGGACCGAGACGACCCCTTCGCCGCGCTCGCGGCCTTCGACGGCGGCATAGAGCGGAACGTCGACGTCGGGCGGGTGAACCGGCGCCTCTTCCTGAACAACGTCTCGCTCGGCCTGTATGCGAACCTCGTCCACCGGCGAGAACACCATCGGAGGCGAGGCGAGGCGCTCGCGCGGCTCAAAGCGCTCGGCATCCTGCTCCGGCGGCCGGGCGCGCTCGGTGTCTCCATCGACGGGCGGCCGGTCGAGGCGCGCGTCGTCTTCGTCTCGAACAACCACTACAAGCTCGACCTCTTCTCGATCGGCGAGCGGGAGCGTCTGGACGAAGGCCTGCTCCACCTCTACGTCGCGGCCGGCTGGCTGCCGACGGCCTGGGAGGAGCGGAGTGGTGGACACTTCAAGGTCGACGCCCAAGCCGGACGCCTGCGTGCGGCAGTCGACGGCGAGCCCGAGGAGCTGGAAACGCCGCTGGGGTTCGAGATCGAGCCTGCCGCGCTCCGGGCCCTCGTCCCGCCACGCTGAAGCGCCGCTTGCGGTGCCGCCTCAGAGGCCGGTTAGCCTGGCGTCCGTCCGAACTGACCGGTCGACCCCTTCATCCTCGAGTAAACCGCCGAGATCACCTCTCGCGTGTGCGGGAACGCGAGCTCGTCGTCGGGGATCTCGCCAGGTGCGAACCAGCGAAGCTCCGCGACGTCGTCGGCCGGCTCGGGCGTCCCCGCGACTATGCGCGCCGTCCAGTACAGGTTCAGCGTGGTCTGAGCCGAGCCGTCCCCGCCGTATCGGTCGACCCAGACCCCGAGAAAGTCGAGCGGCTCGATCTCGACCCCGGCTTCCTCCTCGAGCTCGCGGCGGAGACAATCGAGCGGATGCTCGTCCTCGTCGAGGAAGCCGCCGGGGAAATCCCACTTGCCCTTGAACGGATCGACGCCACGACGCGAAAGCAGGAAGTGACCTTCGTCGTCCTCGCAGACCGCGCTTGCGGTCGGCTTGGAGCTCGCGTACGTGCGGAACCCGCACGAGGGGCATTCCGCCCGTCCTCGGTCGACTTCGATCTCCCCGGCGCAGCGCGGACAGTACTTCCACTGATCGAGCTCACCCACGGTCGGCACAATACGGGGCGATGATTCTCTGGAGCGCAGCGATCGAGCCAGCTGGGGCGACCGGTCATTTCAGACGGGCGGGGGACATCGCAAGCGATGCCTAGGTTCGCCACCGCTACTGTCACCGAGCTCTCACGCGTCGGTCTTTTCCAGCAGCTGCCCGGCGAGCTGCTGACGAAGCTTGCCCAGGGCATGAAGCGTGCCGACTTCTCCGCCGGTAGCCCGATCGTCCTCGAAGGAGAGGCCGGCGATCACTTCTACGTTGTTCTACGCGGACTCCTCGCCGTGAGCAACAAGGGCGGGCTCGGGCCGCGGCGAATGCTCCGGCCGGGCGATTACTTCGGCGAGGTCGCGCTCGCGATGGACGTGCCGCGCAGCGCCTCGGTGACTGCGTTGACACCGACGACGCTCGCCAGCTGCGACAAAGCGACGTTCGACCAGTACGTGCGACCGCTGTTTGCGGACGATTCGCCTACCTAAGGGCTTTACGTAGAGCGCCCAGAGGCCGATGGAAACGGCGGAGACACCGTCGTTTGTCCGGCACACGAAAAGTTCCCGTTTTCCGAGGCCGCTTCGGGCCCGCAGAGGCCGAGCGGTTGCTCTGGCGTGCCGGTTTCGGCCCTCGGCCCGGCGAGGCCGAGAAGCTCGCCAAGAAGGGCCTCCACGGCGCCGTCCACACGCTGACGCACCCCGGTCGCGAGCGGCTCGTCGGCCCGACCCCCGTCGACGGGGACGGTCACCGGATCGCCCCGACCGACGCCTGGGGCCACGACCACCTCTGGTGGCTCGACCGCATGGTCCGGACGCGTCGCCCGCTCGTCGAGCGGATGACGCTCGTCTGGCACGACTGGTTCGCGACCTCGAACGAAGGGGTCAGCTCGCAAAAGTTGATGCTCCGGCAGAACGGGCTGTTCCGTCGGGCAGGTCTCGGCTCCTTTCAGCAGCTGCTGCTCCTGGTCACGCGCGACCCCGCGATGCTGCTCTGGCTCTCCGGCAACGACAACGAGAAGGGCTCGCCGAACGAGAACTACGGCCGCGAGATGATGGAGCTCTTCACGCTCGGCGCCGGCCGCGGCTACACAGAGCGTGATGTGCGCGAGCAGGCGCGGGCGCTGACCGGCTTCCGGAACGACTGGAGCGAGAACCTCGGCCCGGTCAACTTCCGGTACGACCCGAAGCGCCACGACACGGGCGCAAAGGTGATCTTCGGGAAGCGCGGCCGCTTCGGCTGGCAGGACGCCTGCCGCCTCAGCGTCCGCCATCCGAACCACCGGTCGTTCTTCGTCCGCAAGCTCTGGAGCTATTTCATCCCGACCCCGCCCTCGGCCGCTACGCGCGGGGCGCTCGAGCGCCTGTATGTCGCGAAACACTTTGCGATCCGGCCCGTCCTCGAGGCGATCCTCAAGCATCCCCGCCTCTATGCCGGGCCGCGGATGGTGAAGCCGCCGGTTGTCTACCTCGCCGGGATGCTGCGTGCAACGGGGCGCGGGATCGACACCGAAGCGTGGACCTGGCTCTCCAACCAGGCCGGGCAGCAGCTCTTCTATCCGCCGAACGTCTCGGGCTGGGACGACGACCGCTGGCTCGACACGGCATCGTTCCTCGCCCGCTGGAACATCGCCGGCCGCGTGCTACGTCCGAAGGTGCTCAAGACGTCGAGCCCGGCGCCGTTCGACCCCGACGAGCTCGTCAAGCGCGCTCTCGCGTTCTGGGGTGAGCCGCCGCTCACCTCGGACACCCATCGCGCGCTGAAGGTGTTCGCCACGAAGGCGCTCGGTGATGCCGACCGCAACTGGAAGAAGACGCAATACCCGCCGCTCGTCGAGAACGCGCTCCGCCACCTGATCGCAATCTCCCCCGACCTGCAGACGTCGTGACGACATCCTGATGGCCCGCGATTGCTGCAACGAGTTCTCGCGCTCCGCCCTGCTGCGGAGGGCCGTCGCGGAAGCCGGGTCGGGCCTCCCCGGGATCGAGCCGGGCATGCCGCTTCCCGCCGGCACCGGGCTCGACCGGCGCAGCTTCCTCGCCCGCTCGGTCGGGCTTGCGCTCGCCGTCTACGGCGCCGGTGCGCTTACTCCGCGGTTCCTGGACGAGGGCATCGCACAGGCGTTCGCCGCCGGCCCTTCCGACACGGTGCTCGTCTCCATTTTCATGGACGGGGGCGCCGACTCCCTCTCGCTTCTCTTCCCGCACGCCGACCCCGAGTACCGAAAGCTCCGCCCGAAGCTCGCGCTCCCCGACTCGGGGCTCGTCTTCCCCGAGGACACGCGTCTGCGCTGGCATCCCTCGGCAGCTCCGCTCCACACGCTCCACGCCGAGGGGAAGCTCTCCGTGCTGCCCGCCGTCGGCTATACGAACGCCGACCAGTCGCACTTCACCTCCCGCCATTACTGGGAGGTCGGCGACACCGACGCGAGGCTTCGGACCGGCTGGCTCGGCCGCTACCTGGACCGCGTCGGCAAGGCGGACAATCCGCTCCAGGGCGTGAGCCTCGACGGCGACCTCTCCCCTTCGCTCGCGACCGCGAAGGTGCCCGTCGCGGCGCTCAGCGGCGCCGCCGACTACTCGTTCTGGGCGCCCGGCGTCTGGGGCCAGGTGGAGGAGCGGATGCTCGAGGCGATCGGCGATCTGGGGAACGCGCGGGGCGCCGATCCGGCACTCGCCGGCGCGCGAGCCGTCACGTATCAGTCTCACCGCCTCCGTCAGCAGCTTGCCCCGTTCAGCAGCGACTTCACTCCGCCGGTGCCCTACCCTCAATCGGAGGACGGCTTCCCGAAGCAACTCTCCGGGCTCGCAGCCATGCTCGGCGCCGGCCTGCCGCTCCACTGCGTGGCCCTCAGCGCCTACGGCATGTACGACACGCACTCGGACCAGCCCAACACGCTCGCCCAGGGCCTGAAGCTGACGAGCGACTCGCTGCTCGCCTTCCAGCGTGATCTCGAAGCGCGGGGCCTCGCAGATCGCGTGCTGACACTCGTCTGGTCGGAGTTCGGCCGCCGCGCCGAGGAGAACGGCTCGGACGGCACCGATCACGGCGCCGCAGGGATCGGGTTCCTGATGGGCACGCGAGTGCGCGGGACGATGATCGGCGAGTTCCCGGGCCTCAAGGGCGGGCTCGACGACGACGGCAACCTCAAGGCGACCGTCGACTACCGGAGCGTGTACTGCTCGGTGCTCGAGCAGTGGCTCGGCACCGACGCCGCCCCGATCGTGCCGCGCGCGGCCTCCTTCGCACGGGTTCCGCTACTGCGATGAGACGGCTGCCTGTCCTGCTCGCCGGCTTCGCCTTCGCGGGCGCAATGCCTGCTCAGGCCGCCGCGCCGCTGAGCCGCGTTCAGGTGGTCGCGCTCGAGTTCCACTACAGGCTGTCACGAGTGCGCGTTCCGCCCGGCCCGGTCCGCATCGAGCTCGCCAACTTCGGCCAGGACGAACACGACCTCCAGCTACGGCGCGTGGGATCGACCAGGGTCTACCGGCTGCCGAAGGCTCTGCCGGGCCAGCGGCGAATCTTGACGCTTCGCCTGAAGCCCGGCCTCTACCGGCTGTCGTGCTCGCTCGCCGACCACGCGGCCCGCGGCATGCGCGCGCAGCTGCGCGTCCGCAGTACCTAGCTCCTAGCTCGCGACCTCGACCTCGCCGCTGCGCGCGATCGGGCGCCAGCGGAACCGCGCGCCGCGAAGCGCGCTCAGGATCGACTCGACGACGACGAGATACATCAGCTGGCGGTAGACGAACTGCTGAAGCGGCATCGCCCACAGCACTCTCGGCGACTCCCGGTCGAGGAGGAATGCGTACCAGCCGAGGAAGAGCTGCAGGGCCGTGAACACGAGCCAGAAGCCGACGATGACGAGCGGGTCGAGGAAGACGAACCCGTAGACGGAGAACACGTCCACGAGCGGGGCGAAGAGGGGCAGAGCGATCTGGAAGAGGACGAGGTACGGAAGCCCGCGTCGTCCCAGTCGCTGCTCGCCGCGGCGCCAGAGAGCCGCCTTGTGCTTCCAGACCGCCTGCAGCGTCCCGTACGACCAGCGATACCGCTGTCGCCAGAGCTGCCCGAGCGTCTTGGGCGCTTCCGTCCACGCGCGGGCCTCCTCTGCGTAGACGACCCGCCAGCCGGCGCGGCCGATCGCGATCGTCAGGTCCGTGTCCTCCGCGAGTGTCTCTCCCGGCACGCCGCCGACGTCGGTCAGCGCTGCACGGCGGAACGCGCCGATCGCGCCCGGCACGGTCGGCATGCACTGCAGGATGTCGTAGAGCCGCCGGTCGAGGTTGAAGCCCATCACGTACTCGATGTGCTGCCAGCGACCTAGCAGGCCCTTGCGGTTGCCGACCTTCGTGTTCCCGGAGACGGCGCCGACATCCGGGTCGCGGAGGTCGCCGACGAGCCGGCCGAGCGTCTCGGGCTCGAAGATCGTGTCCGCATCGACCATCACGATGACGTCGTGCGAGGCGACGGAGATCCCGTGGTTGAGCGCGTCCGGCTTGCCCGCGTTCTCCTGCCGAAGCACCTGGACCTGCGGAAGGCCGAGCCCCTCCACGAGCGAGGCGGTGCCGTCGGACGAGCCGTCGTCGACGACGATCACCTCGAGCTCGGGGTAGTCGCTCCCAGCCAGTGAGCGCACTGCCCGCTCGATGCCCACGGCCTCGTTGAAGGCCGGCACGACGATTGAGACCGGAGGGGCAAACGACGTCACGGTCCGAGCGCGATACCGGCGCGCGTGGCGGCGGGCGAAGCCGAGCAGCACGACAATCCGGATGACGAACAGGATCGAGACGAGGAGGAGGAAGATGCTGAGCGTCCATGTCGTCCAACGGGCGACAGCGAGCGTCGAGACAAGCGCTCTGCCACGCAGCCGTTCCCAGCGGCCGACGGGAAGCTCGGCAGCCTCGGGCGTGAGCCCCGCCAGTTCAGAGACTCGTACGAACCGGAACCCGCGGGCCTGCAGGGCGGGGACGAGCTGCCGGAGAGCCGCAACGGTCTGGGAGCGGTCGCCACCTCCGTCGTGCAGGAGGATGATGCCCCCCCTGGAGCTCGGCGGCGTCGCGGCGCGGACGATTTGAGCCTCGCCCGGCCGGCGCCAGTCCTCTCCGTCGAGATCCGTAAGCGCAATCAGGTACCCCTGCCTGGCGAGCCCCGTGAGCGCCTTGGCCTGCGCTGGCGTGAGTGCGGCCGGCACGGAGGAGTACGGCGGCCGGATCAGGCGTGGGCGAACGCCGACGACGCCGGCAACGGCGTTCTCGGTCAGCGAGATCTGGAAGGAGCGCTCCCAGGCCGGCAGCTTCGAGAGCTCGACGTGCGTGAACGTGTGGTTGCCTAGCTCGAATCCCTCACGGTGGAGGTCGCGGACGATGTTGGGGTGGCGGACGACCTGGCTCCCGACGACGAAGAACGTCGCCGGCACATGGAGCGAGCGCAATGTGGCCGCAATCCGCGGCGTCCAACGCGGGTCGGGCCCGTCGTCGAAGGTGAGCGCGATCCGGCGGCCCGGCGGCTCCTCGCGCGAGCGGAGCCTACCGGCGACGAAGCCGAGCAACGGGCCCTCCCCCGCAAGTGGCCCGGCGCGACCGACCGCCGGTGTGCTGCTGGGCCCCGTGGTGCGGGTCGAGAGACCTTGCACGCCCAGGAGGACGAGCATCGCTGCGAGCAGGAAGCCGAGGAGAAGCCAGCGCGCCGGGGGCCGCGCGAAACGCCGACTCGTCATGGCGTTACGGCTTCTTCGGCGGCGGAGGTGGAGGCGGAGGCGGCGGCGGGACCTCGTGCTTCAAGCGACCAGGATTGACCACGGTCTGGCCGCGCGAGCTCCCGACGCCCGGAGCCGGCGGCGCAGGCTGAACCTGGTTGCCGTACCGCCGGACGGCGCGGCCCTGTGGGTTTCCGGGCGCGGAGGGCAGGACCGCAGGCGGCGCCACCTGGCTCGCAGGAGGAGGCCGCACGACAGAGTGCCCCGGAACGCGCGGTCGAGACGCCGACGGAGATGAGCTGGCCCGACGCTGCGCGCTGCGCGCGGCGGGAGTGGCTATCGATCTTTCGGCAAAGCTTGTCCAGAGCTTGCCGCGCGTCGTGCGGCTCGGCCGAGGAGCTTCCGCACGAGCCTTCGCCGGTTGGTTTGCCCGGTCGAGGAGCCCGGAGCCGGGAACGAGGGGCAGGCTTCCGAACCCCATCGCGCCCACGAGAAGCGCAAACAGCCAGATCCCGACGACGACGGCGACAAGGCGTCCGACCACCCGCAGAGCACGCTCGCGCCGACCGTCGTCAGCGCTGAAGACGGGCTGGGTGGAAGGATCCTGGGCCGCGCCGGTGGGCGGTGGGGCCGTGCGTTCGATGGTCGCCATATACGGACCTATTCCCCAGAGTAGAGGTCCGTAAGCCCGATTTGGCCTCCTCCGGCCGCTCTCTTACACGATCTTTACGCCTGCATATCGGCCACAACGGCATCGCTGAAGGGCGGCCAGGCCTCCTTTGCCCACTCCCCGAACTCCAGGTCGGTGAGCACGCCGAGCGCGAGCCCACGCTCCGGGTCGACCCAGATGAACGTGCCACTCCCGCCCCAGTGGCCGAAGGTGAGCGACGACGTGAGCGTTCCGGAGAAGTGCGGCTGCTTTCCGTCCTTGAGCTCGAAGCCGAGGCCCCAATCGTTCGGGTCGAACCGGCCCAGGTCGGGAATGACTCCCGCCAGACCCGGAAACTGAACGCTCGTCGCCTCGGCGAAGGTCTCAGGAGCGACCAGAGTCGGTGCGAGCAGCTCGCGCCCGAGCGCGACCAGGTCGTCGAGGGTGCCGTGGAGACCCCCTCCTGCCGACCCGCGCAGGTCGGCGTTCATCCTCAGCGGGCCGAGCACTGCCTTCGAGAGGTATTCGCCGAACGGCATCTCCGCGTGGCCGGCAAGCACCTCTGCGAGCACGTCGAAACCTGTATTCGAGTAGATGCGCCGCGTCCCGGGCCTGGCGATCGGAGGGCCCTCATCGAACGGAAGCCCCGATGCGTGCGAGAGCAGATGACGGACCGTCGACCCGGGCGGCCCGGCCGGCTCGTCGAGGTCGATCGTGCCCTCTTCGGCGGCGACGAGAGCCGCGAGCGCCGTGACGGGCTTCGTCACGGAGGCCCAACGGAACACGCGGGTGGCGTCACCACGGCGTGCGAGCTCGCCTTCCCGCGAGAGCACTGTTACGGCCACGTTCTCCGCCGGCCACGCGTCCGTTAGTTGAAGCGACTCCAAGGCCTCTCGATACTACGGAGCGATGAAGCAGATCTACCCGTCCAGCATCACGGCCGAAGGCTTCGCGGCCGGCGGCAGCGTGCTCGACCACGCGTTCGGCGAGGGCGACCCGTACACGCTCGGCGTGGAGGAGGAGTACATGCTTCTCGACTCCCAGACGTTCGACCTCGTCCAGCACATCGACACCGTCCTCGCGGCCGCCGTCGGACATGAGCTCGAGGCGCAGATGAAGGCAGAGCTCATGCAGTCCGTGCTCGAGATCGCAACGCCGGTCTGCCGCACCGCGTCCGACGTAGACCGAGAGCTCCGCAAGCTCCGCGAGTACGTGGCGTCGGTGGCGCACGACAAGTCCCTTAGGGTCGGCTCGGCGGGCACGCACCCGTTCAGCCTCTTCGAATCGCAGCGGATCACGGCGCGCGACCGCTACCACGCCCTCGTCGACCAAATGCAGTACGTCGCCCGTCGCGAGCTGATCTTCGGGCTCCACGTGCACGTCGCCGTCGACGACCCAGAGAAGGCGATCCAGATCGTGAACGGGCTGCTCATTGAGCTTCCCCTCCTGCTCGCGATGTCCGCGAGCTCACCGTTCTGGCGCGGGGAGGCCACTGGCCTCGCCTCGACACGCCAGATGGTGTTCGCCGCGTTCCCACGTTCGGGGCCGCCGCCGCGGTTCCGTGACTACAACGACTACGCGGAAGTCGTCGGGCAGCTGGAGAAGACCGGGTGCATCGCCGACTACACGCACATCTGGTGGGACATCCGCCCTCATCCCAAGCTGGGTACTGTCGAGATCCGGATCTGCGACGGAGTCACCCGGGTGGAGCACGCCGTCGCGCTCGCCGCGTACTGCCAGGCCGTCGTCAAGCTCCTCTCCGAGCGTTTCGAACGGGGCGAGGAGATCCGCTCGCACCACCGGATCCTGACGAGCGAGAACAAGTGGCTCGCCGCCCGCTACGGGCTCGACGCGCCGCTGATGGACCTCGAGACCGGGCGCCGCAACCGCCTCGCCGTGCCCCAGCTCGTCCGTCGGCGCCTGCGTGAGCTCGAGCCGCATGCGCGTGAGCTCGGCTCCGAGCGGGAGCTCGAGGGGATCCAAGACATCCTGGGCAACGGAAACGGCGCCGCCCGCCAGCTACGGGTGTTCAACGCAAACCGCGACCTCGTCGAGGTCGTCCGCGAGCTCGCCGACACGACCGAGGCCGCTGCCGTCCCGGCCTAGCTGCGCTTCTCTCCCGTGGCGGCGTCGAAGGCTTGTGACTTGCTCGCCGCCGGGAGCACGACGAGGGCCCTGCCCCGCGGACGGAACCCGAGGCCGATGATCTTCGACCCGACCCGAAGCCGCTTCCGAACAACCCCGTATGCAGCGTCGTAGAGCCACACGGTCTTCGCGCCGCTGAACGCGAGCATGCGCCCGTTCCGTGTCACCGCCGCGCTCGGGCCGACGCTGATGTCGAGCTGCCTGTAGGCGAGCGGACGGAACGCTGCCTGGTGCGCCACCCGGAGATCGGCCAGGTCGACGGTGATCACGCTGCCGAGGAACGGGCTCGCGAGATAGAGCCTGCGCTCGTCCGGCGAGAGCGTGAGAGCCGTCGAGCCGACCGTACTCATCTCCCCGATCAGCGGCAGGTCGACGCAGTGCGCCAGCCCGCTGCCGAGGTCGAGTGCGTGCAGGAACGTGCGCCCGTTGGCCTTCAGGTACAGCGTGAGCAGCCAGTGACCGTCCCTTGTCACGACGGCTCCCTGCGCAAGGCCGCTCATCTTCTCCTCGGGCTCGTCCAGGCGCGTGGGACTCACCAGATGGGTCTTCGTGTCGATGTTCTCGAGCGTGTAGCCGCCCGTCCGGTTCCAGTGGATGAGGAAGACGCGGTCGGCAGTCGGCGAAAGCGCCTCGATCTCCCAGTTGCCGCGGAGATTCGCGCGGAAGCGCAGGGTCGAGCCGGCGACCCCGACGACCACGCCGCGCTTGTGGTACTGCATCACCCCGGCCAGGCGGCCGTCGGCCGAAAGAGCGGTCACATGCCAGCTCCCCGGGATCGCCGTGAACGAGCGCACCCTTCCCGTGCGGGCGCTATAGCGCCTGAGGAAGGTGCGTTTCCCGTGCAGGACCTTCACGACGCTCGTCGAGGCGTAGGTTCGACCGTCCGCGGCCAGAACGCCGACGGGGAGCCGGAAGCTTCGATTCCCGTCGGCCAAGCTGAAAGCCTCGGCCGGCCCTTGCTGGCCGTTCGGCCGAACGAACGCCACCGGTGATCCGGGCGGAGCGACGCTCGTCGTGCCGCACGAGGACGGCGGACAGCCGTCGGCGAGGGCGGCCGACGGAACCGGGATCAGGACCAGGAGCAGAAGCGGGAGCAGGCGTCTCATCGGAACCTCCGATCGCTCTTCACAGGTCATGTACGCCTCGCGAGGACGAAAAGGTCCCGGACCTCAAGACCTGCGCTCCACGTATGGACCTCGTGGGCGATTCCGCTCGTATAGTCAGCGCGCGATGGTGGGCCCCGGCCGGCAGGAGCGCGCCTGGATTCGCGGCGCGCAGTCAGGATCGGCCTCGGACCTCGAGGCGCTGTTTCGCGAGCACTGGCCTCGCGCACATCGCGCCGCGTTCCTGGTCGTCCACGATGCAGCCGCCGCAGAGGACATCGCGCAGGAGGCATTCCTCGCGGCCGTTCGCAACCTCGACCGATTCGACCGCAAGCGCCCGTTCGGGCCGTGGCTGCACCGGATCGTGGTCAACCGCGCGATCGACTGGGCGCGAGCCCGCACCCTCCGGCGCGAAACCGCCGAAGCGGAGAGCGCCGACGAGTTCGACACGGGCGACCTCGGCAACCCGTTCTCGCAGGGCGTGGCGGCGGGCCTCGCCGGGCTCAAGCCGGAGCATCGCGCGGTGATCGTCATGCGCTACCTGCTCGAGTACACGCCCGGCGAGATCGCCCATCTGCTCGACCTCCCGCGGGGGACGGTCAACTCGCGGCTCAGGCGCGGGCTCGACCGGCTGGAAGAAATCCTCGATCGAGGGCGGCCATGAGCGACGACCTCCGCCGGGAGCTTCAGAAGATCCAGGCTCCGGACGAGCTCGAGGGCCAGCGCCGCGCCTGGCCGCTCGTCCGCGCGGCCTTCGAGGCGCGCGAGCCCATCACCTGGCCGCGCAGGAGCCTGCGGCCCGTGTTCGCCGCGGCCGCCGGAGTGGCGATCCTCGCGGGAGCCTTGTCGCCGCCCGGGCGCGCGCTCGTCGGCTCGGTCCACGACGCGATCACGAGCGAGAAGAAGAAGGGGCGCCCCGCGCTCACGTCGCTGCCTGCACCGGGCGTGCTCCTGGCGAACTCGTCACAGGGCCCGTGGCTCGTTCGCTTCGACGGCTCGAGGCGCCTGCTCGGCCCCTGGTGGGATGCCTCGTGGTCACCACAGGCGAAGTACGCGGTCGTCACGCGGGCCCACGAGGTGGCCGCGATCGATCCGCAGGACAAGGGGCGTGTCCGCTGGTCGGTGGCTCGTTCGGGATCGGTGCGGGGAGGGCGCTGGTCGCCCGACGGGTTCCGCGTCGCCTATCTCAACGGCCGCTCGCTGCGCGTCGTGGTCGGGGACGGCACCGACGACAAGTCGCTCCGCCGGGCTGTCGGAGCGACACCCCCCGCCTGGCGGCCGACGGCCGACCATGAGCTCGCGTTCTCCACCGTCGACGGCAGGATCGAGCTCGTGCAGTCGGACTCGGCCAAGACGCTGTGGCGCACGGTCCCGGGCGAGCTGCCGACCCGGCTCGTGTGGTCGGAAGACGGGCAACGGTTGCTCGTGCTCGGTGACCGCTCCTTGCGCGCGCTCGACTCGAACGGGCGGCGGCTCTGGTCGATCGGGCTTCCGATCGGCCCCTCGGGCGTCGCGTTCGTCCGGCGCGGCCACCGGTTCGTGATGATCCGGTTCTCCCCGGCGACCGGTCGGAGCGACCTGGTGCTCCTGCAGGCCGAGAAGGACCCGGGCGAGGCGAGGTTCCTCTATTCGGCGCCCGGAGAGTTCCGCTCGCTTGCGATCTCGCCGAATGGCCGGTGGCTGCTCGTCGGGTGGGAAAACGCCGACCAGTGGCTCTTCCTCCGGCTCACCGCGGCGAAGGTGCAGGCGGTCTCGAACATCGCACAGGAGTTCGGCTCGTTCCCGGCCGGCGTCAGCTGGTGTTGTCCCGCATCGCCCTAGCTTCGCTTCGCTTCGCTGCGCTCGCTTCACGGGGGGGCCCCCGGGG
>Ga0307302_10000117_pt1 | contig 33743 bp, 28 predicted proteins | sample ER_DNA_183_FD_194490 | JGI IMG/M metagenome (GOLD analysis project Ga0307302, IMG submission 194490) | Bulk soil microbial communities from the East River watershed near Crested Butte, Colorado, United States - ER_DNA_183 | ecosystem: Environmental > Terrestrial > Soil > Floodplain | place...
GGAGTCACGGATCCACTGCGCCGCGGGGACGCCCTGCACGGCAAGGACTTCCGCCAGCCGCTCGGGACGGGCGACGCGCATTTCGTCGTTTACGGCATAGTCCATAATGAAGGGCCGCCGCTCGATGCTGCGCAGTTCGAGCGGGGGGCGCGCAATGCGGTTCGCGATGCTCAACGGCGGCAGAATCTCGAGCTGGCCGTCGTTCAACAGCGCGCCCCAACGCCGCAACCGATGGAAGTATTGCAGGTCGGTCGGACCAGGACGTGCTTGCGTAGCCGTGACGGTCGCCGCGAAGGCCGAGTCCCAATTCGCGCGGACGGCGTCCCAGTAGGCATAGTTGTAGCGCGCTTCGGCCCACAGGCCGGCGGCGATCAACTGTCGCTCGACGGGATTCGCGCGCTGCGCGACGAGTGGCGCGACGAGAAGCACGGGGAACCACGCTGACAACCAGAGCGTACGGGATGGCATGGCCCTAATTTATCTCTTGCTGTTCGCAGCGCCCCAGCTGCTGCTGTACCTCTACCTGCGCGAGCGCCTGCCGCTCTCGGCGCGCCGCTGGCTCACGCTCGTCTTTGTCGTCTTCAACATCCCCTGGGGCATCGTTGCCGTACGCATGTTCTCCGGCAGCCTGTGGGGGATCAGCCGCGTTCCCTATATCGCGCCGTGGATCGCGTGGCAGTTTCTGGGCTGGATTTTCTGCGGCATGGTGGCCGCGTACATACTCGGAAAGGCGGTTTGGCGGTTCGGCGGTTGGGCGGTTAGCAAACCGCGCGGTCTTCCAACCGCCGAGCCGCTTAACCGCCCAACCGCCATGTCCCGTCGTCAGTTCCTCGCCCGTGCGACATACGCCTACGGCGCCGTCGGCGTGGGGTTTTCCGCATACGGTATTTGGAGCGCCGAGCGACTGCCGTCGATCACCCGCCGCACGCTCGTGTTCCCCGACTTGCCGCCGGGGTTGAACGGACTGCGCATTGCGCACCTCTCGGACGTGCACGCCGGCATCCACATGTCCGAAGCGAAAATGCGGGAAATCGTCAAGCAGACGAATGCACTGGGTGCGGATCTGATCGTGCAGACGGGCGACATGATCGACATCTCGCAGTCGTACATCCCGGACTACGTGCGCGCGTTTCGCGATCTCCAGGCCCCGCTGGGCGTCGTCACCGTGCTCGGCAATCACGATCGGTACACGGGCCAGGACGCCGTCATTCGCGGTGTGAAAGATGCGGGGCAGGTGTTCGTGAAGAATGGCGTCCACGTGATCGAGCGCAGCGGCGCCGCGCTCGCACTCGTGGGAATCGACGACCCGCACGCCTGGCGCGCCGACGATCCGCAGGACGATGACCTCGAGCAGGCGCTCCGGATCACCCCGCCCGCCAAGGATGCGTTCCGGATCCTGCTCGCGCATCGACCCGGCGCCTTCGACGGCGCCGCGCCTCGCGGCATTCCGCTCACGTTGGCCGGCCACATCCACGGCGGGCAGTTTTATCTGCCGGTGATCGGTTGGTCCCCCGGCCGGCTGATCACGAAATACGTGATGGGCCATTTCACGCAGGGCACGAGTCAGCTCTACGTCAGTCGTGGAATCGGAGTAGTCGGCGTGCCGTTACGAGTGTTTGTGCCGCCAGAAATCGCGTTGTTCGAATTGCGTCGGGCGTAGTCGTTCGGTTTGGTAGGGGCACAGCATGCTGCGCCCCTACGTGAATACATCTTCGCGTGGGGCCCATCGTTCACGCGCTAATTGCTCTCCACGCCGCGTCGATCACTAGCCGTACGCCGGTGTCTCCGGGCTTCCAATCGCCAGCAACGACTTTCGTCAGTGCATGACTGATCGTTGCGAGCCATACGCCGGCCCAAATTTCCACGGCACCCGTCCGCACTGAGCCTTGCGCCTTGCCCTCCGCGATGAGCCGCTCGAGTGTTAGCCGAAACTCGCGCTCGGTCCTCCGGCTTTCGTCATCGAGGATGGCGCCGGGCGGCTCGAGCAGGCCGAGCTTCACGACGGCCGTGTCGTTCGCCGCTCCCTCGATCAGTCCATGCGCGACCGCGGTCAGCTGGGCGCGGGCTTGTCCGGCATCGCGGTCGCGCACCGTCTCCTGCACGATCTTCGTCGCCCATCGCTGTGCGGCCCGATATAGCTCATTGAAGAGCTGCGGCTTACTCGCGAAATGGCGATAAATCGTGCCCTCGGCGATGCCCGCCTTCTTCGCGATCTGCGCCGTCGTCGTGTCGTGGTAGCCGCGCGCGGTGAAGAGCTCGAGGGCTGTTCTGATGAGGCGTTGCCGTGTCAGTTCGGTTGCGGTCACGGCTGCGAATCTACTAGCTTTCCGCCCCTTTCATCTCCCATCGATCATTCGGAGGCGTAGTCGCGATGCGCATGCTCGTCCTCGGCGCCGGGCTGCAGGGTTCTGCCTGTGCGTACGATCTGCTCCAGCGTCCGGAAGTGGAGCGTGTTACGCTCGCCGACCTGCAGCCCCGACGCGTTGCCGCCTTCCTCAAAAAGAAGAAAGACAAGCGGCTCGTCACCGCGCGCCTCGATGCGAAGAGCGGCCCGCGGCTGCGGAAGCTGATGCGCGGGCATGACGCGGTCATGAACGCGCTACCGTACTATTTCAACTATCCGGTCGCCAAAGCCGCCGTCGCCATGGGCCTGCACTGCGCGGATCTGGGCGGCAACACCGAGATCGTCCAAAAGCAGAAGACGTTGCACGCGGCCGCGCAGAAGAAACGGGTTTCGATCATTCCCGACTGCGGCCTCGCCCCGGGAATGGTCAACATCATCGCGGCCGAGGGAATCCGACGGGTCGGAGACGCCGAGAGCGTCAAGATTTTCGTGGGCGGCCTGCCGCAAAAGCCCGAGCCCCCGCTCAACTATCAGATTGTCTACTCGCTCGAAGGTGCGCTCGACTATTACACGACGCCCTCGTGGGTGCTGCGCGAGGGCCGGCCCGAGCGCGTGGATGCTCTCTCGGAGCTCGAGGACGTGGACTTCCCGAGCCCCGTCGGAACGCTCGAGGCGTTCCATACCGGTGGCGGCATCTCGACCATGCCGTGGGCGTATGAGGGCAAGGTGCGCACGATGGAGTACAAGACCCTCCGCTACCCTGGCCACGCCGCGATCATGCGACCCATTCGCGAGATGGGACTCCTGTCGGTGGAGCCGGTGAAGATGAAAGGCACGGAGATCGTCCCGCGCGACGCATTCATCGCAGCCGTATCACCCCAGCTCACCAAGCCCAACGGCCGCGATCTCGTCGCGCTGCGCGTGGAGGTGCAGGGACGTACCGGGCGCCGCGTAGCCTGGCAGCTGCTCGACTATTTCGACGAGGCGACCGGAATCAGTGCGATGATGCGGACGACCGGCTATTCACTCGCGATCACCGGGGTGATGCAGGTGGACGGACGCGTTCGCTCCGCGGGCGTGTACACGTCGGATGAGGCCGTCCCGTTTCAGGCGTATGTGGACGAATTGAAGCGGCGGGGAGTCGAGATTCGGGAGGTCCGCTAGAAGCTCCAGGCGGTCGCGAAGGTCACCTGAGTCGACTCGGTTCCTTTGCCCGCTTGCACCGTAATCAGAGTATTGCGCAACAGCCCCACCGCCACGCCTCCACCCAGCGCCGAATGCAGTCCCTGGCGCGTGAGGCGCACCGTTTCGCCGGGGCCGAAGACTCGTCCCGCATCGTAGAAAGCGACCAGCTTCACCTCGAGCAGGCGCGGCGCCCAGAGAATCCCGTATCGGGCCTCCACACCGTACACGATCTTGCCGGGCCCTACGAAGCGGCCGTCGTAATAGCCTCGCAGCGAACGCGCTCCTCCCAAAGCGACCAGCGGCCCCTCACTGGTTTCCATGGTCTGCTGGACCGCAAGGGGCGCGGTGCCGGTGATCGTTTCGCGTCCGACGCGCGCGGCGAGAATGAGCCGCTCGAGCGGATGCGCGTAGAGGCGCAGCGCGGCGCTGGTGCGCGTGTATCCGCGGCCGCTGGCCGCGAGCGCTTCGGCGAACACACCGCGATGCGGATCCATCTCCACATCCCGCGTATCGAGCACGATCCCGACCCGGCCGACGCGATCGACAAAAGGGCCGGTGCTGTCACGCTCGAAACGGGTCACTCCCGGAAGCGCGCGGAATGCGGTGTATTCGAGCGATCCCCCGACGAGTACGCGGAGCGGGCCGACGATCTTCCGTTGTATGGTGACGCGTGCCGCACGATTCGCGCGACTGACGCGGTAAAAGTAGGAGCGTCCCGGACCGGTCGTACTGTCGCGGTCGTAGACCGTATTGTTCCCCTGGCCGTAGTAGCCGAGGCGGTTGGCGCGCGTCAGGCTCAGCGTCACGCCGAGCCTCCAGCCCTCCCAGTACGCCGGTGCCTGCGCGTCGGCGATGACCATGTAGCTGCCCTGGGTGCTGGCACCGGCATCGAGCGCGACTCGGGCGAAAGTGGGCTCCGGCCGCTCGGCGAAGCCCATCGGACTCGACCAGTCGTAGTGCCCGCCGAGCCAGAATCGGTCGGCGGTCGTGTAAAAGGCCAACGGGTAGAGGTGGTCGAACCAGTCGTGCTTTGGATTTGGCTCTTGCTGCGCGGCGAGTGGGGAGGCCAGCGCGAGGAGCAGAACCGCTACGCGCGGGTGAATACGTAGGCCGTATCGCGGATCTTGGCGTCCACGCCGTCGTGCGCCGCGAAATGATTGGGGTAAAGCGACGCGGCGCCGAACTCGCCGCGCTTGGTCAGGGCATAGAACACGAGGTCGAACTTTGGCTTGCCCTGCGCATCCAGCAGCCGCGCTTCCGTCTCGGCGACGACGCGCTTCAAGGTCTCGAGGCACGCGTCCGTGGGCTTCATGCCGCGCCGCATATGCTCGACCGTCAGGAACCCCCCGCACACCTTGATGTTTGCCTCGCCGAGCCCGGTCGATCCCGCAGCCCCGACGTCGTTATCGCAATACTGCCCCGCGCCGATGATCGACGAATCGCCGACGCGGCCGGGAATCTTCCACGACAGGCCGCTCGTCGTGGTGACGGACGAAAGGTCGCCCTGCGGCGTCACGGCATCGCAATTGATCGTTCCGGTCTTGGTGACGACGAGGTGATCCGAATCGGGGACATCCAGGTAGTTGTCGGTCGGGCTCAGATTGGCGCGCCAGCGAAGCCACGCCTCGCGCGAATGCTCGGTCAGCAGGTCTTCTTCCTTGAAGCCGAACGAGAGGGCGAACCGCTTGGCTCCCTCGCCGACCAGGAAGATGTGGGTCGTGTACTTGAGGATCAGCTTCGCGACTTCCGAGGGCGTTTTGATATTCTCGAGCGCGCCGACCGCACCCGCGCGCTTCGTCGGACCATGCATGCACGAGGCGTCGAGCTGTACGACACCGGCCGCGTTCGGCAGGCCGCCGTAGCCGACGGAGTCGTCGTTGGGATCGAGCTCCTGGATCTTCACGCCCTCGACGACCGAGTCGAGCGTGTCGGCGCCCTGCATGAGCATGTCGAAGGCTTTTTGCACCGCGCGCAGCCCGTTGGCGCTCGCGATCGCGACGGGCTTGGCGGCCCAGCGCGACTGCGGCGGCAGCGGCCGCGGCGGCCGCATCGGGTGGGGGATCCCCAGCACTGCACTCGCGGCAACACCACCCGCGGTGGACCGCAGGAACTCGCGACGCGACACGAATTCGGGCATGCACGGTTTTACCCACTCGTCTTGCGGCTGTCAACTTGCTATCGTTCCCACCCCGTGGAGCTTTCGCTCGTGGTCCCCGCGTACAACGAGCGGGACAACCTCGCACCGCTGCTCGCCGAGATCGCGGCCGCCCTGACAGGTCGGAGCTACGAGGTGATCGTCGTGGACGACGGGTCGACCGACGGCACATTCGACGCGCTGAAAGCGCTGCGGCAGCGGTATCCTCAGCTGCACATCATCGTGTTCGAGCGCAATGCGGGTCAGACCGCCGCGGTCGCCGCCGGGTTTCGCGCCGCGCGCGCGCCGGTCGTGGTGACCCTGGACGCCGACCTGCAAAACGATCCTGCCGATATCCCGCAGCTCGTCGATACGCTGGAACGTACGGGCGCCACCGCCGTGGCCGGGTACCGAGCCACTCGTCGCGACACGTCGTGGAAGCGATTGCAGAGCCGCATCGCCAATGGCGTCCGCAACCGGCTCAACGGGGAAGTGATCCGGGATACGGGCTGCTCGCTCAAGGCCTTCCGCACCGAGGCCGTGCGTGCCCTGCCGTTGTTCACGGGGATGCATCGGTTTCTGCCGACCCTGATCAAGATGGAGGGCGGCACCGTGACCGAAGTGCCGGTCGGCCACCGGCCGCGCAAACATGGGGTCACCAAGTACGGTATGTGGAATCGCGTGTGGCGGTCGCTGCAGGATGCGTTTGCGGTGCGCTGGATGCAGCGCCGCGCCCTGCGGTACCGCATCCGCGAGGAGGTCTGATGGCAGATACCACGCACGAGCAGTGGCTCGCCCAGATCGACGCCGAGCTGGACGGGGAGCTGTCTCTGGTCGAGCGCGCGGCGCTCGCGAAGCACCTGGCGACTTGCGGGCACTGTGCGGGCGCCCGCGCCAGCCACCTCGAGGTGCGCGTCGCGCTGGCGCGCTCGGCGGGCAATCCGCACGCGTTCGTCCTGCCGCGCCCCGCGATTCGCGCGGGGACGTTGGCCCTGTGGCTTGTCGTCGCGCTGGCGGCCGGCCTCGTCGGGGGATGGTTTGCGAGCCACCGCTGGGGCGGGCCAGGCGGGGGCGGCACGCTCGAGGATACGCGTGGGACCATTGTCGTTCAGTAGCGTCCTCCTCATGATCGCAGCGCTCCAGAGGCCGGGCACCCGGCTCACCTACCACATTCGCGTCATCGAGCCTGCCGCGGTCACGCCGCGCACTCTCGCGAGCGGCGCAGTCAGCGGGCCGCTCGACAGCGACATGCGCCTGACCCTTCGCACCGACAGGGCCGAAGTCGAGGCGTTGTTTCAGGTGACGGCGTTCGGCGACACCGTGACCGTGGCCGGGGAGTTCTTGACCCGGCGCCTCGTGGGCCAATCGCGCCGCGGTTTGCCGTTGTGGGAAGAGGACACCTACCGACGTCTGCTCCGGATGGCGTGGAGCGATACGGCGCGGATCTACCCTTTCGGAACCGGCAAGCGCGGACAAGGCGGCTCGCTGTGGGTTGAGCTGATTCTCGAGCGACACTTCGCGGGGGGCGAGGCGCGTCCTGCGGAGGCGTTCGATTTGGTCGATTCAACCCGCGATGTTCGCCTCGAAGCGGTGGTGCGGCCGCGGCGCGCCCGGGTGATCTTGAACCTCGTGCGCGGGGATACCGTCAGCGGCCCCCGTCCGATGGATCTCGTCCTCGAAGAACCGCCGCGCGTCGTGCAGCTCGTGCTGAAGGGCCGGCCGACGACGCTGGTCGTGAGTCTCACCCGTCCCGATCCCGCCCGGTCCGCGCGCGCCCGCGCGCTCGCGCTCGACGCCGACGTCGTCTGCCTGCGGGTTTCGCAGCCCGCCGTGCTTCAGCCGCTGGGCACGATCTGCGGGCGCCTCAACAACATCGCGCGCCAGCTGCCGCTGCCGACGGGCGACACGCTCGCCGCGACCTTTGCCTGGCCCGGTCCGCGCTGATGGCGCCACGCAAGAAACGGCTTGATCCGTCGATCTTCCACCTTCCCGTCGACAAGATGCGGGAGGGCTATTACTCCGACAAATACTTCGTCCGCGCGCGCGAGCTGTTGCGGAAGGATCAGCACCGGCCCCGCGTCACCATGCAGGTGTTCGGAAAGTCGCACGCGTACCTCGGCGGGATCGACGAGGCAATTGCGATCTTGAAGTTGTGCGCCGAGCGGTGGGACGAGCTCGTCGTGCACGCGCTCTATGACGGCGAAGAGATCCAGCCGTGGGAGACGGTGCTGCTCATCGAAGGGCCCTACGATGCCTTCGCGGTGCTCGAAACGCTCTACCTTGGCGTACTCGCGCGCCGCACGCGGGTGGGAACGAACACGCGCGAAGTCGTGCAGGCCGCGAAACCCAAAGAGGTGATGTTCTTCCCGGCGCGGCACGACCACTGGCTGGTGCAGACCGGCGACGGCTACGCGGCGCACATCGCCGGGGCGATCGGCGTGTCCACCGACGCCCAGGCATCGTGGTGGGGCTCCGAGGGCATCGGCACAGTGCCCCACGCCCTCATCGCCGCGTACAACGGGGACACCGTCCTGGCCTCACGCAAGTTCGCCGACCAGTCCGACCCCGCGATTCGCCTCATCACCCTGGTGGATTTCGACAACGATTCTGTGGGGACCTCGCTCGCCGTCGCGCGCGCGCTCGGCGACCGGCTGTACGGCGTCCGGCTCGACACGTCCGAGACGCTGGTCGACAAGTCAGTCATTCCGCAAATGGGGACGTTCAAGCCCACCGGCGTGAATCCGGAGCTGGTGCGGAACGTGCGGCGCGCGCTGGATGCCGATGGCTTTCAACACGTCAAGATCGTCGTCTCGGGCGGCTTCACCGTGGAGAAGATCCGGCACTTCGAAGAGCAAAACATTCCCGTCGACGTCTACGGCGTCGGGTCGAGCCTCTTCCAGGGGCGGTTCGATTTCACGGCCGATGTCGTCATGCTCGAGGGGAAGCCGTGCGCCAAGGTGGGGCGGTCGTATCGGCCGAATCCACGATTGGAACGCGTGACGTAGCGATGAAAGGGTGCATGTAGGGGCGCAGCATGCTGCGCCCCTACCTCCAACGCACCTTGCGTGGCCCCTTCCGCCTGCATAATTTTCCGCTCAAATGAATAATCATGCATCAATCCCGGTCGGCGTACTGGGCGCGTCCGGCTATGTCGGTCAGGAGTTGCTGCGCCTGTTGCACGGCCATCCGGACGCCACGGTCGCGTTTGCAACCGCGGAGTCGGCGGCCGGCGAGTGGGTCGATGGCCACGAGCTGATCAAAGCCGACGATGCCCCGTGGCAGCAGGCCGAGATCATCTTGTCCGCGCTGCCACACGGCGTCTCCGCCCGCTACGTTCACGAAGCTCGTGCTGGCGGCAAGCGGACCGTGGATCTGTCGGCCGACTTCCGGCTCTCGCCCGACGCCGTCTACGGCCTCACCGAATTCACGCGGCCGCGTCTGGCCGATGCCGAGCTCGTCGCCAACCCCGGATGCTATCCGACGGCCGCGCTGCTCGCATTGATTCCACTCGCGCAGCTCGGGCTGATCGATCCGTCGCGCGAGGTCATCATCGACGCGGCCTCCGGCGTCACCGGTGCGGGACGCAATCCCAAACGCGAGCTCCTCTTCGGCGAGGTCACCGAAGACTATCGCGCGTACGCGATCGGCAACACGCATCGCCATCTCGCAGAGCTGAAGCAGTCATTGTCGCGCGAAGGCGGGTTCACCGGCGACCTCGTCTTCACGCCGCATCTGTTGCCGGTGAAGCGCGGCATTCTCGAAACGATTCACGTCCCACTGACGCGCGTGCTCGATCAATCGACCGCCGAGGGGCTGTACAGCGCGACCTACGACGCCGAGCCGTGCGTGCAGATCATGCACGGCGCCCTGCCGTCGCTCAAGGACGTCGTGTATCGCAATCGCGTGGCGATCGGTGTAGCGGAGGTCGCCGACGTGCGCCGGCCGCGGCTGACGGTCATCGCCGCCATCGACAACCTCGTGAAGGGGGCGGCGGGGCAGGCGATTCAGAACATGAACGTGATGCTCGGGCTGCCCGAGACGGCTGGACTCGCATGCTGACGGTGCGCGTCGTCAAGATCGGAGGGAACGAGCTGGACCGCCCCGAATGGGTGGCGGCATGCGCTCGGGGAGTGACCAAGATCGGCCCGGCTGTTGTCGTCCACGGAGGCGGGCAGGCGGTGAGCGCCTGGTCGCGCCGGCTCGGTCTTCCGATCGAGCTGCGTGACGGCTTGCGCGTGACGACGCCTGAGATCGCCCAGCTGGTCGAGATGGTCCTGGGCGGGCCAATGAATCGGCTCCTCGTCACAGCGCTGCGCACCGCCGGCCTCGATGCGATCGGATTGTCGGGCGTGGACGGCGGTCTGCTAAGTGCACAGCCGCTCCAGAACGGAGCGGCCCTGGGCGAGGTCGGGGAGATCGTGAACGTCCGGGCGTCGCTCCTGCAGAGTCTCTTGCTGGCCGGGCTGACACCCGTGGTTGCGCCGGTCGCTCCATCCCTTACGGCGCCGGTGCGGCCGCTCAACGTGAACGCCGACCAGGCCGCCGCCGCCATTGCCGCGGCCCTCGATGCGCAAGAGCTGCTCTTCGTATCCGACGTGCCCGGTGTGGCGATCGCAGGCGTCACCCAGCCCACCCTTGCGGCCGCTGAAATCGAAGCAATGATTGAGGGCGGCGTTGCGACGGGTGGCATGGCCGCCAAGTTGCGCGCCGCCGCGCAAGCGTTGGAGGCGGATGTTCGGGCCGTACGGATCGGCGATCTCGATATGTTCGAGCACGCCACCGCCGGCACCCGCCTTCTCGCGGCTCCTCCGGCCACCGCAGTTCAACCCGCGTGACACTCCCGCTGACCACCTCCGACGCCACGGCATTGCTGGGCGTCTATGCGCGCGTCGGTCCGCTCTTCGTCGAGGGCGTTGGGTCCGAGCTCATCGCCGAGGACGGCGCGCGCTACCTCGATTTCGTCGCAGGCATCGCGGTCAACGCCCTGGGCTACAACAGCCCTGTCGTCCGCGAAGCGGTCCTGCGCGCGCTGGACTCGGGACTGATCCACGTCTCGAACCTCTATCGCACCGAGCCCGGTGAACGGCTCGCGGCCGAGCTCACGAAGTCGTTCGCCGGCCAGGCCTTCTTCTGTAATTCGGGCGCGGAAGCGAACGAGGGCGCGTTCAAGTTTGCACGCAAGTGGTCGAAGAAAACCGAGATCGTTGCGTTCAGCGGCTCGTTTCATGGCCGGCTGTTCGCCTCTCTCGCCGCCACCGATCGACCCGACTATCGCCGGCCGTTCGAGCCGCTGCTCGCGGGCGTCCAGATCGTTCCCCTGGGCGACGTCGCGGCGGCGACCCGCGCCATCACGAAGGAACGCACCGCAGCCGTCATCATCGAGCCGGTGCAGGGCGAGGGGGGCGTTCGCTGCGTAGCAGATGAGTTTCTGGTCTTCTTACGGAAACGGTGCAGTGAAACGGCTACCGCATTGATCTTCGACGAAGTGCAGTGCGGCCTCGGGCGCACCGGGACGCTGTTCGCTTCCGAGCCCGCGGGTGTCGTGCCCGACATGTACACACTCGCGAAACCGCTCGGCGGTGGACTGCCGATGGGCGCCATCCTCGTGAACGACGCGATCGCCTCAAGCCTGGCGCCTGGGGATCACGCGACGACATTCGGCGGTGGTCCCTTTGTCGCGACCGTCGCCCTCGACGTGCTGCGCACGATTGCCGACCCCGACTTTCTCGCCGCGGTGCGGGCGAAGGGTGAATGGCTCGGCGCGCGCTTGAACCGCCTCGCCGCCGGCACGCCTCGCGTCCGGGAAGCCCGCGGCCGCGGGCTGATGTGGGGACTCGAGCTCAACGAGGTCGCCGCACCGGTCGTCGCGGCGGCGCGCGAGCGTCACCTGTTGGTACTGACCGCCGGCCCGACCGTGATTCGAATCGTTCCGCCGCTCACGATCACTCGCGAGGAGCTCGAGCGCGGCGTCACAATTCTTGAAGAGGTGCTCGCGTGACCGGTCTGTCGATCAAGCCACGCCGTGCTCCCCAGCCCGAGACCACCCTGCGCCCGGCGACCCTCGCGGACGTCGCCGCGATGGAAACGCTGATGGCGCCGTTTGTCGCCACCGGCGATCTCCTGCCGCGCTCGAATTACGATCTCTGCCGCCACATCAAGGAGTACGTGGTCGCATTGGCGCCCGACGGGAGTATCGTCGGGACCGGAAGCCTCAAGGTCTACAGCACCCAGCTCGCCGAGATCGCCGGCCTCGCCGTGCGTGACGACCAGCAGGGCCGGGGCGTGGGGAAGGCGTTGGTCGAAGCCATCCTTGTGGACGCGCGCGCGCTGGGATTGAACGAAGTGTTCGGCTTGACGCGCAAACCCCTGTTTTTCATGAGGCTTGGCTTCCGCGTCGCCGAGAAGGAGCAGTTTCCGCTCAAGGTGTGGGCCGATTGTGCGCGCTGTCCCCGCCAGCACGCCTGCGACGAGGTGGCGGTAGCGCTGACGCTTTAGCCCCATCTAGATTTCCCGTCCCATGCCAACCTCGCGCGTCATCTTCTGGGACGTTGACACCCAGTACGACTTCATGAAGGCCGACGGCAAGCTCTACGTGCCGGACGCCGAGCAACTGATCCCCAATCTCAGGAAGCTTACTGACTACGCGCACGGCCACGGCATCCGCATCGTGGCCAGCGCCGACGATCACGTCCGCGAGCACGCCGAGATCTCGGCTACGCCGGATTGGAAGGCCACGTTTCCGCCACACTGCCTGCGGGGGACGCCCGGGCAGCGCAAAATCGCCGAGACCGCCCTGCGGGATCCTCTCGTGATCGAGCCGGAGCCCCAGGATGGCGCGGCGCTCGCAACGCGGATCCGTAACCACCGTGGCGACATCCTCTTTCATAAGCACCGTTTCGATGTCTTTTCCAACCCTAATGTTCTTCCGGTACTGGACGCGTTGAATCCTCACGACATCGTTCTCTACGGCGTCGCGCTCGACGTCTGCGACAAGTATGCGATCGAAGGCCTGCTGCAGCACCGGCCCCAAGTCCGGCTCTTCGCCGTCGTGGACGCCATGAAACCGATCGACCGCGACGTCGCCGAGCATCTGCTCAAGGAATGGGGCGAGGAAGGCGTGCGGCTCGTGAAAACAAGCGAGGTAGTGATGGGCGGTCTGGTAGAAGAGCTCGTGCGGGCGAGCGCATGACGTCCACCGCATCCGTTCCGACACACGCAGTCGCGGTGCCCACATTCGGCAAGTTCTTCCTCCCCGGACCGACGGACGTTCATCCCGAGGTCCTGGAGGCCATGATCCGGCCGATGGTCGGGCATCGTTCCGGGACGATGGAGAAGCTGCTCCAGAACGTCGCGCCGAAGCTCGGCGCCGTGGCTCGCACGAGCCGCCCTGTCTTCATTGGCACGAACTCGGCGACTGGGTTCATGGAGATGGCCGTACGCAACGGCGTCCGGCGCCGCGCCCTGTCGCTCGTCAACGGTGCCTTCAGCGAGCGGTTCGCCGGCATCGTCGGTGCGTGCGGCAAGGAGTGCATCCGGCTCGACGTACCGCTCGGCGCCGCGGTCGAACCCGACATGCTGCGCGACGCGTTGAAGCGCACTCCCGTGGACGCCGTGACGTGCGTTCACTCCGAGACGTCGACCGGCGTCCTGCAGGATGTCGCCGGATATGCCGAAGTGGTCCAGGAATTCGACGACATCCTGCTGCTCGTCGACTGCGTGACCTCGATGGTAGGCTCCCCGGTCGAGACCGATGCCTGGAAGCTCGATTTCGCGTTCACCGGTTCGCAAAAGGCTCTGGCGCTGCCGCCCGGGCTCGCGCTGGGCGTGGCGTCAGAGAGGATGGTGGCGCGCGCCAAGACCCTCGAGGAGCGCGGCGCCTACTTCGACTTGATCAGCTTCCTGACGGCAACGACCAAATTCCAGCCGACCAACACACCCGCGATCTCACTGCTCTACGCGCTCGAGGTGCAGCTCGGGCGGATCGAGCGCGAGGGCGGCATCGAGACACGGTGGAAGCGGCACGACGCCATGCGGCGCCGCGTCGAAACGTGGGCTCCCGAGCACGGCATCAAATTCCTGCCGCGCGAAGGCCGCCACAGTTGGACGGTGTCCTGCCTCCGGCTCCCCGAGGGGAAACACTCCAAGGATGTGGTCGGCGCGCTGAAGCAGCAGGGATGGACGATCGGGGCCGGCTACGGCGCCCTGAAAGACTCCACGATCCGCATCGGGCACATGGGCGATCACACCGTCGCCGCGCTGGACGAGCTGCTGCCGTTGATCGCTCTGGCGCTGGAATGACGTGGCGCGTCGTCGTCGCCGATCGGGTGGCGAAAAGCGGTCTCGACCTGCTGTCCAATACATCTGACATCGAAGTCGTCGACGTCGCGGGCAAGCCGGCGGAGCTGGATAAGGCAATCGCCGGCGCGCACGCGCTGATCGTGCGCAGCGAAACGCGCGTGACGGCGCCGCTGATGGCGCGCGCGCCGCACCTGCGCGTCGTCGCGCGCGCAGGCACCGGCGTCGACACGATCGATGTCCCGGCCGCGACGCGCCGGGGCATCGCGGTCATGAATACTCCCGGCGCGAACACCGTCAGCGCCGGCGAGCACGCGATGGGTTTGCTGCTGGCTCTCGTGCGCCGCATATCGGACGCCGCGGCGGCCATGCGGCGCGGGGAGTGGGACCGCAAGCGCTTCGAAGGCACCGAGCTGCGCGGCAAGACGATGGGCGTCGTGGGCCTCGGCCGCATCGGCGCGCACGTCGCGCAGCTGGCGCGCGCGTTCGGGATGCAGGTGGTTGGCCACGATCCATATTTGCCGCCCGAGCGCGCCGGCGAAATGCACGTCCGGCTGCTGTCGCTCGAGGCGTTGCTGCGGGCGGCGGACGTCGTCACCCTGCATGTCGCGCTGACCGACCAGACGCACCATCTCATCGACGCGAACCGCCTCAAGCTGATGAAGCCAACCGCCGTTCTGATCAATACGGCGCGCGGTGAGCTGGTGGACGAAGCGGCACTGGCGGACGCGATCAAGGAAAAGCGCATCGGCGGCGCGGCCATCGACGTGTTCGCCGTCGAGCCGCTGCCCGCGGACTCGCCGCTCCGGTCGCTCGACCGCGTGATCCTCACGCCGCACCTCGCCGCCTCCACCTCCGAGGCCCAGGAGCGCGTGGCGATGGAGATCTGCAGCGCCGTCCGCGAGGCACTGGTCGCTGGTGACCTCTCGTTCGCCATCAACGTGCCGGGGATGGGCGGAGACCTGCTGCGCCGGTTGGCGCCGCTCCTCGATCTGGCCCGCCGCCTCGGCCGCCTCGCGCTGGCCCTGGCGGATGGACCTGTGAAAGCGGTCGAAGTCGCCTACGGCGGGAAGGAAGAGGCTGCGCAGCGGCCGGTGCTCGTCTCAGCGCTCGAGGGGCTCCTCGCGGCGATGAACGCCGGCCCCGTGAGCCTGGTGAATGCGCAGGTGCTGGCCGAAGAGAAGGGCATCCAGCTCGGCACGAAGACGGGTGCGCCGGAAGCGGGGTTCGAGACGTCGATCGGTGTGAAGGTTGACACTGCCCGGGGACGCGTGCGCGTCACCGGAGCGCTCATCGGCGGCAGCCACGGCCGGGTGATCCGCATCGACGACTTCCACGTCGACGTCGTCCCCGATGGCTGGATGCTCGTGATCCGCAATCGCGACGTGCCGGGCGTGATCGGCCGAGTCGGATCGGCGCTCGGGAGCGCGGGCATCAATATCGCGAGCTACCACCAGGCTCGACGCTCGCTGCCGAGCGCGAGCGGGGGGCCGAATGACGCGCTCGCCGCCATCAACGTCGATCAAGCGTTGACCAACGGTGTGCTCGACAAGCTGCAGGGATTGCAGGACGTGCTCGACGTCCGGTTGGCGAATTTCGGAGACTAGCGGTCCTCAAAGCAGGACCTGCTTTCACCGTACATTCCTCGACAAATCCGCAAAACCAAGGAGCAAAGCATGAAAGTCGTGTTTGGCCTGCTCGCGCTGTTCGCATCGGTCCCGGCGGTCGCGCAGGTGCCGGAGAACGTCAATGAGATGATGCGCCGCATCTTCGCATCCGCGGACTTCGCCCCGCAGCGCTTCGGACCCGCGCGCTGGCTTGAAAACGGTACCGCCTATACCACGGTGGAGAAGTCCGACATCGTGCGCTACGAGACCTCCACCGGCACTCGCAGCATCTATGTCTCGGGCAGCCAGCTCACACCGGCCGGCTCAAGCGAAGCCCTCGACATCGACGACTACGCATGGTCGGCCGACGGCAACCTGTTGCTGCTCTTCACCAACACCCAGCGCGTGTGGCGGCAGAATACTCGGGGCGATTACTGGGTGCTCAACCGGAAGACCGGCGCGCTGAAAAAGCTCGGCGGACCGAACGCCCCTCCTTCCACGCTCATGTATGCCAAGTTCTCCCCCGCCGGCGATCGCGTGGCCTACGTCCGGGAGGGAAACATCTACGTGGAGCGACTCTCGGACGCCGCCATCACCGCCCTGACGAGCGAAGCGGACTCGCTCCACGTGAACGGCATGACCGATTGGGTCTACGAAGAGGAATTCGACCTCCGCGACGCCTTCCGCTGGTCACCCGACGGCTCGAAGATCGCCTACTGGCGGTTCGACATGACGGGCCTCGGCACCTATTTCCTCATCAACGACACCGACTCGCTCTATCCGAAAATCACGCCGATTCAATATCCCAAGGTCGGGACCACCAACTCGGCCGTGCGCGCCGGCGTCGTAAGCGCCGATGGCGGCACCACGACGTGGCTGCAGATCCCCGACGACCCCCGCGAGAACTATCTCCCCCGCATGGAATGGGCGGGACCGAACGAGCTGATCCTCCAGCGCATCAACCGGCTCCAGAACACCGACCGCGTGATGCTGGCGGACGCGGCGACGGGAGCAACCCGGACGGTCCTGACCGAGCGCGACTCTGCCTGGGTCGACGTGGTGGACGAAGTCGAGTGGCTCGCGAAGGGAACCGAGTTCCTGTGGACGAGTGAACGCGACGGCTGGAAACACGTCTATCGAGTCAGCCGCGACGGGAAGCGCGTCACGAACATCACGCCCGGCAACTTCGACGTCGTCAGCATTGCGGCGGTGGACGAGCCCGGTCAGTGGCTCTACTACATCGCGTCTCCCGACAACGCGACTCAGCGCTATCTGTATCGCACCCGGCTGGATGGAAAACAACCAGCCGTACGCGTGTCGCCGGCTCCTGCAGCGGGTACGCACTCCTACCGCATCTCCCCCGACGCCCGCTGGGCCTTTCACACCTACTCGCATTTCGACAGCCCGTCGGTGATCGAGTTGGTGCAGCTGCCGTCGCACCGGGTCGTGCGGACGCTCGTCGACAATGCCAAACAGCGCGCGGCAGTGGCGCCGCTCATCGCTGGTCACGGGGCGTTCTTCAAAGTGACGGTGTCTGTCGGAATCTCGCTCGATGGCTGGATGATCAAGCCTGCGAATTTCGACTCCACCAAGGCTTATCCGCTGCTGATGTACGTCTACGGCGAGCCGGCGGGTCAGACCGCCCAGGACTCCTGGGGCGGCGGTCATCTGTGGGAGCACATGATCGCGGATCAGGGCTACGTGGTGGCCACGGTGGACAATCGCGGCACGCCGTCACCGCGCGGGCGCGCGTGGCGAAAGGTGGTCTACGGGGCGATCGGCGTCTTGTCGAGCCGGGAGCAAGCGGACGCGGTGCGGGCTCTCACCGGATCGCGTCGCTATCTCGACCCGACGCGTGTCGCGATCTGGGGCTGGAGCGGCGGCGGATCGAGCACGCTGCAGGCGATGTTTCGGTACCCCGACGTCTACCAGGTCGGCATGTCCGTGGCGCCGGTACCGGACGAGCGCCTCTACGACACGATTTATCAGGAGCGCTACATGGGTCTCCTGGCCAGCCCGGCGGACAGCGCGCGCTACCAGCGTGCCTCTCCGATCAATCAGGCCGAGGGGCTCAAGGGTCGCCTGTTGGTCGTGCATGGCTCCGGCGACGACAACGTGCATTACCAGGGCACGGAACGCCTGGTGAACCGCCTGGTCGCGCTCGGCAAGCCCTTCGACTTCATGGCGTACCCCAATCGCTCGCATTGCATCTGCGAGGGTCGTGGCACGACGCTCCACATCTACTCGCTGCTCACCCGATACCTGACGGAGCATCTGCCCGCCGGCCCGCGAATGCCGCTGACCCAGTAGCATGCTCATCGCGGTCACGCGGGCCATCAGTCCGACGCTCGCCCAGTGCGAGCTGACTCACCTCCCGCGCGATCCCATCGACGTCGCCAAGGCGATCGCCGAGCACGCGCGTTACGAGGTGGCGCTGCGCTCGCTCGGCGCCACGGTCGTCCGGGCGCCGGAAGAACCGACGCTGCCAGACGCAGTCTTCGTCGAGGATACGGCGCTGGTGCTCGACGAGGTCGCGATCATCACAAGACCAGGCGCTCCCTCGCGGCGGCCGGAAATCGAGTCCATGGCAACGGTCTTGAGCGCGTACAAGTCGGTGCTGCGGATCCAGCCACCGGGCACGCTCGACGGCGGTGACGTGATGATCGTGGGTCGAAGGGTCTACGTGGGTCTCTCGTCACGCACGAACCGGGAGGGAATTGCTCAGCTCGACACTCTCCTCAGCGAGTGGGGCTACGAAGTGATCCCGGTACCGGTCAAAGGCTGTCTCCACCTCAAGAGCGCCGTGACACAGGTGGCGGACAACTTGCTCCTCTTGAACGACCGGTGGGTGAGTCCGGAGTGCTTCGCGTCGATGGAAGTGGTGATCGTCGCGCCGCAGGAACCCGACGCGGCCAACGCCCTCCTGATCGGAGGGACGGTCATCTATCCAGCGCACCATCCCGAAACGGCCCGCCGTCTGGAGCGTGCCGGCGTGCCTCTCGAGGCGGTCCCGTGCGGAGAGCTCGCCAAGGCCGAAGGTGGTGTGACCTGCTGCAGCGTGGTGTTTGAGGCGAACGCTTAATCGGCTGCCTGCTGGACCTCGTCGGTCAACAATCGAAACGATTTCACGGCGCCGGTGAGCCGGTCGGCCGCTTCGGCGAGCTGATTCGCCGAGGACGCGATCTCTTCCGTCGAGGCGCTTTGCTGTTCGCCTGACGCGGCGAGCTCTTCGGCGGAGGCAAGGAGCGTATCGGTCTGGCCGGCGATGGTGCCCAGCCGGGTGGCGATCTCTTCGACGAGCGAACGGAGCTCCCCCGCCGACTGCGCGATCTCGCGGCTCCAGCGGTCGTTCGCATCGGCCTCGCTCGCCACCGTGGTCAACCCCTGCGCCGCCGTCTGCGACGCCTCCCGCACCGCCGCGCCTCCCTCAGCCAGCCGCACGAGCCGGTCGCGGGTCGCCTGCACCTGCGCGAGCACGACACGAACCGTGTCGGCGGTCGCTCCCGCCGCCGCCGCGGCTACAGATGCGAGTTTACGCACCTCATCGGCGACGACTCCGAACCCGCGGCCCTGTGGGCCGGCGCGCGCGGCTTCGATCGCGGCGTTGAGCGCGAGCATGTTCGTCTGCGTGGCGACTGCCTTGGTCTGCGCCACGAACGTCTGGATCTTCGCGGTCGCCTGCGTCAACGCTTGGGCTTCCTCGGCTCCCTTGGCCACTTCATCCGCAAGCTTGGCGAGTCGCAGGGTCGTCTGATCGAGGCCATCCTTGTGGCGCCGTGCGAGCGCCGACAGGTCCGCGTTCCGTCGTGCCGCTTCCTCAGCGCCCTGCGCGAGCTTGGCGGCAATCTGGAGAATTCGGCCGGCGTCGTCGGCAGCCGCGCGGACGAGCTGAGCCTGCTCGCCCGCACGTCGGGAGAGGTCCTGTGACGTGGATGCCATCTCCTCAGTCGACGCGCTCATCTCTTGCGTCGAAGCCGAGATTTCCGTCGCCATCGCCGCGGCCTCGTCAGCGGCCGCGCGGATCGCGCCCACCAATCGGCGCAGCGCGACGACCATGGAGTGCACCGACGACAGCAGGTCGGCCACCTCGCTCGCCTCGGTCCGGTGTGACGACACGGTGACCGACAGGTCGCCGCCCGCCACGCGACTCGCTATCGCGCCGGCGGCACGGACCGGCTCCGTGATGGTGCGGTGGAGTCGCTGTGCCAGGGCGAAAATCAGGCCAAGACTTGTCAGGAACAGGACTACGGCACCCCATATCACGGTCCGGACGCCGCTGCGCGCCGCGGCGTACGCCGCCGCGATCGGCTGCCGCACGATCACCCACCACGCGCCCTGGTTCGCCGGTTGAGTCACGACGACTTCGTCGCCGGCAGGCGTCGTCACAATCGTGACCGCTGCTTGTTCCGTGAACGGGATGTTGGCGCGCTGCGGGACTGGTTGGAGGACCTCCGTCGCCGTGGCGGATGCGAGCACCAGTCCGCGGCGGTCGACGACCTGCAGATACGCGCCGCCGTGTGTTTCCGTAGTCGCCAGGAGGTCCCCGAGGTTCCGGAGCGTGAGGACGCTCTTGAGGACTCCGAGCGGTCGGCCTCCGCTCGGAGGGCGGACGGCGACGTCGAATTCCAGGGCGGTCGCGGCCGCGGAAGAGTCGAATGTGCCTTCGCCCTCGAACGAACCTACCCGCATCGCCTGTTGCCACCACTTCTCGTCGTTTTGCACGAAATCCGATGGACGCCCCGAGGCCAGCGCGACAAAGCCGTGCCGCTCGGTCACGATGATTTCGGCAAAATCCGAGATCTCGGTATACGAACGGAGGTATTGCAGGTAGGGTCGGTCCCCACTCAACTGCCGCCGCGACGCAAACATCCGCTCGAGGGTGGGAATGTCGATCCGATCCAGTCCGCGTTGCGCGGCATCATTGCCGAGCTCCTGCAGAACGGTCGAGAGCTCGGGTTGATGGGCCAACGCGACGACTTCGCGGCGCCGTTCGGTGATGTACTGCGTGACGGTGCCGGCCACGCGGAATGCGACTTCGCGACCTCGGTCATCAGACTGGTCACGCAGCGACTTGGAGATGCGCGCACCCGCAAATAGCGCCAGCGCCCCGACGAAAACCGCGGCGAACCCGGCTCCCGTGATGAGGAAGCCTTGACGAAGACGCTGTGATTGTCCGGTCATGCGGCAGACCCGAGGCAACGTACGGTCCGTGATAGGCACGAGCAAGAGCAGGCGACGGAATTATGCTTCTCGCTCCGTCAACCCCTATGTTGTGGCGCCCCGACGCCCAACTTTCACTGGAGGACGAGATGCGATCGTTGCTTGGAGCCGGAGTTCTCGCGCTGCTCCTCGCCGCGCCAGCGGCCGCTCAAGAACGCCACCCCAACGCCCAGATAATCGGCTTTACCGATTTCAACTTTCTTACGACCGAGCGTCCGCTGCCCGATGGATTCCGTTCCGGGCAATTCGCCGGGCATCTCAGTGCCGAGCTGACGCCTCGGCTGGGAGTGTTTGCGGAAGTGACCGCCACACCCATTACACCCGTCCAGACCGGCTTCAACATCGAGATCGAGCGCAGCATCCTGCGCTACGACTTCAGTGATTATCTCAAACTCTCGGCCGGCCGTTACCATACGCCCGTCGGGTACTGGAACACGGCATTTCACCACGGCCAGTGGCTTCAAACCAGCGTCAATCGCCCCGAGATGGTGAAGTTCGGCGGACAGTTTCTGCCGGTGCACTTCGTGGGACTCCTGGCCGAGGGGTCCGTCGGCTCGGGCGGGCTCAGCGTGCGCTATCACGCGGGAATCGGCAACGGACGCGGTACCAACATCGCCCGGGGCGGTGATGCGGGCGACGTGAATCCGCAGCGGGCCTGGGTAGCGGGTCTCTCGGTCAGTCCAGGAACGCCGCGGCAGTTGCAGATCGGCGCGAGCGCCTATGGAGACCGGGCGAATCTGGCCGTCGGGAATCCGGTCGATGAGCGGCTCGTTGGCGCCTTTTTCGCCTGGACTGCAGAACGGCCTGAAATCATCGCCGAGTACGCCAGCGTTCGCCATACGCAGACAGGGGGCGGTCCGCGCGCGACGTCTAAGGCGGGTTACGTGCAACTTGCTTATCGCCTGCCGGGCGGCGCGAGTGCCTGGAAGCCGTACGCGCGCTACGAGCAGGTGGAGGTACCGGCGGCCGATCCCCTCCTCGGGACGCTGGGTCTCAACTACCGCGCCGTGCTCGCCGGTCTCCGATTTGACTTCGCGCCGGTCGCGGCATTGAAGGCGGAGTACCGCCGGGAGAAACCGGGCGGTCCCCGCTGGTTCGACACGATCATCCTTCAGGTGAGCTTCACGTTCCCTCGCTGGCAGGAAGAACATGCGTCGAGCGAGGGGGTGACGCCGTGAGTGTCCGAACCATTCTCGCCGCCGGCGTCGTCACCGCCCTGGCGCTCTTCCCCAGCGCTGCAATGCACGCGCAGGAGACGCCGGATGTCGTCCTCGCGGTCGTCGTAGCGCCGGATGCACCGATCGATTCTGTTTCGCTGGGTGATCTGCGCCGCATGTTTCTGGGCGATCGCCAGTACACGAGTGACCGCGCCCGCATCACGCTGATTGTCCCGTCACCCGGGTCGTCCGGCCGCTCGACAGCCCTTCGTGTCGTTTACCGCATGCGCGAGGTCGAGTACCGGCAGTACTGGGTTGCCAAGATCTTTCGGGCCGAAGTCATTAGCGGCCCGCGCATCGCGACGGCTGAAGAGGCGAAACGGCAGGTTGCAACCACTCGCGGCGCCATCGCACTGATTCCAGTATCCGCGGTCGATCGCACCGTCAAGGTCGTGGTGGTCAACGGCCGCAGGCCTGGCCAGACGGGGTACGACCTGCGGTAGGACGCTTCCACGGTGGAGCGGTGTGATTAGCTTCAAACCCTGCGCATGCACACCGCTCCACCTTACGATCCACAAGCCGTCGAGGCAAAGTGGCAGGCCCGTTGGACTGAGCGCCATACCAACGAGCCCGATCTCGATCGCGCCGCGCGGCCGTTCTACAACCTCATGATGTTCCCCTATCCCTCGGCCGAGGGATTACACGTCGGCAACATGTTCGCATTCACGGGTGCGGACATCTACGGCCGGTTCAAGCGGCTCCAGGGCTACGACGTGTTCGAGCCGATGGGTTTCGACGCCTTCGGCATTCACTCCGAGAACTACGCGCTCGCCATCGGTACCAATCCGGCGAAGCTGATCCCGCAGAACATCGCCACGTTCCGCCGTCAGCTGCGCCGGTTCGGTGGCATGTTCGACTGGCGGCACGAGCTCTCGACCACCGATCCCGCCTACTACAAATGGACGCAGTGGCTCTTTCTCCAGCTCTTCAAGGCGGGGCTCGCGTACAAGAAGCGCGCGGCGGTGAATTGGTGCCCCAAGGACAAGACGGTGCTGGCGAACGAGCAGGTCATCGACGGGCGCTGCGAGCGCTGCGATACGCCGGTCGAGCAGCGTTTCCTCGACCAGTGGTTTTTCCGCATCACAAACTACGCTGAGCGCCTCCTCCAGAACCTCCCCAATCTCGACTGGTCTTCCTCCACCGCCCTCCTGCAGAAGAACTGGATCGGCCGGAGCGAAGGGGCGGAGCTCGTCTTCGAGACGCCCAGCGGCAAGAAGATCACCGTGTTCACGACCCGTCCCGACACGGTGTTCGGCGCGACCTATCTGGTCCTCGCGCCCGAGCACCCGCTCGTCGACGAGCTCACGGCGGTCGAGCACCGCTCGACGGTCAAGGCATATCAGCGGGAGGTGCAGTCCAAGGACATCGTGTCGCGGCGGGTCGGTGAAAAGACGAAGACCGGTGTCTTCATCGGCTCCTACGCCCGCAATCCGGCGACGGGTGAAGCGATCCCGATCTGGATTGCCGACTACGTCCTGATGGAGTACGGCACCGGCGCCATCATGGCGGTCCCGGCGCACGATAAGCGGGACTTCGAGTTCGCCACGCAATTCAAGCTCCCGATCCGACAGGTCGTCGCCGTCCCGGGAGAGACGTTGCCGATTGTCTCGGAGAACGGCGTGCTCATGAGCTCAGGGCCGTTCGATGATGTGGCGTGCGGCGAGGGCGCGCGCAAGATCGTCGCCTGGCTCGCCGAGCGCGGTCTCGCGACGCCGCGCGTCCAATACCGGCTGCACGACTGGTGTATCTCGCGGCAGCGCTATTGGGGTCCTCCAATCCCCATCCTGTACTGTGAGAAATGCGGGGTCGTCCCGGTGCCCGAGAAGGACCTGCCGGTCCAGCTCCCCCTCATCGAGGATTTCCGCCCTGACGATACGGGGGTGAGCCCGCTTGCTCGGCACGAAGAGTGGTACTTCGTCAAATGTCCCCAATGCGGCGGCCAGGCGCGTCGCGAAACGGACGTCTCCGACACGTTCCTCGATTCGGCGTGGTACCACCTTCGCTACCCGTCCACGGAATTCGCCGACCGGCCGTTCGACCCGGCCCGGACCCAAAAGTGGCTTCCGGTGAGCAGCTACATCGGGGGCAACGAACACGCGGTGCTGCATCTCTTGTACGCCCGATTCATCTGCATGGTGCTGTTCGACCTCGGCCACCTGCACTTCGACACGCCCTACCCGAGATTCCGCGCCCACGGTTTGATCGTGAAGGACGGCGCCAAGATGTCGAAGTCGCGCGGCAACGTGGTCGTCCCCGACACCTACATCCAGCAATGGGGCGCGGACACGTTCCGGATGTACTTGATGTTCCTCGGCCCTTTCCAGGAGGGTGGGGATTTCCGGGATTCAGGGATCGTCGGCCAGCGCCGGTTCCTGGAGAAGGTGTGGGCGTTGGTGCATGAGGCCGCCGGAGCCAAGGTCGCAAGCGCTCCGGAGCTTCAGCAGAAACTCCACCGCACGATTCGTAAGGTGTCGGCGGATACCGAGGCCCTGCAGTACAACACCGCGATCGCGGCGATGATGGAATACGTCAATGTGTTGCGGGACGCGGGACGCGGGACACGGGACACGGTGGAACCGCTTGTTGTCATGCTCGCTCCCTACGCGCCCCATATTGCCGAAGAACTGTGGGAAGTCATGGGACACAAGACATCGGTCTTTGAAGCCAAGTGGCCTTCGTATGACGAGCGACTCGCCTCAGCGGGGGACGTGGAGATCGCCGTTCAGGTGAACGGCAAGCTTCGGTCCCGTCTCACCGTACCGAGGGGGATGGCCGAGCAGGACGTGCTCGCGCGCGTGCACGCGGACGAAGCCGTGAAAAAGTTTGTCGATGGGAAGAAGGTGAAAAAGGTGGTGTACGTGCAGGACCGGCTCGTCAATCTGGTCGTCTAAAGCGCCTTCGCGACCAGGTCGCCAACGAGATAGCCTACCGCTGCGACGCCCATCCCGACGACAAACATGTCGATACCGCTGCGGATCACGCCGCGGCCCGTAAAGAAGCTCCGCGCGGCGCCCACGGCGAAGTGCGAAACCATCGCGATCGTGAACGCCAGCCAGATGGCGACGCGCCCCTGCAGCACGAGGAACGGGAAAACCGGAATGAAGGCACCCACCGCGGTGGCCACGCCGGTGATCCACCCCTCGCGGAACGGCGTCGAGTGCGCCTCACCGATCTTCAGCTCGTCCCGCACCTGCTCTCCCAGCGCGCGCACCGGATCGCGCATCACTTCCTCCGCCATGCGCCGTGCCGTACGCGCATCCACGCCTTTCGCTTCATACTGCAGCGCCATCTCTTCCATCTCCACTTCCGGCATCAGGCGAATCTCTTCCTTCTCCATGGCGATCTCGTGTTCCCAGACCTCCTGCTCGCTCTTCGCCGCCAGATACCCGGACGACCCCATCGACAATGCGTCCGCGATCGCGCCGGCCACGCCCGAGATCAGGATCACGTGCGGCTGCACCGCCGCGCCGATCACGCCCGCCACCAACCCAAAGTTCGCCGTCAGCCCGTCGTTGAAGCCATACACGACGTTGCGCAAAAAGCCGCCGGAGCCCGTCTTGTGCCACGGCTCGGCACCCTTGCCGGCGAGTTCCGCGAGCGTCCCGGCGTGGGCGGCCGATTCCTTGGCGAGCTGGAGCGAGACTTCCTGCGCGTCGGGGAGGCGCGATTCCTTGTGGAGGTTGAGGTACCCCTTTACCTCCTCGCCCTCTTCGCGCAGCAGCATGGGCAGCAGATACCCCGTCCCAAACCGCCGCCCGAACCACGCCCGGAGCTTGGCGTTCAGGGATGGCCGCGCGTGATCCACTTTGTGGCCATGCTCGCCGAGCAGCTTGCTCCAGATCTGCACGTGGCGCTCCTCGACGCCTGCGAGCTTGATGTAGACGTCCTTCCTGTGCGGATCGGATTCCTGGCCGGCGAGGGCGAGGTAGAGGTAGGCCGCGTCCGCTTCATCCTGCCAGTGATGGAGCCATTCGTGGACGTCTGGCTTGGGCATGCGGCAAGGTACTCCGGCGCAACGCTTTAAGGAACCGTGATTTTCCCTAGGCCATGTCGCGACGTTCCACGTAGTTATGGCATCATACCTTTCGGACAATGACCGTGGCATTCGCCGTTCCGGACGTCCTCGTCGCCCGCGCGCAAGCCGGAGATGAAGCAGCGCTCGAAGCCCTCTACCGGGCGTTCGAGACGCCTGTCTACAACCTCGTTCGTCGGATGCTGCGGCGACCGGAGGACGCAGAGGACGTGCTGCAGGAGACGTTTCTCGAGGTGGTGCGCAACATCAAGCAGTACCGCGGTGAGGGCTATCTCTGGGGTTGGATTCGCCGCATCGCCTCGACCAAGGCCTTGATGCGGATTCGTCGAGATCACGTGCGGGAGACGGAGTCGCTGGACGACGAGCCGGGCAAGCCGGGGATGCACATCGGCGCAAACCTCGATCTGGAGCGCGCGTTCGAGCGGCTGACCGAGACGTCCCGCGCGGTGGTGTGGTTGCACGACGTGGAAGGCTACACGCACGAGGAAATCGCGGAGCAGATGGGCAAATCGGTGAGCTTTTCCAAATCGCAGCTGGCGCGGGCACATGCGCGCATGCGGCGAATGCTGGATGAAGGAGCACAGGCATGATGCACTGTACGATGGAAGATCTGGGAGCTCTGCAGGCGGGTGAGGCGTCGGTCTGGGCACGCCGGCACATCACCACCTGCGCTACGTGTCAGGCGGAGCTCGAAGGGTTGTACCAGCGAATCGCGCAGCTCAAGGCGCTGCCGGCGCTGCGCCCGCCGCGCGACCGCTGGCCTGCCGTGAAATCGGCGCTGCGCGTGCAGCGCTCTCGCCGCCGTCGCACATGGGGCGCGTGGACCGGCAGTCTCGCTCTCGCCGCCACGATCGCTGCCGTCTTGCTGATGCAGCCGGGCACCCAAGCCACGGCTCACGCCGAGTTGAGTCAGGTGAAGCGACAGTCGGCAACGCTGGAAGATTCTCTGCAACGCTACGACACCGACGGCCGCGTATTGAGCGGTCATGCCGCTGCGGTCGTGGCGGATCTCGAAGACCGTATTTCCATTCTCGACGGCGCCCTCGTGCAGCGCGAACAGGGCGCTCAGGACGCCGAGCTCGTACAACTTTGGCAGGAGCGCGTTGGCCTGATGCGGGAGCTGATGAACGCCCGCGCGACGCGCGCTCGCTACGTCGGGCTCTAAGAGCCCGGAGGAGAATTAGACGATGCGCAATTTGACTGTGGCAATTCTCGCCGTCAGCCTGGTTCTGCCGGCCGTGTCGGCCGCGCAGGCAACCCCGCGCCGGCCGAGCACCCGGCCCCGCGTGAGGGTCCAGACCGGGGACGGGCCGTTTGGCGTGTATTCGTTCAGTAGCGAGAGCCGCGGTCGGATCGGCGTCATCGTTGACGTACGTGCCGACGCTACCGGCGATAAAGTGGGCGCGCGCATCGAGGGCATCACCCCCGGCGGGCCCGCCGAAAAAGCCGGCCTCAAAGCCGGTGACGTGATCACGCGTTTCAAGGGCACCGCCCTTGGCGGCGCGGCATCTGAGGACGACGAGCGGTCAGGGCCGGGGATGAAGCTGATCGATCTCGCTCATGCGCTCGATCCGGGCGATACGGTTCAGGTCGAGTACCGTCGCGGCAGCGATGCCCGCAAGGTGACGATCGTGGCCGAGGACCTGGGTGGCGGAGCCTGGACCGGACCGATGGAGGGCCCCGATATGGGCGCTTTCAAAGAGCTCACTCGGATGAATATGGAGCCGGGCGAGTTCATCTTCGGGGGCCCGTGGGGCGGGATCGAGCTCGTGAGACTCAATCCCGATCTCGGCGATTATTTTGGCACCCGCGAGGGCGTGTTGGTCGTTCGCGCGCCGGAAGATTCTTCATTGGCCTTGAAGGGCGGCGACGTCATCATCTCGATTGGTGACCGCAAGCCGACATCACCCGAGCAGGCGATGCGGATCCTGCGCTCGTACGATGTGGGTGAGACGGTCACCTTGGACGTGCTGCGGAAGCAGAGGCATGTCGCAGTGACGTGGAAAGTCCCGGACCATGAGAACCGCAAGTTCCGGATGGCGCCGCGGATGCATGAGGAGCCGAGCTGGTTCCGGGTGATGCCCAAGCTGCGCCAGCGGATGGAGATCCCGGCGATCAAGATTCGAGACGTGATTCGGACCAGCCGGGCGATCTAGAACCGGCGGGACGGGCGTAGTAGGTAGGGGCGCAGCATGCTGCGCCCCTACTTCGTTCTACAGCCCTACCGATTAGGTCCGATCAAAATCGCATTCGTCACCATCTTTGCCGGTCCCCGCCAAAACGCCCGAAACAGCGGATCACCGAGAAACAGCACGACGCGCCCATTGCCCTGATTCTCGACGACGGCCCACGTCGAGCCCTTGAGGAGTCGCGCCGTGTTGTCGGGCCACGTGAACCCCGAGAGCACCAGGGAGTCCACGGGATCGGTGAAGGTGATCACATTCGCGCCGCCCTTCGAGGGCCGCCAGAACGTGTCGCCGTCGATGAATACCGGCATCCGGTTGCGGTCGTATCCCAGCGTCAACCAGTGTGTCGTGTCCAGCGTCGCGCGGAAGATCGCGCCCGGGATCCATTCGGGCCGGTCGCGCGCCGGCGCGGTCCTGGAGATCAACGGGGGCTCGTTTCCCGCCGCGGTGGTATCGGCTTTCGCGCCGCTGTCGGGCGCGACGCTCGCGACGCTCGACAACGCCACGTCCTTGTTCGCCGCGAGGTCGCCGGCGCCGCCGTACCCGATGAGCACGCCCCCCGAGCGGACCCATGCCTTGAGTTTCTCGACGCCATCGTCGCCAAGCTCGCGGCGCATCCTGCCGCCGCTGCCGTCGGGGATGATCAGGACGTTGAAGGTCTGCAGGTCGTCCATGCGCGCGATTGCGCGTAGCGGCACAGGGGTGAACGCCACGTTGAGCTCACGCGCGAGGTAGTACCAGAGCCAACCGTAGCTCGTCTCTGAAATGCCATCTCCGGCGGCCACCAGGATTTTGGGAGCGTGCAGTCCCGCGACGTCTTCGGAGCCAATTCCGGCGTCCCCCGTGTCGGGAAACGCCGTCTGTAGGGGGAAAACGGGGACGCCCAAGGCCGGCCCCAACGCCGCGATGCGCTCGTGCAGGCTCGCCGGGTTGCGCTGGGCCCGCGCGACGAACGAGCCACGCGGATAGGTGCGACCTCCGGTGAGAATTGGTTGCCGCGTGACCGCGAGCCTGAAGTTTTCGGCTTCGAGCGCGAGCGCGAGTCGCGCCGCACCGGGCCTATCATTGATGAAGACGTACGCGCTGGCACCGCGCGTCGGTGCGGCGGGAGGGGGCACGATGGTGTCCGTGACCGCGTCGCCGCCTGGACCGGCATCTTCCGTCCAATACGCGTCGAGATTGAACGACAGCGGCAGCGACCACGCCGTGATGTCGTAGAAGCCGTAGTCCTCTTTGTCCGCCTCGTCGCCGCGCCGCCGGTTGCGCTGAAACTTCCCGATCTCCCGCTGGACGAATGACCGGTCCATGCTCGCCTGCGGTTCGAGCATGCCCTTGGCCAGACGCCGCTGCGGCTGGTTCAGGTCGATCACGTAGCTGCCGGCGGGAAAAGTCCGCGCGGTTGCCGCCGTGCCCGGGCTGATGTAGGGGTGTGCGAGGCGCGACGACAGCGGCTCGCGCAGCCGCGTGACCTCGATCCCGTTCCGGAGCAGCAAGCCGATCACATGCGCTGACGACTGCGGGTCGTTGCCCGGCACGATTACCACGCGTTTCATGCGATCGGTCGCCGCTTCCGCCATCGCCGAGCGGCGGAACTCATAGTAGTCCTGCAGCCGGCTCTGCCGGTTCTTGGCCGTCGTTTCCAGCGTGGCCAGGGAAGCCACGAAGTGATGTGCGATGCCGTCGAGGAAGGTCGTGATGCTGCCGTCGTCACGGCGCTTGCGGAATTCCGGGCCACCGTCGGTCTCGTACGTCATCCCGGAGGAGCCCTGAAACGTCGTCCATTCGTCCCAGTAGCCGACGTAGAAAAAGTCGAACACGCCGCCCACGTAATACTGCCAGCCGTAGCGGTCGAACGCGGCGGCGTTGCCGCGGCCGTAGGTCGCGAACCACTTGGTCGTCTGCGGCGGCAGGTTCAGGTTCACCGCCTGCGCGACCGGTGGGAAGAAGAACGACGAGGTCGTCGAGTGATGGTCGACGAACACCTGTGGGTGCCAGCGCAGGATGCCGTCCATCATCGCCCGCACCTCGGGCTGGCTTTGCGCGAGCAGGTCGCGGTTCATGTCGAAGCGGTAGTGGCTGTAGCGGCCCGTGATGCTCCAGGGCTCGTTCTGCTCGAACGCCCACGGGTGATCGGCGCCGACGCCGACGGAGTTGTACCAGGCGGCGAAGCGCTCATGCCCATCGGGGTTCGCCGAGGGGTTGAGCACAACGACCACCGACTTCAGGATCTCCTGGGTCTGCGGCTCGTCCGACGCGGCGAGCTGATAGGCGACCTGCATGGCCGCCTCGAATCCCGCCGGTTCGTCGCCGTGAACCGAGTAGTTGAACACCGCGACGGCCGGGCTTTGCGCCGCGATCACGGCCGCCCGCGCCGGCGAGGTCTTGCGCGGATCCACGAGCTCCGCGATGCCGGCACGGATTTGATCGAGTTTGGCGAGGTTCGCCGGATCCGAAATGATCAGCGCGCGGATGGGCCGGTACTCGCTCGTGCGTCCCCACGTCTCGATTCGCACGCGGTCGGTGGCGGTGGCGGCCAAGGTGTCGAGATAGTGTTGCATCACTGCGTACATGGTGTGTTGGCTGCCGGCCGCGTATCCGGTGATGGCTTCGGGGCGCGGCACGGCGGGGCGATAGGGGCCGCGGGAGTAGAAGTCGAACGGCTCCTGGGCGGCCAGCGGGGACACCAAGACGATCAGAAGGCACACAACGGGGCGCATGGTATTCCGGATTTGAGGTTGTGCGAGATATCGGTAGGGGCGCAGCATGCTGCGCCCCTACAAAAACCAACGCAACATTTTCGACGTTTTACGCGCGACGACGTGCCGCGGGCAATGCCTGATCGAAAGAAGCGAACTCGAATGGCTTGGAGACGCAAGGCCGCCCCGTCCCGTCCAGGAAGCGCCGCATCTGCTCGTTCACGAGGTCGCCCGTCGTGAAAATCACGCGCTCGGCGTGAGAGGGGTCGTGGCTGCGCAGCCGCTCGAAGATCTGCTCGCCGGAAAGGTCCGGCATGCGCATATCCAGGATGACGGCGTCGTATTTCGACGCCTTGAGGCGTACGAGGGCGTCTTCGCCGCTGGCGGTCGTCTCCACTTCGTGGCCCTTGCCCGCGAGATAGCGCTGTAATGACACGCGGACCGAGGCTTCGTCGTCCACGACGAGGACCCGCAGGCGATCGCTCTCTGTGGGGGGCACGTGGGGAACGGCTGCGTGCTCACCAGAGGGGCCGAGCTCGGTGATCGGGATCTCGACCACGAATCGGGCTCCCGTTTGCGGCGGGTTTTCCGCCCAGATCCGGCCCTCGTGCTCGCGCACGATGCCGAGCGAGATCGAGAGACCGAGGCCCGTTCCCGAACCGGTCGGTTTGGTCGTGAAGAATGGGTTGAAGATGCGCTCGATCAGGTTCGGCGGAATGCCGGCGCCGGTGTCCTCGATCTCGATCCGGATCGAGTCGGCGTTGCGCCGGGTGCGCACCGTGAGCCGGTGATGGTGGCCGTCCCGCTGCTCCATCGCCTGCTCGGCATTCGTCATGAGGTTCAGGAAGACCTGCTGCAGCTGGTGCGCGTCGGCCATGGTGTCCGGGAGCGATTCGTCGTATTCGCGCCGCACGTCGATGCCGCGGACTCGTAGCTCGTAGCCGCGCAATTCCAGGGTGTCGTCCAAGACCTGGTTGAGCCCCGTGGGGACCTTCTCGGCTTTATGCTGGCGCGCAAAGGTCAGCAGGTTCTGTACGATACGGCTGGCGCGCCGCGCCTCGCTGTAGATCGTCTCCGCCGCCGTGCGCTGATCGGGCGGGAAGCGCTTCTCGGCGAGCAGCAGTTGGGCGAACGCGGAGATGCCGGCCAGCGGGTTGTTGAGCTCGTGCGCCACGCCGGAGACGAGCTGCCCGATCGCCGACATTTTTTCCGACTGGATGAGCTGCTCCTGCAGCATCTTCTGGTCGGTGACGTCGCGGATCAGACACAACACTTCCTCATCCTTCTGCGGCGTCGAGTAGGTGATCGCGATCGTGCGGACTTCGCCGTCCTTGCGGTAGAACTGCGACTCGAACAGGCCCGTTTCGCCGGCAAGCGCCTGCTGGAAGTGGCCCAGCGCCTTCGGGAGGTCGTCGTCGGGGAGCATCGGGGCGAACCATTGACCGACCAGCTCTTCGCGTTTGTATCCGGAGATGTTTTCCGCTGCGTGGTTCACCGTGGTGAAGCGGCCGTTCGCGTCGAGGGTGACGATCGCGTCGGAGGCCGATTCGACGAGGTGGCGGTAGCGGGCTTCCGAGCGTGCCAGCGTCTCCTGGGCGCGCTTAGGTTCTGTGACATCGCGAAGGGTGGCGACGGTGCCGATGATCTCGCCCTGCATGCGGAACGGCCCGCTCGAGACCGCCACGTCACGTTCTTCACCCGTGCCGTGATTGACGATCCGTGTCTCGTACCGCTGCGTCTCACCTCCGAGAACGCGGTCTTCGCGTGCGGCGACGTGGGATCGCTCGTTCGGCGACAGGCTGTCGGCGATCGCCTGGCCGACGATGTCGCCCGCCTGCCAGCCCAGCATGTCGGCCCCGGCCTGGTTCGCCGCGAGCACCCGCCGATCTGTACCGGTGACGACGACGGCGTCCGGCAGCGCAGCCACGATGTCGGCTGCCGTCCGCAGCAAGTCCACCAGGGGGCTTTTGCCTGCCGTAGTGCTTGCCCCAGTGCCTCGGGTCGGCGGGACGCGACGAGCTTTACTCACGCGTGATAAGACGCCTCCATAGAAGCCTTCATCAAGCTCAGACTTTCCAATGCGACCTGGGTGACTTTTTCGGGGGTGTCGGCATTGCCCCGCTTGACGCAGTCCTTGATGATTTCCAAGGCATGAATTGGGTGCTCATCGTCGTACTTGGCATGCTCCTCGAGCCACCAGCGACCGCGCGGTCCGATTTTCTCGTTCTTCGCGAGCCCCCGCAGCGCCTTTTCCGAGATTTTCTGGGCGACCCCTTCGACCGCATAGTTCGTCGCCGAGACCGCCTGGCCGAACTCGGCATTGCGGCACATCTCGGTCAAGTAGGCGTGGAACTTCTTCACCGACGGGATCATCGGCTCCGGTTCCTGGAACCGTTTCTTGTGAACGTTGAACCCATCCCCCATCGCGCGCCACATCGCGTCGTGCCGGCGCTCGACCCGGATGTTGTCCGTGAAGAATTCCCGCCCCATCGCCGGTGAGCGATCCAGCAGCATCTGCAGCCACTGGGGGAAGTCCCGAATGATAGGGTAGAACCCGACCAGGAAGTTCTGGATTTGCCCATCCACCAGTTGGTTCTCCGACGCGTCAATAATCACTGGTGTATCGAGGATGGCCTGTCGGCTGGGCTCCAGCGTGGAGTCCAGGTCCGCGACCCAAGGCGGGTGCGGCGTCACTTGCACTGACATTGCGGCTCCTCTCCCGGGCGCGGGCGTGGGTACGTGGGGTTCAACGTGGGCTGGAATGTACGGGTGAGGATCGAACATGCAAGCATAAGTCGGATAGTGACTTGGAGCACATCAGCAAAA
>Ga0307302_10000119_pt1 | contig 33640 bp, 30 predicted proteins | sample ER_DNA_183_FD_194490 | JGI IMG/M metagenome (GOLD analysis project Ga0307302, IMG submission 194490) | Bulk soil microbial communities from the East River watershed near Crested Butte, Colorado, United States - ER_DNA_183 | ecosystem: Environmental > Terrestrial > Soil > Floodplain | place...
CGCCTTTTTGGAACGGTGGACTTTGTGCGAGGGGGTCTTCAAGCGCTCTTTCACCGGGGCACGCGGATTCGGCACCCGCACCACGACCTTCTTTTTCTCGCGCTTCCGGCTCATCGGCCGACGCGCTGCTGGATCTGCTTGGCGTGGTGGCGCGCGTGAATCACATGGAAGCGCATCCACTCTTCGACGGTCAAGTCACCCATGCGCGGGTGCTTCACGAACAAATCCGCGCGTCGCTCGGGTAGCAGCGCGCGATCGACCTGATCCCACGCCTCGATCCCGGCCAAAAAGTGCGCCTCCGCAGCCTTGCGATCGACCTGCGGCGGCGGGGTGGTGCGCTCCGGCGCTTTGCGGCCCGGCGGAAACCAGCGCAATCCGAAAATGAACAGCCTCGCAATTTGCTCCGCAGGTGTGCGGGGCCGCCGCTTCATCGGCGCGTGGTTCTTGCGCGACTGAAATGTCGCCGCGCTCAGCGTGAGTCCGAGCGCGAGATGCTCGACGATTTGTGCCGGCGTCCACTTGCCGGCGGGCCCACGCTCCCACTCGCTGTCGGCACGCCCCCGCAGAGGACCGAGCACGAGGTCCGGCAGCTCACCGAGCGGTCTCATACTCGTCATCGCGTGAGGGGCCGCTGACCACTAGCTTCTACCCGACCCGACATGCGGGGAATTTGCGAGTGAACCTGCTGCGCCGCCACCCGGTTGCGATCGTGCTGGTGGTCCTGCTTCTCGCGACCGCCATTCACCCCCTGTCCCCGCTCGTCGATGCGGTCACCGGCTCCGTGCCGGGAGACGCGGATCTCGACCGCCCGATCCTCTACGTCATGTTCGCGCCGCTCTCCAACACTCTCGACGGACTCACGTTCTTCAGCCTGCCGCGCGCAGTGTGGGCGGTCACCGTGTGGATGTTGCTCCTCGCCGCGTGGGGCGCGGTCCGTGCGTCGAGTGACTCCCACAGCTGGCGCCGCGTCGTGGCTACGTCGTTGCTCGGCCCGACAGTGCTGATCGTGCTCGCCCTCGCCGCGCTCGTCCTGCCGCGCCCCGTCCCGCGCCTCGTCCACGACGGCCCGGGCACCGCGATCGACTATCACGCGCACACCAACGCGTCGCACGATGGCCGCCCCGGCTGGACCCTCGCCAAGCTCGCCGAGTGGCACGAGCGGCAGGGGTACGAAGCCACGTATGTGACCGACCACAACGTCGTGTACGACGGCTCGCTGCCCGTCCCGGATGGCACGTCCATCAGTTTGTTGCCGGGCGTCGAATGGAGCGTGCACCAACAACACGTCGTGGCGATCGGGCCGGTCGAGGCGTTGCCGCGCGACAGCTTCCAGGGGAGCACCGCGCGGATGATACGGATCTTCGGCGCGATCGAACGCCAGGGCGGACTCGGCATCGCCTCGCTTCCCGAGTACTGGCGCTACCATTGGGACGATCTCGGCGCGTTCGTGCTGGCCGGCGTGGACGGCTTCGAGATCGTCAACTGCGCGCCGAAGGCCTTGGGCTTTCCGTCTGACCTCCGGCGCCAGGTGCTCGCCCTCGCCGGGAGCCACGATTTGATGGTTGTCGGCGCGAGTGACAATCACGGCTGGGGCCGGGTGACGTGCGTATGGAACGTTTCGCAGCCCGGCGCGCAGGGCTTTCATACCAATCGCGTCTTTGCCCGGCCGCTCGCGCTCGTGCAGGGCGACTGGCAGCCCTGGACCGCGGCGGTCACCCAGCCGTGGTTCCTGCTGCGGTCGCTGAGCTGGAGCGAGCGGGCGAGCTGGCTGACGTGGGTGCTTGTGATCCTGTTCTACCGTGCGTTGCCGCGGCGCGAGGGTCAGTCGGCTGGTTTCGGGATCCTCGCCCGTTCGGTGTTGCGCCGCCGCAAAGCGGCCTCTGCGCCCCCAGCCCCTAACAAGACCCCGACGTGACATGGCGCAACCAATCGGCGAAGTTGCATGTCTTCCTTCATTCTTTTGGAGACAGTGCCATGCAGGCAGCTGGTCGGTTCGTAGTCCTCGGTGCATTCGTCGCGCTCACGGCTGAAGCGAGCGCGCAGAGCTCGCTGCCGCTGAAGCGCGCGCCGGCGCGCACTCAAACGGCGATCACGCCGGCGGACCTCATGAGTCGTCTGTATCTCTACTCGGACGATTCGATGATGGGCCGCTTGGCCGGCAGCGAATACAATCTCAAAGCCACCGCATACATCGCGTCGGAGGCGAAGCGGATCGGGCTTCAGCCCGCGGGCGACTCCGGCGGCTACTTCCAGAACGTCCCGCTGGTCAAGCGGCAGCTCGATCCGAGCGCATCGTTCTCGGTCGACGGAACGGCGTTCCGTCAGTGGGATGAATTCGTCCCGCGCGATCCGGGTCGCGCGACTCGCCCGTTCGACGGCGCGCAGGTCGTGTACGGGGGAGTATGGCCGGACAGCACGATGATCAGCCCTGATCAGGCGGCCGGAAAGTTTATCGTGTTGCGGGCGCATACGGGCCCAAGTGTCCCTCAAGCGCAGCAAGTGAATCGTGGCGCGATGCTCGCCCGGTACCGCGGCGCCGCAGGTATCGCGGTCGTGGCGCTGGAAACATTTTCCCCGCCGCAAATCAACTTTTTCCGTCAGCCACCCACGATTCTACGCGACACGCCGCAGGCGGCCGACACGATCAGCTTGCCCGTCTACGTCTACGTGAGTGCCGCGGGCGGCCGGCTCCTGCTCGGCGTGCCGCTGGACAGCGTGAAGGTTGGCGCGGCCGGCAAGACGGTGCATGGCGCGGTGTCGTTCATCGAGATCCCCGCTCCGGCGCGCAACGTCGTCGCCATTCTGCCGGGCAGCGATCCCAAGTTGAAAAGCCAGTACGTGGCGATCGGGGCCCACAACGACCACGTCGGCTTCGATCAAACGCCCGTCGACCACGATTCGATCCGTGCCTTCAACGACGCCGTGCGAAAGCTGGAACTGGCCTCACCCAATCACCAGGTGTCGCCGCAGCAGGTGCAGCAGATTCGGGTGAACGTCGACAGCCTGCACCGGCTCCATCCGGCCCGGCGCGATTCGATCTACAACGGCGCCGACGACGACGGCTCGGGCACGACGTCCGTGCTGGAGATCGCGGAAGCGTTCGCCGGCGCACGGGGAGCGGCCAAGCCGAAACGCTCGCTCATCTTCGTCTGGCATACCGGGGAAGAGTTGGGGCTGTTCGGATCGCAGTACTTCACCGACCACCCGACCGTCACCCGCGACTCGATCGTGGCCCAGCTCAACATGGACATGGTGGGGCGTGGCCGCGCGGACGACGAGAACGGTGGCGGTGCGGGATACCTGCAGCTCATTGGAACGCGCCGCCTCTCGACCGAGCTGGGCGACGTGATCGAGACCGTCAACAAGGCTCGGAAGCAGCCGTTCACGTTCGATTATCAGTTCGACGCGACGGGCCATCCCGAGCAGTACTACTGCCGCAGCGATCACTACATGTACGCGCGTTACGGCATCCCGATCGCGTTCTTCACGACGGGCAATCATCGCGACTACCATCAGGTGACGGACGAGCCGGAGTACATCGACTACGACAAGCTGGCGCACGTGTCGCAGTTCGTGTACGACATCGCGACGGCGGTCGCGAATCTCGACCATCGTGTGGTTGTCGACAAGCCGAAGCCGGATCCGCACGGCAACTGCGTGCAGTAGGCTGGTTGGCCGGCGGCGCGGGCATCGAGCTGCCGTCGCTGGCCGGATGCGGTCTAGCTATCGGCTATTGGCTATTGGCTATTGGCTATTGGCTATCGGCACCAGCTTGGCTCTTTCGAAGAGCGCGCACCATGCCGGCGAGTAAACGATGAACCTCGCCTGTTCTCTCAAAGACTGCTCGAGCGTCCGGGCCCAAGTATTCAAGTCTATCCGATATCATCAACTGAGTTTCTACCTCCCCGAGCGAGCCATTCGCGACGGACAGATGATAGAGAAATCCGCCTAAACCGAACCGACCTCTACCCTCGGCAATGTTCGACGGAACCGAAACCGCCGCCCGGCGAAGCTGTGCGGTCAAACCGTAGCGTTCGTCGGAGGGGAATGACTTGGTGAGTCGATAGATCTCGACGACGAAATCCATCGCCCTCTGCCAAACCTCAAGATCCTGGTATCCGCGAATCGCCCTTCCACGAGAGGCCATCAAGACGCGAAGTTACGCACGTGCGCTCAAATGTCGTTCAAAGACGCTAGCCATGGCAGGCTACTCCACCCGGTCCCTAGTGGACAAGCTCGGCATCAAGACTGGAACACGCATCGCGATCATCAACGCACCGCGGGGCTACCGAGCGGTGCTCGGTGCGTTGCCCGCCGGGGTGACTGTCTCATCCTCAATTCGAGGCAAATTCCCTTTCATTCATTTCTTTACGCGCAGCCGTGGTCTCTTTCAGACGAGGGTGCGCATCCTTCTCAAGGCGCTTGAGCCTGACGGGGCGCTCTGGATCTCTTGGCCCAAAAAGACATCTGGTATGGCCTCGGATCTGACGGAGGACGCGGTACGCGAAATTGCGCTTCCCACCGGATTGGTTGACATCAAGGTCGCTGCGATAGATGACACTTGGTCCGGCCTCAAGCTCGTACGGCGACTGCGAAACCGGTGACGCCCCCCCAATAGCCCTTTGCACTGCAAAGTACTTGACAACACCGCTTCCATCCCATAGCATTGAGGCCGTGAGCTCACCGCAACCCCTGCACGACCGTGCACTCGATAACCTGCAGTTCATCCGCTCCACGATGGAGCGGGCCGGCTCGTTCACGGCCGTGCCCGGATGGGGCATGGTCGTGCTCGGTCTGACGGCGTTGGTCGCCTCGGCGGTCGCCGGAGCCCTGCCGGTCGCGCCGGTGTACGGCGCGTCGCAAAGTCGCTGGCTCTGGGTCTGGATGTTCGAAGCGTTACTCGGCGCGGGGATCGGCGTCGCCGCGCTCCTCTATAAGGCGATGCGCGCCGGCGCAGCCATCGTCCACGGGCCGGGACGGCGCTTCGGACTCAGCGTGCTGCCACCGTTCCTCGTCGGAGCGCTGCTGACATACGTGCTGTGGCAGGCGAAGCAGCTCGCGCTCCTCCCTGCCGTCTGGTTGTTGTGCTACGGCACCGGCGTAGTCACGGGCGGTGCATTCTCGATGCGGGTTGTTCCCATGATGGGGATTTGCTTCATGATCCTGGGCACGGCGGCCTTGTTCGTACCCGTCAGCTGGCTAGCCTGGCTCCTCGCAATCGGTTTTGGCGGCCTGCACATCCTATTTGGCCTCCTCATCGCACGGAGGTACGGTGGCTAAGAGCAACACGGCGCGCATAACCCGCGCGGAAGCGGATCGCCCGGTGAAAGCCAAAGTCCAACCGGCGCCGGCGAATCTCGACCGGCTGATTCACGAGCGCGTGCGGCTCGCGATCGTGAGCGCGCTCGCGGTGCGAGACAGCCTCACGTTCAACGAGCTGAAAGCACTGCTCAAGACGAGCGACGGAAATCTCAGCGTGCATGCGCGCAAGCTCGAGGACGCGGAGTACATCACCTGCGACAAGTCGTTCGCGGGGCGCGTCCCCAAAACCGAATACCGACTCACCGCCCTCGGCCGGCGGGCGCTCGAGCGCTACCTCGACCACATGGAAGCGTTGATCCGCGCGACACGCGCTCGCTGACATGGACTCTTTTTTTGCGGGATAGCTTTATGAAACAAAGTACTTCTTTCCACGTCGCCATCGTCATGGACGGCAACGGGCGCTGGGCCACACGGCGCGGCCTGCCGCGCGCCGCCGGGCACCGCGCGGGCGCGGAGGCCGTGCGCCGCGCCGTCCGCATCGCGCCGGGCTGCGGCATTACCGCCCTCACGCTCTACGCCTTCTCGTCCGACAACTGGACGCGGCCGGCCGCCGAGGTCTCGACGTTGATGCGGCTGTTCGCGCGGCATCTGCGGACCGAGACGGCCGAGCTCGCCGCCGAGGGCGTCAAGCTCACGATCATCGGGCGGCGCGACCGGCTGCCTCACTCCCTCGTCACCGCGATTGCGGCGGCGGAGTTGGGGACGGCGGGTGGGACCCGCCTCGACCTGCGGATCGCCGTGGACTACTCCGGCCGCGCCGCGATTGAGGCGGGTCAGCTCCTGCCTGACGTCGATCTGCTGATTCGCACCGGCGGCGAGCAGCGGTTGTCCGACTTTCTCCTGTGGGAATGCGCGTACGCCGAGCTGTGGTTCACCGAGCGGATGTGGCCGGACTTTGGCGCGCCACAGCTCGCGGCCGCGATCCACGAATTCCACTCACGCGACCGCCGCTTCGGCGGCTTACCGACGCAGGAGGCAGTATGACCGTGGTCCCCGTCCTCGCTCCGCGCACGAAGCTCGGGCTCGAGATTGCCGCCGCCGGCGCTGTGGGTGGCATCGTCGGTGATTCGCTGCTGCGCGCGATGCCCTGGGGCCTGAACGTCGCCCTGGGCACCACGGCCCTGGTCGGCGCGGGTGCCTGGCTCGTGCGCCGGCACCGCGTCAAGCATGGACCCGATACGGCGTGGCTCGCGATCACGGCGTTGCTGCTCGGGCTCGCCTTCCTGCGGCGGGACGCAGCGACGCTGGCCGCGTTCGATACGCTCGCGCTCATCGGGGCGCTTGCCCTCGCCGCGGCGAGCCTGCAGGGAGAACTGATCACCACGTGGTATCCCTTCGACGTCATTCGTGGCGTCATCAGCGCGACCGCATCCAGCATCTTCGGCGGCTTCGTGCTGCTGCTGAGCGACATCCAGTGGCGCGAGCTCCCGCAGGACGATCGGCTCCGCAACGTGCGCCGCGTAGCGTTGGGCGTCGCACTCGCCGCACCGCTCCTGCTGGTGTTCGCGGCGCTCTTCGCATCGGCCGACCAGGTCTTCAGCAACGTCCTGACGAACCTCTTTGCGTTCGACGCCGAGACGGTCATCTCACACACGTTCTTCATCGCCTTTTGGGCATTTCTCGTCGCCGGGTACCTCCGCTGGTCGTTCCTTGGTCAGCCGCTCCATGCCTTCACCCCGCAACCGAAAACCGTGTCGAGCGTCGTGCCCCTGGCAACGGCACTCGGATTATTGAACGCCCTGTTCCTGATGTTTGTGGTCGTGCAGCTGCGTTACTTCTTCGGCGGCGCGGCACTGGTCGAACAAACCAGTGGGCTGACCTACGCCGAGTATGCGCGGCGCGGCTTTTTCGAGTTGATGACCGCGAGCGGTCTCGTGCTTCCGGTCCTGCTTGGCGCGGAAGCGCTCGTGCACCGTGCGGCGGCCCCCCAGATCCGCGTATTCCGGCAGCTGGCGGGTCTGTTGCTCGGTCTGCTCGCCGTCATCATGGCCTCGGCGCTTCAGCGCATGCGGCTGTACGTGTCGGCCTACGGACTGTCTACCGACCGGCTGTACGCGACGGCGTTCATGATCCTGCTGCTGGGCGTATTCGCCTGGTTCGCGTGGACCATCCTGCGCGGGCAGCGGCAGCGCTTTGTGTTCGGCTCGCTCATGCAGGGCCTCGCGGTCCTGGCCGGCCTGCATCTGCTCAATCCTGACGCTTTCATCGTGAAGACGAATCTCAATCGCCCGGCGGCCGAGCGTCCGTTTGATGCGAAGTACGCGCTGACGCTCGGTGGCGATGCCGTCCCTGCCCTGCTCGACGCGATGCCGCGACTGAGCGCGGAAGACCGCTGTGTCGTCGTGCACGGCCTCCTCGCCCATTGGGACAAAGCGGAAGTCGATTGGCGCAGCTGGAACTGGAGCCGCGCCCGCGCGCGTGCGCTCGTCCGCAATCAGGCCGACGCCTTGAGAGCGTCGTGTCCGGCCCAACCCAAGGAGCCGACCAATGATCACTGACGGCTTGAATCCGTTGACCGTGCTGCTGTTCGTGGGGGCGGTGCTCGCCGGCGCCGCACTGCTCGTGCTCTACGTAGTCGCGCGAGTCACCAAGCGTGAGCCCCTCGCGCGGGTTACGCTGCTTACCTGGATAGGTGTCTGGTGCCTGGTGTCTGGTGTCTGGTGTCTGGTGTCAGGTGTCTGGTGTCAGGGACGACGAGCCTTGAGTGCTCGGACGAGACCCGCAAGAAGCCGTCCGACGTCTCCGCTCAGATTCAGTCCGTGCTCTAATGCAGCCTGATCGATGTAGCGCCTTCGGGAAGCGATCACGAATTGAGTCTCAAGCTCCATCAATGACCCATTCGCAATCGACAGGTAATGCAGATACTCACCAAGGTGTCGTCTTCCATGTCCCTCAGCAATGTTGCTCGGGATCGAGACAGCGGAACGCTGCACCTGACTCGTTAGTGCGAATCGCTCGTCTTTAGGAAACAATTTCGCGACCTCATAGGCGACGTCGGTGAGGTCCATCGCGCGCTGCCAGACAACCAAATCGCGATATGAAAGGATGCGGGTTCGCGCTACTGTCATGCCCTGACAATCGCTTGCCAACCTCCTAATTGCCTGACCATTCGAGCGCTCACGGGCGCATTCGAGCGCAGACCTGACACCAGACACCTGACACCTATTTCGCGGTTAGATTCCTAGTCCATGCCCCTGCGCATCACTCAGGTCGACGCGTTCACCAGTCGCCCTTTCGCCGGCAATCCCGCCGCCGTTTGCATCCTCCCCAAGCCCGCCGAGCCGGCCTGGATGCTCAACGTCGCGCGCGAGATGAACCTCGCCGAGACCGCGTTTCTGGTTCCGCAGCGCGACGGTTACGATCTCCGTTGGTTTACACCGGCCGTCGAAGTCGATCTCTGCGGCCATGCGACGCTTGCGAGCGCGCACGTACTGTGGGAGGACGGACATCTGAAACCAGACGCTCAGGCGCGCTTTCATACCAAGAGTGGCCTGCTTACCGCGGCTCGGACGAATTCGTGGATCAATCTGGACTTCCCAGCAACACCGGTCTCGGCAGCGGCGCAGCCCCCCGGGCTGGCCGAGGCGCTCGGTGCACGGCCGACATTCGTAGGTCGCAGCCGCTTCGATTACCTGGTGGAAGTCGAAGATGAGGCAACCGTTCGACAGTTGACGCCGGACCTCGCCTCGCTCAGTCGACTGGACGCACGCGGGATCATCGTCACGAGTCGCGCCGTCAAAGGCAGTAACTACAATTTCGTGTCGCGCTTCTTCGCCCCGCAATCTGGTGTGCCAGAGGATCCGGTGACGGGATCAGCCCACTGCGCGCTGGCGCCGTACTGGGCTCCGAAAATCGGACACACTGATCTCGTCGGCTATCAAGCGTCGGCTCGAGGCGGCGAAGTGTTGATGCGCATCCTGGGCGATCGGGTCGAGCTGTCCGGGGAAGCGGTCACGGTGTTGCGCGCGGAACTGACCGCGGGCAATATGGCGTCGTGACCAACGACCACAAATCGAGCCGAGTGATCGGCTACCTCTGCGCCCTCGGCGCGGGGGCCGTGTGGGGCACGACCGGCCCACTCTCCACCAAACTCTACGCCGAAGGCGCCGCCATCACCGGGATCGGCTTCTGGCGCCTCATGCTCGGCACCGCCGGCCTCGCGCTCTGGGCGCTGCTGTTTCACCGCGAGGTCTTCAAGCTCGACCGCAAAGGCCTGCTGCTTATGGGCGGCCTCGGCGGCGCGATGGTCGCGCTGTTCGAAGTCGCCTATCAGTTCGGGATCGCCGGTGCAGGCGTCGCCGGCGCCGCCGCGCTGCTCTACACCGCCCCCGTCATGGTCGCGCTCGTCGCCAAGCCGCTCCTCGGCGAGAAGCTCACGCCACTGCGCTTTGCGCTCTGCGTCGTCGTGATGATCGGCGCCGCCATGACGGTCACGGGAAAGAGTGGAACGGCGCCGCAGAGTGCCGTCGCGTTGCCGAGCCTCGTCGTCGGCATTTTCGGGGGACTCCTCGCCGCCGTGAGTTATGCGACGACGACTGTGCTCGCCCGCTGGACGGTGCCGCGCTACGGCTCCTACCGCATGCTGTTCTGGGAGGCGTTCGGCGGCGTCGTGATTTTGGCGATCGTCCTGCCACTGGCCGGCCACGCACCGGCGCCACCGCCGACGAGCACGGCGTGGCTGTATGTCCTTGCGCTGGCCGCGGGCGGCGTCGTCCTCGCGAACTTCCTCTTCTTCGCCGGCGTGCGCCGCATCGAAGCGACGTTGACCGCCGTCGCCGCGACGATCGAGCCGGTCATCGGCGCGCTGCTCGCATTTTTGCTGCTGCGCCAGGGACTCGCATTGACCGGCTGGATTGGCCTGATCCTTGTCGTCGGAGGCGTTGCAGCCGGATACCTGCGCGAGGGACGCGCTGCCGTGGTGGAGGCTCAACCGGAGCCTTAGCGGGTAGACTTGTCGCATGATCGCTCTCTTGATCGTCGTGGCGTTGCAACAACCGACTGCCCCTCCCCAGCTGCCGCAGTTGCCCGTCGCGCGCACCGACACATCGCCATTTCGGCGCCTCGAGCTCCCCACACCGTCGCTGGTGCGTGAAGGATCCGGCCGGCCCGGGCCTGAGTACTGGCAGCAGCGCGCGGACTATACGATCGCCGTCTCGCTCGATACGGCGACGCACACGATCGCGGGTCGCGAAACAATCCGCTACACGAATCGCTCTCCAGACACGCTGCGGTACATCTGGCTCCAGCTCGACCAGAACATCTTCCGCGATGACAGTCGTGGCGCTCTCCTGAATCCTCCCGACGCGCGGTTCGCCGCGCGCGGCTTCAAGGGCGGATTCGTGCTGGATGGCGTCAGGGCCGTCCGACTGTCCGGCCGTCAGACCGTCCGACGCACCCTAAAGACGACCGAGAACGGCACGCTCATGCGGGTGGAATTGGATCCTGCGCTCCCTCCCCGCGGCGTCACATCACTCGAGATCGGCTACTCGTTTCAGGTTCCGGAGCACGGCGCCGACCGCATGGGACGCGAGCAATTCCCCGAAGGATGGTTGTACGAGATCGCGCAGTGGTATCCGCGCCTCGCTGTCTACGACGACGTGCGCGGCTGGAACACCGAGCAGTACCTCGGCCAGGGCGAGTTCTATCTCGAGTACGGCGACATCGACTTTGCGATCACCGTACCGCGCGGCTTCATTGTCGCCGGCACCGGACGGCTGACCAACCCGCTCGAGGTCCTCACCGCGCAGCAGCGCGCACGCCTCGCACGGGCACTGCATTCCGACTCGACGGTCGCGATCATCGCGAAAAACGAAGTCGGACAACGGTCCGCACGGCCCGCGGGCGCCGACGCGACCCTCACCTGGCGCTTCTCGGCGCGCAACGTCCGCGATGTCGCCTGGGCGGCCGCCCCGAATTTCATCTGGGATGCGAGCGGGTGGAACGGCATCCTGATGCAGTCGTTCTATCCGCCGGTGGCCGATTCCATCTGGCGGGAATCGACCCGCATGGTCCGCCATTCGATCAAGCACTACTCGGAGAAATGGTTTCAATATCCCTATCCCACGGCGATCAACATCAACGGTCCCGTCGGTGGGATGGAGTATCCGATGATCGTGTTCTGCGCCAACCGGCGCAGCCGGGAAGGGCTCTTTGGCGTGACGACGCACGAGCTCGGTCACGAGTGGTTCCCGATGGTCGTCGGCAACAACGAGCGGCTGTACGCCTGGATGGACGAGGGCTTCAACACCTTCATCAACATCTATTCGGCGCGCACCTACTTCCCCGATCAGGCGTGGCTACGCACGCGCGGGCAGGCGGAGTTGTGGGCGCAGTTCGCGGCCACCGGACGCGACGAGCCGGCCATCACGCCCGCCGATCGTGTGACACCGGAGCTACTGGGCCAGGTGGCATACAACAAGCCGGCCACCGGGCTCTACCTGCTGCGTCACGCGATCCTCGATTCGACCCGCTTCGACACGGCGTTTCGCGAATACATTCGTCGCTGGGCGTTCAAGCACCCCACGCCCGCCGACTTCTTCCGTTCGATGGAAGACGGCGTAGGGGAGGATCTGTCCTACTTCTGGCGCGGCTGGTTCCTGCGGACCGACGTGGTGGATCAGGCAGTGGATTCGGTGCGAACGTCCAAGGACTCCTCCGGCACCACGTACACCGCGATCTACCTCTCCAGTCCGGGCGGGTTGCCGGTGCCGGTGGATCTGCGGCTGACGTTTGCCGACGGCAGCCCCGAAAACACGCGCCTGCCGGTCGAGGCATGGTTTGAAGGAAACCACTTTACGTACGTGCGGATATTTCCGAAGGAGCTCGTCAAGGTCGAGATCGATCCCGACAAGAACTTCCCGGACGTGCGACGGCAGAACAACACGTGGACAAAGTCGGAGGCGGCTAGCGCGCGGCCGTAGTTCCCCTCTCCCGCAACTCGCCGCTGTAAAAGTTGGGCTTGCCGGAGGCTTGCAGCAGGGCGTGAACCACGAACTCGAGGCCGACGAAAAACAGTCCGCCCAACATCAAGGAGGGTAATTCGCGCGTGTCGCGTCCGTAGAGGACGAGCGCCCAGCGTGCGAGCACGTAACACCACAAGCCACCCGCAAACCAGCCAAGCACCCGGACGATCTTGCCGCCCGGAGTCTCGATCCCCGGGATCCTCAGTAACAGGGCTTCCACCAGGTGGCCGACGTACGTGAAGGAAAACGCGAGCGTAAAGGCGTCGAGAAACTGCCAGCCGAAGGCGCCCCGACTGGGGAGCACGGCGGCCAGCAGCAGTGCCAGCGGCACCGCCAGCAGCGTGTTACGGGTGAGGGCTTTCATTCAGGTGCACCTCCAGCCAGTCGAGGACCGTGCCCCACCAGATGCGGCGATTGCGCGGGCGCAGCACCCAGTGTCCTTCGTCGGGGAAGTACAAGAACTTTGCGTCGACACCGATCCGCTTTGCCGCCGTAAACGCCTGATATCCTTCAGACAGGTCGACGCGATAGTCGAGCTGCGAATGCACGATCAAGATCGGCGTCTTCCAGTTACCGACAAAATTCAGCGGCGACCACTTCTCGTAGAGCGCACGGTTCGCGTAAGGCGTACCGCCGAACTCCCAGTCGGTGAACCACTGCTCTTCGGTTGACCCGGCCATGCTCACGGTGTTGAACACGCCGTCGTGGTCCACGAGGACCTTGAAGCGATTGGTGTGGCCGGCGATCCAGTAGACCATGTAGCCACCGTACGAGGCGCCGGCCGCGCCCATGCGGGTCGAGTCAACATAGGGTAGCCGCGCCACAACATCCAAACCCTTCATCACGTCTTCGTAGGGGTAATCGCCCCAATGCTGGGAGATCGCATCGGTGAATTTCTGGCCGTAGCCGGTCGACCCGTGAAAGTTCACCTCGGCGACCACGAATCCCCGGGCGGCGAACATCTGATTGTTCCACCGCGGACCCCAGCTGTCGGTCCACGCTCCCTGGGGCCCGCCGTGAATGAGATAGATGAGCGGATACTTTTTCGCGGAGTCGAAGCCCGGCGGCTTCTGCGACCATCCGAAGACTGAATCGCCGAGCGCACCGACGAAGCCGAACTCCTCGAGCGGCGCGAGATCGAGCGTCGCGAGGGCGGAGTCGTTGTGATGGGTGAGTGCTTTGCCCGCGACCCAGACCTCGGGAGGCTGGGTGTTACTCTGATGGAGATAGGCCAACGTCTTGTTGTCCGGGCCTACCTGCACGCCGGTGTTCACACCGCCGGCGATGACGCGGGTGCGTTTGTAGCCGGGGATATCGATGCGATAGATGTTGTCGCGGCCCCGCTCCTCGATCACGGCATAAATGCATTTCGAGTTGGGGCACCACGTGTACGACCCCACCGACAGGTTCCAGCCTGCGGTTGCGTCCACCGGTGTCGGTACGCCCCCTCGCCGATCTGCGATCATCAGGCGGACGCGATCCGCCTCGAATCCCGGGCGGTCCATGGAGAGGTAGGTGGCCCAGTGGTTGTCCGGCGAGTACCGCGGCGTGTTATCCGCACCGGGAGCTGTGGTGATGTGCCGCAGGACGGGACCGTCCACCGCATAGATATCGACATTCGTATTGTCGGCGACGGTTGAGTCGAAGTGCATCGCAACGAGGATGTCCTTACCGTCGGGTGAAACCGTCACGTCGCCGTCGCCACCCGTGGCGATCGCCGGCACGTCGTGATCAGCCGGCGTGAGGTCCGTCGCCTTTCCACTCGCGAGATCCACGCGAAACAGATGCTGCCGCTTCCCCGCCCGGAAATCGTCCCAATGGCGCCACATGAGACCGGTCCAGATGCGCGCATCGGTCGGATAGGCGCCGTTGCGCTGATCGATCTCCTGATTCGCCGGCCACTTGATGTCGCTGACGACGAGCAATCCCGAGCCGTCGGGCAGCCACAGCGGATCGGACACGCCATCGGGAACGTGCGACACTTTCCGCGCATCCCCGCCGGCAATCGGCAGGACCCAGACCTGCGCACCACTGTCGCGCGTCGAGACGAAGGCGAGCGTCTTGCCGTCAGGCGACCAGCGCGGCTGGCGGTCCGACCCGGGCCCGCCCGTGAGCGGCCGCGACTTTCCTGTCGCGACCTCGGCGACCCAGACGCGCGACACGTTGCGGTTGTCCTGGAGTGAGGGGATCGAGACCGTGTAGGCGACCCACTTGCCGTCCGAAGACAGCTGCGGATCGCTGACGGACTTGAGCGTGATGACGTCTTCGAATGTGATGGCGCGTTTTTGGGCGGCGAGCGGAGCGGCGATCAACAGCAGCAGACAGGCATAGCGCATTCAGTACTCCGGGTGCGTGAGGATTGCGCGTACGAGGTCGTCAAAGAGCTGCGATTCCGGCGTGACGTTGCCGTCCGCGTCGCTATGCACGTTCCAGGCGGCGAGCTCGTTCAGCGCCGTGGCTTCTTCGTACGTGAGATGCAGCACGTGGCCATTCGCGCTCTCGCTCGCCTTGTCGAGCACGTGGTTGAGCACATCAGGCAAGTGCTTGGCGTTACGCACCGCATCGTACTGTTGTCTAGTCACCGTCAGGTCCATGCGCTAATCTTGGGTACCTTCGTTGTCACCCGCAACCCAGAGCACTGATGCCTCGCACTGCATTCCTCTCCACCGGTTTCCACGTCCCCGCGCGCGTCGTCACCAACGACGATCTCGCGAAGATCATGGACACGTCCGACGAGTGGATCGTGCAGCGCAGCGGCATCAAGACGCGCCACTGGGTAGACAAGGGCGACACCGGTGTCGCGCTCGCGCGCGAAGCGTCGAAGAAAGCACTCGACAAAGCGGGACTCGCGCCGGCCGACATCGACTGCATCATCTACTGCACCTGCACGCCCGATCATTTCGAGCCAGGCAACGGCGTCTTCCTGCAGCGCGAGCTCGGCCTGAGCGACATTCCCGCCGTCGACGTGCGCAATCAGTGCAGTGGGTTCATCTACGGATTGTCCATCGCCGATGCGTGGATCCGGACGGGTCAGTACAAGAACATCCTCCTGGTCGGCGCCGAGGTGCATTCGCGCGGACTCGACAAGACGACACGCGGGCGTGATACGGCGGTGCTATTCGGCGACGGCGCGGGTGCCGCGGTGCTCGGGCCGGTCGAGGATAACGGGCGCGGCGTGCTATCGACGCACATCTTCGCCGACGGCCGCTACGCCGAGAAGCTGTGGGTCGACGGACCGGGCCTGGCGCACGATCCGTACGTGAGCGTGGAGATGATCGAGCAAGGATTGCATCGCGCCGTGATGGAGGGGCGCGACGTCTTCAAGTTCGCGTCGATCAAGATGCCGGAGTCGGTCGCCATCGCCCTCAAGACCAACCGCCTCACTCCCGCCGACGTCAAGCTGCTCGTTCCCCACCAAGCCAACCTGCGCATCATCGAGATGGTGCAGAAGGCCGCCGGGCTGCGCGACGATCAGGTCTTCACCAACATCCAGAAGTACGGCAACACCACCGCGGCCTCGATTCCGATCGCGCTCGATGAAGCGCTCGCCGCCGGACGATTGCAGCGGGGCGATTTGCTCGTACTGACGGCGTTCGGCTCGGGCTTTACGTGGGGGAGTGCCGCGATCCGCTGGTAGGATCGATCTCCTTCAACTCTTTGAGCTCTCGCGCCGCGCCGGCGGCCAACGGCGATCCCCCGTACCGCTCCACGAAGCGCGCCAGCTCGACCTTCAGCCTGCCGGTCCGTCCCAACTTGCGATACAAGTCGATCAGCCCGTTGGCGGCTCGCATCTGTTGGTAGGGACTGGCCGCAGGTTCGGCATCGCGGATCTCCAGATACAGGCGCTCCGCCTCGTCGTAGCCTTTGAGGCGCATCTCGAGCAGATGCGCCAGCTGCAGCCGGGCCTCGTGGTCGGCGGGTTCGATCCGCAGATGATCGCGGAACCAGTCGGCCGCCTCGGCATACTTGCCCTGCACGATCAGGACGTCCTGGCGCGGGTACGTCGGCGGCGGCGGGATGTCTCCAACGGCGAAGATCGTCTTTACCGTGAATACCGCGGCGCTGCCCACGGCGCGGTGGATCGCGATGACGCCGGCGGCGGTGATCGGGAGATTGAGAATTAGCAGAAGAACGAAGATGCCGGACGAGATCCATCCCTTTTCCAACATGAAACCCCAGAGCGACGTCAGTATGATGAAGCACGGGCACCCGAACAACACCGCCACGCGGAACAGCCGAATCGCGTCGCTCGCGTCCGTGTACTGGGGACCTTTAGCCATCGCGCCCACAATTGCGCCTGAAACGCCACTCACGCAAGTTGCGTAGAACGCAGTACCTACAGGAGACTACGATGCTGATTGGACTCGCGGTAACGGCCGCCGCACTCGTCGGCGGCTTTGTCATCGCTCGGGATTTTGTGCGGCGCCGGCTGCGGTACGTGGACGCGGTGCAGCGACCGTCTGCGCCGCTCATCGCTGGTGTGGCGGCTGCGGCGGTGGCATTGCCGGTCGCACTGCTGCCGATCGTGACCATCGGAACGGCCGTGGCCTTGGGCATTGGTGTTGCTGGTGGGGTCGCCAGCGGGCGCAACGCGCCACCGCCAACTAGCTAGCGCGCAGCGCTTCAGGGCGTCCGGCGACGACACGCAACGCGCGCACCGCTTCGCGCGCGAATGTTTTTCCAGCGCTCTTTTCGACCTCTTCCAACGCGCTCCAGCGCGTAAACGCCTGCCGCACCGGCGTCGCCATCTGCAGCGTTTCAAACGCATCCGCGACCGCGAGCACCTTTACGCTGATCGCCATCGGCAGCGCTTCGATGTCCCAATCATCGCCCACGATCTCGTAGTAGTGCGAGTACTCGGCGATGATTTCGGCAGCACCGCGCAGCGCGCGCGCGACCGCAAGGGTCTCGTCGGTGACGGAGCGTGACAGCAGCTTGAGCAGACGCTGATCGGCGGTCCCTACCTCATGCAGCAATGAGGCGATCCGGAGGTTCTCCAGCTCGCTCTCGGACAGCTTCAATTCGACGCCCATCGCCGCCGCAAGCTCGGCAACGCGCGTCGAGTGGCCTTCCTGATTGCTCTCGGCGGATTCAATGTGGAAGGTGAGAACTTCCAACGTCGCCAGGTATGCGTTCTTCAGATCCGTCAGCCGCGCGGCGCGCTGTTCCGCAAGCCCACCGACCACGTACCCGGTCAGGATCAGAAAGCCGGCCCACGGGAACATGGTCAGCAGCGCGTCCTCGGTCAGCCCCGCTTCCATCCCCATCCCTTGAGTGGCCTGAAGGAAGAAGACGAGCGACACAACGAAGAGACCGGAGACCACGGCAAAGCGCCGGCCGCCATAGAAGCCGGCGAGAATGATGGGCAGATAATAGAAGCTCAGAAAAGCGAACTTCTGCTCGATCAGTGAATTGATGGCGAGCAACGAGGCTACAAGCAGGAGAACGAGGACGCGCTCGAAGTACTTCAACACGAAGCGCTGAATCACAAAGCCCTTTCTTCCAAAGAGATAGGAAGCGCGGGACCAAAGTGAGGAACGGGTGGGCAATCTGCAAGTGAGACGGGTCACACGTGAGCACAAACGAGCACGAGACGGCGTTCGGCATGGAATTCGCTTAAGGGGGGGCCGGGGGGACGGCCTGGCGCGTCCTAGAGGCCCCCCCCTGGGATGGGTCGACAATTGAGTTGGGGCTTCCTTACTTTTCGTGCTCGCCGAGCTTCTCATGCATCACCTACCACGCCGGCCTGACGCACTTTCTGTTTGCCCACATCATCGCCGAAGTCTGCGACGCGTCAGCGCTCGTCACGATCGCGCTCGGGCTCCGCAGTCGGGTCGCGACGGTCGTACCCGGGGCACTGCAGCACCGGTAGCGGTGGGTAGCGAACGAACCGGGGGTCTGTCTCGGCGCGCGAGCAGCGATAGAAGACAGATCCGCGCCGGTTCGTCACAATCCGCACCCATGTACAGGTCTCGCAAAGCCCTACCGTAGGCCCGGTCATTAGGTCGAAAGACAAGCTAGTTATATCTTGGAGCCCGTGAGCCCCCCCCAGGTCGACGACTTCGGGCTGCCCCCCGGAGTACGTGACGAGTACCTGCAAGGAGCCCGCGATCAGCTGGGGACGATCGCAGAACTGGCCGAACGGCTGATCGCTTCGGGCGACGACACGGCCGCAATCGAAGCACTGCGCCGCGACGCTCATCGTCTGCGTGGCTCCGCCGGATCCTTCGGATTCCCGCAGGCGTCCGTGGTCGCCGCCGAGCTCGAAGAAGCCGCCAAGCACTGGCTCGAGCACCCGGGCAATGGAATCGCGGACCGAGGCCAGGCAGCGCGCGGATACGTCCGCCGGTTAGCCGCGGCGCTGTTTACAAAGCAGTCGGCAGCCCCGCCGGCACCTGCCCTGCCCGAACCTCCACCAACCCTCCGCCAACCTCCACCGCCCTCGACAAGCTCCGCGCCGGAAGGCGCGACAGACGTCCCCGAAGTGATCGTCGTCGAAGACGACGACACGCTCGCCGAGCTGCTGACCTTTGGTCTCGAGGCACGCGGGTATCGCTACGTGCTCTTCCGCAATGGACGCGAGGCGCTCGATCAGCTCAAGGTGATGGAGACGAGGGGCGCGGAGCGGCCACCCTTGTTGCTGCTCGATGTCGATCTCCCCGCCCTCGACGGCTACTCGGTCTTCGAAGCACTGACACAGGACTGTCCGGGAAAGTTCCGCGTCGTGTTCACGACGGTGCACGGCAGCGAGACGGAGCAGCTTCGCGGGCTCGAAGCGGGCGCGATGGATTACATGGTGAAACCGATGAGCCTTCGGGTCGCGCTGGAAAAGATCCGGCGCTGGGTGGGTCGGTGAACGCGCGGAGCTTCTTGATCGTCGTCGCCATCGTGCAGGGCGGGCTGCTGGCGGCGCTCCTGGTGCTGATCGTGCTCAACCGCTGGTTCCGGCTGCGCCGCAGCACCCGTCTCAACCCGCTCCGCGAGGCTGTGGACGCGTCGATGCGGCGCTGGGCGGCCGGGACCGCTCCGCTTGCGGGAGTGATGGTCGGGCTGGGTCGTATGCCCACGTCGCTCGCCATCGACGCGATCGTCAAATGGTCGGCGCGGGTGCCGGGCGAGCGGTGGCGCCAGCTCGCCCAGGCGCTCGAACACACGTGGTGGGCCAAGCTGGTGCGCACGAACAGCACGTCGGCGCGCTGGTGGAAACGCCTGGAATGCGCGCGCTTCCTGAGCGTCGCTGCCGTGCCGACCGATGTGGCCCGCCTGACTCGCTTGATCAACGACCGTCACCCCGCCGTTCACGTAGCCGCCGTCGCGTGCCTTGAGCGGATGGAGAACACTCCCCTCACCCTGACGGCGCTGGATCGCCTGCCGCAGCTCGCGCCAACGGTGCAGGCGTACTACGCCGCGATGCTGCTCCGGTCACGGCCCGTGGTGGTCGATCACCTGCAGAAGCGCCTGCGTCGCGCGGACGATCCCGCCCTGCCCCGCCTCGCCGAGTTCGCCGCGCGGCTGGGTGAGCCGGCGCTGCGCGAACGCCTGACGGCGCTGGCCGACCACGCCGATCCCGAGGTCCGCGTGCAGGCGGCGCGCGCGCTGGGAAGCTTTCCGCACCGCGAATCCGTCGCGGCGCTCAAGCGCCTGGCCACCGACGACGCGTGGGCAGCCCGCGCGCAGGCGGTCCGCTCGCTCGGCATGATCAGCGATGTGAGTACGCTGCCGCTGCTGAAGGCGGCGTTGCGCGACGACGTCTGGTGGGTGCGCCTGCGGGCCGCCCTGGCACTGATGCGCTTCGCGGCGGCGGGCCGCAACGTGCTGCTCGAGGCGGAGGTCGGAGGCGATCCCGTCGCCCGGGCGATGGCGCAGATGGTCCTCGGTCTGCCGGCTCAGGCGCTCGCGGAGTTCGCCGTATGAGCGTGCTCACCTCGATTGTCGGGACCACCGACCTCGCGATCCTGATCTACTTCCTGGTCCTGAATTCGTTCTATGCCGTGCTGCTGATCCTCTCGATTCCGGAGATCTGGGAGCAAACACGGCTGGCCGAGGACGAAGACTTCCAGCGCCTGATGCAGAGCGATGCGCTGCCGCCGATCACGATTCTCGTGCCCGCGTACAACGAAAGTGCGACCATCGAAGCCAGCGTCACCGCGATTCTCACGCTCGAGTACCGTAACTACGAGGTCGTCGTGGTGAACGACGGTTCGAAGGACGATACGCTGGAGCAGCTGCGCCACGCCTTCGACCTCTACGAAATCCCGCGGGTTTATCCCGAGACGATCGAGACCAAGCCGCTGCGCGCCCTGTATCGCTCGCGCTCCCGCTCACGCCTCCTCGTGCTGGACAAGGAAAACGGCGGGAAAGCCGACTCTCTGAATGCGGCGATCAACGCGTCACGCTTTCCGCTCGTGATCGCCGTCGATGCCGATACGCTCATCGAGCCTGGCGCCTTGCTGCGCCTCACGCGCCCGTTTTTGCTCGGCCGCGAGATCGCCGCGGTCGGCGGCACGGTGCGCGTCGCCAACAACTGCACCGTTTCCGACGGGCGCGTAACCGACGCGCGCGTGCCCGGGAAGTTGATCCCCGGGATTCAGGTGGTCGAGTATCTGCGCGCGTTTCTGTTCGGCCGGCTGGGATGGAACCGCCTGGGCGGCAATCTGATCATTTCGGGAGCGTTCGGGCTGTTTCGCAAAGAGTACGTCATGGCCGTGGGAGGCTATCGCACAAACAGCATCGTCGAGGATCTCGACCTCGTCGTGCGCATGCATCGTCATCTGCGGCGCAACAAGATCAAATACGAGATGCCGTTCATTCCTGACCCGGTCGCGTGGACCGAAGTGCCGGAGTCGTTCAAGATTCTGTCGCGCCAGCGCGAGCGCTGGCATCGCGGCCTGATTGCCGCGATGTGGCAGTACAAAGGAATGCTGTTCAATCCGCGGTACGGCAGAGTCGGATTCCTCGCAATGCCGTTCTTTGCTTTCGGCGAGATGCTGGCTCCGGTCGTCGAGCTCGTGGGCTATGTGATCACCATCGCCGGCCTGTCATTCGGCCTCGTGAACGTGTCGTTCGCGCTGCTGTTCCTCCTCGTCGCGTGGGGGTACGGCATGTTGCTGTCCATCTGGGCCGTGGTGCTCGAGGAAGTGAGCTTCCGCCGCTATCGTCGCTTCACCGACCTGTTTCGGTTGCTGCTCTTCGCGTCGCTGGAAAACTTCGGCTATCGCCAGTGCACCGTGTGGTGGCGGCTCAAGGCGTTCGCCCCCGTGGCGAAAGGCGTGCGCGCCTGGGGCGACATGACGCGCAAAGGATTCGGCAAACCGAGCGTCGCCGCGCTCCTCGCCCTCTGCCTAGCCACGCCGTGTCTCGGACAGACCGCGCGAATCTCCGGGTGGGGGTCGTACGAGGCCGTGACGGCAAGTCAGGATTGGTCCACGCTCGGCGCCCAGCTCACCCTGACATCGACGCGCGGCTCTGGCGGTTGGGTCGCGGGCGAATATTACGGCCGCTACGGCGAAACCGATTTCGCGGCGCGCCTTGGCGCCGTCGCGCATCCGAGCACCCGCTTCTGGTTCACCGCCGAAGCAGGGACTTCGAAGCGTCCGGTCTTCACGCCGAAGAACACCTGGGAGGTCGATGCGACCGCCCTCGTCGCTGCCCGCTCATCCGTCGGCGTCGGATATCGCCGCTGGAACTACGGCGTCGGCCCGGTCGACGTCGTGATGCCGCACATCACGACCGAGACGAGCCGCATGGTGTGGACGATGCGCGGGTTCATCTCGCGCAACCCGTCGAGGCGCACTGACACCGCGGTATCACTTCGCGCTGCCCGTTCACTCACGCGGCGCACCGCAGTCTCGCTGCTCGGCGCCGCGGGGCGCGAGAGTTATCTGGTCGCGGGAGCGGTGCGATCGCTCGAGACCCTGACGGGAGTGGCGGGGATCCGGTACAACGCCACCGGCGGCACGACGCTGCGGTTCGACATCAGCGTGATTCGGTCGCGTCCGGTGCTGTCGCGCAGCGGCGTGTCGCTAGGCGTGGAGCGCGGGTTGTGATACGGCGGCCGAGTGACGGTGATCACAAGGTGACTGAGACTCTTGCACTCCAACATCGCTCCGACGGTATTGGTGCATGCGTCAGCTCGCGGTAGCACTGATCTGCGTCGTCGCTCTGGTTCAGCTGTCCTGCTCCGATGCATCGGGACCGGGGAATCAGGCGAACGATCGCATTTCCATAACCAACAATGCCGGCGTGTTGGCATCGCGAGTCACGTACATGAACGACTCGATCCCGATCGACAGCGTGGGCGTTGGCTACCCGTCCGCTCCGGCGCCGTTGGCGTCGGTATCGATCAGTCGCAGCACCGCCGCGAGCCAAGCGGGGGGGTTCAACCTGAGCCTCAAGGCCGAAATCGGTCCGCCGTCTATCGGTGGCCAGATGCTGCAGGCGACGTCGGTTTCGATCGTAGGCAATCTCGTCGTCGTGAGCTACAACATGGTGGGCAATCCCTACCTGGGTGCCGTTGACGTCATCGACATCACCAACAAGAACCAGCCGGTGCTCACGTCCGAAGCGCTGTTTCAGAACACTGACGTCAGCGCCGTGACGACGTCCGGAACCAACGTTTATCTCGCCGAGGCCACGGGCGACACAGGGTTTGCGTCTCCCGCGGTGTTTGAAGTCGTGAAACTCGTAGGCAACCAGCTGGTGCTCGCCGGCAACACGCGCACTGGCTTAAGCAGCTTTGCTGCGACCAGTGTTGCGTTCGGCAGTACGCGCGTCTACGCGACGTCAGGTGATGCCGGTAGTCTGTTCATGCTCAATCCCGCGACATTCGCCGTGACGAGCTCGATACCGCTGACCGATGCGCGCTGGGTAGCCGTCGGGGGCGGACTGGTCGCGGTCGTGCGGGGCGTGCCGGGCACACTGGCCGTCTACAACGAGAGCAACATGAGCGTGGTTGGCTCGTGGCCGTTCAAAGGCGCCGACATCGCGCAATCAAAGTCACAAGCCGAGCTGGTCGGCGGTAAAGCGTTCATCGCGGCAGGTGACAGCGGCGTGCAAGTCCTGAATCCAGCGACGGGCGCATTCCTCGGCCAGGTGCCGAGACCCAATCCTGACTCTCTGGGCCTGAGCCCTTCGGTCGTGGTGACCAACGCGGTCGCCATCGATCAGGACCTCATGTTCATCTCGAATGGTGAAGCTGGCGTCTATCTCGCGCAGGGCAGCCAGGCGTTCTCGACGAGTGGCACGGGCGCTCAAACGATCACGATGCGCGGCAAGCTGCGCTTCGGAAACCTTCAGTCGGTGAACCACGTCGCCTACTCCGCGGGCGGTCCCGGCAATCCGGGCATCCTGATCATCGCGGCCGGACTGGGGGGCCTGAAGATCATTCAGGTCAACTAGCACGTCACACAAATACGTAGGGGCGCAGCATGCTGCGCCCCTGTTGTTTTCTGACTCTCCCCTATACGCGAAGCTGTGGATGCTCCAGCAACCGACGCTGCAGCACCGGATGCGTCCGCCATACCTGCCATCCCATTGCGACCACTGCCAGGGCATTTGCAACCGCCACCGGCAGCCAACCGACGGTTCCCAGAACCCACTGGGCTCCGACGCCGATCGTAGCCAGGAAGAGTCCCTCGAGTAGAATCGCGGTAAGCAGCACGAGCAGCGCCATCGCGGGGACGCGTTCCACCTGCTCCGCCAGCGCAACGAACACGACGCCGGCGACGACGAACGCCGCGACGTGGACGACCGTGTAGACCGCGACCAAGCCGAAGGTAGCGACGACCTCGCCGGGCCCGGACGCACCGAGTAACACGGCTGAGCCAAGTGCCGCGGGTGTGCGGAAGGGACTGCCAGTCACGAGATCCAGGACGAAGAACCACACCGCCACCACGGCGGCTCCGATGAGCCCGTTGACTGCGCCCCGAGCCAGTACGGGGTGATCTCGAAGGGCAGTAAACCGCATTGGGCGAGGATCGTGCTCGGCATAGTGCAGGTAGCCCATAAGCACGAGGCCTGCGGCGATGTTCGCGCCGACCACGTGCGGCCACGCGATCACGCCGAGACGCGGCGCATGCAGAAGGAGCAGCCCGACATAGAACGTCGCTTCCTGCAGCAACACTCCGAACCCCAGCGCGAGTAGTAAGCGCGGAGGCGCGGTGAACGCCGCGCTGACCCACGCCATCCCCACCCCGAGCACCGCGAAGACCCCGAAGTGCAGCACCGTGTAGACAGCGACGAGTCGGAAGGTGACGTCCGTGAACTCACGGTTCACCAGCACGCCGGCGAGCAATGCCGGCGTGCGGAAGGGATGTCCTGCCATCGTATCTGCAACGAGGAACCACAACGCGACTACGAATCCAGCGAGGAGTCCACCCGTCACGCCGTGGACGGTCACTGCTTGTGCGGGTCGCCGCATAGTACCGACCTCGCGAAAAGGGATTTCTGACAACATGGCGCGGCGTACCGCGACTGTCTAGCGGGGCATCCGCCGCATCTCGGCCGCAATCCGTTCCGCATCGCGCAGTACCCGCAGCGTATTCAAGCCCGCGACCTTCTTCACATCAGCCTCGGTCCAGCCACGGCGCAGCAGCTCGGCGATCAGATCTGGGAACTTGGACACATCCTCGAGACCGACCGGCACTTCCGTGATGCCGTCGAAGTCGGAGCCCAGTCCAACACAATCGACCCCGGCGATTCGTCGAATGTAGTCGACATCGTCGGCGGCCTGCACCAGCGTCGCGTGGGGCCCCGTGGCGTTCCATGCCTTGACCGAGTCGGCGCGCGTTGCCGAATCCGCGCCCGCTGCCCGCAGCCTGTCCAGGCGCGCGTTCACCGTGTCGTCTGAAATACGCACCGCTTCGGATACGAAGCCGGGATTGAAGTTGACCATGACGACGCCCCGGTTCACCGCGACGAGCTTGAGAATCGAGTCGGGAACATTGCGCGCGTGATTCGCGAGCGCGCGCGCGGACGAATGCGAGAAGATCACCGGCGCGCGCGTGGTGTGCAGCGCGTCGGACATCGTCTGATCGTTGACGTGGGACAAATCGACCAGCATGCCGAGACGGTTCATCTCGAGCACGACCTGCTTGCCGAAGGGCGACAGGCCGCGCCGGGCGGTATCAGTCGAAGCGGTCGCCCAATCGAGGCTGCGCCAGTGCGTCAACGTCATGTAGCGCGTGCCGAGCCTGTAGAACATGCGCAGCGCACCGAGCGAGTTCTCGATCGCGTGGCCGCCTTCGATGCCGATCAGGCACGAGATCTTGCCGGCGGCAAAGTTGCGCTCGATGTCGGCCGCCGTGTACGCCATCGCCAAAGAGCGTGGGTATTTTGCGCAAAGCCGATGAACGAGATCGATCTGCTCGAGCGCGTAGATCGCCGAGTGGGCCCCGGAGTCCATCGTCGTCACGGGGACATACGCGGCCCAGAACTGCCCGCCGACATGCCCGGCGCGAAGCTTCGGGATATCGGTCATCAGCCTCGGCTGGCGGACGGCGAAGTTCACGGAATCGAGACCGCCCCGTTCGCGAAGCGCGTCCGGGATGTCGTTGTGGCCGTCGATGAGGGGGACCGTGGCGAGGATGCGGATGGCCTGGGCTCTGTAATCCTGAGCCGAAAGATGGAACGATGGAATGATGGAAAGCAGCGCGGTCGCTGAAAAAAGAGCTTTGATCATGGCAGGAAGCTGGCGTCGACCGTACGTCTTATCAAGATTAGGTCGTAACCATGAGTCCTGAATCAAAAGTCAAAATCGCGCTCACCGTGAACGGCGAAGCGGCCGAAGTGGCATTCGCGCCGCACAAGACGCTGCTCGAGGTTTTGCGCGAGGATCTGGGACTCACGGGAACGAAGCACGGCTGCGAGCTGGGTGAGTGCGGCACGTGCACGGTGCTGCTGGATGGAACGCCCGTGCTGTCGTGTTTGGTGCTGGGCCTCGCCTGCGAAGGCCATGCGGTCCGGACGGTCGAAGCGATGGCACAGGGCGGCAAGCTCCATCCTCTGCAAGAGACGTTCGCCGACCTCGGCGCCGCCCAGTGCGGCTACTGCACTCCGGCCTTTCTCCTGGCGGCAGAGGCGCTGCTGCACACCAATCCGAAGCCGACGCGCGAAGAGATCAAAGAGGCGCTCGCCGGCAACCTGTGCCGCTGCACCGGCTACATCAAGATCTATGAGGCGGTCGAGCTGGCGGCGGCCCGGATGCGCGGGGAGAAGGCTGAACCCACGCGTGAATCGCTCTATGGGCGATAGATCAGCCCATCCGCCCGTCGGCCCATCAGCCCATCGCATTATCGGCAAAGCGCTCCGTAAAGTTGATGCGGTCGCCAAGGTTACCGGGGCGACAAAGTTCGCCGACGACCTTGCGTTCCCCCGGATGCTGTATTGCAGGCTGCTGCGCAGCACCGAGCCGCACGCGCGCATCGTCTCGATCGATGTCACCGCGGCGAAGCAGCTGGACGGCGTGCAGGCCGTGCTGACGGGTCCCGACCTGCCGATTCCGTTCGGAATTCTTCCCGTCTCGCAGGACGAGCACACCCTCTGCGTCGACAAAGTCCGCTTCATCGGGGATCCCGTCGCCGCCGTGGCGGCCACGACCGAGGAGACGGCGACCGCCGCCCTCGACCTCATCAAGATCGTCTACGAGCCGCTCAAATCCTTCGACTCGGCCGAAGCCGCCGTCGCGCATCCCGAGCCGCAGATTCACGACTACGCCGACAGCGGCAATCTGCACAAGCTGATCAATCTCGAGTTCGGCGATGCCGAGGCCGGGATCGCTGACGGGGATCTGGTGCGCGAAGATCTGTTTTTCTTCGAAGGCAGCACGCACCTGCCGATGGAGCAGCACGCCGCCGTAGCGATGTGGTCGCCGGATGGCAAGCTGACGCTGTGGACCTCGACGCAGACACCGCACTACGTCCACCGCGCGCTCGCCAAGGTGCTGGAGCTGCCGGCCGCGCGCATTCGCGTCATCGCGACGCCGAACGGCGGGGGCTTCGGCGGCAAGAGCGATCCGTTCAGTCACGAGATCGCGGTGGCGAAGCTCGCGATGATCACGGGCCGGCCGGTGAAGATCACGCTGACGCGCGAAGAGGTGTTCTACTGTCATCGCGGCCGCCACCCGACACTGATGTGGGTGCGCACTGGTGTGAAGCGCGATGGATCGATTACCGGAATGCATTTCAAATCTCTGCTCGACGGCGGCGCGTACGGCTCGTACGGCGTCGCGAGCACCTACTACACGGGCGCGCTGCAGACCGTCACCTACAATGTCCCGCGCTACCACTTCCAGGGCGCGCGCGCCTTCACGAACAAGGCGCCGTGCGGACCCAAGCGCGGGCACGGCACGCCGCAGCCGCGCTTCGCGCTCGAGGTGCATCTCGACAAGATCGCCGAGCAGCTCGGCATCGACCCCGCCGAGCTACGTCTCAAGACGCTCGTGCCGCCCAACTCGCTGACGGCGAATTACCTGCGGGTGGGCTCCATGGGTCTCGGCAAATGCATCGAGAAAGTAGTCGAGGGGTCGGAGTGGAAGAAGAAATTCCGCAAGCTGCCCGAGGGCCGCGGCGTTGGGCTCGCGTGCTCGAGCTACATCTCGGGCGCCGGCTTGCCGATCTACTGGAACAACATGCCGCATTCGGGCGTCCAGCTGAAGTGCGACCGCGGCGGCGGCGTCACGGTGTTCTGCGGCTCGACGGAGATCGGGCAGGGATCGGATTCGATCCTCGCGTACATCGTCGCCGAAGTGCTCGGTATCGATCCGTTCGACATCGCCGTCGTCACCGCCGACACGGACCTCACTCCCGTAGACCTGGGCAGCTATTCGAGCCGCGTTACGCTGATGACCGGGAATGCCGCGTTGCAAGCGGCCGAGCGCGCGCGACAGATACTCGGCGTGCATGCAGCGAGGAAGCTCGAGGTGCCGGTCGAGCGGCTGACCTTCGCCGACGGCCGGGTATTCGACTCCAAGGATCGGAAGCGCGGCGTGGCGTTTGCCGAGGCAGTTCAATTGGCGGAGGCCGCCGAGGGAACGATCGGGACGGTCGGTTCCTACACTCCACCGATGAGCGCCGGGAAGTACCGCGGCGCCGGCGTCGGGCCATCGCCGGCGTATTCGTACAGTGCCTGCGTGGCCGAGGTGGATGTCGATCCCGAAACGGGCATCGTCCGCGTGCCCACCATCTGGATCGCCCACGACGTCGGCCGATCGATCAACTCCGCTTCCGTGATCGGGCAGGTCGAGGGCTCGATCTACATGGGCCTCGGCGAGGCGCTGATGGAGGAGATGGCCTATCGCGGCGATCTCAAAGTGGTCCACAAGATCCCTTCCCTGCTCGAATACAAGAGTCCGACGACGCTCGAGATGTGCGACGTCGTCACCTATCTCGTCGAGGATCCCGATCCCAACGGGCCCTTCGGGGCGAAGGAAGTCGGCCAGGGACCGCTGTTGCCCGTGATGCCCGCGGTTGCGAACGCGGTCTACGACGCCGTCGGCGTTCGCGTAGACGAGGTGCCCATCACCCCCGAGAAGGTGCTTAAAGCACTGCGGGGAAAGGGGAAGGGGGAGGGGGGACGGGTAGGGCCCAAGAGCTTCCCTGATATCGCCTGGCCCGAACCCACCCGCGTCCCCACACCGCAAGAAGGTGGGGACGGAAAGGCTGTGTCGCTCGCTAAGGCCTGAGCGTCTCTCTTGGACACACTCTTCCCGGAGGGACCGTGCCGCTTCATCCCGTTCGTTTTCTCGCGTTGCTGGTCGGCCTTGTTGCCGCATCGAGACCCACCGCAGTCGACACCGGAACCATTTCCGGCCATGTCACGGATAGCACCACCGGCAAGCAGCTTCAGAGCGTCCAGGTCTCGGTCGCGGGAACGAGACTCAGCACCATCAGCAACCGGGACGGCTCCTACCTGATCGCCAATGTCCCAGTCGGGACGCATACGGTGTGGGCTCGATTCATCGGATATAACGCCGGGCGGAAAACCGTCCGCGTCACTGTAAACACCACCCAGACAGTCGATTTCCGACTCAAGAGCAGCTCGGTGCAGTTAGAGGCGATTGTGGTGGACGGGATAGCCGTTCAGTCGTCGAAGTCAGCCGCGGTGGGAGCCACCGCGAACATGTTGGTGCGGGGGTCGGCCGCTCGTGAGGAGTATCCGACGGCTCCCGGCGCTCGGTTCGACAGCACCGAGGCCTGGCGGTATCAGCGCCAGCCTGGGAATCGCGAGCAGTATGACGAGATCGTCGAGAACCAGTTCATCGCGGTCGCCGCTGATCCCCTCTCGACGTTCTCGATCGACGTCGATCGCGCGTCCTACAGCAACACGCGGCGCTACATAATGCAGGACGGCCAGCTGCCGCCGCGTGACGCGGTCCGCATCGAAGAGCTCGTGAACTACTTCCCCTACGACTACAGCGAGCCCGAGGGCGACGACCCGCTCGCGATCCATACCGAGGTCGCACCCGCGCCCTGGAAGCCGCAACACCAGCTCGTCCGCATCGGCCTGCAAGCGCGCCGGGTCAAGCTCGAGAATCTCCCCCAGTCGAACTTCGTGTTTTTGCTCGACGTCTCCGGCTCGATGATGCCGCCGAACAAGCTGCCGCTCGTGAAATCGGCGATGCGGTTGCTCGTAAATCAGCTCCGCGCCAAGGACCGCGTCGCGATGGTCGTGTACGCTGGTTCCGCCGGTCTGGTCCTGCCGTCCACGCCGGGAGACCAGAAGGACAGGATTCTCGACGCGATCGACCGGTTGGAGGCCGGGGGGAGCACCGCGGGCGGCGAGGGGATTCGGCGGGCCTATGACGAGGCGGTCGCGAACTTCATCCGTGGCGGCAACAACCGGGTGATTCTCGCCACCGACGGCGATTTCAACGTCGGCGCCTCCAGCGATGCCGAGATGGTGCAGCTGATCGAGGAAAAGCGCCGCACCGGCGTCTTTCTCACAGTATTGGGCGTGGGCGAAGGCAATCTGCAGGCGGCCAAGATGGAGAAGTTGGCCGACAAGGGTAACGGTAACTACGCCTACCTCGACAACATTACCGAGGCACAGAAGGTCCTGGTGCACGAGCTCGGCGGCACGCTCTACACCCTCGCGAAAGACGTGAAGATCCAGGTGGAGTGGAATCCGGCACGGGTGCGGGCATACCGGCTGATCGGCTACGAGAACCGGCTGCTCCGCAACGAAGATTTCACCGATGACAAGAAGGACGCGGGCGAAGTCGGCTCCGGTCACTCCGTCACCGCGCTCTATGAAGTGGTGCCGGTGGGCGTGAACACCGACGTGACGATTCGGATGCCGGATTCCCTCCGCTACCAGCGTCGCAATACAGAGTCGACCAGTGCCGCCGGTCCCGAGCTGTTGTTTGTGAAAGTTCGGTACAAGCAACCGGACGGTGATGTAAGCCGGTTACTTTCGCAGCCGGTGCTCGCGGGAGCGGACCAGAAGCCGTCGGTCGACTTTCAGTTTCAGGCGGCGGTTGCCGAGTTCGGGTTGTTGCTGCGGAACTCGGACTTCCGCGGGAAGGCCGATCTCGGTCACGTGATCGCTGCCGCCCGCGAGGCGCGTGGGAGCGACCCGGACGGATATCGCGCCGAGTTCGTGAAACTGGCGGAGGCGGTACGCGGGATCGGTCTGGCGCGAAGAGACAAATAGCATTGCGTCTGGACGGGGCGGGAGCCGCAGCGTAAGGTGACTCATGCTGCGGCTCCCGTTTTTCAGTTACCTCCAACCGAAGTCACTCGCCGAAGCGCTCCGCATGAAGAGCGACGCTGGCCCCAACGGCATGTTCGTCGCGGGCGGCACCGACCTCTATCCCAACATGAAGCGCCGGCATCAGGAACCGAAGACTGTCATTTCGCTGATGGGAATACCTGAACTACGAAAGTTGGAAAGTGAGAATGTTGGAACGTGTGTGACGTTGACGGCTCTTTCCAACTTTCCATCATTCCAACGTTCCGCATTTGCCACCGCTGCCCGCCTCGTGTCCACGCCGCTCCTCCGCAACATGGGCACCCTCGGCGGCAACCTGTGTCTCGACACGCGCTGCAACTACTACAATCAGAGCTACGAGTGGCGGAAGTCGATCGACTTCTGCATGAAAAAGGACGGCCACATCTGCTGGGTCGCACCGTCGTCGCCGCGCTGCTGGGCGGTCAGCTCGTCGGACGTCGCGCCGGTGATGGTGGCGATCGGCGCCGAGTACCGGCTCGTGGGGCCCCAAGGTGAGCGCCTCGTCCCGGCAGGACGCTTCTATCACAACGACGGAATCAATTATCTCACGAAGCAGCCTGACGAGGTTTTGGTGGACGTGCGACTTCCGGCGCCCAATGGCTGGGATGCGGTCTATCACAAACTGCGGCGCAGAGGCGCGTTCGATTTCCCGGTGCTCGGCGTCGCCGCCTGGGTACAGTGGAAGGGGAAGAACGTCGTCACCGCGCGCATTGTGCTCGGTGGGGTCGCGAGCTACCCGCAGGAAGTCCAGGAAGCGGGCGCGGCCCTGCAGGGAGCCCCGCTTTCCGACGAATCCATCGCGGCGGCTGCGGAGGCGGCCTACCGACCGTCCAAGCCGATGGACAACACCGATTTCGACCTGTCGTGGCGAAAGCAGATGACCCGCGTATATGTGGCTCGCGCGCTACAGGAGTTGCGCGATCGGTCTGGAACATGAGACGGAGACGCAAGTAATATTCTGAGTATGTCACGCTACGCGCTCGCGATCGCGGCCGTCACCCTCCTTTTGTCAGCCCGCTCAGTCCCGGCGCAAATCAACCCCCGCACGGTCCGCGGTACGGTCCGCGACATCGCGGGGCAACCAGTCGATCAGGTCCAGGTTCTCGCCATGACGGCGGGACGCAAGACGCTCACCGGCGCCGACGGACGGTTCCAGCTCGACAGTCTCGCGCAAGGAGAGGAGCGTTTTCTCTTCCGGCGACTTGGCTTCAATCCCCTCGAAGTCACCTTTGTCATCGACAGCACTGAAACGGAAATCGCCGCGCGCATGACGCCGGTGGCGCAAGAGCTCAAGCCACTTGTGGTCCGCGGCCGGCGCAGCGGCATATTCGGCACGGTGACCGACGTTTTCGATCGCCCGATCGGGGGCGCGGACGTGGTGGTGCTCGGAGGCGCGGTCGCGACAACGACGGATAGTCAGGGTCGCTTCAGCCTGCCGACCGTGCCGGCCGGAACGTTCATGCTCAGGGTCCGCAAGCCCGGCTACTTTGCGTTGCGGCATGCGGTGACCCTGCCAGTTGGGCAATCGCTCGACGTGTCGCTCCTGCTCGGTCCCGTGCCGGACGGTCTGAGCAATCGCCGAATCAACCGGCTGGCCGGTTACGGCGGGATCATCGACGCGGCATGGGACGAGCATGCTTCGCGCCGGGTGCGGTGCACCGGCGGAAACTCCGTGTTCGTCCCTCGAGAAGAGCTGGCGGAATTGCGAGAGCTGCGGTTGGATCTCGCGCTCCCCCGCGCGGCTTCCGCCGCGGGCCGCGGCTTTGGGCCGACCGAGCTGCGCAACTACGCCATCTTTATCGACGGTCAAAACGGCCAGGGATGGCCGCTGTCGGCGATTGCCGCGGATCACGTCGAGGCGGTGGAGATCTATCGCGGGGGACGCCCGCGGGCACCCGCCAGTATCGTCCCCTGGAGCATCTCTTCGTCATCGCCGTCGTTCGGGATGGGGTCTACATGCCCCGCGGGGACAATCTGGGTGTGGATGCGCTAGGCCTTCGACGCCGGCGCCGCTCCTAACACCTCGATCTCCGCCGTCGCCTTCGCCAGGACCTCAGCAACGCCCTTGCGGGCGACATCTGTCTCGGCTTTCCAGCCGGTCCGGTAGACTGCCTTCACGAGCTGACCCAGTGCCCGGTTAACTTCAACCATCGAGCCACCCACCGTGCGCTCGACGGTCTCGGTCACGCGATCGAAGATGTCTTCGACGATGTCCTTGTGCTCGTCCAAAAACGCCCGTCCTGTGTCGGTGATTTCGTAGACCTTCTTGCCTTCGACGTCGCGCGCGACGACGAGTCCCTCGTCGTCGAGCCACTGCAGGGTTGGATAGATGGTACCGGGCGACGGCGAGTAGCAGCCGTGCATCCGCTCTTCCAACTCCTTCATGACTTCGTATCCATGACGTGGCTTGTCGCGCAGCAGCTTCAGGATGACGTACTTCATGTCGCCGGCACCGAACCACTGACGCCGCCAACTCCGGGGTCCGCGTCCACGAAAGCCCCATGCCCGGGGTCCGAACGCAAAACCAAACCCCTCCCAGCCGAACTTCCCGCCCATCTTTGCCTCTTGTGCGATGTTACGTCACGATATTCTTACACGATATATCTTGTCAAGTGGCCCATTTTTGCTGA